>Ga0307373_10000574_pt1 | contig 70821 bp, 55 predicted proteins | sample OX2MG_FD_202534 | JGI IMG/M metagenome (GOLD analysis project Ga0307373, IMG submission 202534) | Soil microbial communities from Risofladan, Vaasa, Finland - OX-2 | ecosystem: Environmental > Terrestrial > Soil > Coastal area > Acid sulfate soil | place: Finland: Risofladan, Vaasa | collected... | reverse complement strand
GAAACTCGCAGGTCTCGCCCGCCTCCACAAAAGGCGGAGAAGCGGGAGCTAATTCCGACTGAATTCGAGTTCAACAGCTTGCGATCCTGCTTGCTCGCCCCCTTGCCCCGGTTGTCACACAGACTCCGAGGGGAGAGGGTTGGCGTGCCGTCGCCCGGGTGAGGGGTCTGTGGCGGTGGGGGAGGACCATGTGTTCCCAGGACTTGCGCCCTGGGCTAAAATCTTCCGCCCCTGCCGGGGCTGTCAGCGGGCGGACGCGAATTCAATCAGAACACCCGCGGACCTCAAACCCGGAGGACCGCGCTACTTCCCTGCGCATTGGCGCCTTTGCGTGAGCAGGTAGCCACGGCATCGCCTTCAATGCCGTGGGTTCGTCTGTGATGTGCAAAAATCCCACGGCACAAAACCGGTGCCGAGGCTACCTGCTGGATATCTGGTTTTTGTTGTGGAAACGCGATCGTGCGGCCCGGCCGGATTAAACGGGAATTCTTAATCCTGAGGGTAGATTTATTTTGCCGCTTTTTTGGCTTCATTCATTTTTGCCTGGGCTTTTAGAATTCGCCTGATCGCCGCGGCCGGCACTTTCTGGTCGAACCTGATTTGGATGATTTTTTTCCCGGTCTTGTAGCCTTTTTTCTCGAGCATTTCGCGGTCTTTGGTTTCGAGCCCGCTCAACCCCAGGCCAAAGCTGACGTGCTTGGTGAATGTAGCAAATCCCACAAGAGGCCCCTGATATCGGTAGAACGGCACGCCCCAGCTTATTTTTTCCTCGGCTTTTGGAATCGTCGATTGGATGATTTGCCGGAGCTCCGCGAGCTTCGGACGGGCTTCCGCGGCTGAATTGGCAATGTAAGCATCAACGTCTTTCGCCTTGTACATTTTCATGGATCGTTCCCTTCTTTCCTTTAAATTCAGCCGCGCGCGGGTTCATGCATCTCCTTTTGCCCGCCGCTGCCACGATCGTCCGGAATTAGCTTTTCGGCCTCCCGGCAGGCGGAAGTATACACCCATTGGCCTCGGGCGTCGTCGTGCGGAAAATCCCCGCACTCGGCCCGCGCCCTGGCGGGTTCCTTTTTTGCCGGGCAGCGGATGGAGAGGCGGCGCCGCCACGCCCGGCAAGCTCGTTATGTAGGCTACAATACGGGAATGGGCCGCCGCAAGGCCCCCAAATGGGATTTCTGGGACTTCGCAACTCTCCAAATCACATTTTCAAGTATTTCAAAACAATCGACTTACCGGCAAGCCTGCGGGGCGCGCGTCGAAATATGTTTCAACAACGCACACCGGGCAACAGTTACGCAGCTTCTTGCTCGCACAACTCAGCCGCAGTTGCGAAAGGTCAGAGGGCGCTCAGCCACTTCACCATGGCGTGAACCTTGTTTTGAGGAACGCCTTCCGCCCAGCGCACTTCACTGCCCGCCCGCAACAGAATCACCTCGCCGCTTGCGGTGTGGCCGATAAAGCATTCCGGAGTGGAGCGAGGGTCCGCAGCGAGCTCGGCATATTTCTGCAAGAGGACGGCGTGATAGTCGCGATAGAAAGTAAGAGCGGCTTCCGGGTTAGCCCAGCGTGACCGGGCCACCAGCGCATAGCTTTGCTTCGCACCGTCTTCGTAAAGGATGTAGCGGTCGGCAAGCCAATCGGCGCTGACGGCTTTGGCCCTCTCTTCAGAAAGAAACTGTCCCATCAGCGCATTCAAACCCAGTTCACCCAAGGTGTTCTCATCAAGCCTTGCAAGCCCCGGCGAGGCATCAAGAGGCGTCCGGGCCGGAAGCTGGATCTTGGGAAGTGACACATGATTGAAATAGACATCCGGCTGGTAGATATCTTTTGTGGACGTAGGCGGCGAGGTAAACAGCTTGTTGAGATCCTTCCAGTTCCCGTCCTGCTTCAACCCTTTTTCAATGAAGCTTGCGCCCTGGACATAAGGGAAAAGAGCCTCAAGGCGGAAAAAGAAAGGAGCTTTCGAAAAAACCGGAAACTCAGCCATCTGCTGATTGATAAGAGGTCCAATCAGCGTTTCAAATGAAGGAAGAGCCGCGAGGCTTGTTGACCCAAGCATCCGTTGGAACATCGCAGCGGTCGCGTAACCTTCCACGACCGCTTGGCGAGCGGCTTCCGCGTCATCGTCGTTTTTGACCGCGTGCATGTAGCGCTGGAGGTCGAAATTCTGATCCTGAAGCGCGTGGGTCAACTCATGGGCAAGGACCATCTGTTGAGTGTCCGCCGGAATCCAGTCTGCCATGTACATTGTCTTGGTGCGCGGATCGTAAAATCCGGCGGCTTGCTCGGTGTAAAAGCTGACCAGGAATTTTTCAAGGTCGAAGGTCCGCGAGACCAAGCCGAAAGCTCGCAGGGTGGATTCCTGAACGTGAACTTCGCGGGGAGTGTACTCCGTATGCAAGTTGCGGATCAGGAGCTTGCGAATTTCCGGCCGGCTTACGATCCGCTTTTTGAGTGGAGCTTTGATCGGCAGGCCCGTAAGGCGGCTCATCTGTTCCAGAATCGAATCGGCCTGGGCAAGGACCGACTGCGGGTTTGCAGCAGAAGCCGCGGGAAGTGCGGAAGGCGAAGGCTGGCTGGCCGGTTGGTCGAACGCCTTGGAAGCGCCGCGACCCGCGAGAGACTGGGCAGCCAGAAACCCAACGAAAAGAACGAACAAGATGAGACGACGCATCGTAAAAGGGCTTCAGGCAGTTTGACCCTGTCGCCTTCCAAAGACTATCATAAAAGCTGGTAGCGCGAGTAAGCCGGGCGATCGCTGCTCCGCTCATGCGCCTTGCTCGGGTCCTCTCGGGGGCTGGGCAGGCAAGCGGGAGTGGAGGAGAGGAAAGTCCGAACTCCGCAGGGTAGTGTGCTCGCTAACAGCGAGGGCCGGAGGGGGACGTCGCGCAAGCGAAAGTACGCCTCCGGTACGGAAAGTGCCACAGAAAATATACCGCCATTGCCCCTTCTGGGTTACCAGAGGCAAGGCAAGGTAAGGGTGAAAAGGTGCGGCCGCGAAAGCGGCTTAAAGTAAGAGCGCACCGCCCCGACAGCGATGTCGGGGGCAAGGCAAACCCCACACGGAGCAAGACCAAATAGGGGAGGAGGGGTGACCCGCTCCGCAAGGTTCTGTGGCGGCGATCCATGGCTGGCGTTCTGGATTTCGGCAGCCAAGGGTCGCCGCTACGGGGCTGGTGACTCCCGGGTAGGTCGCTTGACCTTGCCAGCAATGGCAAGGCTAGATGAATGATCGCCACCCCGGATTTCCGGGGGACAAAATTCGGCTTACAGGCTTGCTCGCGCTTCCCTGTATGCTGGATCAAGATCGCAATGAAACAGCCCCCCTATTGATCGGACAGCAAAGCTGAGACTCCGTTGCGCAGCAGCTTTTCCAAGGTAAAACGGGGGCAGAGATTTTCCCGCACGTAACCCAGAAGGTTATTTCCGACTCTACGAATAAGCTTTTCGATTTGAGGGTCAAGACAGTTCCCTTCAGCGTCAAAGACCTTCTGAACGTTGGAAACGGAGACCGGCATGGGCAAGGCCATAGCTCCGATATGTGAAATGACACCCCGGAGGTGTTCGAGAGATTTGATCGCGCCGATTGAGCCTGCGGCAACTCCCAGCAGAGCGACAGGCTTGCCCGCCAGCACGGATGGGAAGCCGAGATTTTCAATGACCAGCTTCATGACGCTGCTGAAGCTGCCATGGTACTCAGGAGTTGCCAGAACCACTCCCGTAGCTGCCGCGACTTTCTGCTGAAGCAGTTGTGTTCCCGGTGCTCCGGGGTCCGTTCCGGGGAATGGTAAGTGAAGCGAGCCGGGTTCGATGGTTTCCACTGAAATATCGCTTTGCTTCCTGAGTTCGTCAACCACCAACGCAGACGCCATGGCCGTGTAATTCCCCGGCCGCACGCTGCCGTTGATCACCACAATGCGAATATCGCCGGAACTCATAGCACTCCTTTCTCTGCCGGTCAGAGGAGCCGAAAAAATATGGCCGTTATGAAAAGGATGATAGCACGGACTTCCCGGGATTCACGGGCCAGCGGACGAACGGCCAGCTGGGTTGCCGCTGGCCTTCTCCAGTACCCAGGTCAGAGCCCGCGTAGTGATAAGAATCGGATTAAGCTATAATGCAGGTTTTTAAGTCAGCCTGAAAAAGCCACCAGGAAAAGGACCTTAATGTTTAAGACAATCGAATGGACCAGCAACGGCGTTCGCATGATCGACCAGACTCTCCTGCCGGGCGAAGAGGTTTACCGCACCTTCGGCGGCTTCCGGGAAGTTGCGGAAGCGATCCGCTCCATGGTGATTCGCGGCGCCCCGGCGATTGGGGTGGCGGCGGCCATGGGAGTCGCCTTAGGGGTCAAGAAAAGCAGCGCCCAAAGCATCCCGGAGCTTCGCGGGGATTTTGAGACCATTGCCAACGTTATCTCAAGAACCCGGCCCACGGCCGTCAACCTGTTTTGGGCGGTCAAGCGGATGCGAGAGACTTTTGAGAGCGCCCTGGCCGGAACGGGCTCAGAAACTGAAAAGATCGAGCGGGCGCGCGCCCGGCTGGTGGAAGAGGCTCAGCGCGTCCTGGCCGAAGACATTGCCGTGAATGAGGCCATGGGCAAACACGGCGCAACGCTGCTGCAGGATTCATCGACGGTCCTCACGCACTGCAACGCCGGAGCGCTGGCCACCGGAGGTTACGGAACGGCGCTTGGGGTGATTCGCGCTGCGGTAGCGGACGGGAAAAAGATCGCGGTGTTTGCCGATGAAACTCGGCCCTTCCTGCAAGGAGCCCGGCTGACCGCCTGGGAGCTTGCCAAGGATGGCATTCCGGTTACCGTCATCACAGACAATATGGCCGGACATTTTATGAAACAGTCAAAAATCCAGGCCGTGATTGTGGGCGCCGACCGCATTGCAAGCAACGGCGACGTGGCGAACAAAATCGGCACCTACACGGTGGCCGTGCTGGCGCGCGAAAACCAAATCCCATTTTATGTGGCCGCGCCGCTTTCCACCATTGACCTGAATATCGCTTCAGGCGATGAAATTCCCATCGAGGAACGCTCTCCCGAGGAAGTGACCCACTGGCGAGGCATCGCCACCGCGCCGGAAAACGTAGAGGCCCGGCATCCCGCCTTTGACGTAACCCCGCACCGGTACGTTACCGCCATCATTACCGAGCGCGGCATTGCGCGCGAACCTTACGTTCAAAGCCTGAAGGCTCTCTTCCCCTAGCGCGCGGGGTTCGGGTCAAGGTGTTGTGTTGAAGTCCCCGCGCCGTGTGGCGAACGCGACGGGCTATTCGTGGCGCAGAGCCACAATGGGGTCCAGGCGTGAAGCTTTCATGGCCGGCCACATGCCGAAGAAAAGTCCGATGCTGATGGAAACCAGGAAGCCGGCAAAAACAGACCAGAGCGGCACCGAGGACGGCAGGCTCGGCACCAGGGTGCGGATCACAAAGCTCAACAAATAACCCACCAGGATACCCAGCAGCCCGCCCGTTCCGGTCAAGGTCATGGCCTCCAGCAAAAACTGCCAGGTGATGTCCTGGCGGCGTGCCCCGATGGCCTTGCGCACTCCGATTTCGCGCGTCCGTTCCGTCACCGAAACCAGCATGATATTCATGACGCCGATGCCACCCACCAGCAGGCCGATCGAGGAAAGCACGATCAGCGCCAGCGCAACCGTTCCCGTAATTTCATGAAACTCGCGGATGATGGAGTCCGCGGTGGCCAGGCCAAAATTGTTGGGCTGGGAAGGCTTTACGTGGCGGAGCCTGCGCAGGACACCGGTAATCTCATCCATGGCCGGGTTCATTCTTCCCGGGTATGCCATCGCCAGGATGAAATTCTCCTTGTTTTGCGTATAAATCTTTCGGTAAGTCCAATAGGGAATATAAATAGTCCGGTCGGCGCCATTGTCACCGAGGACTTGTTTCCGTTGCTGGAGCGCCCCAATGATCTGGAACGTGTTGCCGTCCACCACGATGTTTTTGCCAATGGGGTTTTCGTTCTGGAAAAACATTTTGACGACGTTGGCGCCAATGACCGCCACGTTGCGCCGGTGAGTATTCTCCACTTCGGTGTAAGGGCGCCCTTCAGCAAAGGCGGAGCCGTTGACGAGGAAGTCGTCTGCGGTAGCGCCCGTTAAGCCGGCATCATACATCTCCTGGCCCTTGTATTTGGTGATCACAGGCGATCCCCACCGTGACATTTCAACTCCCACCGTTTCCACGTCAGGACATTCGTTGCGAATGGCGACCGCGTCTTCGTAGGAAAGCGGTTTTCTCATCCGCTCCTCGCGGGTCAGCCGGAATCGGATGCCAGCTTCGAACTTATAGACGAAGATCGTCCGCGTGCCATAGTCCTCAGCCGCCTGGACAAGCTGAGTGTTCAGTCCGGTAATGATTGAAGCCACGCCAATCACGGTGGTGGTCCCGATAAGCACCCCCAGGATGGTTAGGAAGGAACGGAATTTGTGGGTACGGAGGGTATCGAGAGCCAACAGAAGGTTTTCACGGAGGTTGCGAAAATCGATGGGCATGGTCAGCCTTCCATCCGGAGAGCTTCGATGGGATCAAGCTTGGCAGCCTTGCTGGCAGGATAGATGCCGAAAAACAGGCCGACCGTCGCCGAAAGAGCCAAACCCAGGAAGACTCCGCTCAAGGGAACCGAGGAGGCAAAGAACCGCTCAACGATCTGGCTGATCAAGACGGCCAGGATGACGCCAATCAGTCCGCCGGCGCCGGCCATCACTGCGGATTCGATAACAAATTGGGTCAGGATGTCACGCCGGCGCGCTCCGAGCGATTTGCGAATCCCGATTTCATGAGTTCGCTCGGTGACGCTGGCCAGCATGATGTTCATTATTACAATTCCGCCGACCACCATAAACACGGCCACCACCCCAATGGTGACGGCGAAGATTGAACCCGTAAGCCGTTCCCAGAGGCTCATGATGGTTTCGGAAGCGTTGAGACCGAAAGTGTCCTTCTCGGTGAAAGGCAAATGGCGGCGCACTCGCATCAGCGTTCGCACCTCATCCTCGAGAGGCAGCATCTGCGCCGCAGCCCACGCCTGAATGCTAACGTTGATCGAGGGCCGGGCGACAAAGGCTCTGCGGAACGAGGTGAGGGGAATCTGAACAAAGTTATCCTGGCTTATCCCAAAGGTGGTTCCGATGCGCCGTGCCACGCCAATAACCCGGAACGCACTACCGTTGACCTCGATCTCCTTGCCCAGCGGATCGGCGCCCGGGAAGAACTTATCGACGAGGTCCTGCCCGATGAAGCAAACCATGGCGGCATGCAGGTAATCCGGTTCCGTAATGTAGCGGCCCAACTCAACTCGCTGCTGTCCGATATCGATCATGCTGGGTGTTACGCCGCTCAGCGCGACGTCGTACAAAATCTGTCTTTGATATTTTGCGGTCCTGGCAGGGTACTGGGACGTCGCTCCAATGGCTTTATAGCCCTCAAGGTTTTCTTTCAGGAACTCGTAGTCATCGATGCGGATCGGCTTGTTGCGCCTCCGCGCCTTGACCCAGGCCTCATGCCCTTGCGCCCATTCAAACTGGCTCAAGACAAAAGTATTGGCGCCCAGGTTGGCAATGTGATCAGCAATGTAAAGGTTCATGCCGTTGATGACGGACATGACAACAATCAGGGTGGTCGTGGCAATGACCACGCCCAGCAGGGTCAGGAACGAACGGAGCTTGTGAGTGTACAACGCCTCGAGGGCGATCCAAAAGGCCTCGCGCGCAGTTACCCAGGCGTTGTAAAGTTCGCGGCGCCGGGCGCCCGGACTCCGGGCTGGCGTTGGTCCAGAGGTCAAGTTCTCTACTCCTGGAGACTGGCTCGGTCAAACCGGAAAGCTGCGGCTACTCCAGCGGCTCATCGCGGTCGACTCTGCCATCTCGAATGTGAATGATGCGGTGCGCGTGGGCGGCGATATCGTGCTCATGGGTGACCAGGATGATCGTGTTGCCGGATTGATGGAGGCGGTCAAACAAATTCATAATTTCTTCCCCGGTCGTGGAATCCAGATTACCCGTAGGCTCATCAGCCAGAAGGATTGAAGGATGATTAACCAGGGCGCGCGCGATGGCCACCCGCTGCCGCTGGCCTCCGGAAAGCTCATTGGGTTTGTGCTGGATGCGGTCGCCCAACTCAACCAGGCGCAGAGCTTCCTCCGCACGCTTCAATCGCTCATCGAGGGGTGTTCCGCTGTAGATCAGGGGCAGCTCGACGTTGTGAAGGGCGGTCGCGCGCGCCAGGAGGTTGAAAGTTTGGAAGACGAAACCAATCTCCTTGTTGCGGATATAGGCCAGTTCGTCATCCGTAAACTGGCTGACCAGCCGTCCGTTCAACCAGTACTGGCCGTGGGTGGGTGTATCCAAACAACCAATCAGGTTCATCAAGGTGGATTTGCCGGAACCCGATGGCCCCATAATCGCAACGTATTCACCCCGCCGGATCGAGAATGAAAGCCCGCACAAGGCATCCACTTTGACCGTTCCCATGTCGTAAATCTTCCATAGGTCATGCGCGTGGATGACAATATTGTCCGGCGGCGCTGAACTTTCCCGAAGCTGCGAAGCCAAAGTTTGGGATTCCATTGTTGAGAAATGTCACGGAGCGCTGGGCTTTCAGGAATCTATTTTCGAGCCAGGGCGCACGCTTCTACGATGAAGGCGGCCCCAGAATCGAAGCCTGGTTGTTAATCTTGACTCTTGCGTCATTTTTTAACGTGCGCAGCACCTGATAACTGCCCGTGACAATCTCCTCTCCGGGTTGAAGCCCGCTTAGCACTTCGATATTGGTCGTACCCATAATCCCCGTTTCGACCTGCGCAAACACTGCCCGTCCGTTTCGAACCACGAAAACACCCTGGAGTTCTTCCTTTCCCCTCGCCCATTGGCCGGCCGTCTGGGACTCTGCTGAAAGAGTCTTGTCTCCCGAGCCCTTGCCAGCCTCCGCTTTAAGCGCTTGCCGCTCACGAGTGGTCAGGGCTTGGATGGGAATTGAAATCGCATCGTGGCGAGTTGCGGTGGTGATTTTGGCAGTGGCCGAAAGGCCGGGGCGGAGTCCCGGAGGAGGCTTGTCCAGGGTAACAGCCACTTGAAAGTCCTTGGCTTCACCCGTGCCGGTGGAGGTCTGGCTGTTACTCGCAACACCCGTGCTGGAACCGATTGCGCTCATCCCAATTTCCGTAACGTGACCGTTGAACGTCTTGCCGGGGATGGCATCGATGGTCACTGTCGCAGGCTGCTGGAGTTTGATGTTAATAATATCTGTTTCATCAACGTTAACATTCGCGGTGATCACCGATAGGTCAGAAACCTGAAAAAGGACGCTCCCCGGCTGATTTTGGATTCCGGGGACCACGTTTTCACCCACGTGAACAGGCAAGGAAGTAATGACGCCATCAAAGGGTGCCGTGTAAATGGTTTTGTTCCGGGCATCCTTGGTTCCCACCAGTTGCGCCTGCGCTTGCAGGACGCGCGAATGCGACATGTCACGATTGTAAGTTGCCTGGGCCAGCTGGGCCTGAGCCTGAATCACTTGCGCCTTGGAGGAGTCAACCCCGGCTTGAGCAACCTGATAATTGCTGAGATCCTGATCAAAAACCTGCCGGGCGATCAACTGCTCTTTCATCATCTGCTGAGAACGCGCAAAGTTGTCCTTGGCCTGTTGGTAACGCGATTGGGCCTGGACAAGATTAGCCCGGGCCGTCAGCAAGCTTGCGGAGGCAGACCGCACAGCCGCCTGGGAAACCTGAGTGTCGGCCTGCGCGGAGCTTAGAGCCGCTTCCTGCGCGCGCACATCAGCTTCCTGTTGAATATCCTCGGTTCGCAGGAGGAGCTGCCCCTTTTTCACGTGCTCGCCCTCTTTAACGCGAACTTCTGTAACCTTGCCGAAAGAATTGGCGTTGACGGTGGCAAATTTGTTGGGCGGCGGCTTTATTTCCCCCGAGGCGGTGACAATTGAGGTTAGATCCTGGCGTACAACCTTGCCGGTCTCAACTGCAACGAGGCCCCGCCGGGTCCACAGAATTCCCCCAATCACCAAGCCAGCCAGAACCAGCGCACCCAGGATTAAAAATAAAACTTTCTTTCGTTGGGCCGGCTCTTTTCTGGAAGGAGGGGGCAGAGATCCGTGGGAAAAGCTGATGGTGTCAGCATCCGGCTGCCCGATTTGACCGGTTTTCACTTCCGTCGTTTGGCTCATTACCTTGAAGACCTTTTCGCTTAGGAAGGTTCCGAGATAAAGGAATGAATGCTCCTAGCGCAGATGGCACACACCGACCTAAGCTTGGCCCGATAAGTCTTATTACGTTTCAAGACCCGGAAAAGTTTCCACTGAAATTTAAGACCACATGGTTCGAATGAGTGAAGACTTCACTCCCTTTTCGCGAGGACTGAACCTTACTGACCCGGCGGATACGATTTTACTCCTTGTACAACAGATATGAAATAAATTTTGACGTTTTTGTTTCCGCATCGAAAGCCCTAAATATACGAATATCAGCCTAACATCCCACTCACCCAATGCAGGAACGGAACGGAGTTTGCAGGATGCCAATCAAAAATATAGGGAGAGCGCATTGGCCATGGGAGTGTACGGCGCACTTAACGGCCAGGAAAACAATTGAACATGTATTTCCGTCATTGCCGAAACCGCGAGCCAAGCCAGAAAGCTATTGATATACATAGACTTATTCAACTCTTAAAGATTAAACCACTTCCCATCAACCCGGCGCTATCGAAACCTCCACAGCGTGCTGCTTCTTAACCGTGGTTCAAGCTCCGGTTGGCGCTCGGTCCGTAGACCGTGGATTCCACTTGCGCGCTGTTCCCAAGCAGTTGAAAGGGCGCCTCCAGCCGTGTGAGCCCGCACATTTCATTGACATTCCAAAATAGCGTCTGATAGGCTTAAACTGTTTCGGCCGCAGCCTCGAGTCATCCGCAAAGGAAGACCCGAAACACGCTGCGAGTTTAGGAGGATGCTGGCGATGTTGCGATATTCCAAGGCGTGCTGGGGCGTTGCGATGGCCGTCGCCTTGACATTTGCCCTTGGAAACACCCGGGTGCTTTTTGCCCAGGAGGCTCCTCCCCCTTTAACCTCTGTCATTCCAGATACCGCTCCATCCCATTCGCAGAGCAAAGGCACTGCCCATTTTTCTCCTGAGTCGGGTGTCGGCCCTGACTATGAAATCGGACCGGAAGATGTTCTGACAATAAGGGTATTCCAAGTGAAGGACCTGGATGAGACCGTGCGGGTTTCAAACGACGGCACCATCGCCGTGCCCTTGCTGGGACGGTTAGTCGCCTCCGGGCAAACCCCTGATCAATTGCGGAAAAAGCTTGAGCAAGCGTATAACAAGAACCTGCTCCAAAATCCACAGGTCAGCGTCTTCGTTAAAGAGTTTCATGCACAGCCCATTTCCCTTATTGGCGCAGTGGAAAAACCTGGCCTCTACCAGATCACAGGCCCGCGCACGTTGATTGAGACGCTTTCCATGGCCGGCGGGTTGGCGAATCAAAGCGCCACTCCGCCCGGAAAAACCCTTTACGTTACCCGGCAGGGGGGATTTCAGAATCTTCATCAAGTTCCGGGCATGGAGTTAGTGGCGTCTAACAAGGTAGCTATCAACATCCAGGACCTTTTGTACACGCATGATACCGACCTGAACATTCCCATCCGGCCTCACGACATCATCGCCGTTTCCAAGGCAAGCGTCATTTACGTGGTTGGCGGGGGCGTCCGAAAGCCTGGCGGTTTTGCGCTGAAAGATCGGGATGAGGTAAATGTTATCCAGGCGCTCGCAATGGCGGAGGGCTTGGCGACTGATGCGTCCAAAAAGCATGCGCGCATTATCCACACCAAACCTGATGGCACGAGGGTCGAAATTCCTGTCAACATCGATGCGATCTTCAAAGAAAAGGCCCCCGATCCCACTCTGGCCGCCAACGACATTCTGTATATACCCCTCAGCGGCAAAAAGGCTGCGCTAAGAAAGAGTACGGAAGCAATTGTTCAGACGGTTAGCGGCATCCTTGTTTATCATCCGCCATAGCGACTGGGGCGTCCATGCCCGTTATGGCTGTTCGGTGGCACAGGTTCAAAGCTTGTTTCCTGGGCGTTTGTGTCTAAACTTCGGAAGATGAGGCATGGGTTCACTTTGCGCCCCATCCGAGATTAGGGACACGCAAACCGGCAAGGCATAAAAGAAAGTGTTCCTGAAATTGGTCGTTTAGTTGACGAGGGTGTTTCGAAAAAGAGACATCCATGCCTCCGAGTTTTAATTTCCCTGCCGCTAATTCATTGCTGAATCTGATATTTTTCTATTCGAGCCCCTTTTTCTACTCGACGGACTCCGACTTGCAAGGTAGTATTCAATCGGGGGAGGAGGGGATTGCACATAAACCGAGAGCTAACGGGAAAAATGTGAGGACAGGAGCGTAATGGCGCAAGACGAAGCGCCCCGAACCCCTTCTAACCAGGAAGCTCCCCCAAAAAGCATTGGGGATGCACTGGATGCACTGGATACGCTGGCGGCACTATCCAGCAGACCGAAAAGGGTAGCTGTGCGGCCAGTCCACCAGGTCCGGCCTCCCAGGGCTATGCCCAAGGAACCGACGCAGAGGTCCGCCTTTTTTACCTCGCTGCTGCTTCACTTTGCTGTAATTTTTTTCCTTCTGCGGGTGCACTTCTCGCTCTTTCTGTCCCACCACGAGTCTCAGAGCCTTCAGCTTCCCCAGATTGTGTACGAGTTCCACGAAATTGACCTGCCGAAAAACCTTCCGGCCTTAAAGCCGCCGGGCCCGGGCGGACAACCGGGGAAAGGTATCCATCCCCATGAAGCGCCGGCGCGCGGCAGCACGGCTTTTCACCCTAAGGCAACGGTGGTATCCAATCCTCCGAATCCTGATAACAACTTCCAAACCATCATTCAGCCGAGTGTGCCGCATGATGTAAAAATCAAAATAAAGCTGCGCCTGCCGAACATCGTCATGGGGGGCATACTGCCGGTTCAAACCCCGCCGCCGCCAACCCCGCCGCCACCCATGAAGCTTTCCGTTCCTCGGACGCTGCAATCGCTAACGGTTCCTCAAGTCGCGGTAGTTTCTCCTACGCCGCCCAAATTGATCATCCCCGCATCGTCTACGCCAAACCTGCCACCGATTCCGATGCCCGAGCCTCCACCGCCGCCGCTGGTGCCGCAGATCAAGGCCGCGAGCAGCATCACTCCGGTTGCGCCCAACGTGGGGATGGCCACCGTAGCCAATGGATCCCAAAGCCGCTTGCTCGTACTCAGTTTGAACCCTGCTCCGCCCTCGAGCAGCCTCACGCTCCCGGCAGGCAATCGTTATGGAGCGTTTACGATTTCACCATCAGGCAATCGGCCCGGATCTCCTTCCGGCGTCAATGGCGGGACTTTGAACGGCGGGGAGGGGGGGCCCGGCAGCGGCGGAGATAACAGCACCGGCGTCGGGTCCGGCCATGAAGGTGGCGGCGGCAACGGGGGCGGCAAGAGCGGTTTGGCGGTGTCAACCAGCGGGAATGCCACGAGTGGCGGTTCCGGCCTGGGCGGAGGCAATTTAAGCGCCGCTTCAATTGCCAAACTCGTTTATCCGATCCTTCATCCCCCGCCGAAGAACCGTTTTGCGATGGTTGTCACCGCCGGCCCCGTCGGGGGTGGCGGACTCCATATTTATGGAGTCCTGACCGGCGGCAAAGTTTATACCGTCTTTCTCCCCATGCCCAAAAGGAATTGGATCTTGCAGTATTGCGTCCTGGACGGCGCCGAAAATTCGCCCGGAAACCAAAATCCAAGAGTCAGTGTTGCTCTCAGCTTCGGCCTCCTTCCGCCCGATGTCGAAAAGCGTTTCGATTTTCATCGCCCGCCCCTATCGGAGGACCAGGAAAAAAGCATGATCGTGCTGCACGGAATTATTGATAAAGATGGTATCGTCAAGAATCTAAAGGTATACCAAGGTGTACAGAAAGTTGCAGATCAGGCAGCGCTGGCGGCATTTGACCGATGGAAGTTCAAACCAGCGTTGCACAACGGCAAGCCGATTGCCGTCGAAATCCTCGTGGGTATTCCTGCGAGCTAAGTCCTCCCCATCGACTCTTCAGACCCTGCCCCAGCGCTCCTGTACCTCTCGGGTCCGCTCCCACTGGGTTGTCACATCAGTATATAGATATGGATCGCCGGCCTCCCGCATTAAATCGCCAAGCTTGAACCATTCGCAATCAATCGATCAAGGGTTGCCTGCCCGGAATTATACTTTTGGAATCAATAACTTATATATAAGGCTTGACTTGCCGAGAGTCGGGGGTAAACTGTAGGGCAGTTAACGGGCCCGGTCGGCGTATCGTCGTTCGGAGACCGGGCAGGGGCTTTGTGATGAACAACCCCCTGGCCATAAGTCCACTGACAAGTAACTGTACCGTAACTGTACCTTGGTACCATTGCGCTCTCCCGCCGTATCCTGTAAAAGTAGGAAGTCAAGAGAGTGAATTAGATTTACATCTTTAAGTAAGTTCGCACCTCTGCGGATTCCCGATGCAAAGGTGACCTGCAAGTTGAGCATCTGGAAATCGGAGCGTCATTGATGGACGGAGAACTAGTCCGGGTTTTGTTCTGCAGCTCAGATAGCGCTTTTGCCCAAGTCATCGCCCGAACCTTGGGACCAGGCTATGAGGTGCGCACCAGTGAACAATCTGACCTCATCGCAACGGGGCCGGGAGATCAATGGTGGGACGTGATTCTGCTGGATCTCCGGGATGTGGGCGAAGATTCCGGAGACGACACAAACGCCCGCGCTTTGGACGACATCAAGCAGCTTGGTGATACAACTCCCATTATCGTAATTCTGGGCGACACCAGCGACACTTTGGCCCGCATGGCTGTGGAAAACGGCGCCTACGACACGCTAGCCACTCCTCCCAACATGGCGGAGTTGAGACTTCTCCTTCGCCGCGCTTATCGTCTTCGCAAAACCGAAAAAGAACTGATTGAGCTCCGCTCCCACGATCGCACAGCGGGACGCTTGGGAGAAATGCTTGGATGCACCGAGGCCATGCAGCAAGTCTTCGCGACTTCGCGGAAGGCCGCCTGCTGCGACGTGACAGTCCTCGTCACCGGCGAGACCGGAACCGGCAAGGAACTCCTGGCCCGTGCAGTCCACCGCTTGAGCCCCCGCTCGGGACCCTTTGTGGCTTTCTCCTGCGCCAATTTGCCGGAAACCCTGGTGGACGACGAACTCTTCGGCCACGAGAAAGGCGCCTTTACAGGGGCGATCGCAACGCGGCGAGGGCGTTTTGAGGCCGCTGAGGGCGGAACGTTGCTCCTGGACGAAATTGGGGATTTGCCGCTGGGATTGCAGGCCAAGTTGTTGCGGGTTCTTCAGCAGCGGTCGTTTGAACGGCTCGGAAGCAACACCCCCATCACCACGGATGTGCGGGTCATCTGCGCCACCCATCGGAATCTGGAAAAGATGGTGGACACCGGCACCTTTCGGATGGACCTCTATTACCGGCTGAACGTGGTCCAGATTCACATTCCCGCCTTGCGCGAACGCCGGGATGAAATTCCGGTTTTGGCCCACTATTTTCTGCAGCGGTTCGCCAAACAGTTTGGCAAACAGTCCAACCGCTTTTCGCCTCTCGCCCTCCACGCCCTGGAGGAATACAATTGGCCGGGGAACGTCCGTGAGTTGGAAAACGCCGTCCAACGGGCTGTCGTCATGGCGGAAGGGCAGACCATTGAAACCTGGCACTTGCCCAAGAGTTTGCACAGCGGCTTCGAGCAGCCTTCGGAAGTCCACTCATACGAGGAGGAAGTTCGGGAATTCAAGCGCCGCTTGATTTTGAGAACCCTTCGCGAATATGGAGGGCGCAAGGTCGACGCGGCACGCGCGCTAGGCGTGGCGCGCGGTTATTTGCACCGCCTGATCAATCAGCTCCAGATCCAGCTCGATGACGACTTTGAGATTGCCGATGCAGAAGGGCCGACACCGCAAGAACGGGTCATGTAGCTCAATTCGAAATTTGTGCGTGGAATGTCCCTTGATTGCAAGCCCGCAATGGTAGAGCGGAAAGAGGCGGACGATCAACCTTCTTTTCGCGAACAATTTTGTGTGCCCTTTTTGCTTCGCGCCCAGAATTCCGACGGAGGTTGGGGTTACCGCCCGGAATCCGAAAGCAGCGTAGAACCGACAGCCTGGGCAACGCTTGCCTTGCGGCAAAAAGCGGCACAATATCCCCAAGTCATTGAACGCGCCAACCAATGGTTGCTACAGACTCAACGGACGGAAGGCGCTTGGCCGGCATCGGCAGGGGACCCCGGTTGTTGGGTGACAGGGCTGGCTTGCCTGGCGTTGCTGGACCGCGCGAATTCCCCTGGCGCTGAAATCCTTAAAGGGCTGCAATGGCTTTCAGACTCCTGGCCGGCTGAAGGAAACGTCTGGTGGCGTTTACGGCAGCGATGGCACAAAAGCCCGGATACCGTCGTCCACCAAGACCATGCGCTCCGAGGCTGGGGCTGGACCCCCGGGACAGCAAGCTGGGTTGAACCCACGGCGTACATTCTTATCCTGCTGCGCAACATCCCGGAGCGGTTCTACCCGTCTGGAACCTCCAAGCGAAGGCAGCTTGGGGAAAAGATGCTCTCGAACCGGGTCTGTCCGGGCGGAGGATGGAACGCTGGCAACCCGATGGTATACGGCGTTCCCGGCGAGCCTCGAATAGGGCCTACCGTCTGGGCGCTGTTGGCCTTGAGCGATAACCTGAACCGGCCCGAAAGCACGGCAAGTTTGGATTGGCTGGAACGGAATTACCAGCACATTTCAGGGCCCGGCTCTGTTGCGCTTGCGCACTTGTGCCTGGCGGTTTACGGGCGGCCGGTTCCGCCTCTGGAACCCAGGCTCAGCAGCCTTTACATGGAAAACAACTTCTTGAGCAACGTGGTTGTAGCAGCTTGGGCGTGTTTGGCGTTGGGGACCGTTCCTGCATGGCTTGGAAGCGCCCCGGCGATGGAGATTGAAGCGTGAGCTATTCCCACAGCCCTCTACTCCCGTCTTTCAGCCGTCCCGCCTCCAAGGTGGCCGTTCGGCGGGCGTCGAGCTACGAGGATGATCTCGAAGGGCTCCTTTGGGAAACTCTGCTGGAGTTCAACCCGCAAGTCCGGGACAAAACGGTTTTGATCAAGCCCAACTTCGTTGAACCGGACGCTCAGGGGATCATCAACACGCACCCGGCGGTGATCCGGGCCGCTCGAGATGTGTTTTTGCGCTTGGGAGCGAAAACAGTGGTCATTGGGGAAGGCCCCGGACACGAACGCGATACGGAAGGCATTATCGAAGGCCTGAGATTACGGGATTACATCGGCCGCCTTGAAGGTGTTTTTGTTGACTTGAACACCGACGAGGTTTCAACGGTTCCAACTCGCACTCATGCTTCGAAGCTGAAAAAGCTCTCGTTGCCAAGGTCCGTTTTGAGCGCCGATTTCGTTGTCTCCATGCCAAAAATGAAAACCCATCACTGGGTTGGGGCAACTTTGAGCTTAAAGAATATGTTCGGGATCGTGCCCGGAAACTGTTACGGCTGGCCGAAAAATGTTCTACATTGGGCTGGCATCAGCAGCTCCATCCTGGACATCAACAGCACGGTCCGCCCGGACTTTGCGATCGTGGACGGAATCATCGGCATGGAAGGAAACGGCCCCATTCAAGGCGTTCAAAAGAAGTCGGGCGTGCTGGTAATGGGAGACGACCCCGTAGCGGTAGACGCCACATGCGCCCGCATCATGGGCCTTTGCCCGGAGCGAATCGATTATTTAAAGCGAGCCGCGCTGCTGCTTGGCAATCTGGACGAAGATAAGGTGGAGCAATGCGGAGAAAGCATCGCCGGCGTTAAAAATCCCTTTGACATTCTTCCGGCTTTTCAAGGCTTGCGAGCGTAAGAATAGGGAATAAAGCTTGGATTCGACAAAGGGAAACAGTCAGTTCTTCTCAGTTTAACTGAATAAAGTTGAAACACTTTTCTAAGATTTGTATTATGATTTTCGGGGGAGGGGCAAACGGTGGGAAAATGCATAGAGGGTGGAAACCGGCTGCTAAGCAGCTGAGTGTCCGTTTCCGTGGAAAATGGACTGAGGAAGTTGGGGCCGAGCTTTTTGAAGCGGCGCTCGTGCTCCCGGTTTTGCTGACGCTGCTTTTTGGAATCATCTCTTTCGGGCGGGCGTACAACGTCTACCAAACCATTACGCGTGCCGCCAGGGAAGGGGCAAGAGAGTTAGTTCTCACCACCTGCGCCTCCTGCAGCGCCACCGGCATGCAATCCTACACGGCCGACCAGGTAAAAACAAACTTTGTCAAACCGGCGATTTCTGCGGCCAATCTCGATGCCAGCAAAATTGACAGCACTTACACGACAACCTATGTTTGGCTGGACCCGAATGAGTCTCCTCCTTCCATTTGCGGAGTCAAGATCAGCTTTGATTACCCTTACACGATCGACATTCCCTTTACTTCTCAACGCTTGTCAACCCTAACGCTTAGGGCGCAAGTCCAGATGCGGCTGGAAACCCAGCCGTCGTCATGTTCGATAGGAACCGCCGTTCCTTGATGTGGGTGCGCCTGCATGCGCTTATGTTCTTGTGAGGGAGAGCAGTCGAATGCTAAGAAGAGGTCGTAAGAAAACAGAGAAGCGCAATGGTTTGCGCAAGACCTGCGCGCTGGCGCGGTTGCCTTTCTTCGGCCGTTTCAGCATCCGGTCGCTGAAAGCCCCGGGCAGGCTGTTAAGGGCGACGGAAGCGGCGGAATTGGTCGAGTTTGCCCTGCTTCTTCCCATCCTGCTGGTTATGGTGGTGGGCATCATGGATTTTGCAACGGCCTATAACCTCCAGCAGAAACTTGCCAACGCGGCCCGCGAAGGCGCCCGAATGGCCACGTCGCAACCCCGGGCCGATCTGACGGATAACAGTTGTTCAGGCACTCCCTGCTCCGTCCAGGCCGTCAGAGATGACGTGGTAACCTATTTACAGCAAGCTGGAGTTGACACTTCATTTATCGCCGTCAGCGCGAATTACACAGCGTCCACGCCCTATACGGCAACGTACTACACCAGTTCAGGGGGCGCCAATTACGGCCTAAAGATCGTAAGAGCCGACCCAGTTGACATCAATGGAGTAAGTGTTTTCGAAACCCATGTCACTTTGACCTACCCTTACGATTGGACTTTTGGCTTCAACCATATCATCAGATTACTGATCCCATCCGCCTCATCGCTTGCCCAAATCGGGATTGAGGCGGATGCCACGATGGTGGATCTAACCTGAGAGGAGCAGCAGACCCATGGCAGCAAACAGACACACAGCCGTTAACCCTGCCAGCAACCGTGGCGCCAGCGTTTTGATCGTCGCGCTGGGAATGGTTTTTATTCTAGGCATGGCAGGCTTGGCAGTTGACCTTGCCTCGCTATACGTGGCGCGGAGCCAGGCCCAGCGCGCCGCTGACGCGGCGGCGCTGGCGGGCGCAAGGGCCTTTGTGCAAAACGGGTGCGCCTCCGGAAGCGGTGGAAGCATCTCAGGAGCCTGCGAAACCCTCGCCACCGAACAGGCCGTAGCCGTGGGAAATGCCAACCTCATTGCCGGCGCAAGTCCGGGCATCAAGCCTGGTGACGTCTCGTTCCCTTCGCAGACAACCACCGACCCGCAAGTTCAGGTGATAGCGGGACGAGGAACTTACAACGGCACAGATCATGGTAATCCTCTCGCAACCTTTTTCGTCAAAGTCTTCGGCGTCAATTCGGCAAGCGTCTCGGCCACGGCCATCGCGGAGGCCTACAACGGTACGGGCGGATCGGCGCTCACCGGCTCGACTTGCCTGAAACCCTGGCTGCTGCCCGATTGCGACCCTGACCATGCCTCGCCGGCAAACCCCGACTGCATATCAGGCGCGGCGGCTTCCTTTTTCACTTCCACCGGGGTGAATACCGATGCCGTGGGTGAAAACATTACTATCAAACCCGGCAGCCCATCGGATACCCCCGGGCCCGGCAAGTTCTATCCGGTTTACCTGCCTCCCGGACAAGTCGCAAACGCCTGCCCGTCCTGCGCAAAGGGGCAAGGCAGCAGCGGCACCCAGAGCGGCGACCAATACCGGCAGAACATCGAATGCTGCAACCTGAACCCGATTGTTTGCGGACAGCAATACGTCTTGGCCATCAGCGGGAACATGGTGGGGCCAACCGAGCAGGGAGTCGAATGCCTGATTCATCAGGCCAAAGGCAAACAAGGCGGGCAGGATACTTTGAATACAGACGGGTCAACTGACCCGTCCAACTGGCAAATTCTTTCCGGTGGATTCAACGCCCCGGTCGGCACGGTTATGGGCACGTCGGATTCCATCATAACGATCCCTATTTACAACGGCAGCGCAATTTGCCCTGGAGGCTCCACCGGCAACGGCACCTGCCAAAACCAAGCTTTGATAACTGTTCTCGGTTTCATGCAGATTTTCGTACAGGGTGTCGACACCACCTCCGGCTCCCAGGGAACTGTCCACGGCTATATCATGTCGATGGTTAAGTGCTCGGCCGGCTCCAGCAGCGGCAGCGGAGGCGGCGGCACAGGCGGCGGCACAGGCGGCGGCGGGGGCGGCGCTATTATTGGTAACGGCGGCTCTCCCATCCCCATACGGTTAATCCGTCAATAGGCGATGGAGGCAGGGAAAAACATCGCCTCAATCAGGCCGGAAGAAGAAATTCAGCACCCTGGGAGGCATCAAGCGAAGCGGCCGACCGGGCTTTCGGCTGCTTCGCTTTTTCACAAAGTATTTTCCTTTCAGGCCCTCCTGGCCGCCTTGTTGCTGGGCGGCGTGGTGGCCACCGTTTTTCTCAATCTGCGCCAAGCCGCTTCCCCGCTCCCCGGCCAATCCCAGTTGTCGATTTTTGAAGGCGACACCTGGTGGCACCTTTCGGTGGGCGAGCAAATCCTGCGAACCCATACCTGGCCCACGGCTGACTCATACTCATTCACCGCTTCCGGGGATCCCTGGATTGCATACGAATGGCTGGGCGACGTGGCCATGGCGGCGGCCAACCGCGCCGCCGGACTCACCGGCCTCGCCATCTTCTACGTAAGCCTCACTGTCGTATTTATCCTTCTGATGTTTTCATACGCCTACACAAGAAGCCGGAACGACAAAGCGGCTTTCATCGCCTGCACCGTGTTGCTGCCTTTGGCGGTGGTTTCCTTCACGCTGCGGCCGCAGCTTCTGGGATATATTTTTTTATTGGCCACCCTGATCTTGCTGGAGCGTTTTCGCCAGGGAAAGCAGAAGTCCCTTTGGATTTTGCCAGCCATTTTCCTTGTTTGGGTCAACACGCATGGGACTTTTACATTCGGTCTTGCCGCGCTGGTTCTCTATTGGGCCAGCGGATTGGCGGATTTTCATATCGGAGGGATTCGGGCCGAACGCTGGACGGACCGCGAGCGGCGGCATCTCGGCCTGGTAACCCTGCTGTCCGTGGTCGCCTTGGTGATCACTCCCTACGGAACTCGACTGGCGGCTTATCCCTTGCAGATGGCTTTCTCCCAACCCGTCAACATCGCTTCCTTTTTTGAGTGGAGGTCGCCGGACTTTGGCACGACTTACGGGAAAATCTTCCTCGCCATGATCCTGCTGATCCTGCTGATCCCGCTGATAACCCGGGTGGAATATCGCCTGGAAGAACTGGGACTGCTGCTCTTTGGAATCTACGCGGCATGCACCCACATGCGGTTTGTCATCGTGTTTGCGCTGATCTTTGCACCGGTTCTCGCCGGCCTGATCGCCCCGCACATGCCCGCTTACGACGCCCGCAAAGACAAGTACGTTTTGAACGCCGTCCTCATGACATTGATTGCCTTCGGATGCGTTAAACTCTTCCCTTCCCGCTCGGAACTCAACAAGGTTGTGAACCACGCCTTCCCCGCGGGAGCCGTGGAATACATCCGGCAACACCCCTCGGTGGGAAAAACCTACAATGAAGAATTCTGGGGCGGATATTTAATCAGCAGGCTGGGACCTGAAAAGAAAGTCTTCATCGACGGCCGCGCCGATCTCTACGAGGCCGCGGGAGTGCTGACGGATTATCTCGATATCGCGGCGCCCAGCGACAACACGCTGTTTCTGCTGCGGAAATATGGCGTCGCTTCCTGCCTGATCAAGCCCGGTTCTTCGCTAGCCGTGTACCTTGCGCACTCGCCCGGCTGGCGTCAGGCTTATTCCGATGGGCAGAGTGTTTTGTACGTGCAGCAAACGCCCTGGCGCCGGGTTCGAGCCCGGCCCGCCGGCTTTTAGGACGGCGCCGCATTTTCAGGGTCAACAATGGCTTTTGAAAACTCACAATCCGCCGCGAAGCCTGTGCCCCAATCGGGCGCACAGCGCGATCCTCGCAAACGCCCTTCGGCGAATTCTCTGCTGCGGAAAATCTGCTCTTTTCCCGTTCTGATGGGCGCGCTGCTGGTGGCGGTGACCGCGGGGAATCTATTCCTGGGCCTCAAAGCAGCGGCTTCCGACTCCCAGCAAAGCGCTCGCTATTGTATTTTCGAAGGCGACACCTGGTGGCATGTTTCTGTGGGCGAGCAAATCCTCCGAACCCATACCTGGCCCACGGTTGACCCTTACTCGTTCAGCGCTTCCGGCGAACCCTGGATCGCCGATGAGTGGCTGGGCGAAGTGGCCATGGCTTGGAGCAACCTCAAAGGAGGGCTTGCCGGCTTAACCCTGCTGCTGGTCGGATTCGCGGCGGCCATCATCCTGCTGATCTATGAGTATGCCTACGTGAAAAGCCGAAACCCCAAGGCCGCCTTCGCCGCGTGCGCCGCGGTGCTCCCGCTGCTCATCGCTTTCTTCGACCTTCGGCCCCAGCTTCTCGGATACATCTTTTTGCTCATCACCTTAATCTCTCTTGAAAGTTTCCGCCAGGGCCGGTTGAAAAAGTTGTGGTTTCTGCCCGTGGTTTTTCTCCTCTGGGTGAACACCCACGGAACGTTTGCTCTGGGGCTTGCCATCATGGCTCTCTACGGGGTCAGCGGCATGGTCAAGACGCAGGTCGGAGGCCTTCGGCCGAAGCTCTGGACCGCTGGCGAGCGGCGCCATCTCGGAATGGTCACGCTGCTGTCGGTGCTGGCGGCGATGATCACGCCTTATGGAACACGCCTTCTGGTCTTGCCGCTACGCATGGCCTTGTTCCAGCCGCTCACCATGGCTTCCTTTCAGGAATGGAAGCCTCCGGGCTTCGACGGGGCTTTGGGCAAATACTTTCTGTTACTTCTGCTCTTCATCCTGGTGTTGCACTTCCTCACCAGGATGGAATACCGCCTGGAGGAAGCCGGCCTGCTGCTGGTTGCTGTCTACGGCGCTTGCGTGCATACCCGGCTGCTGGTCTTTTTTGCGATGATCGCCGCCGGGGTTCTGGCCCAGGTCTTCGCGCGTTACCTGCCGCGCTTTGACCCGGCGAAAGACAAGGTCTTCCTGAACGCCGCATTGATGGCTCTCATCGCTTTCGGGTGCATCAAGGCCTTCCCCTCGCAGGCGCAATTAAAGAAGGTTGCCGCCCACCGGTTCCCCGCAGGAGCGGTGGCCTATCTGCGCGAGCACCCGCCGGCAGGGCCGATGTTTGACAAATCGTCTTGGGGCGGATACCTGATCCACGAGCTGGGACCCCGGCAGAAAGTCTTCATCGACGGCCGGGCGGACCTCTATGAAGACGCGGGCGTGCTTAGGGACTACTTGAGCATCATGGGCCTTACTCCGCAAACTCCTTTTCTGCTGCGGAAGTACCAAATTGATTCCTGCCTGCTTGAACCCCATACGCCACTGGCGGTTTTCCTGGGACATTCGCCCGGCTGGGCCCGAGTCTACTCCGATGCTCTTAGTGTTGTCTTTGTCCGTCGAAAGGAGCCGCCCTTGAAGGGCCATCCCTGAAATTCGGGTTTGGACCTGCGGCTTGAGGCCGCCCAAAATTCCTCGCCTAAAAAGCGCCTTGCCGTTTATGATGAAGCCTTAACTTTTCAGCCGAGGGCTAAAGATAACCCGGTGTCATGCTGATGAAAAACTCAAAGCCCGTCGATACCGTTCCCGAAACACCCCGCAGGCAGGCAGCCCCGTCCGGCCGCGCCGGACACCTTGACGCCTTCGCCCGCAAGGTGTTGTCTTTTCCCGTTATGATGGGCGCGCTGCTGGTGGGGCTGGCGGTACTTTCGTCGCGCTTGAATCTGCCTGACCCCGACATGTGGTGGCACACGATGGTCGGCCAGCACATTTTAGCGACGCACGCTTGGCCCACCTCGGATTCCTATTCCTTCACCGCTCCAGGGGCTCACTGGATCGCCTATGAGTGGCTGGGCGAGGTAGTGATGGCGCTCGCCGCCCACTTCGGATTCTTTCAGGGCTTGACCGCCTTATTGATGCTGCTCGGCGCCGCCTTCACGGCGCTGCTTTACGGCTATGCCACCCTGGTCAGCGGAAATTCCAAGGCTGCGCTCGTCGCGTGCGCGATTTTCCTTCCGCTCCTCACCGTCTTTTTCACGGCGCGGCCGCAATTGATCGGCTATGTCTTTTTGGTCGTCGTCCTCATCTGCCTCGAACGCTATCGCCAGGGAAAACAAAAGAACCTGTGGATTTTCCCGCCTTTGTTCCTCGTCTGGGTCAACACCCACGGCTCATTCGTCTTTGGCCTGGCGGTTTTTGGAATATATTGGGCAAGCGGCCTGATCGATTTTGAGGCCGGAGGGGTTCGCGCGGAACCGTGGACGCCCAAGCAGAGGCGTCATCTGGCCCTTGTGTTCCTGTTGAGTGTGCTGGCGCTCATGGTAACCCCCTACGGGACCCAACCAGCCGCGTACCCTTTGCAGATGGCGCTTTCCCAGCCGCTCAATGTCGCGCATATCAGCGAGTGGCAGGCTCTGGACGTCCAGATTTGGCAGATGAAGCTTCTCCTGATTCTAGTGCTGGCTTTCTGGCTGGCCCACATTCCGCTGCGCCAGACTTATCGTTTGGAAAACGTTGTCCTGCTGTTCCTGGCAACCTATGCATGCTTCGTTCACCGCCGCTTCATGCCGTTTCTGATCCTGATCCTTGCCCCGTTCATTGCCAAGATGATCGCAAGGTGGATGCCCAAGTACCGGCCGGAGATTGACCAATACGCCGTGAATGCAATCCTGATCGGATTGGGTGCCTTCGGATTAGTCTTGGCCTTTCCTTCTCAAAAAACGCTCGACAAAGCCGTCGCCAAACGCTATCCCCAAAAGGCTGTTGAATATTTGAGCCGGCACCCCCAGCCGGGTCCCATGCTGAATGAATACGACTGGGGCGGCTACCTGATCTGGGCGCCCGGCCTGCATCACAAAGTCTTTGTTGACGGGCGGGCCGATTTCTATGAGTATGCCGGAGTTCTTTCCGACTATTTTGACATTGCGGGCGTCAGGCCCGACACGCGATTCTTATTGCACAAATACCACATCCAGTTCTGCCTGATTCACCGGAACGCTCCGCTGGGAACTTTCCTGGACACATTACCGGGGTGGGAAAAAGTCTACCAGGATAAGCTCAGTGAGATCTTTATCCGCCCAACTCAGCCGCCATCGTCCACAAGCGAAAGGCCTGTTCCCCATCAAGTCCGGGAGCCCATCGCCGCGCGAAGCAAAGTCGTAAAAGGCCCCGCAAGCCCCGTCGCCGGGGAAGCGCGTCTTAGGATTCGAGCAAGACAACTCCCCGCCCCAGAAGGCGCAGAGGAAGCCTTACAGCCGGCACTGGCGTGGTGGTCAATTAAAATGGAAGCCAACCTCAGATGAAACAGGATACCCATAGCGGCGGCTCTTTGCCCCACGATGCCCGGTCAACGCCTTCCCCGAACGGCTCACAAGGCGCGCGGTCCGTTTTCAAAAAAGTATTCTCTTTCCCAGTTTTTATGGGCATGCTGCTGCTGGCCGGACTATTCGTAGGGAGGCTGCTCAATCTACAGCAGGTTTCTTCCGCCGTCTCCTCCTCCACTTCGGCTGCGATGTTCTGGCTGGAAGGCGACACCTGGTGGCATCTGGCGGTGGGCAACCAAATCCTGAAGACCCACGCCTGGCCCACGCACGATCCCTATTCTTTCACCGTAAAAGGCAGCCCCTGGATCGCCTATGAATGGCTCGGCGAGGTCGTAATCGCAATCGCCTGGCGGATGGGCGGCATGCAGGCTCTGATGATCCTGCTGACGCTGCTGGGATTTGGGGTTTTGTTGCTCCTCTATTATTACGCCTACTTGCGAAGCGGAAATTTGAAGGCGGCGTTTGTCGCCTGCGTGCTGCTGTTGCCGCTGGCCTCTTTGTCGATCACTCTGCGCCCGCAGCTCCTGGGTTACGCTTTTTTGGTGATGACGTTGATTCTGGTGGAAAAATTTCGCCAAGGCCATGAAAAGGCTTTGTGGGCGCTTCCGCTGATTTTCCTGTTTTGGGTCAACACCCATGGAACCTTCGTCATCGGCTTCGTGATTCTTGGAGCCTATTGGGCAAGCGGCCTGCGGGCGTTCCAGATTGGCAGACTCTGCGCAGAAGCATGGACCCGGCGGCAGCGGCAGCGGTTGGAGCTGACTTTTTTGCTCTGCCTGCTGGCCTCCGTCGTGACCCCTTACGGCACCGGCCTCGCCGCCTACCCCCTGGAAATGGCTTCCTCGCAGCACCTGATTGTGCAGACCGTTCAAGAGTGGCAGCCGCTCAATCTTTCGCAATTCTACGGAAAGTATTTCCTGGCCCTGTTGCTGCTCTTCTGGATAGCACTGATCGCCCACCGCAGGACTTACCATTTACAGGATCTGCTCCTCCTGTTTTTTGCGACGGCCGAAACTTTCATGCACGCGCGCTTCATTCTCCTTTTTGTGCCGATTTTCGCCCCCTTGCTCGCAGACTTGCTGGCCGAGTGGGTCCCCCAATACGAGCCGGCCAAAGATCCCCATGTCCTAAACTTGGTATTGATAACGTTGATCATCACTGGAATTGTGAAGTTTTTCCCCTCGGACCAAAAGCTGGAAGCGGAGCTTGCAAACAAAATGCCGGTGCAGGCGGTCTCGTACCTACGCGCCCATCCCGACATGGGCAGAATGCTGAATGACGCCTATTGGGGAGGTTACATGATCGACAAGCTCGGGCCTGCCCACAAGGTTTTTATCGACGGGCGCTTCGACATTTACGAATACAGCGGAGTCATAGCTGACTACCTCAACATCACGCACCTAGCCCCGGACGCCCGGTTCCTGCTGAGAAAGTACAAAATCCAGTCCTGCTTCCTGCCGCGCGAGAGCCAGTTGGCCGTGTTTCTGGCGGCCTCCCCCAGGTGGCGGCAGGTTTATCAGGACAATCTGAGCGCGGTGTTCGTCCGCCGACCGGACAAGACATCCGAAAATGCAGCCGAAAGGAAAGGCCAGAAAACCGAGGTCGCCCCGAGCAGTTAAGGCGCCCCAGCCTTCCTCGCGCCGCAGAACGCAGGATTGGATTCGCTCGGCCGCGGGAAAAATGGCATGAAAAGATGTGCCCGGCCCCTCCAAGCCTGTAAGGCCTTCTCCATGAACTTGATTCTCGATGGAAGGCCAAGGGACTGCTGGCCGCAATGCTCGGCTACGCAGCAACTCTCAACCTCTTACGCTTTTGCTTATAGCGGGATACGCTTTATGGGCGGCTTCTGACAATCCGGAATTTTGCTGGCATTTTTCCTGGCTCGGGGTCGCAGCGTGTCTGTTCACGGTTTATATTACCCTCCCGTCAAATTACGGCACGGAGACTGTGGTGGACCGACGGTTGATGTTTTTTTTCGTAGTCGCCCTGGCGACAGCCAAGGTGGGGAACGGGGCAAGCTTTTAGCTCCCTTCGCCTTGCTCCTTTTCATTCTCCGGACAGGCGGGGTGGAAATGAACTTCCTTTCGATCGAACCTCGTCTGGAGAGTTTGGCGCCATCTTTCTCAATCAGTCCAAAAGACTCGCGGGTTCTAGCTTTCATCATGCACCAAAACGAAAATCCGCTGCCGGAAGACCACTTTGGTACCTACGGAGCCATCGAGCGCGGCTGGTTCCACGATCCCATAGTGCAGCCTTTCCAGGTCGAGCTTCAGACTTATACGCCTACCCAGGGCAGGAATATCTAGCAGCGAAAAAACAGTAAAGTTAACACAGGTTTACGCCGATTATGCTTATGCGTGGGCATCTGCCGTTCTTAGGAACTCTGCTCGCTGTGATTGGATTTGTAAGGGGGTCGTCAACTCCAGGCCCTGAAAAATCCCCTTCAAAGGAGGAAATCCTTAGAAAAGTCACCATAAAGGTCATCCGAACCTGGCAATCTGTCAACAAATGGTAACGCCGAGAGCTGAAATGCCGTTAACTTTGGAAAAAAGAAGTTTTGAATAATCTTATGTCATTGATTAATAAAGTCTTATTTTATTTACAAAAGAACTGAAAAATACCCTCACATTGGTACGTTAAGTGCTAGAAAGACAGTGGGTGCAGGGCAGCATCGCACACCAGATCAACTTCTAACACGGGAGGAACACACTGATGAAAGAGCTTCTGAAAAGACTATGGCAAGAGGAAGAAGGCCAGGATCTTACCGAATACGCATTGCTTTTGGTCCTGATTGCGTTGTTCGCAGTTACGGCCATGGGAGCACTGGGATCTGGCATCAGCTCAGCGTTTTCAAACGCGGCGCAAAACCTGACCGCCGCCGTCGCCAGCAGCTAAGCAAAGAGCAGCTTCACCGAGGCAGAGAACTTAATGGCCGGTGGCGGGAGTTCTGGTTTTCCCATAATCCGGCGAAGTTGTGCTGTGCCTGAGCATGGGAAGTGACGCTCACAACGACATTGACTAGAACAAGCGTTGAGCCCACTTCCCTTCTCTGCCCCTAATCACCGCAAGGGATAAGAGGGAGGGACTCTTACCCAAAAGCGGCTTATGGTGGGTGGTTGTGTGTTAAAGTTGTTCACTATATCCTCAATAATTGATAAAGTATACCCTGCCTTTTCGCAATCAGGGGAGCGGTGATGCTCCCCGGGATGCATGACCCTGCATGGAGTCGAATTACCGTATGGGGTCTTGCGGTACTGCTCGCGCTTTTAGCGGGATGGTTGGACTGGCGGTCGCGGCGCATTCCCAATTGGCTGACCGTATCCGGATTTATTCTGGGGCTTGGCGTGAATACGGCTTTTGGGGGATGGGGTGGATTCAAGACTGGGCTTGAAGGCGCGGGCTTGGCATTGGGCCTGCTCTTCTTGCCCGTCCTGCTGCGCGGCATGGGGGCGGGCGACTGGAAACTAATGGGGGCACTCGGCGCATGCCTGGGCCCGCAGGGGCTTCTTCAGGTTCTCCTGGCAAGCATCTTTATTGTGGGGCTGATGGCTCTCGTAGAAATGGTTCGCAAGCGTCGCACCAAGCAAACGCTAAGTAATCTTCGCATTTTGATGCATGCTTTTGCAACTTTCGGGATGGGTGTCCGCGAGGGCATTGTGACCCTGGACAACCCCACCGCATTGCGTCTGCCATTCGGAGTGGCGACTGCGCTGGCGGTGGTTATTTTGGTTTTCACAAAGTCAACTTTCAAGACTTTTTAAGAACTAAGGCGGGGGAAAATGAATAAAAACAGAGTTCTGATCGGAGTGGCCGTTGCGCTGGTGATTGGTCTCATCGCAAGCCGCTATGTTTACAGGGAACTCGAGCGGGCCTCCAAAGTGAAACCGGTAGAGGTAAGCCATATCGTTGTCGCAGCGCGCCCCCTGGCACTGGGAACGCCCTTGACACCGCAGGATCTCGCCTTGGTGTCTTGGCCCCAAGGCGCTCCGATGGCAGGGTCCTTCAGCCGCATCCAGGACTGCGTGGGCCGAGCCCTGATCACTCCCGTCGCACAGAATGAGCCTATTCTGGAGCAAAAATTGGCCCCCAAAGAGGCGGGGGCGGGATTGCCGGCCGCTATCCCTGAAGGGATGCGCGCAGTCTCCGTAAGAGTCGACGACGTGGTGGGCGTTTCAGGGTTTGCGATGCCTGGAACGATGGTGGACGTTTTGGTTACAGGGCAGCCAATGGGCGGAGGCGACAGCGTTACCCGCACCTTTATTCAAGACGTTCGCGTGCTGGCCGCGGGTCAGGCCGTCGAACAGGACAAGCAAGGCAAACCCAAAACGGTCTCGGTTGTCACCCTGCTGCTCACGCCGGAGCAAGCGGATAAGCTCACCATGGCAAGCACTGAGGGCAGAATTCACTTGGCCTTGCGCAACACCGTCGACACCAAACTTGTTAAATCACCTCCGGTCTTCAAAACCCCGCTTCTGCTGGGGGGATCGGAAGCCCCGCACTACGGCGGTGGCGGCGGCCATGCAAGGGTTGTCCGGCGCAGGGCGATACCCAGGAAGCCAGAGGGCCCCGCTCCATATGTGGTTGAAGTCATTCGAGGCAACAAAAAGACAGATCAATCTTTCCCAACGCAGTAAGCTGCGTTGCAGGCGGAGTCAATGAATAGAAAAAACATGAGAAGCGGAAATATCAAGACTTCTATCGCGGCGGCGGTTCTCGGCGCATGGTGTCTCGGGAGCGCAGCTTTCGGTGCGGCGCGCACTCCCCAGGTTAAGGCGCAGACGGCGGCGCAGCAATCCCAATCCGTTACCGTACCCTCCGAACAAGCGGCCGGGCCGGAAGCCTTGCACTTGATTGAGAACCGCTCGCTCGTCATCACCTCCCCGGTCCAGGTCAGGCGCATCTCACTTGCCAATCCAGACATCTGCGACGCCATCGTGGTAACGCCCACGGAGATCCTTCTGAACGGCAAGCATGCGGGGGCCACGTCGCTGGTGATCTGGGGCCAGTCCGGCCAGATGCAGACCTTCGACGTTTACGTAGACCTGGATGTCCTGGAACTAAGCAACGACATTCGGAACACTTTTCCAAACGTTCCCGTCAAGGTTCGGGTCAGCAAGAATCTCGTGACACTCTCCGGGCATGTATCCTCCCCTGAGGTGGCCGATAAGATTCTTGAGTTGGCTCAATCCATGGTTCCCCGGAAGCAAGACGTCGTCAGCCTGTTGCAGGTGCCTGCGCCGCCCACTGGAGAGGTCTTGCTGAAGGTGAGATTTGCAGAGATTGACAGGTCTGCGGCCAAGAGCCTGGGAGCGAACATCATCAGCGTTCCACCGGCTAAGAACGTCGGCTCAATTTCCACGCAGCAGTTCAGCCCGCCCGGATTGAGGAGCGGTTCGATTGGCAGTTTGGGCGACACAGCCGGCGGCGGATCGGGAATTTCCCTGCAAAATTTGCTCAACATCTTCATTTACCGCCCCGACATCAACCTGGGAGCAACCATCCAGGCGCTGCAGTCAAGGAACCTGCTGCAGATTCTGGCCGAGCCGAATGTGCTCACGGAGTCCGGGAAAAAGGCGAGTTTCCTTTCGGGCGGCGAGTTCCCATTCCCGGTGGTTAACGCTGCCAGCGGGGGTTTCCCCACCATTTCGATCCAGTTCCACCAGTTCGGAATCAGTCTTGATTTCACCCCGACTATCACTCAGAATGGATATATTCATCTAAAAGTGGCGCCGGAAGTGAGTTCGCTCGACTACTCCAACTCCCTGACCATCCAGGGTTTTACGATTCCAGCCATTTCCACACGAAGGGTGGAATCGGAGATGGATTTGCGGGATGGCCAGAGCTTTGCTATCGCCGGCCTGATGTCCAATCAAGTCACGCGGCAGCTAAACAAAATCCCTGGTTTGGGCGATATCCCTCTATTGGGGAAGATTTTCCAGAGCGAGAATTTGCAAAAGAGCAAGTCAGAACTCCTGGTGCTTGTAACACCACAAATTGTTCATCCGCTGCCTCCGGGCGAAGTGCCGAGCGGACCGCAGTTTCCGATGCATTTTATGGCTCCCGCCCAGGCGTCAAAGAAAAGCGCTCCGGGACAATAATGCGGAGGGAACGAGTTTTATCCTGTTGCTTTTGCTTGAGAAGTGGGAAGCTAGAAAGAGAACAAGGACCTAAAGCATGCTGACTGCAGCCGTCGTCGCCGCAGACGCCAAGAGTACTTCTTATCTGCGCGCTTGCGTGGAGCAGACGGGGCTCATTGAGTCCGTTTCTGAATGGACGCCCTCAGCCGAGCAGCATCCACAGCCGGGCGAGTCTGTTCCCGACGTGGTGCTCATTGACCTTGCCGGCGGGACAGAGACCTGCCTTGAATTTTCGGCCCATTTGCGCCGTCTGCGGCCCACGGTTTGCGTGATCGCCTGTTCGGCCCTCAAGCAACCCGACCCTGAGTTGCTGTTGCAGGCGATGCGAAACGGCGTGCGGGAGTTTCTTGCGCATCCGGTCGAACCGAATGTGCTGGAAGCGGCTCTCAAGCGCTTCATCGAAGAACAGGCTCCGGGACAAACGGGTGTTGAACGAAAACTCGTTGTGGTTATGGGATCAAAGGGCGGCGTGGGCACCACGACCGTGGCCGTCAACCTGGGGGCTCAATTAGCCCGGCTGACCGAAAAGCGCGTCATCCTGCTTGATCTCGCCCGGCCTTTCGGCCACGTTTCTCTGCTGCTCGATCTGCGGGCCCGATTCTCGATCCGTGACGCGGCTGGCAACCTGGAGCGCCTGGACAGCCATTTTTTCAATGCCTTGCTCACTCACCACGAAAAAAGCGGACTGGACGTCTTGGCGGGAGCCTCTGATCCCGACGAGTGGTACGGGATCTCCGCGCCGGCGATTGCCCGCGTCGTAAACGTGGCACAAAGCTGCAACGACTACGTTATAACGGATGTCGGGTGCCTGTATTCATTCGAGTTAAAGGCCATCCTGCAGATGGCCCGCATGATCATGCTGGTAGCGGAAGCTGACGTACCGGCGCTGTGGACGCTTGAGCGCCACCTGACCAAAATGGCCGCTTGGGGCGTCGACACGGCCAACTGCCGCGTGATCATCAACCGCTGGCATCGCACGGATGAAGAAGCTCTCAAGGCGTTCGAAAAAAGGACGAAGCAACCGGTCTTTGCCCGCTTGCCGAATGATTTCCGGCAGGTCAGCGAGGCCATCAATTTGGGGGCTCCGCTTTCCCGCAATCACAACAACCCTTTGGTATCAAACTTTCAGCAACTGGCTTCGAGGGTGGCTGGGATCACCCTGGCGAGTCCAGAAAAGCGAAACACCATCTTTGGCTTGTTTTCTAACACTCCCAAGAGGTAGGCGACGCTATGGACATCTCATCACCGACACGCAGCGACTACAGCAAGATCAAGGTCGAGATCCACCACAAGTTAATCCAGCGGTTGGACCTTGAGCGAATCAATCAACTCGACCGGGAAACCGTCAAGACGGAAGTAGGCGAGATGGTGGCGACTCTTGCGGCGCAAGAGAATGCCCCGATGACCTTGATGGAGAGAGAACGGCTTGCCCAGGAGGTCCTTGATGAGGTCTTCGGACTCGGCCCCCTCGAGCCGCTGATGAAGGATCATACGATCTCCGATATCCTGGTCAACACCTACAAGAACGTTTACATTGAAAGAAACGGCTTGCTCGAACGGACCGCCGCCGCCTTCCGAAACGACCAGCACCTGATGTCGATCATTGACCGGATCGTTTCCGCGGTGGGCCGCCGGATTGACGAGTCTTCGCCCATGGTGGACGCCCGCCTGGCGGACGGGTCCCGTGTTAACGCCATTATCCCGCCGCTTTCCATTGACGGCCCTTGCCTGTCCATCCGGCGATTTGGACGCGATCCTCTCACCGCCAACGACCTTATTGAAAACAACTCGATCACCACGAAGATGATCGACCTGCTTCGAGGGTGCGTCTACTCGCGGTTAAACATCCTGGTCTCGGGAGGAACCGGTGCCGGAAAGACGACCTTGCTCAACGTGCTCTCCTCCTTCATTTCCAATCGAGAAAGAATCGTCTCAATCGAGGACGCCGCCGAATTGCAGTTGCACCAGGAGCACGTGGTGCGGCTGGAAACCCGTCCTCCCAACGTGGAAGGCAAAGGCGCCGTCCGACAGAGGCAACTTGTTATCAACTGCCTGCGTATGCGCCCCGACCGCATCATCGTGGGCGAGGTCCGTGGCGAGGAGGCCCTGGATATGTTGCAGGCCATGAACACGGGTCATGACGGCTCCCTGACAACGATTCACGCCAACACACCCCGCGATGCTCTTGCCCGCCTGGAAACCATGGTGGCAATGGCGAACCTCAACATTCCTGAATCCGCGATTCGCCGGCAGATTGCCTCCGCCCTTGACGTGGTTGTGCAGGTCGCCCGCCTGAGCGACGGCAAACGCCGGGTCACCCACCTCTCTGAAGTAACCGGCATGGAAGGCGAAATCGTCACCATGCAGGATATCTTTGTGTACAAGAAGATGGGGATTGGGGAGAATGGCGAGGTTTTAGGGAAGTTTCTGCCCACCGGCATCCGTCCGAAATTCGCCGAGCGACTGGTCACTTCGGGAATTCAATTGCCCGCAGCAATGTTCGAGCAGTCAGAAGCTGCTTATTAGGAGGTTCTAAAAGTGGCACTCATCCTCGCCGCACTGACGTTTTTGGTCATTCTGGTGGTTGCGGGCGGGCTTGTCTTTTTTGTGTTTGGGAGCCCTTCACCCGAGCAGGCCGTCGCCCGCCGTCTGGAGGCCATTGATCGGAGCACGCGAAGGGGAAGCAATTCGATCGAACTCCAACTCGTCCGTGACGAGTTGATGAGCGAAATCCCGGCCGTCAACCGCCTGTTGTTAAAGTGGCGCTGGTCGACGCGACTGCAAAACTATATCGGCCAGGCCGGAATGAAGGTCAAGCCGGGAAAACTGCTTCTCCTCAGTTTGGTTGTGGGCGCTGCGGCGTATCTTGTGGTAGCGCAGTTGCTGAGCAGCGTGATTCTAGGCGTTTTGGCGGGACTTGCGGGAACCTGCATTCCTTTCGCGGTTGTCGCCTTCAAGCGCAACCGCAGGCTTCGGGCGTTTGAAAAAACCTTTCCCGAGGCGATCGACTTGCTCGGACGCGCGGTCCGGGCGGGACACTCGTTTTCAACCGGCCTCGAGATGATCACCACCGAACTGCCCGACCCGGTAGCGGGAGAGTTCCGAACCACCTTCGAAGAACAGAACTTCGGCTTGCCGCTGCGGGACGCCCTGTTGAATTTTTGCGAACGAGTTCCCCTAATCGACGTTCGCTTTTTTGTGACGGCCGTGCTGATCCAGAAAGAGACGGGCGGCAATCTGGCGGAAATTCTGGACAACCTTTCCCACGTGGTTCGGGAGCGTTTCCGGATCCTGGGCGAGGTTAAGACTCGAACCGCGCAGGGGCGGATGACGGCAGCAATTCTGATCTCTCTGCCGCCCATCATGGCGCTTGTGTTGAGGACTATGAACCCTAGTTACATGAAACCGCTGTTCAATGATCCCTTTGGGCCAATCGTGCTGGCCATAGCGGCAAGTTTACAGATCATCGGTTCGATTATGTTATGGAAGATCGTTAACATCGAGGTTTAGGGTCAACAAAGGGGAAGAATAAAAATGATTTGGCTTGCAACGGGACTTACGTTTCTGGCGGTGCTGGTAATCGCGGGGGCGCTGGTTTACGCCTTTTCGCCCGTGGAGATGCCCATCGCCGACCGTCTGTCTAGGCTTTGGCAGCCGCTTAGCACCAAGAAAAAGGCCACCTTCCGCGAAAAGCAGACGCAGACGGCGGCGCGCGTCCTGAGCGACGTCGGCAAGATCCTTCCGACTTCCACCAGCAATCTTTCCCATACCCAACGCCTGCTGGTGCGTGCGGGTTACCGGCGCCCGGAATCCGTCATGGCCATGCGGGGCGCCAAGATTCTGATACCCATTATCCTTCTGAGCGCCGTCTACTTCACCGGCGCTTACTTGATAAACCCTTTGTTCATTCTGGCCTTTGCAGGCCTCGTTGGATTTCTTGCGCCCGACATGTGGCTGACGTGGAAGGTCCGAAAGCGCCAGCACTGCATTCGGCTGGCCTTGCCGGATGCGCTTGACCTTCTGGTGGTCTGTATTGAGGCGGGCTTGGGACTCGACCAGGCTTTTATGCGCGTTTCCCAAGAGTTGAGAATCACCCATCCGGAACTGTGCGAGGAACTGGATATGGTGAATGCCCAGATCCGAGTGGGCAGGACCCGAATTGAGGCGCTGAGGGAGCTGGCGTCCAGAACCGGCGTGGATGACATCAAGTCGCTGGTTGCCATGCTGATCCAAACCGACCGTTTCGGCACCAGCGTCGCTCAATCGCTGCGGGTACACTCCGACGACATGCGCGTCAAACGCCGCCAGCGCGCCGAGGAAATGGCCGCCAAAACCACCGTTAAAATGGTGCCGCCATTGGTCTTTTTTATTTTTCCGGCCCTGTTCGTGGTTATTCTTGGTCCGGCGATGATTACCATTTATCGCCAATTCATAATGATGAAGAGGTAACGGCACAAAGTGTTTTTGCAACACACACGTTGGGAAGGAAAGGTAAATTAAATCAATCCAGTTAGGGAGGAGCACAGACCATGGATGTAACAACCATTCGGATTATCGCAGGAGTCGCAGCGATTGTTGTCCTTTACGTGATTATCTGGCGCCGGAAGCGTCAAGCTTCGCGCGACTAAATAGGAGCGCGGCCACCCTGAGGACGGAGCACAAGACGTGGGCAACAATGAGTTGAAAAAGGTTTACGTGTATAACAAAACGCGCGAAACATTTGTCGCCACAAGCGCCAGTGTTGCAGACACGTACCTGAGCCGACTCATCGGTCTGTTGGGAAGGACCCGCGGGTGGGTGCGGCCGGGGAAGGGACTATGGATCGTCCCTTCCTACGGAGTGCATACCATCGGCATGATGTTCTCAATCGATTTGGTTTTTCTCGACCGGGCCAACCACGTCGTGCACATTGAAGAACACGTTCGCCCGTTTCGGATCTCCAAGGTCGTCCTGAAAGCGGATAGCGTGCTTGAACTGCCACCCCACACCGTTTTCCGAACCAGGACGCACGTTGGAGATATGCTTGAGATTGGACCGTTGCCCAAGCCGAGTCAATCCTCGTCCGTTGCCGCACAGGCAGCCTTGAATGGCGCTCCGAAATTCGAGACCAGGGTCAGGGCGTGAGGCCAAAAGCGGCTTTTTAGGCAACCGACCGTGTTCAATTCTACAGCGGGCCTTGGACTGTCCCCGCCAGCGGTGTATTTTCTCTTCTCACCGCGGGGAGGGTAGCACTCCAAGCTGGCCCGATTCAGAGGGGATAAAAAGATGGCATCACGTTCGGCCGTAGCGCCGGTTGTCGTTATTGTTGCGCTTCTCGTCGCACTTGCAGTTTTGGCACCGATTCTTGCCAAACGGCCCGGCCTCACTTGGCTACCAAACTTAAGCGCCAGCCCCAAGGACACCCATAAAATGTCCCACAGGGTATGGGTTAACCGGCGTTCAGGCTTTTATTATTGCCATCCGAGCAGGTTTTATGGGAAGTTGCGCCCCGGCTTCTTTATGCGCCAGGGATCAGCGCTTGAACGAGGGTATCGTCCAGCTGAAGAGCAATTGTGCCCGTAGGAACCGTGAAGCTGTTTGGCCCCGCGCGGGAAAACAGGAGAACAGGACTAGAGCGAGGCGGCTGAGGCCGCCGCGGATGGGGCGCAACACCCGGGAGAACATTCAAGATGGTCACTGCTGAAATTGCGATACCGAGAAAACTGAGCGAGATCGGCATTCGGCGCAACCTGCTGGAAGAGCTGGCGACCAAAATCCTCTACATGGTGGGGGAAATTACGCTGCTCGACCTCGGCAAGCGGATGTGCCTCAGCCTGTCAATTATTGAGGAAATCTTCGAGCGGCTCCGCAAGGAGCAGGTCTGCGAAGTGACCGGAATGCTCGGGACTGTTCACCGCATCTCCATAACCTCCGGAGGGCGGATGCGCGCACTGGAACTGCTGGGGTTGAACCACTACAGCGGTCCCGCTCCCGTCTCTTTAACGGATTACATTGACCGGGTGCACGCCCAGACCATCCGGGATGCGGACGTCCGCCCCGCCAATGTCGAGAAAGCCTTTCAGCGTTTGGTTCTTACCGAGGAAACTCTGAATCAACTGGGCACCGCCGTTGTCTCCGGCAGGTGCATTATCCTTTACGGCCCGAGTGGAACGGGAAAGACGGCAATCGCTGAAACCCTGCCCAGCATCTATTCCGACCGCGTATGGATCCCCTACGCCGTGGAAGTCGACGGGCAGATCATCACCGTTTATGACCCGCAGTTGCACGGGCATTTTGACGAAAAGGAGAACCTGGGCGATTATGACCGGCGCTGGGTCCTTTGCCGGCGGCCGCGAGTGGTGGTGGGAGGCGAGTTGACGCTGGAGGCGCTTGACCTGCAGCTCAACCCGATTACCAAATTCTATTCTGCCCCGCTGCAAATGAAGGCCAATAACGGCGTTCTGATTGTGGATGACTTTGGACGCCAGCGCATGCGTCCTGAAGACCTGCTGAACCGCTGGATTGTCCCTCTCGATCGGAGAATCGATTTCCTCAACCTGACGGGCGGCAAACAACTGGAAATTCCCTTTGACCTGTTCGTGGCCTTTGCCACCAACCTCGATCCCAAGTCGCTCGCCGACGAAGCGTTCCTGCGGCGAATCCAAACCAAGATTAAAGTAGACTTTGTGCCTCCCGGCCAGTTCCACGAAATCTTCCGGCGCGTCTGCGATGAGTACAAACTTGTTTATGATTCCGGAGTGGTCGATGGCGTCCTGAGCCTGCTTGCCGCGCTCCAGCAGCCGCTGCGCGCTTGCTATCCACGGGATATCGTCCAGCATATCTGCTGGGCGGCGCGCTATCAGAGCAAAGAACCCCACCTCGACGGCCCGGCGGTCCGGCAGGCTTGCCGCAACTACTTCCTTTCGTAGGGTGCCTTAACACACCATCTGCCAGCTTAAACCTTTGGTGGCCCATAGGTGCTGCGCGCGACTATTGAGCTACCATCCTGGAATACCTCGGCAAGTGGCTGTAAGGGCCTTTCCCTGCCGCTCACATCGCCAAATATCGCAAGGGATGCGTACGCCGTCGGCTCTCTAACTTCCCTTCCCGGCCGCTATAAAGCTCTCGGCTGCGGCGCGCACAGCCTGATCGATATCGGCATCCGAATGCACCAGAGAAACAAAAGCCGTCTCAAATTGCGATGGCGGAAGGTAGATTCCCTTGTCGAGAAGCGCCCTGAAAAATCGTGCGAAGAGGGCCGTATTGCACTTTCGCGCGGAAGCGTAATCCGTAACAGGTTCCGCAGTAAAAAAGGGAGTCAGCATGGAACCCACGCGGTTGATGGTAAGGGAGACCATGGCGCGCTTCGCCCCTTCCGAAAGGCCCGACGCCAGTTTCGCTCCCAAAGCTTCCAGGCGCGCGTAAGTTCCGGGGCGCCGCAGGATTTCCAGGGTCTTCAGCCCGGCAGCCACCGCCAGGGGATTTCCAGAGAGCGTCCCAGCCTGATAAACCGGCCCGGCGGGCGCGACCATCTCCATCAACGAGGCTTTCCCTCCGTAAGCGCCCACCGGCAGGCCGCCGCCGATCACTTTGCCGAGCGTCGTAAGGTCGGGTTGGATGCCGTAAAGCTCCTGAGCACCGCCGTAAGCCACCCGGAAACCCGTGATGACCTCATCAAAAATCAGCACGGTTCCCTGCTCTTCGGTCAACGCGCGGAGCCGTTCAAGAAATCCCGGGCGCGGCGGAACCATTCCCATGTTGCCCGCAATCGGCTCAACGAGCGCCGCGGCAAATTGCTTCCGATGACTCTGGAAGGCTTCTTCCAAGGCCTCGAAATTATTGTACGGAACTGTAAGGGTCAGCTCCGCGAGCGCTTTGGGCACGCCGGGGCTATCCGGCAAACCCAGCGTGGCAACGCCCGAGCCGGCCTTAACCAAAAGGCTGTCAGCATGGCCGTGGTAGCATCCCTCGAATTTCAGAATTTTGTCCCGGCCAGTCGCTGCACGCGCCAGGCGCAGGGCGGCGAGAGTGGCCTCGGTTCCCGAATTCACCAGTCGGACTCGCTCGACAGAAGGAAACGCATTTCGAATCTCGGCCGCCAGTTCGATCTCGGATGGGGTTGAAGCTCCAAAGCTGGTTCCCGTCGCGAGCACCGCGGCAAGAGCCTCCATCACCTCCGGATGGCAATGGCCAAGAATCAACGGCCCCCAGGAAAGCATGAAGTCCACATACCGGTTCCCGTCAACATCCGTCAAATAAGCTCCCCGGCCGCTGGCCATGAAAACCGGCGCCCCTCCTACGGCCCGGAAAGCGCGCACGGGAGAGTTCACCCCTCCCGGCATCAATTCACATGCTTGGCGAAAAAGTTCCTCGGATTTTTGGCGCACGAAATCTTCCTTCGGTTCAATGATTAAGTCTCCACGCAGATCGTCGCGCAGATGAATTGCAGATTAAGATCCAACCACTCCCAGCAGGGTTCCGGCCGTAATCTCGAAAAGCGATTTGGGCAAGCTAAGCAAAAGGCGGGCCGGCGGTTCGCGGACTCGGTTGAACATCCAACAGAAAAGACCCCCCATCACCCGCAGTGATTAAACCCGGCGAAATCTGCTCCGCCGCCATCGCGCCGGCTGGACCGCGCCGACGATCGCTAGGGTCTTCAACTTTCACGCTCCTCCCTCTATAGAATGTCAGGATAGCACGGGATTTTCGGCAGTGTAACTTCTTATGGCCGCTCCAAAGCGCAACGTTTTCCCCGTCGGGCGGCGCTGCGGCTAATGGGCAGTCAGTGGGCGCCCCCGCCACGGGAGAGTACATGCGCCGGTGTCGAGCTCCAGCAATCCCCGGCGCTCGACATGTTAGAATAAGTCTGTGAAGCCTATTGAAGAGAAGCCGCGGCTGGCGGCATCTAAGATTCTTCCCTTGGAGCGCGCCTACGAATTGGTTGACGGCCTGAAACAGCAAGGCAAATGTGTCGTTTTTACGAACGGATGCTTTGATCTTGTCCACCTGGGGCACGCGCGCTACTTGGCCGCCGCAAAACAGATGGGCGATGTGCTGATCGTCGCAATCAACAGCGATCCCAGCGTGCAAGCACTGAAAGGACCGGGACGGCCGATCATCCCTCAGGATGAACGGGCTGAAACGCTGGCGGCGCTGGAGGCGGTTGATTATGTCACGATCTTCGACAACCCGACAGTTCAGCCAGTGGTAGCACGCATGTTGCCGGACGTACTGGTCAAAGGCGCCGGCTGGGCGCCCGATGAGATTGTAGGCCGCGACGAGGTCGAGGCGGCTGGAGGCCGCGTGGTCTCCGTGGGTGCGGCCGCAGATGTTTCAAGCACCGATATCATTCATGCTGCGCTCAAAGTCCACGGCTGAGAATCTTCGGTTTTAATGTCTTCCATTCACTCTTTGCTTCAACCGATTTTCGAGCACCCGGCGCTCAAGGCCACGGGCGAGAAGTCCGATGCAGGCGCCCTCGAAGCCGGAAGCCGGATTTCCATCTCCGGCCTTACGCGTCCCGCCAAGGGAGTGGTCTCGGCGGCCCTGGCGCACCGGCTGGCAAGACCCACCCTTGTGCTGACGGCGGACAATGAGTCGGCAGAGCGGTTATGCCTGACAGCCTCCACCGTGCTCGGCTGGCTTGATCCCGGCGCCCCTGCCGCAGCCGTTTCGCTGGCCGCTTTCGACTGCTCACCCTACGAAGCCCGATCGCCTCACTCGGAAATTCTGGAGCGCCGCGCCGTCGGCTTGTGGCAGATCGCTTGCGGCAAGGCAAGCCTGCTCTTTGTGCCGCTCGAAGCCGCGCTGATGCGCTACCGCGACCGGTCTTTCTATCGCTCGCTCGCTCTCGAGATCAAGGTTGGTGACGACATGGCTCCGGAAGATCTTGTCGAACACCTCGCACGAGTCGGCTACGAACTCGAGGACCCGGTCTCGGCGACGGGGCAGTACTCCAGCCGCGGCGGCATCGTGGACATCTTCCCGCCGGAAGCTCCCTGGCCCGTCCGCATCGAGTTTTTCGGAGATCACATTGAATCGTTGCGGGAGTTTGACCCCTCAACGCAACGCTCCAAACAAAGCCGCTCATCCGTCCTGGTTCTTCCCTTGGCTGAAACCGTACGGGCCGCCGTTTTTTTTGACAAACTCGCCAATGTGCTTGCCAAGCGTAGTTCCGGAGAACGATCCGACACGGATTGGACCTCCTCGTTCGCAGCGCCATTTCCCGGTTGGGAGTTCTATCTTCCCCTTGTTGAACCCCATTCCAAAACGCTCTTCTCTCTTTTCGATCGCCCGGTGGTTGTTTGGGACGAGCCCGAGGAACTCCAGAAGCAGTTGAAGCAGACTCTCGAAAGCATGCATGCGGCCTTTGACGCGGTCAGCGATATGATGCCGCAGCCGCCCCAGCCGCAAGACATCTTCCTGACAGAAGAGGAATTCCAGACGTCGATTGCGGGCCTTCCCGACGTTTCACTCACCGAGCTTGCCATCGAAGCAGGTACTGACCAGCAACCCTCTCCGGGCGAAGCTTTGGGCCAACGGGAACATGTATTGACCACGCAGCCCGTGCCCAAGTTTCGAGGTTCCATCAAAGTGGTGGCTGAAAGCCTCCTAACGCGGCTGGAGCGCGGGGAGAAAACACTGTTGGTGGTTCCATCCAGCGGAAAAGCCGACCGGCTGCTGGAAATATTTTCGGACTATCACATCCCCTTTCAAAATGCCGCGCCACCCCAGCGACCCGTCCCCAGAGGAGACAACGCTCCAGCTTCCCCGTCCCAGGGTTCAGAAATCCTTCCGGCCGTCCTGGTCACAAGCGGGGAAATCGAAGCCGGCGTGGTGTTTCCGGATTTTCATCTGCTGTTACTTTCCGAGCGGGACATTCTGGGGGACTTTGCCTGGGGCGGTCAGCGCCGCCCGGAAGGATCAGCAACGTCTTTTCTGTCTGACCTAAGCGACTTGAAAGTGGGCGACTACGTTGTGCACGTGGACCACGGAGTGGGAGTTTATGAGGGCTTAAAGCAGCTAGAGGTGCCCGGGACGGCTCGCGACTTCATGCTCCTCACTTATCAGGACGGAGCAAGGCTCTACGTGCCACTCGAACGCCTGGACCTGGTTGAGAAATACCGTTCCGGCGGTGAAGGCGTCAAGCCCAGAGTTGACCGCTTGGGCGGAACGGCATGGCAACGGACCAAGAAGCGGGTGCAGAGGGCTCTGCGGGACATGGCGCAGGAACTTCTGCGCCTCTACGCACAGAGGAAAATGCAGGGCGGCATAGCTTTCAGTCCTGACAACAACTGGCAAAAAGAATTTGAAGACTCTTTTCCCTTCCAAGAGACCCCGGACCAACTGACCGCGCTCGCCGATATCAAACGGGACCTCGAAAGCCCCGAGCCCATGGACCGCCTGCTCTGCGGCGACGTGGGATACGGCAAAACAGAACTCGCCATGCGCGCGGCTTTCAAAGTGGCCCAGGACGGCAAGCAGGTCGCCATCCTAGCCCCGACCACAGTTCTGGCTTTTCAGCATTTCACGACCTTCAGCCGGCGCGTGGCACCCTTCCCTGTCCGGGTGGAAATGGCCAGCCGTTTTCGCTCTCCCGCGGAAATCAAAAAGACGCTCGCGGACGTCGAGACCGGCAAAGTTGATATTCTGATTGGAACTCACCGCCTGCTTTCAAAAGACGTTCGGTTCCAGGACTTGGGCTTGCTGATCGTCGATGAGGAACAACGCTTCGGCGTGGCCGCCAAGGAACGGCTTAAAAAGCTGAGAGCGAACGTGGACGTGCTGACTATGTCCGCCACGCCTATTCCGCGCACGCTCCATATGGCCCTCGGAGGATTGCGGGATCTCTCGGTTATTGAAAGTCCTCCGCAAGGGCGTTTGGCGATTCAAACAACCGTGGCCGCTTTCCGCGACAGCCTGATCCAATCCTCCATCCTTCACGAAATGGAGCGCGAGGGCCAGGTGTATTTTGTCCACAACCGCGTGGAATCGATTTTCGCCATCGCGGCTCTCATCCAAAAGCTGGTCCCGACGGCCCGGCTGGGCGTGGCGCACGGCCAGATGGGCGAGCGGGAGCTGGAACGCGTGATGCTGAAGTTCATGGAAGACAAATACGACGTGTTGGTTGCCACGGCGCTTGTCGAGAACGGCCTTGACATTCCGCGCGCCAACACCATGATCGTCAACCATGCAGAGCGCTTTGGCTTGGCGGACCTTTACCAGCTTCGCGGCCGGGTGGGCCGCTCCGACCGCCGCGCCTACGCCTATTTTCTTGTGCCCGCCACCGACACCCTCACGCCGATCGCCAAGCGCCGTCTGGCGGCGCTGAAGGAATTCTCCGATCTCGGGGCAGGCTTTCGTTTGGCCGCCCTTGATCTCGAGCTGCGGGGCGCCGGGAACGTCCTGGGGGGCGAACAACACGGACACCTGAACGCGATCGGAGTCGACCTCTATTTGCGCATGCTGGATGAGGCCGTGCACGAACTCAAAGGTGAACCTTCCAAGCCTGAAGTCCGCACCACGCTGAATCTTGGCATCGATATCAAGATTCCGGAAGCCTACATCTCCGACGAACGCCAGCGGCTCCGGATGTACAAGCGAATCTCCACGCTCGCAACCGCTCAGGAGCAAACCGACATGGAATCGGAACTCATCGACCGATACGGACCCGTTCCTTCCTCCGTGAAACGGTTGCTGAGCTATGCCACTGTCAAGTCCCGGGCCGAGCAACTGCTGGTACAGACGATCGATAGGAAAGGCGATGAAATCCTCATGCGCTTCCACAACCAGTCGCCCGTGAACCCGGAGAAGCTGAAAGGGCTCCTTGCGGCGCGACGCGCCATCGCCTTCCACCCCGACGGAGTGCTCCGGATGCGGCTCCCAAAACATGGAACAGACATCCTGGAACAAGTTGAAAATGTCTTGCTGGAACTGCAGGCCTAGAGATAACATAAATACATATGGTTGGGGTTGGAGGGTCAACACATGGGACATTCAGGCAGCCGGGAGTTTTCTTAAGCCAGACAAGATCCTCGATTACGGAAGGGTATAATCCTGAGTAAGACACATAAGTTATTGTTATGGATAACGTTAGCGGCCATTCTGCCACTGTACGGAGCGCCTCCGGCCTTTGGGTCAACCCGCCTGGTAGAGCGCATTATCGCGCGCGTGAACAACAACATCGTCACGCAACTTCAGTTCGACAAAGAACGGGATAAGTTGCGTGCGCAACTTGCGCAAAAATACTCCGGCGCCGAACTGCAACAACAACTTCAGTCCCATAGCAAGGACTTGCTCCGCGATATGATTGACCAGGACTTGTTAGTCCAGAAGGCCAAAGATGACGGAATTAGCGTCGAGACCGACGTCATCAAACGCCTGGATGAAATTCGCCAGCAGTACAACCTGCCCTCGCTTGACGCGCTTCAGAAATCGGTTGAACAACAAGGGCTCATCTGGGCGGACTTCAAGGATCGTATTCAGCGGCAATTATTGATGCAAAAGGTGATCTCGCAAGAAGTCGGGTCCCGCATCATTCTTTCCCGGGCAGACGCACGCAAGTATTTCGAAGCTCATAAAGCCCAATTCGACTCTCCCCCGGGAGTCCACTTGGCGGAAATTTTGGTCTCGACTGAAAAGCACACTCCGGCAGAAGCGGAAAAGATAGCCAAGAAAGCCATGGCCGAGCTTCAGGACGGAACGCACTTCTCAGATGTCGCGGAGAAATACTCGGACGCGCCAAGCGCCGGCGACGGTGGCGATGTCGGATTCTTTAAGACCGGAACGATCGCTCCAACCATCGCAGCGGACATCGCAAAAGTGGACGTTGGAGAAACCTCCGGATTGATCAAGACCCAGTACGGGTACATGATTTTTAAGGTCCTGGAAAAACGCGTCGGAGGAACTCCTACTTTTGATCAGGTGGCCAACCAGGTATCCGGTTTTCTTTACAACCAGCGGATCCAGGAGCACCTCCGCACCTATCTGACGACCTTGCGAAAAGAAAGCTACATTCGTCTGGCTCCAGGCTTTGTTGATACGGGCGCACCGCCCGGGGGCGACGGAAATTACTAAGTCTCGAAAGCAGGATTTTGGTGAAGAAAACCTACGTTGCGGATTTGCTTCCCGGCGCCACAGTCACAACTTCCTTTCTGGTACGCTCCAAAGAGCGTAAAACAGCGCGCAATGGTAGCGCCTACCTTGATCTGGAGCTGCAAGACTCCACTGGAAATATCAAGGCAAAGGTTTGGGACTGCGATCATTTGCCCTCGGAGTTTGAAGTGGACGACATCGTTCGCGTTTCCGGCAGCGTGGAACTCTTCAAGGACACCCCGCAGCTTACCTTGCGGAAAATTGCCAAGTGTTCCGAGGAAGAAACCCAACTTGCGGATTACCTGCCACATGGCTCGCAAGATTCCGGGGCGCTGTTTGCGGGCTTACTCAGCCGGATCGAGCGGATCGAATCGCGGCCTCTGCAAGCCCTGCTGTTTCAGGTTTTTAAGGACCCGGAAATCGCGAAGAAGTTCAAGCTTGCGCCGGCCGCAACCCATTTTCACCATGCTTACCTGGGAGGGCTGATCGAGCACGTCAGCTCGCTCATCGAACTGGGTGACCGTATTTGCGACCATTACCCTTCGCTCGAACGCGACCTGATCCTGGCCGGCCTTCTGTTGCACGATCTGGGAAAACTTGAAGAGCTCAACTTCACCCGTCACTTTGCTTATTCGACTCGCGGCCAGTTGATCGGACACATCAACATCGGGCTTGAAATCGTCAGGGACAAGATGCGCCTGGTTCCGGACTTCCCTGCGGATTTGAGAGACCGGCTGGAGCATATCATCCTTTCGCACCACGGAAAGCTGGAATTCGGATCCCCGAAAGAGCCGATGTTCATGGAAGCGCTGGTGGTCAATTATCTGGACGATCTCGATTCAAAACTGGCCGCGATGCGCGGACAGTACGAAGCCGATCGGAACCATCCTGGAGACTGGACAACGCGCAATCGCGCCTTAGGCCGGACGCTCCTGAAGCCGGCGTCCGAACCGGAGGCTCCCGCCGCGCCCGAGCAACTCGAACTCAACCAGCAATGAAGATCAGTCCACCCACGGCGGCTTGCGGGCGTGGATTTGACTGCCGCAAACATTCAGGCAGGTGAACCGTCAGCGTGGCAAAGCAAGCTCCAGAAAAGCAGAAGCAATCGTTCGAATCCGCCTTGGTGCGAATGTTGCCGCACCGCTATCCCTTCCTGCTGGTGGACCGGGTTACGGAATTCACCCCGGGCGTCAAAATCCAAGGCGTGAAAAACTTTACGGTTAATGAGGCGATGCTGATGGGATATTCCCCATCTTTCCCGATTGTCCCAACGGGCATTTTGCTGGAGGCGGTCACGCAATTGGGAGCGATCCTGGTGCTCGAACGGCCGCAAATGGCCGGCAAGATCGCGATGATCCTGCAAATCCCCTCCGCCCAAATGTACGGAACGGTGGCGCCGGGCGACACGGTGCGCTTTGAAGCGCGCGTGCTGAAACTTCGTGAAACCCTGGGGGAGTTGCAAGGTTCCGCCTACCTGAGCGAAACGCTCATCGCCCAGGGACAGATGCGATTTGCGATTGCCGATCGGGACCATATTCTTCCCCAATAGCTGCCTATGCCCTTTGAAGAACTTCAGATTCGCAACGTAAGACTCCGGCCTGCCCACATTTTGGCGCCCATGGCCGGGATCACGGACACAGTCTTCCGGCGTTTCATCAAGCGCCTGGGCGGCTGCGGGCTGATCATGACGGAGTTTATCTCCAGCGAAGGCATGATTCGCCAGAACCTGAAGTCCCGCCGCTACCTTTACTACACCGAAGAAGAACGGCCCATCAGCGCGCAAATCTTCGGCGCCGATCCCGGCCATCTGGCCGATGCCGCTCGCATGATCGAAGACCTTGGTTTTGACCTCGTTGACTTGAATCTCGGGTGCCCTGCCAAGAAGGTAGTCAAGTGCGGGGGCTCGGGCCTGCTGCGCGATCTGCCTTTGCTCAAGCTGATTTTTGAAAACATCCGCCGGGCAGTGAGCATTCCTTTTACGATCAAAATCCGCTCCGGATGGAGCGATGAAGAGATTGTAGCCTGCCAGGTAGCCAAGCTGGCGGAAGACTCAGGGGTCGAAGCCATCGCCATCCATCCGCGCACGCGGCTCCAGGGCTACAGCGGGAAAGCGCGCTGGGACCTGATCCAGGAAGTCAAGGCAAGCGTGCGCATTCCGGTGATTGGCAATGGAGACGTGATGAGTCCGCCGGACGCTCTCGACCTCCAGGCCCAAACCGGCTGCGACGCCGTCATGATCGGACGCGCGGCGCCAACCAACCCGTGGATATTCCGGCAGATGGAATCTTTTGCCCGTACGGGCCGCTACGACGAGCCTTCCGACGCGGACCGGTACCAGTTGATCCGCGACTACTACGCGATGCTGATCCTGGAAGAAACGCCCGGAGCGATCGGGAAGATGAAACAGTTTGCGAGTTGGTTCACGCACGGAGTGCGGAATGGCGCGGAGCTGCGCAGATCGGTGCAGAGTTCAAAAAGCCCGCAGGAAGTCCTGGCGCGCGTGGATGACTTTTTTGGCGCCCCCGGCCGTGAGCAACTTTCCGCACCCAACACGGCCCCTGGCCAAAACCCCCTCCCCTAGATTCCGGGGTTCATTGCATTCGAGAGCCTCAGAACAAATCCCCCAAGCCCTGAAACGCCTATTTTTTCGCGCCCTTTTCAATCTGCAGCTGGCGGTAAGCCTCGCTGCGGGACATTCCGCGGGCGCGGGCCGCGGCCTTCAAAGCGCTCCGCTCATCGAGACCTTGCTTGGCCTTGGCGGTTTCCACTTCTTCGAGCAAAGAGTCGCCGGCCGGAACCTCTTGAGCGGCAGGATTTCCCGGACCCAGGATAAGAGTCAACTCGCCTTTTGGCGGCGTCTCCTTCAGACGTTTTCGAATCTCGGCAACCGTACCTCGTAGGAATTCTTCATGAATCTTGGTGACTTCACGCGCCACCACAAGTTCCCGGTCGCCAAGAAGGTCATAAATATCCCGCAACGCCTCAGCAATGCGATGCGGAGCTTCATAGAACACGATGGTCTTGCCGAAGGCAGCGAGCTCCCTCAAATTGCGGCAGCGCGCCGCCTTTCTGGCGGGTAGAAATCCCGCAAAGATAAACTCGCCCATCGGAAGGCCGGCGACGGCAAGCGCCGCAACCAGGGCCGAGGGTCCCGGCACTGGAATCACAGGGATCTTATGCCGGATGGCCAGGTGAACCAATCGAAAGCCGGGATCGGAAAGCACCGGCATCCCGGCGTCGGAAACCAAAGCAATGGCGCTGCCCTGCTCCATTTCGAGAATCAGCTCCGGCGCCCGCGTCATCTCATTATGCTCGTGGTAACTGACGGTCGCCGTCGGAATCTTGTAGTGGTTCAAAAGCTTCTGGGTTCGCCGAGTGTCCTCGCAGGCAATCAGGTCAGCCGACTTGAGAGTGTCGAGAGCCCGAAGCGTGATGTCGGCGAGGTTTCCAATGGGGGTCCCGACAATGAACAATCTGCCTGGGGAAACCCGCGAGCGCGCGTAGTCACCCTGAGGCTCCACTTTGCTCATACGGCTCTTCTCACTTTCAAGTTTATCGTTACGTTCTACGCGTTAGTTTACCAATTGACTCTCGGCCACACAACTTGTCCACCGTGTTTTTTGACGGGAGATCGAATCCATTGCTATAATCATAAGGCAGTGATCAGGAGGTGGCTTTGCCTCTTTACGAATATCGTTGTGGCAAGTGCAGTTCGCGAATTGAGAAGATTCAGAAGTTCAGTGATCCACCCTTAACAACTTGTGAAGCCTGCGGCGGTGAACTAACCCGATTGATTTCAGCCCCGGCCATTCAATTTAAGGGAACGGGTTGGTATGTAACGGACTACGGTCGAGGGTCATCGGGGGCAGGAAGCTCAAAATCCGGCAGTTCCTCTGCAACAGAATCCGCAAAGCCGGCGGAAAGCTCTACCCCGGTTGCCAGCAAGCCGGCCGAGCCCACGCCGTCCTCAAAAAAATAACTCCCGGAGCGATAACGGACCGGGTGCGAGTCCCGTTTGCACCCTACCCGTCCGTTCGACATTCCTCACCCTTCCGGCCAAGATCCCAGCAGGCGTCGAACCATTACAAGTTCTCCCAGATGGTACGCGTTGTGGTCAGCAACCAGCAACGCCTCGCGCAAAAGGGTCTGCCCATCGCCATGGGCAATTTTCGCATAAAGATCTTGGGCAGGATCGGCCACTAAGTCCTGCAGTTCCTTGAGATCCCTGCGAAAGGCTTTTACAGATTGCGCCCAGGAGTTCTTGTTGGGAGGCGCGTCGCACTTGGGCCAATATCCTTCCGGGAAATCGGGTGAGACGTGCTTGGGATTTCGGCTGAACTCCAGAATATCCCACTGGGCGATCCGCATATGCTCAAGCAGCCGCCAGGCTGTATGGGGAACGCCCGCGGGCTTTACTCCCCACAGCGCCACAGGAAGCTTGGCAACGGCCGTCTCGAAATCGACGTGGGCGCCTCCACCACGCAGCAGATAAATCAGATGCTTGCGCAGCGCGGCTTGCTGATCTTTCATCAGGTTTTCCTCCTGCACGGCATCGAAGGTCCCGGGATTCCCTGCTCGCAGCGATCAAAGGAACGGCCTCAACACCGCGGACGGATGGGCTCATGAAGGAAGAAAGGCGGCGCTGTTTCCTTTTGTTTAAGGGTCTACTGATTTGAGGTACTTTCGAAAGTGTTTTCCAAGGTCCGGCTGTTTCAGGGCGAATTCCACCGTGGCCTTAAGAAAACCGAGTTTATCTCCTGCGTCGTAACGCTTTCCTTCAAAAACGAATCCGTAGAGCGGCTCTTCATCCAGCAGACTCTTCAGCGCATCCGTCAATTGGATTTCACCCCCCTTGCCGCGCCGGGTCAAGGCGAGCTTTTTGAAAATCGAGGGAGTCAAGATGTACCGGCCGATGATGGCCATATTCGAAGGAGCCTCCGCCGGTGACGGTTTTTCAACCATGTTCTTGACTCGGAAGAGGCGCCCGGGCCATTTTGAGTTTCGAACGGGATCAGCCTCAATAATCCCATAATTTCCCACAGCCGACTTTTCCACCCGCTCAACCGCCAAAATGCATCCGTTGAGTTCTGAAAAGGCCTCCGTCATTTGCTTCAGGCAAGGAACCTGACTGTCAATCACATCGTCGGATAAAACAACCGCAAAAGGTTCATTTCCCACAAGATGGCGCGCCATCAAAACCGCGTGTCCAAGCCCGCGCGGATACTTCTGGCGAAGGTAAACGATGTCGCACAGCTTTGAGATGGCTCGCACTTGTTTGCGGAGTTCCTCTTTGCCGCGTCCGGCCAGTTCATGCTCGAGCTCGAAGGACACGTCGAAGTGATTTTCAATGGCCGCCTTGCCGCGGCCCGTCACAAAGATAGTCGTCGGGATGCCCGACGCCGCAACTTCTTCAACTGCGTATTGGACAAGCGGCTTATCGACGATGGGCAGCATCTCCTTCGGCTGCGCTTTGGTAGCTGGCAAAAATCGCGTCCCAAGTCCCGCCACGGGCAGTACGGCTTTGCGAATTTTCACGGTTATCCCCCTGAGCCGCTATGGTAGTGTTTTTGCAAATGTTCAGTCTACCGTCAATGTTGTAGCGCAGTCAAAAAGTTAACGTTCTACCCAGACATGCTAAGATACATCGTTAGGGCAAACGCATGTTAGTTTTGGGCATTGAATCCAGTTGTGACGAGACGGCGGCCGCCGTGGTGGCGGACGGCAAGCGCATCCTGTCGAACGTGGTCGCCTCACAGATTCCGATTCACGAAAAGTTCGGCGGCGTCGTTCCCGAACTTGCTTCCCGAGAACACTTAAGGAAAATCGTTCCCGTCGTCGACGAAGCGTGCCGGCAGGCAGGCGTGGGTTTTGGAGAAATCGAAGGCATCGCCGTCACCGAGGGGCCGGGACTGATCGGCTCACTGCTGGTAGGGCTTGTTTACGGCAAAGCGCTGGCTCTCTGTTTACACAAGCCTCTGGTCGGAATCAACCACCTGGAAGGCCACATCCATGCCGTACTCCTCCACAACGCCATGGAAAAGCAGGCGGATGATCAGGTTGCCAGCGCCGGCTTCCCGAACGTCACCTTGGTTGTTTCCGGAGGACACACGATCCTGTATCGGGTTGAAATGGCCGCCGACCCAGCCGCCCCCCTATTTTCTTACCACCGACTGGGACAAACGCGGGATGACGCGGCCGGCGAAGCATTCGACAAGGTCGCCAAGCTTCTTGCCCTGGGTTATCCTGGCGGACCCATCATCGACCGCCTCGCCCGGCACGGTAATCCGCAAGGCTTCGACTTGGGCCGCATTCGCATGAAAGGCAATCCGTTGGACTTCAGCTTCTCGGGGCTGAAAACCGCCGTTCTATATCGCGTGCGAGGAACGCCTTTGGCCTCAGAGGCGGAAGAGCGCAAGGCGTGGCGGAAGAGCTTAAGAGGGCAGCCAACCAGCGACGAGATCCGGGCCCAGTGCTCCCCAACCACGCTCAACTTGGTGGCGAGCTTTCAGGAAGCTGTTGTCAGGGACCTGATTCAGCGCACGGTAGCGGCCGCAACAGAAGCGAAGGTTGGAACCGTCTTTGTTTCGGGAGGCGTCGCGTGCAATTCTCTCCTGCGCGAGCGATTCTCACAGGCAGCCCAGGAGCACAACTTTAAGGTTTTCTTTCCCTCTCTGGCCCTTTCCACCGACAACGCCGCCATGATAGCCGCCGCTGGATACTATAAACTGATGGCGGGCCAATTTGCCGATCTCTCCCTGACAGCTCACGCCTCTTTTCCCCTGGGCGATAGCCGAGGTTAACAAGCGGCATCCAGTTTATCCGGCTCCCCGTTCGCTTGAGCGGGCGCGTTTCCCCACGGACCCCACGAGCCATCCCAACACCACGATCGACAGAACCAGGAAGAGCACTCCATTCCATTGGAAGAAAGTGGCAGGCTGGGACAAGAGTTTCACCATCGGCCCGGCCGCCTCAAGGCAGAAAATCGTTCCGACGTATGCCAGGAAATTACCCCGGAAGAAGTAGATAGCGATAGGCACGGCCACCGCCAGGGGCACAAGACCCATAACCCAACCCAATACAAATTCGCGCACGGAGTGAGCGCTTGCCGGACCCAGGCTTACAAGAAGGAGCGCGCCGGCGGCCCACAACCACCACGCTTTTCTGGCCCAGCCGTAGCGAACAATATAAACGACAATCGCCGCAAGGGCCGCGTACAGGACGGTGAAGAGCAACGCATGGAGAATGAAGGCAACTCCCGGGTATGCGGTGTTGAACAACTCCGGGAAAAAGCTCACACCCACCGGCGCAAACTGGTGGAAGTGGTCCGCAAGGATGGTTTCAAATTTCACCACCGCCGCTCCCGCGGCCAGGCTGAGAATGATAACGGCAATCGCATCCCGCCGCCACACCCGCCGCGAAGCGCCTTCCAGTACTTTCCATGCATCGGGATAGAAGCTTGTGGCCAGCCCCACCAAAAGCCAGGCCGAAACCCCCGCGAACAGTGGAAAAACAATGAAGCCCGCGCCTACGGATATCCAAAAGTTGCTCATTGAAATGGAAGTCTGGTATTGCTGATTAATCAGCGGCAGACTGTTCAGTTCACTCAAAGCCACCAGGCCGGCAAGCGCCACGCCCACCCATAAAGAGCGCCGCCAGGGAATGAGACCGGCGCGCACCTGCCGCACAAACAAGATCACCGCCAGCCCTGCAAACACGATCCCCAAAAGGCTGCGGAGGCCGATCAAGATGGCGTTCGCCAAATGGGACGCCTCACGTTGCCGCTGCCATTCTTGAGGCAGCTTGAAGTACCGCGACACGCCCACAACCTGGTTCCCGGCAATACCCACGGCAATGCGGAAATGGGCGCCGGCCACGTTAAGCGGGTCGCCGGGCTTCGCCTGCCAGGTCAGCGTGTAGTCTTCCCGGGCCTTTCGCTTTCGGGCTTCAGAGTTCTGCAATTCAAAGCTGAAAAGTTGATAGCCCTTTCGCTGAAGAAAATCCTCCGCCAGAACACGTGCGGCCTCTGGGCCGAGTGTCGCTCCTGGAGCATCCTCATCAAGAATGTGTCTGGAGGCAAAGACCCCGTTGTCCGCCGGATCAACAAAGACACGGTACTCCTCCTTCTGGAGCGGCCGGAAAAAGCGAACTTCCCAAAGTTCCAGCACGGTCGCCCGGCGGTAGATCTGCTCCGACTCATGGACGGAAAGGTGCTCCAGCAAATACCGCAGCGTCAGAGGATCGACATTCTCATCGAGCCACGCCACATGCCGGTAGGTTTGCGGCTTCACGCCCTGTGCTTCGAGAAAAGAGCTTGCCGCCCGCACCGCGTCGCTTCGGGAGAAATGCAGTTCGACGTCCCGCCCAAAGCGGTACGCGGGCATGAAAGCCGCGCCCACAAAGGCAGCGGTGAGAATGCCGGCCACGAGCAGCCGGGACTTCCCAAGAGGCTGATAGCCCAGAGACTTTGCGGGCGGCGCAACCCTCTGCTCTTTGGGCGCCCGCAGGATTCCGGCACTTTCGTTTGAGAGGTCCGACTCATCTGTAAAGGTGCCGGTTCGCAGGTAGGCAATCAATGCCACGATCAGCGGAATCAGCATGATCCCCGCCGTCAGCGCACCGGAAATTCTTAAGTAATCGTTCGATGAACGCAGCAGCAGAAAAGCCGTGTAAAGCGCATCGACGGAATAATGCCAGATCAACGTCGCGAAAATGCCGAAGCGGAGCATGACAAGGCCCACAATGATGCCGCCACACCCCACTTCAATGCCTCGGATGAAAAAGGGCTGGTTGGGATACGCAGAGTGAAGAAATCCCCAAATGAAGGCTGCCCCGATCAGTCCGGCCGTCCTCGATCGGAAGACTCTCTCGAGGAACGGTATCCCGAAAGCTCGGAACTGCATCTCCTCGGAAACCGCGGGGAAGAATCCCACAAAAAGCACCGCGATCCAGGGGATGCTGGTATTCAGCAGGTTTGAGAACGGGATGTCCGAAGGAGCCCAGGCTCCCAATTTGTCGGCAGCCAGATAGAAACCGGTCTGATAGGCAAAAAAGAAAAACGTCAGGGTGATCCCGACGACGTTGGCCATAAAAAACGACCGCGAACGCAAGCCCCGCCAGCTTAAGGTGCGACGAATCGACGTGAGCCGGGGTAAGCCCTCGCGATAAACGGGCTCGGCGGCGGCGACGATTAAAAAGATAAAGGCACCCACCCCTAATGCGCTCAAGATCGCGTTGAGAAAATACCCGGTCATGAAACTCGAGTAGGAATCCGTCGTCTGATAACCAAACTGGCTTAACGAAAAGGAATTGAGCTGGCCCAGAAAATAAAGCACCGTCGCTACCAGGCCGAACACCGCGGCCATGCGCAGCGGTACGTCGCCGTCGCGCAGGCGGCGAATCAGAATCACGAGCATCGCCAGGCTCAACAGGACAAAAAGGACTTCATCAACCAACTGAGCGGAGATGTTCCGTGAGCGCAGGCTTTGGTAGTCCCGAGCCCACTGGTCGGGAATTTTGACAAATTCGCTGTAGCCGGCAATCTGGTCGCCGTCCACCTCAACTTCAATCCGATAGCTGCCGTCGCCCAGATTGACGTTCTTCACTTTCCAGGTGAAAGTGTGGTCGGTGCGCGCCGGACGCTTTTCGGACTTCGAATCCACGAATTCCAATCCAGAGAGGTCCCGATGCATGACATTGCTCAGAAAATCACGGGCCATGTCGCGAACCGCATCAGAAGAGAGCGAGGCCCCGGAGGCAGCTTCAGGAATTTCGTGGTCGAAACCCACCACCTGGCCCTGGGTGCTCACATCCACGCGAAACTCTTCTTCCTGCTGGGGCCTGAACCATCGGTTGGACCAGCGCCACAAGTGGATGGGACCGCTGGCCAATTGGTTCATTTTGGCCAGGCCCTGGGTGCGCTCAAGGTAAAGCTTGGATTGATCGTCGTACTGGAAAATAGCGACGTGCCGGTAGCCATCCACGTGAAATCCGCGCGAGTCCAGAAACTTTCGAGCTATCGATTGGGATTCAGCACGGCTCACCCGAAGCGTCAGCGACGCCTCCGGAAACGCCCGGGGAAAATACTTGATCCCGATCACCAGCGACACGGCGGCGACCACAAGGGCAACCCCAATGGTCCTATGTTCGCGAAAGGTAAGTTTGACAGGCATGATAGCCTCGGGGCGGCGATGTTTCCTAAAGACTGCGTTGAGGATTATACCAGCCGTTCCGGTTGCTAAGTCCAGGAATCAGCAAGCAGAGTCATAAGAGATGAGAACCGCCCCTTGAAGTTTCGTTGGGCTCCTCAGGTCATCTTCATTTCAGGCGCTTCACCATCACCCAGGCTGCGAGTTCGTTCGAATAATACCGGTCGACCTTGTCCGCTTTCCGGTATCCTCGGTTTTCGTAAAAGGTCTGTGCGCCCAGGTTGTCCTCAGCGGTCTCCAGGCACATCAGTTGCACCTTCGTCTTCCGGGCCCAGTCTTCAGCAACTTCCATCAGCAGAGTACCCACACCCCGCTGCCTCCAGGCATCAAGGACGTCAATCGTTATGATGTGGCCCACGTGCGCCGGTTCGCTGTTGGCGACGACAAATCCCACGACCTTGCCGTCAGCCTCCGCAATCCAGGTCATGGAAGACCGGTGGCTGATAAAGCTCCGCAGTTCCTCGCGCGAATAGGCAATTTCCTGAGAAAAACAACTTTGGTCAATCTCACAAAGAGTAGGAAGATCGGAAGGCTCAAAGAGACGAACAATCATGTAATCCCTGGGGATGAATATAATCTGGAAGTAGGCGTCCGCGCAACATCATGGGCGCGCTCATCCCTGGAAGCCCCCTCTGGCATCCAAAGGGAGGTCAAGCAAAAACCCCCAGGGTCCGGCCATTTGATCCATCCCAACAGATCGGCTAACGTTCGGCTTGCCGAATGCTTTGGAAAAGATGCGTCACAATTTCAGCAGCCGACCGGTCTACCGCCTTGTTTAATGCCGGAGGGTTCCAGGGAACCAGCACGACATCCTGCCAAACGGCATCCCCGCTGACTCGCTCGCTAAGGAACACTTCGGAATGCAGGCGCTTGAGGCGCCGGGCTCGAAAGCACGTCCCGCGAAGGATGCTATCGGCATCCCCGGGCTTATCGACCACGCGGAGCATTGATGAGCCGGCAAGATCCGCCATGATCTTGTCACTAAGCTTATTGTCAATCCGTTCGATATAAATCTTGCGCACTCGCAGGAGCCTTTGCCGATTGATCGTCGTGCCGGCGCCTGGGCCCCCGAGAGTGGGTTCGCTCGGTCCGAGCGTAGGCCTCTGCTGGCCCGGAAGCAGCAGCGCCGGGGCCAGACAAACCAGCACCCCCATCAGCAGATGCTTCATCTTGCACCTCCCGCGCATAATGTATATTTTGAGTTTAGCAGAATCCATTCACGGCGCCTTTCCAAGTTTTCCACCTTGTGGCAGGCGCCATCCCAAGCCCTCCGGATTCGGAATTGGTTCCCGGAGTCGTAGGCGTAGTCGGTATCGATCTATCAAATGGACGCTGGGTCTTGCAGAATATTTCGTTGAAGTTGGCAGGCGGCGTTCTCAGTGTAGTTGGTTTAATCCTAGTTTCAATAATTGGTTGCGGTCTTTCAGTTCCTCCCTCATATCCCTTTGGCGCTCCCGCAGTTTGCGTTCTTCACTTTTAAGTTGGTGCTTCAACTGCAGGCGGGCGGCGTGAGTCAACTGGCCGTTTTTCAAGGATTCCTTCGCGTACTGTTGCTTTAGTTTCAGGGCTTTCAATTCCTGCCGTTGACGATTCTTGAGAATATTCATCCGGCTGGTATATCCCTGAGCGGCGAGCGCCGGACCAACCGATAAGCCTGCCAGCAGGAATAATGTAAAGAGTCTTCCCATTCCACCTCCTTTGGGCCTTCTTGAATCGCTCGCCAAGAGTTCGTCCGTACCCGAGACGCCATCCCCACGGCCCATCACTGTCTATATCGGCGATCCGTCCTCAACCGATAAGCGCGTTTTTAATTTTTTTATGACTCTTGGAATGCGATTTTGCCCGGCGTACCGGGAAGGTTATCGTCGCACGCGGCTTTAAGATCAAAAACTGAGTGAAACAACACCATAGAAAGGACTTTTTACCCCAGAAAACCCTTGAAGTTTGCGGGAGAAACTGCGTACCCAGGGAAAATTTGGGCGATATCCCGAGCGCCGAGGTGCCGCACGGCGACTTCGGCAAAAACGTCGCGGAAGTCCGTGGTTAATGCCAGGTCCCGGTCTTGATGCAATTGTCCGGGCTTTAATCCCGGCCATCGCCCGTAAACTCTTCCTCCCTTGACCGGCCCACCCAGCACGAACATGGCGTTGGCGTGGCCGTGGTCGGTGCCCCGGTTGCCGTTCTCGCGCGCGGTGCGGCCGAATTCCGACATCGTGAGGACCACCACATTCTCCATCCGGCCGCCCAGGTCTTTGTGGAACGCCGCCAGGGCGTCGCCCAACTGTTTCAGGTTATTCGCCAATTGTCCCTCGACGCCGCCCTGGTTAACGTGGGTATCCCAGCCGCCCACGTCGGCAAAGGCTGCTTCCAGGCCTACGTCAGCCTTGATCAGTTGCGCCACCTGCTGCAGCGCAGTACCCAATCGGCCCTGAGGATACCGGGCTCCATTTGCCGGCTGGTACTCGTTCCCTCCAATCCGCCGAAGCGTTCTGATCGCTTCAAACGTCTCAGCGGCGGCTTTTGAGAACAGAGAATCGGAACTCGAAGCGTACATCTCCTCAAAGGCATCCTCTTCAGCCGCCGGAGTGGGCAACTGGAAGGGACGTGGATCGGGAGTGCCGAGCAGGCGGAAGTTCTTGATTTCATCGAGCACCAGAGAGGACGCCCGGCCTGCAAGAGTGAGCGGCATGCGCGAACCAAGCGCCACCGCCCGGAAAGGCGTGGCGCCAGCTTCCGGTTGGGTATGGAGATAACGGTTCAGCCAGCCGTCACGAGTCGACTTCACACCCGGCGTCGCCGTCTCCATGTAATCCTGAGCGTCAAAGTGCGAGCGTGTGTTGTCCGGAGAACCTACGGCGTGAACCACCGCCAATTGCTTGGCATCAAACAACGGCTGCATCGAGGCCAGGCTCGGGTGAAGACCAAAGAATCCGTCAAGATCCACGGCCGTTGCCGCGCCATCCCCCGCGGATGCAGCGTGCGGCTCCGGGATAGCGATCGTGGGCCGCATGGAGAAATAGTCCTTCTCGCCAAAGGGAATTACCATGTTCAGACCATCCACGGCCCCGCGCTGAAAGATAGCAACCAGAACCTTCCTTCCGCCGCCCATTTTGCCGGGGAGCGCAAACGCTGTGCGGCGCATAAAGCTTGGCACGACGCCCGCGCCAAATAAGCTCAGCCCTGAGGCTTTCAGGAAAAAGCGCCTTGTCACTGCCATGTTTCACCTCGCGATGGTCAATTCCACTTTCGCTCATCCTTCACTAACGCCTTTGAAACTCTGTGGATGCAAGCAACAGACCGGCAATTATCGCCGCCTCCGAGCGATCTTCACGCGGAGAGAAATTCACATTTTCCAGATGCGATCCCGACCTGAGCTTCGCCAGGATGGCCTTCTCCGTCCCAGGCAAAGGAGCTTCACCGAGCAACCGCCCGGAAATCCCTCTGACGGAGTCCTCCTGGTTAAGGCCGCCGCCAGAGGCTGTGATATTGCTCAGGTCGATCTCCGTCCCCGGAATGCGCTGGGAGGCCAGCATCATGGCAAAGTTCATCCGCCAGAGCAGCGTACTGGAGTTGATCCACGTACTGGCTTGGTCGGCAAAACCTGAAGGGGCCTGGTATTGGAACATCGGCTCTCCCATCCTGGCCAAAGCCAGGATCACCGGCAGGCCGGCGTCGGTTCGAGCGTCCAGCGCGCGCAGGGAGCTTGCCACATACTCGAACGGCGACTTGACCTTGGCGCGGTAGGCCGGAGCCGAGTAAAACTCCGGCGAAGTAAGAATCGTCTTGAGCACCTTGCGAGTATCGCCGCCGCTCGCCTGGAAGGTGTCCGTCGCCCGGTCCACCACAGATTGCGGAGGGTTGTCGGCCACAAACCGCCGGCACAACTCGAACGAAATATGCCGGGCCGTTGAGGGATGATGAGCGAGCAAGTGCAGCACCTCGTATCCATCTTCGATTCCCCTCCCCGCAGGGAATTTGCGCCCCAGCACCAGCTTCGGGCCGTAGTCGTGCATGCGCGGATTAAAAAAGAATTCCGGGGTTTGCCGCGGCCGACGCGTCGTCCAGCCGGTCAGGCAGCGTGCCACTTCAATCACATCGGTTTGCGTGTAACCGCCGTTGACCCCCAGGGTGTGAAGTTCCATCAATTCGCGGCCGTAATTTTCATTCAGGCCGCGGCGGTTTTTCCCTTTCTTCGCTTGCCGGCGCTCTCTGCGGCGGTTCCAAGCCTCGCGTCGAAACCCTCCGCCTCCGAATCCACCCAATCGGCGGCCATCGAACGGCCGCAAGGCAGCCTCGCGTTGGAAGTCTTCTCCCCTATCCGGGATCTTGCGGTGTTCCAGGGTTTCAACATCATGAAGGGGCGGCGCAGAATTCATCCAGTTATCCAGGTAGAAAAGCATGGCAGGACTTTTCGCCGTCGCAACCAGCAGGTTCTCAAAACTGTCCAAAACATGGGGCCGGATCGCGTCACGCTCAAAAGAGGTCAGCATATACCTGTCCGGACCTTTGAGGGAATAAATGTTGAAGTGGTTCATCCAGAACTGAACCATAACTTCCTGAAGTTGCCGTTTGCTATAAACCGCGCGCCAGATCTCCTCCCGCGCCAGTTCCACCAGCACGCGGCGGGGTCCCCGAAGGTTCTCGAGACGCTCCTCGGCGCGCATCGCAGCCCGATTCTGAACGGGAGCCATTTCCATCGAATTCATCCTTACCACAGGAGCCGCGCCACCAAACATGTTTTGTTGCAACTGCTGATTTTTCTGTGCTTGTCGAAACGCTTTTCTGGGAGGCGGATAATTCTCAATCAACTCCTCTGAGGTCATTCGAAGAGTGGGCAGCGCGGAAAGTCTCTGCTCGGTCGCGGCGTCATCGACCTTTTCCGGGTGAAGCTGCTCATCGAGATATGTCTCAAGTCCCATTTTCTGAACTCGGGCGATTTCTCCCAGTGAGGGCCCGAAGGATATCCGATTCACCAAATGTATGACTTGCCGGTCATTAGAAAGAATCATAATCCGACTCCCTGATGTTCCGACCTTGTTCACTGCAAGTCTGTGCAAACAAGTGCCTTCGGGAATCTTGCCCCAACAGAAGGCGCGCCCCGGACTTAATGCCCTGCTTTCGATGCCCCCTTTGCCCCATGTCAATATAACCCTGCTCGAAGCAACAAGTTGCGTTGCGTTTGCCGACCCGGAGGGCCCGCGGCGAGAAAACAAAAATCAATTCTTGACTTATAATACTCCTCGGCCCATCATGCGGCTTTTACCCTATCACGAAGCAAGAAAAAGAGCCCACAACCAGGATTGACCCAATGGCGAGCCAAGCCAATCACGCCCCTGACCAACCGCCACCCGCTGAGGCTTCCGGACAAGACGGCCTTCGCCGCGACGTGACAGTATGGGGATCTTACATGTGGGGGTTCGCGGACGTCGGCGCGGACACCTTTGTGGCCCTGGGCCTTGTCTTCGCCATCACGCAGGGCGCGGCTCCGCTGGCTTTTGCCCTGGCGGGCTTGGTTTACATCCTGATCGGCCTTGCTTACACGGAACTGGCCTCGGCTTATCCGGTGGCGGGCGGCGGCCAATATTACGCCCAGCGGGGCCTTGGTGATTTCTGGGGGCTGATCTCAGGCTCCGCGCTGCTGCTCGATTACACCATCGACATTGCCCTATTTTCCTACTTCTGTTCCACGTACATGGATCATTTTTTTCCGCGGTTCGCTCTTTGGACTGTCCCGATTGGGCCCTTTCCTAGCGTTCACCTGGGCCTGATGCTTCAAACCCTTGCCGTTATCGGCGTGCTGATGTGGCTCAACATTCGGGGCATGCGAGAGGCCAGCTTATTGAACGAAGTGATCGGCGTTCTGATCATTCTGACCGAATGCGCCATTATTATCATGGGCTTCGTGCTGGTATGGCATCCGCACCTGGTCAGCCAGCAGTGGACAGATGCCTGGACCCACTTTGAGACCAAACGCTTTTTTTACGGCTCCTCCCTCGCCATCATCTCCTTCGTGGGGCTCGAATCCATCTCCCAAGCCGCCCAGGAAACCCGGCGTCCGGCAACCATCGTGCCTCGCACCTCTCTGGGGCTTATCTTTACGGTTTTCCTGTTTGCGGTCGCCATTTCCACCCTTACGCTCGGAGTAGTCCGCTGGCAGGTATTCCTGGATCCGCAAAACGTCGGACAATCCGTGGCCCTGATTGCCAGCCATCTGCCCTGGATCGGCGCGTTCGCCCAGGCCTTTACGGCGGCGCTCGCCTCGTTGGTCCTGCTGATTTCCGCCAACTCCGGCGTCATGAGCGTTTCCCGCCTTACCTTTTCCATGAGCAAGTTTGAATTCATCAGCGATTGGTTTGAAAAGGTTCACGCCACCCGCGGCACGCCCGTCCGCACCATTGTGATTTTTTCTTCCATCGGCGCGCTGGAAGTGGTCCTGGCCTCCTTCACCCAGAACGCCATCGACACTTTGGCGAATATGTATGCCTTCGGCGCCACCCTGGGTTACACGCTGGTGCTTATTTCACTGGTTCGGCTCCGCTTTACAGATCCTTATACGCCAAGGCCTTACCGGGTTCCATTCAACGTGCGGGTTCAATCAAAACGCGGGCTGGTCCATTTCCCGGTGCTGGGCTCAATCGGGACGCTGTCGATTACGGCGGTTTTCCTGATCGTCCTGGTCACTCACAGCGTGGCCCGCGTTACCGGCCCCGCCTGGGTAATACTCTGTTTTCTCTATTACGTCTGGTACCGGCGGAAACGGAAATTGCCGGTTTTTGGAACTGTGAAGCGAGACTGGGAAGAAGAACAGAAAAACGTTCTTGCCTCAGCGGAAGAGTTCGACCTCCTGGAACAATACAAAGTGGCGCTCTCAGCGCGCGACCGCCAGATCAAACGGGAAAAAGAGCGGGCCTCCGGAACCTCCCCCGCTTAGCCTTCGCGCCCCGGCGTTTTAGGTCTTTTTCAGTTGGCGGACGTAAACAACGTAGTCCGTAGCCGCGGGCTTGCCGCCCGCGTCGCGAACCGCCGCGGCGATCTGGCCTCGGTGGTAGGCAGAGTGGATCACCAGATGCATCAGCACGTCTCGCAATGGAGTACGTAACTCCGCCCCCTTCGTATTTCGATAAACCCTATCCTTATCCAGCTTCTCCGGCGTCACGCGGCTCAAGAACATAGACCAGCGGTGGTGCAGGACTGCCACGGCGGCGCGCGCTTCATCAAGAGTCAGGTCGGGCCACGGCGCGCCGAGGAAAGTGTCCGGACTCTCGATCCGCCCGAGCCAAACTCGCTGAGCACCGATGATGTGCCCTGCGATCTTCAGCGCCTGCTCGGCAGGTCCGCAGAGCGCTTCAATGCTCTGGAGCGCTTGCTGATTACCCCAATAATCGTATTCAAAAAGTTTACGAAAGGAATCCAATGAATCCATGGACCCTGCCTCCTTCCTGAGTCCGCAAAGGATCGAACGCGGTCCCTTTGCCGATAACCAAGGACCGTAGCTTCCAGTCACTTGGCTTCCTTCCAGTTCTTCCCTGAACCGAGATCCACTTTGACGGGAACCTTGAGGGGATAAACGCCCTCCATTTCCTCCCGGACAATTTCCCGGGCGGTATTCGCTTCTGGTTCAGGCGATTCAAAAACCAGTTCGTCGTGCACCGTCAGGATCATCCGAGTCTGCAACTTCTCCCGCTTCAGCCGGGCGTGAACCTTGACCATGGCCAGCTTCAGCAAATCCGCCGCCGTGCCCTGCAACGGGGTATTCATCGCCTCGCGTTCAGCGCGATTGCGGGCGGCAGGATTCTTGCTGTTGATTTCCGGAATGGGGCGCAGGCGGTCGAACAGCGTTCGGACCCGCCCGGTCTCGCGTGCTTCGCGGACGCGAGCGTCAAGGAAAGCTTTCACGCGGTCGTAGCGCTCAAAGTAGGCGTCGATATATTGCTGAGCCTCGGTTCTGCTGGAACCGGTTCGCGCGGCCAGCCCAAAGGAACTGAGCCCATAGATCACCCCATAGTTGATCGCCTTCGCCATCCGCCGATGCTCATGGCTCTGGAGGCTGGGCGGCACGCCGAAAATCTCATGCGCCGTGCGCGAGTGAATATCTTCCCCGCGTGAAAACGCTTCGAGCAACCGCGGGTCTTCGGACATGTGCGCGAGCACCCGCAACTCGATTTGCGAGTAATCCGCTGCAATCAAACGCCACCCCGCCTCGGCCACAAACGCCGAGCGAATTCGCAAACCGAACTCTTCGCCAATCGGAATATTCTGCAGGTTGGGATGGGAAGACGAAAGCCGCCCGGTCCGCGCCACCGTCTGATTGAAACTGGTATGAAGGCGTCCTGTCTCCGGATTGATGTATCTCGGCAGCGCGTCCACATAAGTGGATTTCAGCTTGGCGCGGGTACGGTAATCCATAATCTTTCGGGGCAGCTCATAATTTGCCGCCAAGGCTTCCAGCACCGAGGCTTCAGTTGAATACTGCCCGCTCTTCTTCAGCTTCTTGCCGCCCGGAAAATGAAGCTTTCCGAATAGGATCTCTCCCAGCTGCTTGGGGGAGTCGATATCGAAAGGCTCGCCAGCCAGGTCGTAAATCTCACGCGTTAAGTCGGCAAGCTCTTTCGCGAACTCCTCCGACATGCGCGCCAGAATGGCCGGGTCGATCTTCACACCCACCGTTTCAACGTCGGACAAAACTTCCGCCAGGGGAAGCTCAATCTGAGAATAAAGTTCCCGCAGGCTCTCACTCGAAATTAACGGGCTCATCAACTTAGCAAGTTCGTGGGTGCAGCCCGCCGCGTGGCCCAGTGAGCCGTCGATTCGCCGCCCCAGGCGCAACAGCACCGCTGCCTCAAGCTGGTGGCTGGAAGCAAGCGGGTCAAGCAGGTAGGAATAGAGCATGGTGTCATGCGCCACTTCCCCAATCTCGATTCCCTGCTTGCGCAGCAGCAGACGCAGAAGCTTCGAGTTGTGAACAAGCAGCGGGAAACGAGCGCCGCCCCAAACGTCCCGTAAGCCCGTCCGCGTCTCGCTGATTGACTTCGCAGGGATCACGCCCAGGCGTTTGCCATCTGAAAGGCCCAAGCCTGCAAGCCTGCCCGCAAAACCTTCTTCGCCTTCGACGGCGAATGCGATAGCCAGCTCGGCCTTCTCGGGAATATCCCCAAGCCATATATCAAACTCGGATGCCGAGCCGAGTTCGGCGGCTTCGGTTCTTGCCTCTGCGCTTCCCGCCGCCTGCAGCAACTCATCGAGGAAGGATATAAAACCCAGTTCCTGGCACAGGTCACGAATCTCGGCGGCGTTCTGGTCGCCGGGGGTCAAATCATCCAGGCCCTGATCAAGTGGAACGTCCGTACGGATCGTGGCCAGTTCGCGGCTGAGCCAAGCTTGTTCTTGAAAATCGCGCAAGGCTTCCCGGTAACTCTGCCTTTCGACTTTTTCGTAATTCTCCAAAACCTTCTCAAGCGTTCCGAAACGCCGGATCAGATCCGTCGCCCCCTTGGGCCCGATGTAGCTGCGCTTTTTTCCGCTCTCTGTTAGGGGCGCTTCCTGGCCGGGAAGCGGACGAGCGCCCGGAATGTTGTCGCTCGCATCCCCAGTCAGGGCCAACCAGTCGACCACCTGCCCGGGCTCCACTCCGATGATTTCCTTGACCTTTTCAGCATCACAAAGCGTATCTCCGTTGGAAGAAGGCTTTACAACCTGTACCCTGTCATTCACAAGCTGGAAAAGGTCTTCGTCACCCGAAATAATCAACACTTCGTCGCCGCGGCTCGATGCTTGCCGCGCCAGCGTGCCAATCACGTCGTCCGCCTCGAAACCTTCTTTTTCAACCAGCGGCATGCCCAAAGCCCGGCAAAAGCGCCGAATGTAAGGCAGTTGAACGCTAAGTTCCTCGGGGAAAGGCGGACGATTAGCCTTATATTTCCCGAACAGTTCGTCGCGAAAGGTGGGCGCGGCCAAATCGAAAGCTACCGCAACCTTGTCGGGCTGGAAATCTTTCAGCAGCTTGCGCAGAGTCCGCAGGAAAATATAAACCGCCTTCGTCGGCATGCCGGCGGGCGAGGTCATTGCCATCTGCATCGGGGCGTAGAAGGCCCGAAACACCAAGGACATGGCATCGATCAAAACTACTTTTTTAGCGTCCGTTATTTGCGCCAAATTCTTTCCTCCAGATGGGTAGCGTCCATTTTACCTTACAACGCGCGAAACTTCCGGGCGCTTAACCGGCCGGTCGAAAGCCTTGCGTAAGGGGCGGCAGAGGACCGCAGTCTTGTTGCAACCGTGTCATGATTTCCGCTGAAGTGTTGCACTTTTACCACAATCAAGATTTACCTGAAATTTACTTTCCAGCATAACAAACTGATTCCAAAGTTGTTATAAAATAGGTGATAGTTGGCACGATTAATGCGAGGGAAGTACTGGGCTGTAGGAGGTTATTTGGATCATCAACATACGATCGCTCGATCAGTCTCTACGGAAGGCATTGGGCTCCATACTGGGGTCAAAGTCCACCTGCGCCTGTTGCCAGCGCCGAGCGACGCGGGCACGGTTTTTAAGCGAACGGATCTTGACGGCTTCATCATCGAAGCCAAAGCCCGAAACGTGGCGCGAGTCAGTTATGCCACCAGCCTGATGAAAAAAGGCGTGCTCATTTCGACCACGGAGCACCTGCTATCGGCGCTGGCGGCTACGGGAGTTGATAACGTCATCGTCGAGATTGACAACCTGGAGCTGCCCATCATGGACGGCAGTTCTCTTCCCTTTCTCCAACTGATCCAGCAGGCAGGGCTCCGGCAGCAGCGGGCTTCAAGAAGCTACGCAAAGATTCTCAAACCCGTTGAGGTGGTTGAGGGCAACAAGCGCATCGCCATCCTTCCCGCCGAAGATCTCCACATCACGTATCGAATCGACTTTGACCATCCCCTTATTGGCAAGCAGGAACTTTCCTTCGATGCAGAACATGGTGGGTACGAGCGGGAAATCGCTCCGGCCAGGACTTTCGGCTTTATCGATGAGGTTGAAATGCTGCGCAAGAGCGGCCTCGTCAAGGGCGGGTCTCTTGACAACGCCATCGTCCTGACGCGCGACGGCGTGATGAATCCCGAGGGGCTGCGCTTTCCAGATGAGTTCTGCCGCCACAAAATCCTGGATATTATCGGAGACCTTGCGCTCTTCGGTCATCCGCTGGTGGGGCATGTCGTTGCAGACCGGGCGGGCCACGCCATGCACTTCGCTCTGGTCGATCGCCTCTTGCATGAAAAGAGCGCCTGGAAGCTGGTGCGAGATCCCCGCTCCGTTCCCGCCAAGGCGATTTCGGAAGCTCCCGCCATCCTCGCCAGTCCGGCATCCTAGTCTCCCCATCGTCAAGCCCCGGCGCTGTGGTACCCCCGAAAACCATCTGATATACTTCACTCGTGCTGGCTGCAGGAGGGCCCATGTCGACCGTTGACACGGACAAAGAATTCAGCGTTTTTGACTCGATGGCCGCGCGTTTTGACGTGGCGGCTGAGAAGCTGGGGCTCCATGACGGCCTCTGCAAATACCTGCGCACGCCCAACCGGGAAATCATCGTGCACATTCCCGTCCTGATGGATAACGGCAGGATGGAAATCTTTGACGGGTTTCGCGTCCAGCACAGCATTGCTCGCGGTCCCTGCAAAGGGGGAGTGCGCTACGGCCCGAACGTAACGCTGGGTGAAATCCGCGGCCTAGCCGCTGAAATGACCTGGAAATGCGCCGTGGTCAACATTCCATTCGGCGGAGCCAAGGGAGGAATCATTTGCGATCCTGAACGGCTCAGCCTGGCGGAACTGGAGAAACTGACGCGGCGCTACACGGCGGAGATTCTGGACTATATCGGCCCTGAGCGCGACGTCATGGCACCGGACATGAATACCAACGAGCAAACCATGGCCTGGATCATGGATACCTATTCTATGCACGTGCGCCACACCGTGACCGCCAGCGTGACCGGCAAGCCTTTTGACCTGGGAGGGTCGCGCGGGCGGCACTCCGCCACCGGCCGCGGCTGCATGATTGTCGCCGACCAGGCGCTCAAACGATTTGGGCGCGAGCGCCAGCAAACCCGCGTCATCGTTCAGGGCTTCGGGAACGTGGGATCAGAAGCCGCGCGTTTGATGCACGAAGCCGGATACAAGATTATCGGAGTTGCGGACATCCACCGCGGCGTTTTGAACACAAATGGCCTGGATGTTCCGGAACTGCTCGAATACTCGAAAAAGAACAAAACACTGGAAGGGTTTCGGGAGGCGGAGCCCGTCGGCAACCAGGAAATTCTCGAGCAAGACTGCGACGTTCTGATTCCCGCCGCCACCGAAAACGTGATTACCAGCAAGAACGCCGGGCGCATCAAGGCTCGCATTCTGGTGGAAGGCGCCAACAGCCCCACAACTCCCCCTGCGGATGCCATCTTGTTCGACTGCGGAGTTTTTGTTGTGCCCGACATTCTGGCCAACGCCGGCGGCGTCACCGTCTCCTACTTTGAGTGGGTTCAAGACCGCCAGGGTTACTTTTGGCCCGAGGGCATAGTGAATGAGCGTCTAAAACATATCCAGGTGGCCGCTTTCAACGACGTGGTTCGTTATGGCGAAAAGCACAACGTCCACAACCGTATTGCGGCCTACATGCTGGCCATTGACCGCGTTGCCTTCACCCTCAAGCTGCGCGGCATATACGCCTGAAGGTTCCCTCGCAGCCGCTACCTCTTCGGCGGATATCCCAATCGAGAGCCGCAGACAGAATGCGGGATAGACAGCCCCGGCTAAGTGAACTATTATCTTGCGTTCGGGCGCTTTCGCGACAAGCTCCAACCCAAAAGGAGAATTCAAATGAGGCAAAGACGATACAAGGGCCTGTTTCTTCTTCTCGGATGTCTGCTGCTGGCTTCAACCGCAGGAATGGCATCGGTAAAATTGCCTTCCCTGATCAGCGATAACATGGTGCTGCAAGAAGGCGCAAAAGACCGCATCTGGGGGACCGCCGATCCCTCCGAGCGGGTCACAGTGACCATCGCGGGAAAAGAGGCTTCCGCAGTTGCCAACACCCAGGGTAGGTGGGCAGTGGAAATCGGTCCGTTGAAGGCCGGCGGCCCGTTTGAGTTAACAGTTCGGGGTTCAAACGTCATTGTCGTTCACGACGTGATGGTCGGCGAGGTGTGGGTTTGTTCGGGACAGTCCAACATGGAATTCTCAGTCGGCCCCGCTAACAGCGGCTGGGAAACAGCAGTCCAGAATTACAAGCAGGAGATCGCGGATGCCCATTATCCGCTGATCCGGATGTTCACCGTCAAAAAGACCGTGGCCGGCAAACCGCAGCAAGACGTCGAAGGCCAATGGGAGGTGACAAGCCCCGTCACGGTCGGGCATTTCACCGCCGTGGGATATTTTTTCGGGCTCAACCTGTTCAAGACCATGCACGTGCCGATTGGACTGATCCACAGTTCCTGGGGCGGCACGCCGGCTGAGTCATGGACAAGCCTGCCGACGCTTCAATCCGATCCGGAATTCAAGTCTATTCTTCAAAAGTACCAGGAACAAAAAAACAAATTCCTGTCGAATCTTACGGATTTCAATTCCCGATTCGAAAGCTGGCGGGAAGATTCCGCTAAAAAGACCGCAGAAGGAGTCCCCATCCCGCCTCCGCCCGTGGTCAGAAACGACCCGCGCGGCAACCCGTGGCGTCCCGCGGGGCTCTACAATGCCATGATTATGCCGATTGTCCCGTACCGGATTAAGGGCGTGATTTGGTACCAGGGAGAATCGAACAGTGATCGCGGGTATCAGTATCGCAAGCTCTTTCCCGACATGATCAGGGATTGGCGGCACGCCTGGAATGAGGGAAATTTTCCGTTTCTTTTTGTGCAACTGGCCAACTTCCAGATTTTGCCCAACAGCCTTTCCTTCCCGCTGGTGCGAGAGGCGCAACTGATGACGCTTTCCCTGCCGAAAACCGGCATGGCGGTAACCATTGACATTGGATCGGCCACCACCATCCACCCGCGGAATAAGCAGGAAGTCGGGCGGCGGCTGAGTTTAGCCGCAAGAGCCATTGCCTACGGCCAGCACATTATCTATTCCGGCCCCATTTACAAGTCGATGGAGGTTGAAGGCAACAAGGTCCGGTTGCACTTCACGCACCTCGGAGGCGGGTTGGCAACCTCCAACCGCACCGTCCTGGGCTTTGAAATCGCCGGCGCAGACCGCAAATTCGTAACCGCCAGCGCAGAAATCCAAGGCGACACGGTGGTTGTCTCAAGCGGCGCGGTGGCGCATCCGGTGGCCGTCCGTTACGGATGGGCGAATAATCCCATTTGCAATCTCTATAACGAAGCGGGACTTCCTGCCTCACCGTTCCGGACGGACGACTGGCGGGACCCCAGCGAGGCAGCGGAGTAACGGCTATCCCTAGAGCGTTTTTAATTTAAGTGTATACATTGTGTGCTATGATGCCTCTGCCGGTAGAGGGGAGGCAAAGATGCAATCCTATTCGCAGGACTTGCGAGATCGGGTGTTATGGGCCTTGGAACGCGGAG
>Ga0307373_10000573_pt1 | contig 70888 bp, 51 predicted proteins | sample OX2MG_FD_202534 | JGI IMG/M metagenome (GOLD analysis project Ga0307373, IMG submission 202534) | Soil microbial communities from Risofladan, Vaasa, Finland - OX-2 | ecosystem: Environmental > Terrestrial > Soil > Coastal area > Acid sulfate soil | place: Finland: Risofladan, Vaasa | collected... | reverse complement strand
AACTCGAACAGCTCGACGGTCTTCATGCCCGGCCCCACCGCGCCCGACCGCGAGTGCTGGTATATCGACATGGGGGTCGTCGATAACGCCTTCTTCAGCCCAGAGGCGCTCCAAAACGCCGGCCATTAATAGCCAGAAACCGGCGGGTACGGCGCCGCGGTAGTCATCTCTCATTTGAGAAGCTGGAACAAATTGCTGTAGTCGTCGGTCCAGGGCCGGATGCGGCGCAGGCGCTCGCGCGATTCCAGATGGGCGGCGATTGCCGGCTGGCCAAGCACCTTGTCGCCGTGCGCGAGCAATACCCAATCGGTTGACCAATTCACCATGTCCTTCTCGTCGGTGTGCACGAAGCCGTAACGCAGGTTCAGGGTTCGGCTATGCTCGGCAAGCACGGGCCGTAAATCTAAATTCAAGCTGGAGACATGGACTGCCAGCACCCCGTCGGGCTTCAACTCGCGCAAGTAAACGCGCATCGCTTCAAGAGTCAGAAGGTGCGTTGGAATCATGTCGCCAGTGAACGCATCGATCACGAGCACGTCGAAATTCTGCGCGTGGCCGCCGGCCAGTTCGCGCTCCATGGAAAGCCGCGCATCGCCCGGGACGATCTTCACGCGCGCGCTCGAATCGCGAAGAAAGGTGAAATACGCGGCCGGGCTGGTGGCGACGTCGATGACCCCCGGGTTTATTTCATAGAACCGAAAGTAGTCGCCGGGCCTTCCCCAGGCGGACATCGCGCCAACGCCAAGACCCACCACGCCAACGCGCAGCGCGGAATTCCCCGGCCGCGCCCGCCGGGGCTCATTCATCATTACCAGTCCGATTCCAGTTTCAACGCCGTAGTAGCCAGTCGGATAGTAGCGAAGCTGCGGATAGCGAGAGGAAAAGAACTGCTTGCCGTGCTCGACTTTTCCGTTCATCAGCTTATGCGATACCCAGCTATGGTCCGGCGCCTGTTCCTCGAGCACGCGAAGCACGCCGTAAAAGTTGCGCGAGATCCAGAGCGCGTTGCGCGTCGTGAACGCAATCAGTTGAACATAGACGACCGCGAGCACCACGGCCGCCACCACCATCGATCCCTGCGCGATCGTCCCGGGTTGCGCCAGCCATCGCGGCCGATTTTTCCACCTGCCGGAGAGCGCCGAGGCCCCAACCGCCCCGATCGCGAGCGCCGCGTATATCAGCGGGTGCCCGACCCGCTCGATTGCCAACGGCAGCCCCAGCGCCACGGCCAGAATGACCGGACCAATCCACGATATGCGCCGGTGCAGCCACGATTCGCGGTCGCGCAGCAGCGATATCGTCATCAACAGAACGCAAATCCAGGTCGCGAATCGAAAGTCCACGAACTCGCGGAACACAAGCGGAGCAACCACGACGGAGAAGATGCCGCCCAGCGCCCCGCCGGCTGACAGCATTAGATAAAAGGCCGTCAGATCGCGTTTATGAGGCTTGAGCTGAACCAACTCGCCGTGGCAGACCATGCACCCGGCGAACATCAGCGTCATCTCGTTCGTGATTTCCAGCACCACCCCGACGCCGGTCGGCGACAGCGCCACCCGGCCGGCGGCGGCGGTGATTCGATCAATGGCAACCAGCAGGATGAGGTTCGATAAAATCGCCGCGCCCAGCAGTGGCTGAAAAATCTCCCGCCGGTACCATCGATTGCTGTCGAAGCAAATGATGAACGAGACCAGATACAGCCCGAGCGGCAGGATCCACAGAAAAGGAATCGGCGCCAGGTCCTGGGTCAACTGGCCGGTCGCACCGTACAGCAACATCGAAGCGCAGGCGGGTAACGCAATCCATAGCGCGCGCACCCCGCGGCTCGAATCCGCTGCCGCTGCGTCTTCGGCCCGCCAGTTGCCTGGCTCGACCGTGCGCAGCGGTAGCGCGCAATACGTGATGCCAATCGCAAAGGCGATATACCCGATGGACCACAGGTTGGCTTGCGCTCGCAGACCGAGATTCGGTTCGACCACGAACGGGTACGTCAGCAGCCCGAGCAACGAGCCGAAATTCGACACGGCGTATAATCGATAAGGGGACCGCTGGGGATTACTGAGGGCGAACCACGACTGCAGCAGCGGAGCGGTCGCGGAGAGCGCGAAGTACGGCAATCCGATGCTTGCGGAAAGTACGATCAGGATTCGGAGGATTGGAAAGTCAACTCGCGCCGCCTTCCAGCCGGCGCCGGGCAAAATCGGCGACTTTGACCAGATCTCCAGGATCATCATCGCCGCGATGCAGGCCCCGATCAGCCCCAGATGGACCATCAGTTGTGTACGCGGGCGCAACTGCCCGCCGATCAAGTGCGCGTACAGGTATCCCGCCAGCAGCACGACTTGAAAAAATAACAGGCAGGACGTCCACACCGCCGGCGACCCGCCGAACCAGGGCAGGATGTACTTGGCGATCATCGGCTCGATCTGGAAAAGCAGAAACGCGCCGATGAAAATCGTGACGGTGTATCGCGCGCTGGGCATGAAGTATCGACTGCGGCACGGAGCTTCGGAGTTCAAGCGAACGTCATCCACGACCGCTGCGCAAGACCCGGGAAATCCTGTCGCGCGGCCGGCCAAAGCATCGTATGCGCGCGTGGTCAGCTCAGTAGCGTAGAACGAATTTGATATCGCCCAGGCGAACCTGGCTGCCGCTGCTCAAAAAGGCCGAGCCGTGAACCGGGCGATCTTCCACGAAGGTGCCGTTGGTCGAATTCAAATCCATCAGCTCAAATCCACCATCGCGCTTAAGCAGGCGCGCGTGAGTTCGCGAAATGCTGGCGTGCGGAATCACGATGTCATTGTCCTCACCGCGTCCGAGCGTGAGCTCGTCCTTGAGCAGCGCGTATTCAGGAGCGACAGGTCCCGCCGCGTTCATGGTTTGCAGCCGCGCACCACCGGAGTCGCCCGCGCCCGAAGCCGCGGTCGGTGGCGAGGGCGGCGCGGTGCGCGGCGACATCGCGGGCCCCGCGGAACGCCCGGCTGCGCGCTGCGGGCCGGCGCTCATCGGACGTGACTGCGCCGCGACGATCGCCTTGAGCTCTTCGGTCGAGACGCCGAAGCGAATTCGCGAAAGCCCGAACAGCCCAAGGATCGCAAGCAGCGGCACCGCGCCGTTCCACCATTTGAACGCGAGCTGCTCGAGCCCCGTGCCTTGCGTGTTAGCGCCGCCCAGACCGCCGCCTTCGGGCACATTGATCGCGGCGCCGCCGATTCCGCGCACCTGATAGCTGGTGTTCGCGGTTGCGCTGTCACCGTTGTAGGTCACCTGCAATTCGACCGAGCGGTCGGTGCCGTCTTCTATCGGCCGCGGCGTCACATAGGTCAGCGAATATTCCGTCGCGATCGAATGGCCGATTTCCCTCACCAGCGATGCGAAGCGGCCCTCCTCGGTGATGATGTTGTAGGACTTGCCGTGCGTCGCATCGACGATCTCCTGGTACTCGGGCGCGATGAACGGCGGCGGGACGACCGCATACAGCGTCAGCCCATTTTTTTTCAGCAGCGCCGCGACCTTGGAACCCGTCTCGCTGGTGACTTGTTCGCCGCGCTTGTGATGATCCCAGAAGGCCTGGTCGTGCTGGGTATTGGCGGAGCCGTCGCCGTCGTGATGCGGCGGCGCGTCGGTCACGATAATGATGATGCCCTGGGCCTCGGGCCGGAACGGAAACGAGGCGGCATAGGCCAGCGCGTCAAGCTGATCTTCGGGGATGTCGCCGCCGCCGCCCGCGTGCAGGCCGCTCACCCAGTTGGTGAATTCATGCACGTTCGAGGTGAATGAATTTCGATACGCGCAGTTGCAATCCGGGTATTCGGAGACCACGTAGTCCTCGAAGGTGACCAGCCCAAGGCGATAGTCGCGGCTGTTGGCCTGCAAGTCCTGCACGAAGGTGATGATGTTCTGCTTGACCGCGTCGATATACGGCTGCATCGATTCCGTCACGTCGAGCACGAAGATGATATCGACCGGGCGGCCCTGGCCGACGCCGCGAAAGTCCACGATTTTGGCCTGCTTGCCGTCCTCGAAGACTTTTACGTTATCCGGACGGAGATTGCCGACCGGCTGTCCGTTCGCGTCGGTGAGGCCGAAATCAAGCTGCACGCCGCCGTCGCTGTCAAAATGTTCGAGCCCGGGGTTTCCTATCGAGAGCTGCAGCGTCGCACCCGCGTCGGGCGCAATCGCGGCGGCCCACGCGAAAGCGAAAGCCGCCAAAAGGCGGATCAGGCGGCGATGTTGCATCGGTCTCATGGTCAGCAATGATTCTCCGGAACAGGCCGTCATTCAGTCAATAGCGGCGTCACCCGCGATCGCCGACCGCTTGCGATCCCAAAAGTGTTTCCTTGCCTTCGTGGATAGGCTAGGTTATCCAAAATCTTCGACCAACTCTCATTGCATACGGTTATCGAGTGAAGAAGCTACCTGTGAGTTCGGCTATGGCGGCGCTGATCGCGCTGTTAATCCTCATTTGTTCGCCGCTGATCGGTGGCCTGAACGGCCGAGCGTGGGCGCAGAACTTCAATCCCCGTGGCGGCAGAAAAAACGGTTTGATTCAGGTCGGGTTCGTGTCGGCAATCACGGACACCAGTCCGAGCAATCTCGCGAACATCTTTCTCAACGTGATTGCGGTCCGGTTTAACCCGTTGCCCAAGAAAGACAGCAAAAATCAAAATCTTCCCAATGAAAATAATCCCAAATGGGTGACCATCCCGATCCCGTCAGGCGCGGGAGCGGGCGTCGCTGGACGGCCCGGCGATCTCCAGATCGACCTGCTGGCTGGGCGCACGCAGCTGCAAATGTTCAACACCGCGGCCGTCCGCATCCAAACCTTTAGGAGCATCGAGCTGGTGCTCGACACCACCAACCCCGGCTATGTCGTGCCGGTGTGCTCGCTGGGCGGCGCGCTCGAGGGCTGCACCACGGTGCCCCTGCAACTCACGAATCCCGGCAACCAGATATCGATCCTCGCGAGCAGCCCGGTCACCGTGACCAAGCAGGGCGTGACCGTAGTTCCGCTGCAGATTAATTTCACATTTAACGGGCGTCCCACCGTCCAGGGCCAGCCGTACAGCGGAACCGTAACTATTTCCCAGGTCGCCGCCACCAAGTTCGAGGCGAAAATCTCCGGCACCGTCTCCGGCTCCGGCTCCGGCATCCAGGCCAAACACATCCGCAGGCTTACGCTCAGTGCGGAGCCGATGGGCACCAACAACGTGGTCGCCTCGGCCAACGTGATCGACAGCGCCTATCAAATCTTCGTCCCCGCGCCTGCGCCCGACAGTGGCGCCGGTGCGTCATATGACCTCTTCATCTCCGGGGGCGGAGTCCCGTATGAAGCCGTGCGGATGACCGGGAATTCGGGATCGACGCCGGCGGTTTTTGCGGGCGATGACCTGACCGTGAACTTCTCCCCGAGTAAGGTCGGCGTCGCGACGGGTACTATATCCGGCAATGTGAAGGATCAATGTACTAGTTCGCCGGTGATCGGTGCGACTTTGCAACTCCTGATTCCGCCGCACGGAACTTCGGGCATCAATTGCGCGGACCCTACAAGCACAAGCCAATGCGTCAGCGTCGCCACCGCGAACACCGACAACGCGGGGAACTTTCCTCTGCCGGGAACAGTGTTTGCTCCTGCTCCGTTCGATAGCGTTCCGGTCAACAGCTCCTCGAGCGCGTACACGATGCAGATTTCGGCGCCGGGATATAACTCGGTCATCGACGGCAACGTCTTCGCGTCAGCGAGCAAAGTCGGCGGAAAATGCCCCGACAGCAAACTCGCGCCTCCGCTGTGCGATTACGAGCTTCCGACCTCTTATCTTTCCGGCACCATAACCCTGGGAGCCGCACCTGCGCCCGGCACGTACGTGATGACTCAGGTGTTCGCCGAGAACCATAGCACCAACACCCTGGTCAGCGCGCTCACCAGTCCGATCATCATCCTCCCGACCAATAACACCGGCGCGTTCACCATCAATGTTCCCGCCAACGACTCCACCGCGCCGTCGTATGACGTCAATGGCCAGCCAAACCTGGACCTGTTCGCGCAGGCGATCGATCAGTACGCGGGAGGCACCGACCCGTACCCCGGCCACACCATCATCACGGCATCCAATATCGCTGCGCCGACCACCTTCTGCCAGACACCACTGCCCGACTCGAACCTCTTCCCAGCCGCCGAGACGATGGACTGCGTTGGCCACGGCAGTATCACGGGATTGCTTAACAATCCGGATATAAACACGTTTGTCGAGCTCTCGAAAAATTACGACCAGACCAGCACCGGCGATGTCCAACTGTTATCGGCCGTACCCGTCTCGCTGATCGCTCCGGGCGGCGGCACCACCAATCCCCCCGTCGGCAACGGCTACAGCTTCTGCGTCCCGCCGGACAACTACTCGCTGACCAGGTACGAAGGCGCCACGCCGGTCGAGTCGCCCTCGCCCATCGGAACGCCTACACCCATCGCGGTAGCGCCGCCGCAGCCGACCGGCTCGCCGTCGCCGTGTCCTTCGACCTGCGAGGATTCGAATAATAAGGCCTGCCCGGGGATCTGCGGCAACACCTCGGCGAATCCGCTGTGAACCGCGTGGCGCACAACCTCGGCGCGCGAATCCGCGGTCTGGTCTGCCTGACCGTGGTAATGGCGTGGTTCACCACGCTTTCCGCGTGCAACAACAACTACATCGGCTTCGCCGGCTTTGTCGGCAACACGCCGCCGACCGCGCCCGAGACGATCTTCAGGGTGCTCGGCACGGTGGGCACGCCGTTTACGCTTTTGATCTCGAACCCGCGCTCGTCGTGGGAGGTGCCGGGAAACATCCCGCTCAACGTGGTGATCGTCAACAATGATGAGGTAAACGGGTTGGCGGTCGCCCGGCTGGTCGCCACCAAGCTTTCCAGCGACAACAACCTGTTGAGCCTGCAGATCGCCAACGGCTTCAACGTGCTGGCCGCTTCGTCCACCAGTGCGCCGTACGGGACGGTCTCGATCCAGACCGGAACGCCGCTGCAGCAGATCGCGCCGCCGGCGAATCCGGACCTGCGGATCTTCGTGTTCGGGCCGGCCGGGGAGAGATTTTCCGGATTGATCGAAGACTCACAGGCGGGGTTCGTCGTCAACCAGCGGGTTCCGGCTCTGTTCCTATTCGACACGCCGAACGGAAAGGTCGATGGAAACTTCACTCAGATTCAGAGCTTCGGGCCGTTCGCGATGAACATGACCCTGGGCGGCAAGGTCATCGCGAGCGCCCACGGTATCTACAACGTAATCATCCGTGAGCCATGAGCGCCGCGCGCGGGGCCGCAAATCGCGTGCTGACCGGGGCCGGCGCGCGCGTCCAGCGATTTCAATTGACAGCCCGGCCGTTTCGGACTAGTTAGCCGTTCAATGTTTCAAAACGCAGGGCTGGTTGCCGCAGGACCGGGTCTTTTTTAAGCTTCCGAATCTGTATGAGAGAGTCGCTATTTCGCCGCGTTTTGCTGGTGATCATTATTGTCGCGATTGCCGCGGCGGTGGTCCCCGCGCTGCACTTCTATCATTATTTCGAAAGCCACGTGTCCACCGACGACGCGTACGTCGACGGCACGGTCGCGCTGGTCTCATCGCGCGTGTCGGGAACCGTGTCCAATCTTTACGTCGAAGACAACTGGACGGTCACCGAGGGCGAGGTGCTACTGTCCCTCGATCCGCGCGACTATGAAGTCCGCGTCGACCAGGCACGCGCCCAGCTCGCGCGCGCGCACCAGGCGGTTGACGAGATGTACGCCGGCGTCGATGAGGCCCAGTCCGGAGTGCGGCTGGCGCGCAGCCAGCTCCATCAGGCGAAAATCGATTGGGAACGCGCCAAGGCGCTCAAGTCGCAGGGTATCGTGTCGGCCGAATATTACGATCAAGCTCAGACCGCGCTGCGGGTAGCAACTGCCAACTCCGCGCTTGCGGACCATCAGCTCACACAATCCCGGGCGGCGCTGGGCCAGGAAGTGGACAGCACCGATCACTCACGCTACGACCGTCCGATCGTGAAACAAGCCGAGGCGGCTCTGGAAACGGCCAAGCTCGATCTGGCCTACACGAAGGTTTACGCGCCGTTCGCGGGTATAGTGACCCATAAGACCGTTCATATCGGCCATCGCGTCCAGATTGGCGAACCCCTGATGGCGATCGTCCCGCTCAGCCATCTCTATGTCACCGCCAACTACAAAGAGACCCAGTTGACCGACGTGCGCGTCGGCCAGCGCGCGACGGTCGAAGCCGATATTTATCCCGGGTATATATATCAAGGTCATGTTGACTCGATCAGCATGGGCACCGGCGCGGCGTTCTCGCTGCTGCCGCCCGAAAATGCGACCGGCAACTGGGTCAAGGTCGTCCAGCGAGTGCCGGTGAAAATTGTTTTCGATCAGGATATTCCCGCCGACAAACCGCTGCGGCTTGGACTGTCGGTCGAGGTCGCAATCGACGTGGGCAACACGCACGGCTCGCTGCTTTCATCGCTGGTCCAGCGCCACTTCGAGCACAACGGCACCACGACCCCCAACGAATCGCTCAAAGTGCAGCCGATGCCCGCAGCCGAGCCGCAGAGCAAGCCGTCGCCCGCCACGCAGCATCGCCAATTCCTGCACGGCCTGTTTCATCGCGCTGACTGACAAAGCGCCCGCGCCTGACACGCGTGTCAGACGCAATTGCCTCGAGCGCCAACGATGTACTAGCCTCGCCTGACGGCGGCGCGCGCTGCGCCGGAAGAGCGATGATCGATCCGCGCGAGATCAACCCCCGCCTATCCGCCTACCTGGGCGCTCCGCTCAGGAACCTGCGCGTACTGGCCAGCGGCTGGGAGACGACGGTCTTCGAGTTCGCGCTCGGCGCCGCGTCGGCGCGCTTTCGCGAGATTCCGGCCGGAGCGCCGCTGGTGCTGCGCTTCTATCAGGGCGGCCATGCGGCCGACAAAGGCGCCCGCGAAAGCGTCACGATAAGCAGGCTGTCGGCCGCGGGCTTCCCGGTGCCGCGGCCTTACGCCTTCGAGCTCGACACTAGCGCGCTCGGCGCTCCGTTTCTGGTGATGGAGCGTCTCGACGGCGGTCCGCTGTTCGTCACCCGCAGTTTTCCCGAAGCGTTCAGAACCTTTTCGCTCGGCTTCCCGGCCTTCGTGCGCGCGCAGGTCAGGCTGCATCGGATGAACCCGCACGACGCCGGCCTGCGCGATATCCCTCACGCATACGAAACCAGCTTGACCGCGCCGGGAACCCCGATGCTCGATCGGGCGCTCGCGATAATCGCCGACCGTGTGGAACGCGCTCCCCTGCCGGGGCTGCGCGACGCGCTCGGGCGGCTGGTCGCGCGCGCCGGAGAGTTCAGGATCTCCGAGCCTTCGATCCTGCATCTTGATTATTATCCGCGCAACGTGGTGGTGCGCGGAACGCATTTAAGCGGCGTGATCGATTGGGTCAACACCGACGTCGGCGACCGCCATTTGGACGCCGCGATGACCGCGGCGATTCTGTCGACCTCCGCATTGGAGCATCCGCGATGGATGCGCGATAACCTGATCGGAAATTCGCTGCGCTTCTCGTTCGCCTCGCTCTACGTGCCGCTCTATCACGCGATGTACCGGCTCGACTTCGAGCGCTTCCGCTACTGCCAGGCGGTTGCCGCGATGCTGCGCCTGTCGATGATGGGGATCATGCACGCGCGTGGCCCCGAAACCGTGGGATACCGGCCCGAAGCGATGGCCGAAGTCACGCCTGCGGTCATGCGGCTGCTGGCGCGCTACGCCGAGCGCAAAAGCGGCGAGCCGGTGCGCCTTGACCTGGCGGTTCAGCCCGCGTGAGCGCGCCGCCCTCTCGCGCGGGCCGGCTCAAATCTGCTATCCAATTGGCCCATGAAGAAGTGCTCGATTGCCGCCGTGTTCGCGCTGACCTGGCTGATGATGATGCCGCCACCGAAGATGCCCCCGGTCAAGGGCAAGGACGGCAATTACGAGGTCAACCTTACTGTGCCGGTAGCGCGATGGATCGTGTTCGCCACCTATCGCAATCAGACGGCGTGCCGTGGCGACCTGAAGCAGAAGCCGAGTTACTTCGTTTGCGTCGAGCAGCGCAAGTTCGCGGCCATTCCCGCCCCGCGCATGCCGGCGTTCGCGCGACCACCGCAGGCGGCCGCGACGCCCGCCCGGAACTGACCCCGCGCTCGGCCAGCGCGGCGGCGGCGACGCCTCAAGCGCGCAGCAGCTCGCGCAGCACGAACGGCAATATCCCGCCGTGGCGGATGTACTCGATCTCTTCGGGCGTATCGACGCGTGCGACAACCTCGAACTGTTTCGTCTTGCCCGCGTCCTCGGCGCGCACCGTAAGGCGCTGGCGCAGCCCGAGTCCGCCGGCGACGCCGCTTATCGAGTAAACCTCGCGCCCCGTCAGCCCGATCGACTCGCGATTCTGCCCCGGCAGAAACTCGAGCGCGAGCACGCCCATCCCGACCAGGTTGCTGCGATGGATTCGCTCGAAGCTCTCGGCGATAACCGCCTTCACCCCGAGCAGCAGGGTTCCCTTGGCGGCCCAATCGCGCGAGGAACCGGTGCCATACTCCTTGCCCGCGATCACGATCAGCGGCACGCCGTCTTTGCGGTAACGCTCCGACGCATCGAAGATCGTCATCTGCGTGGCGCCCGGCAGATGAGCGGTGAAGCCGCCTTCGACCCCCGCAACCATCAGGTTGCGCAGGCGGATATTGGCGAACGTGCCGCGCATCATCACTTCATGATTTCCGCGCCGTGCGCCGTACGAGTTGAAGTCGGCGGCCGCGACTCCGTGCGCGATTAGATATCTTCCGGCGGGTCCGTCGGCGGCGATCGACCCCGCGGGCGAAATGTGATCGGTCGTGACGCTGTCGCCCAGAACCGCGAGCGCGCGCGCCCCCGCGATATCGGCCAGGCGGCCGGGCTCGACGCCCACGCCGTCAAAAAACGGCGGCGCCTTCACGTATTCGGAATCCTTTTCCCACTCGAAGAGATTGCCCTCGGGAACCGCCAGGCTGCGCCACCGCTCGTCGCCCTCGAAGACCTGCCCGTACTCACCGCGGAACATCGCGGAGTCGAGCGAACTCGCAACCGTGCTCGCGACCTCTTCGGACGAGGGCCAGATATCGCGCAAATAGACTTGGCGTCCCTGCGCATCGGCTCCGAGCGGCTCGCGATTCAAATCAATATCCATAGTTCCCGCAATCGCGTAGGCAACCACCAGCGGCGGCGAGGCAAGGTAATTGAAGCGCACCGCGGGATTGATTCGCCCCTCGAAATTGCGATTGCCGCTCAGCACGGCGGCGGCCACCAGGTTGCCCTGCTTGATTGCGCCGGCGATATCCTCTTCGATCGGACCGCTGTTGCCGATGCAGGTCGTGCAGCCGAAGCCCACCAGGTTGAAATTCAATTTCTCGAGCGGCTCGAGCAGTCCGGCGCGCTTGAGATATTGCGTGACGACTTTGGAACCCGGCGCGAGGCTGGTCTTCACCCACGGACGCACGGACAAGCCGCGCTCGAGCGCTTTTTTCGCGAGCAGTCCGGCCGCGATCATCACCGACGGATTCGAGGTGTTGGTGCAGCTCGTGATCGCCGCGATAATCACCGAGCCGTGCACCAGCGAAAATTTCGCCGCGCCGCGCACGGTCTCGACCCCGTGCGCGAGCGGGCCCAAATCCGCGGCCGAAACGCGCTCGTGCGGCGCGAGCGCCGGATTGCCGCCCTCGGCGATCCAGCGCTCGACGACTTTCGCATCGACCCCGTTGTGATTGGCGACCTCCTTGGCCAGATCGCGCCGGAACGTAACCTTCGAGGCCGCGAGCGGCACGCGATCCTGCGGACGGCGCGGACCCGCAAGGCTCGGTTCCACCGCCGCCAGATCCAGTTCGAGTACCGCGGAGAAATGCGGCTCCGGCGACGCGTCGGTGCGAAACAACCCCTGCTCCTTGCAGTAGGCCTCGACCAGCTTGATTTGGTCTTCGGCGCGGCCACTCATCCGAAGATAGGCAAGGGTCTGATCGTCAACCGGGAAAAATCCGATCGTCGCGCCGTATTCGGGCGCCATGTTTCCGAGCGTCGCGCGATCGGCCACCGGCAGCGCGCTCAGCCCGGGTCCGAAGTATTCGACGAACTTCCCGACCACACCCTTGGCGCGCAGCATCTGCGTCACCGTCAGCACCAGGTCGGTTGCGGTCGTGCCGGGACGCATGCGGCCGTGCAGGCGAAACCCGATCACCTCGGGGATCAGCATCGGGATCGATCGTCCAAGCATCGCGGCTTCCGCCTCGATTCCACCGACGCCCCATCCGACCACGCCGAGTCCGTTGATCATCGTGGTATGCGAATCGGTGCCCAGAACGGTGTCGGGATAGGCCACGCCGTCGCGCGCGCCGAACACCACCGGCGCAAGGTATTCGAGATTCACCTGATGAACGATTCCCGTATCGGGCGGCACGACGCGGAAGTCGTCGAACGCGCCCTGCCCCCAGCGCAGGAACAGGTAGCGTTCGCGATTGCGCTCGAATTCGAGCCGCGCGTTGGTCGCGAACGCGTCGGCGGTTCCGAACGCATCGACCTGCACCGAATGATCGATCACCAGATCGACCGGCTGGAGCGGATTGATCTTGGCGGGGTCGCCGCCCAGGCGCTTGATCGCGTCGCGCATCACAGCCAGATCGGCGACCACCGGCACGCCGGTGAAATCCTGCAAGAGCACGCGCGCGGGCCGAAATGAAATCTCGCGCTCCGACGGCAGGCCATCCCATCTGGCCAGCGCCTCGACCTGATCGGCGGTCACGTTGACGCCGTCCTCGCGGCGCAGCACGTTCTCGAGCATCACCCGGATCGAGAACGGAATTTTCGCCAGCGAAAAGCCGCGGCGCTCGAGCGCCTCGAGTTTGAAAATCGTCCAGCTCTTGGCTCCGGACTTAAGCGAAGCGCGTGCACCGAAACTGTTGGTCGCCATCAATTCAGCCTCTGTTCCTTTCTGGATACGCCAAACTCAGCGCGCGCTCCGGTCAGACGGCGCGCGCGCTTATTGGCGCTTATTGGTATCGTCCGCGACGATGCTCTTTGCGATTAGAATAGCGCGCTCGCCCCGCCGATCAACCGCGTCTGGCGTGCGCGGCGCGCGCGGGCGTCGGGCCGTGCAGCCCGTCGAACACCAGGGCGCGGCCGTCGGAATGAAAGCGCATCGCCGCGAGCAATCCGACCCGCGCAGAGCTGAGCGCGGGCGCTCCGTCAACAGTGTCGAGCACAATCTTCGGCCGCGCTCTCAGCAGCGCCGCGACCGCCGCGCCGAACGCGTCGTCATCCATCTGACCGATCGTCACGAGCGCGCGGGATTGCAGTCCGAGAACAGGTTTCCCTGCCCGAAACACGATTAGATTGGCGGCGTCGCGCGCGATACCGCATCCGGGCAGCATCGCGCCGTAGGGATTGGCCGGGTCGGCGGCGCTGATCGCGACCGGCGGCTCGCGCGCGGGATTAAGCGCGCGCGCGGCGCGCAGCATATCGACCGCCTCAGGCAGCGCGTATTGCTCGGCGGACAGCGTGCGCACGAACCATCCGCGCCGGATTACGCCGCTGTATTCGAGCCGGCGCAGTGCGGACGCCACCTGATACCACTCTAGCGGATCCGGTTCGAGCGCGAGCATCTCGCGCGAGACGATTCCATTGCGCTCGAGTATGCACATCGCGAATTCCCGCGCGGGATCGGCGCCGCCTGGTGAGGCCGATTCCGGAGCCGATTCGATCACACTCCAGCGCCCCGCGATGCTCGACTGAAGGCGCGCGCGAACCGCCGCATCGTGACGGGTCAGAGCGCGCGTCGCGGCTCCCGCTATCGCGCCAGCCGCGCCGGGCTCGGCGGCGAGCATCCGCAGCGGCGCAAAGCTGTCGTTACCGGCGATACCGCGCGCGGCCATCCGCCAAAGCGCCGCCAGCGCGTCGCGCTCCGAGAGATTCGCGCGCTCGGAAACCTGATCGAGATATTGCGCGCCGCCCGCGCGCAGCGCGGCGAAGACCGACTGCTCGCGCGAGTCCTCGAACTCTGCCGAGGACGCGGAAATTCCCGCGCCACCGCCGCGCCTCGCGATGAACGTGATCGAATGGGGACGCGAGCCGCGCTCCCCGGATTGCGCGACGGCGGCCCATCGCATCTCTCCGCCCAAGCAAATCAGATCGAGCATCTCGGGCCGGTAGCCTTCGATCCGCGCGGGCAGAATCGCGTGCTCCCAGAACTCCGCCGAAAATGCCAGCCCGCATAGCTGCTCGAGGACGACGCCGACTTCAGCCGCGCCCGCCCCGGCGCCGCCGCCGATATGCATCCATCGCAGCCGGAACGCGGCAAATTCGTGATCGGCGCACGGCTCGATCTCCGCGCGCACCCGCGCAAGCGTCATCCGGTGAATTCGCTCCAGGTTGTAGCGCTCGCACCACTGCATCGTCGTCGAAGAAGTGAAGTGGCCGCGAAACACCGCGCCCGAAGCCTCGAGCGCGGGCAGCACGCGGTCCAGCACCAGCGCGCCAAAGCCAAGCCGATGTGCGAGTTCCGCCGCCGTGACAGGCCCAGAGGTCTTGAGCACGCGGCGAACGATCTCTTGGCGCGCGGCGTCGGGATCGGCGGGAGCAAAGCCCGCAGCGCCGACGATCTCCGCACCCGGATACGCCGCCGCGAAAATCGCCGCATCCTCGGCCGCGACATACGCATGTACCGCCGTGGCCCCGTCGGCATCGGCGCGCACCAGCATTGCGATTCGCTTCTCGCGCTCGAGTTCGTCGAGCATCGCGCGAGCACCCTCGCCCGCGCGATATTCGAGCTCGACCGCGCTCAGCGCGCCGTGCGCGCGAATTATCTCGTACAGCTCGTCGCGATTTCGCGGCCTATAGCCCGCCGCCGTGCCGGCGACTTCGGCGGCAACCGCTCTAACCGCATCCTCGGCGAGCATCGCCGCCAGGTCCTCGCTACGGAACACGTCCTCGGCCATCCCGCGATTGAGCGCGACGGTGCGGCTGCGCCGGTTGGCGCGCTCGCCGCCGTCCAGAAACGAGTAGTCCCACGCGAGCAGTAAGCGATGCGTGAACACTGAGGGCGCGACCGAATCGACGAACACCGCGCGTACCGAGCCGTCCGCGATTCCCGCCAGCACGCGCTCCATTTGGTCCGCGTCGGCCGATTCGGTCAGACACTCGCGCATCGTTTCGGCGACGATATAGTGATCCGGGATGTCGATCGCGGGCGGGCGATTCTCGAAGCACGCCTGCTGCTGGGGAAACAGCGCCGCCAGCACCTCTTGCGAGCGCAGGCGCTGAATCCACGCCGGCGTCCGCTGGCCGTGTGCGGCGCGCAGTACGGTGAGCGTGCGCGAAGCCACGTGCCGGAAGCGCACCTCGAACATCGGCGCCGCGAGAATAGCCTGCTCGAGCACCGCGCGCGCGCCCTGCGCGGGCAACATGGCTAGGGTCTCCTCGAGCGGAAAACTGTGGCGCGCGTTCAGCGCGATCAGCACCCCATCGTCGATCGCGGAGGCCTGGATTTCGAAATCGAACGATTGGCACAGCCGTTTGCGCAGCGCGAGCCCGAGCGCGCGATTGAAGCGGATTCCAAATGGCGCATGGATTACGATTTGCGTGCCGCCCAGGCCGTCAAAGAAGCGCTCGACCACGACAGTCTTCGCATCGGGAATCGCGCCCAGCGCCAGCGCGCCGCGCCGCACGTAATCGACAGCCTGGGCCGCGGCGGGCGCGGTCAGCGAACACTCGTGCGCGAGCCATCGCGCCGCGGAATCGTCGCCGGCCGCCGCAACCCGCGCGGCAACATCGTGGCGCAGTTCGGAGATCTCCGCCGACAGCGCGTGCGATCTGCCGCCCGCCTCGGTCTGCCAAAAAGGCAGCGTCGGCGCCATCCCGGGCGCGGGCTCGACCATCAGGCGGCCGCGCGAGATGCGCTGGATTTGCCACGGCATCGAGCCGAGCGAGAACACGTCGCCGCGCGCCGACTCTTGCGCAAAGTCTTCCTCGACGTCGCCGACCTTGCGCCCCTGGGATTCGATCACGACGTCGTAGTTGCCGCTTTCCGGGATGGTTCCGCCCGACATGATTGCGGCGATACGCGCGCCGCGGCGCGGGCGGATGCGGCGGTTCGCGCGATCGAAAAAGATTTTCGGCGCGGCGCCGCTGATCCGCTCGGGCAGCTCGCACGCCATCTGCTCGAGCAGCCGCCCGAGCGCGCGCTCGTCGAGCGCGCCCAGGTTGTACGCGCCGCGCAGCACGCGATGCAGATCAGCCTGTGAGATATCGTCCTCTTCGGCGGCGATCGCTATAATCTGCTGCGCCGCCACGTCGAGGCATCCGGCAGGAATCTCGACCTCGTCAAGGCGCCCGCGCCGAATCGCGCGCACCGCGGCCGCGCACTCGAGCAGATCGTCGCTCGTCAGCGCGAAGAACCTGCCCTTGGGCGTCGCGCCAAGACTGTGTCCCGAGCGCCCGACGCGCTGGATCGCGGCCGAGATCGATTTCGGCGAATCGATCTGGCAGACCAGATCGACCGCGCCCACGTCGATGCCGAGTTCCAGCGACGCGGTCGCGACGATCGCGCGCAGCTCGCCGCGCTTGAGACGCTGCTCGGCGAGCACGCGCTCGGCGCGCGCAAGGCTGCCGTGATGCGCCATCACGGCGTCGGCTCCGACGCGCTTTTGCAGGTTCAGGGCGACCCGCTCCGCCCAGCGCCGCGAGAGCGTAAAAATCAGCGTGGTGTGATGCGCGCGGATTAGATCCGCGATCTGATCGTACATCGCGTCCCAGTGCTGATGCGTCGCCAGCGGTCCGAGCTCGGGTCCGGGCGCGAGCACGCGCAGGTCCATCGCGCGCACACGATCATCGGCGCGCACGATTTTGACCGGACGCGGCGTGCGCGAGCCGTCGGCCGCCGCCTCGAAGCCCGCCAGAAATTGCGCGAGGGTTTCAATCGGATGCAGAGTCGCGGACAGGCCGATACGCGTGGGGCGCGCGCCACCCGAAGCGAGCACCAGCCGCTCCAGGCGCTCGAGCGTGATCGCCAGATGAGCGCCGCGCTTGTTGCCCGCCAGCGCGTGCAGTTCATCGACGATTACGTGCCGCACCGACGCAAGGTTGGCGCGAAACCGCGGCGACGTGAGCAGCAGAAATAGCGACTCGGGCGTGGTGACGAGAATCCGCGGCGGATGCTTCAGCATCGCGCCGCGCTCCGCCGCCGGAGTGTCGCCGGTGCGCAGGCCGGCGCGTATCGCACCCAAGTCCAGCCCGCCGGCGGCGGCGATCTCACGGACGCCCTCGAGCGGCTCTTCGAGATTAAGCCGAATATCGTTGGCGAGCGCCTTGAGCGGCGATACGTAGAGCACCGAGACCCCGCCCGCGAGCGCGCCGCGCTCGGCCTCGCGCACCAGGCGGTCTATCGCCCACATGAACGCGGCCAGGGTCTTGCCGCTTCCGGTCGGCGCGCACAGCAGGACATCGTAGCGGGCGCCATCACCGGCGGCGCCGATAACAGGCCATCCGAGTTCCTGCGCGCGCGACGGCGCGCGGAAGCGCCGCGCAAACCAGTCGCGCACGGCGGGATGGAAGGCGGCCAGCACGGGATGCATCGCGATAGCTATACCATCGGGCGGCCCCAATCGTCACCGGGCGTGATTCAGGGCGTGAGCAGCTCCGCCAGGCGCGCGGTGAACTCGCTGCGCGACAGGGTCAAATCGAATCCCGCTTCACGCGCCGCCTTGAGCGCCTTGAGATCGACGTGCGACGCAAAGCCGACGATTCGCGCCCGCGGAGCATCGGCGCGCAGCCGCGCCACGGTCGCCGCGGCGGGAAACGCCGCGTCAGAGAGGTCGGCGAATATCAGCGCGGGATGACGCCCCGCGCAGTGGCGCCCGGCCGCCTCGAGCGTCGAGGCATACAGCATCTCGACGCCAAGCGGCGCGGCCACCGCGTCCAGCTTCGAGCGGAAGAACAGATCGGTCACCAAGCCCAGCGCGATTTTGTTGCTCATGTTGAATGCGGGCCGGACGCGCACCGCGCCGCGGATACTCTGAGCATACCGCGCCCGCGATAGCGGGTGAACAGATACCGCCCAGGCGATGCGGACCCGCCAACGATTCAGTGCTAAAACCGTCTGCATCCGGCCCGCAGGAGAGCGCAGATGGCCAAGCTGATGAAAGGAATCGAAACCCGGCTGATTCACGCGGGCGAGCCCGACCCGCTGATCGGCGGCGCGGTCACGATGCCGATATTCCAGTCCTCGACGTTCGAGTCGGCCGGCGCCGCGAGCTATCACGAGCTGCGCTATATCAGGCTGAGCAACACTCCGAATCACGCCGCGCTTCACGCCAAACTCGCGATGCTCGAGGGCGCGGAGGCCGCGCTGGTGACGGGCAGCGGGATGGCGGCGATCTCGGCGGCCTTGATGACGGTGCTGAGCGGCGGCGGCCATCTGCTGGCGCAGGACAGCCTGTACGGCGGCACGCATGATCTGCTGACCCAGGAATTTCCGGGGATGGGGATCGAGGTGGATTTTATCGACGGCGACGACCCGGCCTCGTGGCGCGAGATGCTGCGCCCCAACACGAAGGCGATATACGTCGAGTCGATCTCGAATCCGCTGCTGAAGGTCAGCGATCTGGCGGCGGCGGTGGAATTCGCGGGCGCGAACGGACTCGTCTCGATCATCGACAATACCTTCGCAAGCCCGCTCAATTTCCGGCCCGCCGAAATCGGCTTCGACCTTTCGCTGCACAGCGCGACGAAATATCTGAACGGCCATACCGACATCGTGGCGGGCGCCGTGATCGGGCGCGCGGAACTGGTCGCCGAGATCACCCGCAAACTCAACCACCTGGGCGGCGTGCTCGATCCGCATGCGTGCTTCCTGCTGAGCCGCGGCATCAAGACCCTTGCGGTGCGTGTGCGGCATCAGAGCGAGAGCGCGCTCAAGATCGCGCGCTTCCTTGAACAGCATCGCAAGGTCGCGCGGGTGAACTATCCCGGCCTCGAGAGCCATCCGAACCATCTGCGCGCCTGCGAACTGTTCGACGGCTTCGGCGCCGTGCTGAGCTTCGAGCTCGAAGGCGCGGCCGCAGCGGCCGAGAACTTCATCGCGCGCGCCACGATTCCAATTTGCGCGCCCAGCCTGGGCGGCGTCGAGACCCTGATCACGCGGCCCGCCGCAACCTCGCACTCCGGCATGTCGGCGGAAGATCGCGCCCGCGCTGGAATCAGCGATGGACTTATCCGGCTGTCGGTTGGACTCGAATCGAGCGACGATTTGATCGAAGACATTAGTGACGCGATGGGTGCGATTTAATTGCGCGGTTTTAGGTCTGTATGCTAGAAGCTTTCCTTCATCACCGCCGGGCGCCCCAGCGGGACCAGCGGAGCAATTGAACTCGGTACCGCAGCCATCACCGACGGGGAGTTGAGTCGAGGCGGCACATCTTAGTCCAGCAGTTACCTGGAAGACCCAAGTCGCCGCTTTGTCGCGTCGCGGGAGGATCCGCCGATGTCTGGAGATTTCTTTGCACAACTTACCGGCAAACCGGGCAGGTCGGGACGCGGAAAAAGCGGTCTCGGGTCCACTCTTCGGGTGCTGGCGATTGCCGCGGCGCTGGCGCCGATCGCCTACAGCGGAGGCGGCAGCGCGCAGACGGTTTCGAGCGATAGCGCGAAACTCGTCAAGGCGAGTTGGGCGTCGCGCGCGATGCAGGCGCGCAACGGCCAGACCGCGGAACCCGCCGCGCAGGCGGCCGGCGCGGGGATTTGCGGCACCGCGATCGCGCTCTCGAGCGACGCGTGCAAAAAAGACGCGGGCAAGAATCTGACCATCGGCGGCTCGGGCTGCGGCCCGAATGTTTATGTCGATAAGAGCTTCGTGGGCGCCGATAAGTTCGACACCATCACGATCAGCTCGGGCTCCACTTTATGCTTTCCCGATACCACCGTGAAGATGGACGTAGGCTCGATCCTGGTCAACGGTCTGCTTCAAGTCGGCCAGAAGAGTCATCCGATTGGAACCGATCGTCAGACCGACGTGGTCACGCTCGACTTTTTTGGCAAGCGTCCATGCGCGGCGGGAACGACCTGCTCGGGCTTCAGCAAGGGAATCCAGGTTCTAAGCGGCGGCTCGCTCCAGATGTACGGCCTAAAGGGCGTACCTCCCAACGGCCTCAACTGGACGTATCTGTCGCAGCCCGCAGGGCCGCCCAAAAACTACGGAGTGGGTACAGGAACAACCGCTCCGGTTGGAGTGGATGGCGAGACTACCCTGCGCGTGGCCGACGACGTAACCCAGGGCAAAGGCCGCTGGCAGCGCAATGACTGGATCACCGTCGGAAGCACCAGCTTTGCTCCCTACGACACCGAGATCGTGCGGATCGCCGAAATCAAGTCCAAGCCAGCCGACAATCCCGCCGGCAGCGACATCATTCTCGATACCCCGCTGGTTCACTACCATTTCGGTAGCGAGGCTCCCACTCCAAGCCAGCTCTGCACCACCAGCACCGGGGCGGCCTACTACGCGTGTGGCAGCGCTCCAGCGGGATGCACCAGCGCGTGCATCTCACAACCGAGTCCGCTCAACTACAGTGATCCCGCGGCGCAGAACTACGGCGTCGATGAGCGCGCGCCGGTCGCGTTGCTGAGCCGAAATATCAAGCTCGCCTCGATCACCGATGGCAAGGACGCGGCCGATATTCATTGGGGCGGCGAGACCAGAACCTTGATGGGGTTCAAGGAATTCTCCGTCCAGGGCGTCGAGCTGCAGAAGTTTGGCAAGGACCAGCTCGCCAGCTATCCGATTCATTTTCATATGGCCGGCGATGCGAGCACCTCGACGGTGCTGGTGGATTCGAACAGTATCGACCACAGCTACAACAAGTGCATTACCGTTCACTCGACGCAGAATCTGACGATCTCGAACACCGTATGCGTGCGCGCCGTCGGCCATCTCTTCTACGAAGAGATCGGCGACGAAAGCGGAGTCACCTTTAACAATAACCTCGGTCTGGGCGCGATGAGCAACTCGTTCAACATCAACAAGACGGACAAGTTATCGCGCGACGAATTGATCAAAAGGTATTGGTGGAGCGGGGATTACATGACCAATGGCGACCCCGCCGGAATGAATATCGATTACGACGGCTTCAACATCCCGGACACGGACTCGACCACGAATCCGACCCGCGGCTCATGCACCTCATTTTTGCGCAACGGCGCCCTCGGTGGATATGTACCGCCAACCGCAAACGGGACTTGCCCTGCCGACAACCCCGTTTATATCGAACCAGCCAGCGGTTTCTGGATCACCAATCCGGGAACAATCTTGACGAATAATATAATCGACGGATGCCAGGGCGTGGGAATCGGCTATTGGTATGTGCCACCCGGGACCCAGCCGCCCGAGAGTAAATATCCACAGGTGACCAACAACCAACGTCTCCCGGTAGGCAGGTTTACGAACAACCGTGCCGGCGCCTGCTTCGACGGACTGTTCGGCGAAGGCGCCTATAGCGAATCCGCCTCCGCGCAGCTTCATCCGATGGTCGGCGGCACCGCGGCCGGTCGTAACCTGCTCGCCGAATTCGACGGCCTGACCGCGACCCGAATCCGCGATCGCGGAGTCTGGATGAGAGATCAGTGGTTCGTGGTCAACAACGGGCGCTTTGCGACCAGCCGCGACGACGCGTCGCTGCTGACCGCCGGCGGTATCGACGGCGCCACGCCGGGCGACTGGATGCTGCTCGAGAATTCCGTTCTGGAGGGCATCAGCCAGAATAACGTGGATCGCTTCGGGCCGTGCCCAGAGCCGGATACTGCCTATTCGGGTCAGCAAGTCTTGGGGGGCTGTGTCGACCGTACGCCGGTCTCAGGCAATGATACCCCAAGCGGCGGGGACGAGGTTGGCAAAGGTTATCCCGATCCGAACTGGAACATGTACGGCTACATGATCTACGACGGACCCGCGCGTCTGATTCACGACCGCTTCGCCAATTTCCTGGTCAAACCCGCGTTGACAACAGCCGACACCACGGCCCTCACCCATTGGGGGGCGGCCCGTAAACTGAAAGACAAAGACGGCAACAATGTTAATTGGGTGTATGAAGGCGATGCGGCGTTTGGCTGGTTCCAATCGAATCAGAGCAGCTATCCCACGCTGGCGAACACCTCCCAGCTTAGCTTCGTCAACACCGATTTGCGCCATCAGATTTATACGGAACTTGTAAACCTCGGCAAAGACCCGTCAAATCCCACTTCGGGATTCGGCGATGGCGACCAGAACACGGCGGTAATCGATCTCGATGGGACCCTCGCCGGCTTCGTCGCGGTTGATTCCGCGGGAAACGTCGGTACTAACTTCAACGGCCCGCTTCCGATCTCACTCAACGGGTTGACGATGAATGCCTCGAGCAACTCGGTTGACGAGTGCCTGGCCGAGGGCGCGCAGGATGCGGCGCTCGAAAACCGCCCGACCGCGCTGATGTCGCCCTCGAGCATGGCGACCCTCGAACTCCAGATGCTTTATCCACCCAACGGGAACTCGAGTTCTCCGCCGCCTCACTTGCAGAAACAGGCGATCACCTTCGCCAAAGATGCGGTCGATTTCGGGAATCATGGCGCGATGACGCTGACCAGCCGCAACGCGCTCGGCGTATGGGAGCCCAAGGTAACCAGCGGGCTTAGCTACACGGTGACCGCGGCGGTCGACACCAATGACAAGGGGAACGCAGCGGGAATCAACAACATCCTCGAACTCGGCATCGTGGACGCGTTCAAGCCCAATGTCAGCCCGGCCAATCCCTTCTATGTCCGGCTTGGCATCTGCTACCGGACCAGCGATGGCCAACCCTTCAGCGCATCATCGTTCACGATCGCGCGCGGCTACCATTCTTACGGTGGCGGCACAATCGGCGCCGGCCCCGACGATCCCGAATTACGCGTCTTCTATAACAAGCTCAATAATCTGTACATCGATCCGAACAAGAATAATCAGGATTGCGACAATCTGGTCGGTAACAATCTCGTCCCCATCGGAGTGCCAATCAACCTCCAATGCCCGTCGAACCCAGTCCCTGCCGGATGTCCCTACAAATATTCTCCCGATGGCGGAAAGACGAACTTCAATTATTCCGGATGCCCCGCCGACGGTATCACACTGGCCTCGCAGGGCTGCCCCACCGGCACGACGACGGCTACCGACAACCGCGGCCAACAGGTTTGCGTATATCCAACCGGCACGCTGAGCGCGGCCTCGAGTCTCAGTGAGATTACCAACCCGAACGGAACTTACAATAGTACGCCCGATGTGAATGGCCTCACTGGTCTGGACAAATTCTACTACGATTCCTCGGGCTGGCTGTTCCTCTACGTGGCGCAGCAGGATGAAAACTCGGTTGGCCCGTCGCCCCTGGCGAATTGCAAGGACTCGGCAACGCCGGATCCATCGTGCCCCAAGAACGGCGGCGGCGAAACCTATTACGTTTGTCCGCCGGAGGGATGCGCCGACTATGTAGTCACGGTCACCGATCCCAACTATAAGCCGGGTGTCTCAACCTGCTCGTATCCAACCACGCTGCTGGCTCCCGAACCCCCACCGCTCTATCACTTGGCGCTGTCTTCGAGCACCGGCACCTCTGTGGACCGCCATCCGGTCCCCGGCGCTTTCCCGCATTACGCCGCGAGTTCGGACACCGCACCGGTGTGCAAGTAGGCTGAAAGGGGGATTAGGGATGAAGCGGGTATGGCTATTGGTTGTGGTGATCTCGATAATCGGCTCCGGATGCGGCTCCGGCAGCGGCGGTGGCCCCGCTCCGTTACCGCCGCAGCAAGCGATCAGTCCCACTAACGCGAGCCTCGAGGGGATCGATTGCGAACGCGAACGCGCCTACGTCCCAATCAAGCCAAGCAGCGGACCCGAAGCCGAAGTTGCCGCGCTCGACCTCAGCGTCGATCCGAACACCACCGACCCCCGCCTCAAGACAATCGACCTCGGTCACCAGGGCTTCGCCCGTGGCGCGACCATCGCCGAGAAGCAGGGCCTCGTGTTCGTGGTCAGCGGCTATGTTACCACTACCGGGTTTCTCGATGTGGTCGATGAGACCGACAATTCCCTCGTGGCCGGCTCGCCCTTCTCATTTCCAACAGGCAGCATCCCGATCATCACTGACGGGATCGTGTTCGATACGCAAAGCGATACCGCGCTCGCCTCGATGACCACGACATTTCCAATCTGCACCGGCGGCCCGAACGCCTGTACGGGAATGGCAAGCTTCGATCTCGCGACCAACAGCTTTGGTCCTCTGATCCCTTTCGCCACCTCGGTGAACAACTTCGGTTTTGACGCGAAGACAGGAATCGCAATCGGATCCTCGGATCCGATCGAGCCGCTTACCTATGCGCTGAACCTGGCGGGAAACGAGGCCTGCACGCTCGCCGATGACAGCCTCGTGAGCTTGAACGACGGTCCGGAGGGCGCGGCGGTGGATCCGGACACGGGAATCTGGGTCGTCGGTCAGTTTAACGGCGTCCTGACCGCGGTGATCAATCTGTCCGGCGCAACCTTCAGCGGAACGCCTCCGAGCTGCACGCTCGACGAATTCGGATCGCCGCCTTCCAACTCGATCATCTTCAACACCGGCGCCCAGGATTTATTGCCGGGCGTGACCATCAATCCCGTCACTCACCAGGCGTTCCTTTCTGGCCTGCTCGACAATACAATCGCATTGATTAGCCTCCCCAAACACCCGGTACAGTATATCGATCTGTCGCAATTAAGCGCCGTCCAAGCAAGCTTGCCCCTCGAGCCCGACGGAGTCAGGTTCGAGGCTTCGATTCTTCCATACTCCGACGCAATCGATACTTGCCACAACCGCGCCTATCTGGTGAACCAGGACAATACGTTCATGGCCGAAGTCAATCTCGAAGAATTCCAGAGAAATCCCGGCGCCATCAACACCGCGCTCCCGGCGGGCAACTGCGCCGGCACGTCAACCACCCTTGCCTGCGACAATCAAAATGGAGTCAGGTTTTTCCCGCTGCCCACCGACTGAGATCCAGCGCCCAATCGACCGCACCGTATCGCGACGCGACCGAGAAGTACGCCGACCAGGTGCGGCTGTCGCCGAACTGGCGCACGATGGTCAATTATGTGGCCGGGCAACCGTTTCCGTTTCTCGATCCGAACGATCCGCGCACGGCCACGCGGATAATGTGGGACTCTCAGTTCCGCCCGATCACCTCGGATGGCTACGACCTGCGCTATTACGATTGCAACACGGTCCGCAGCGGGCTGAACAATCCCGTTCGCGTGCTGGATTATTTCCATATCGGCCATCACGGGGGCTACGACGAAGGCGGACGGACCGAAGTCGATCCCATTCAAATCGATCCTGACTACAAGAAGACCAACCGATACTGGCTATTCGGACTCTATCTAATCCTGGCCCCCTTTGATCTGAGCGGCACGGGGCTGACGACCTTCGATCCCGATCACTATTCGGGCTTTAGCGCCAAGGTCGAGGAGTACAATTACAAGTGCCTGGGACAGAAGACGATGCTCGCGTCGGTCAACGCGTTCCACTCGCCGGAGATCACCTGCCAGACCGATGGCGGCTCAACCGCATGTCCCGAAGGGTCAGCTCTGGATCAACAATATCTACTGGCTGACCTATCGCGATCGCCCGGTGCCAGACGCCCGTGTCGCAATATATCCGTTCAAGCGCGATTTCGTCGTGGGCGCATTTTCGACCGACGAGCAATCCGGGGTCACCACGATGTGCTACCTTCCGGGGCAGGACACGCCGGAGCGCGAATGCTGGTACATCAACATGGGTGCGGTGGATCGCAGTTTCTTCACCCCGATGGCAATGGCGTTGGCGGCTCGAGGATAATTTCCTCGGCGTGTAACTGAGGCAGACCGCCGATCGCGCACCAGCGTGGTCGGGGGTCTCACAATTGCTTAACCGCTCGAGCGGCGTGTTTCGCGGATTGTGCCAATTCGGGACAAGGGCGCGAGCGAGTCCGGTGCAAAAGCTTTCGGATTCGCTGGGAGATTCGGCAATCCGCGCCGGGGCCGCGGACCAGCGTGACGGCATCGGGCTTGCTACAGTTGGCGTGGCTGCTTCTCCCAAATTTTCCAACTCGACTCCGTACGACTCTCATCCTGCTGAAGCGCAGGCTGATGCTCACGCGGAACATCCGCCGTTGGGCGCACCGCCGGAATCCGATCTAGCGGACACAAAAAGCGATTGCCCTTCCCGCCGGAACACCTCGTCGATCCACATCGCCGACTCGGCGGACTCCGCGCTGTGGATGCTGCGCGGGGGCGGCGCGCTGATGTTCCTTTTTCAGGTGGCGTACCTGATGGTTCCGGGAACCATTGCGCCGCCGATGACGGTGGCGCTCGGCGCGCTTCATTTGCTCGGGGTCTATGCGGGAGCGTTTCTGTTCGCGCTGAGCTTCACTCAGTGGTGCCGCGATCACTGGCGGATAGCGGCGTGGCTCACCTGCGCCATCGAGATTCTGAGCATCATGGCGATCGCGATGATTGCCGGAGATCCCGAGGCGCTGTTCGTCGCGATTATAGCGATCGTAATTGGCGCGGGCGCGCTGGCGCCGTGGGAAGCGGGCTGGCAGGCCGCCTTGGGCGGATTCGGGCTGGCAGCGTTCGCGGGCATGGCGCATTGGTCGCACGACCCTGCGGTGGGGTCGCTGTGGCTGGGAGTGATAATCGCGGTGGTGCTGGCGCAGACCACAGTCGCGATGGCCGCGCGCTATCGGCGTGAGCTCGAAGCACGGATGGCCGCGCTCGGCGCGGCTCACCAGAAATTGCGGATCGAGATGGCGGCGCGCGCGGAGATCGAACGGCGCCGCCAGATCGGCGCGGCCACGAGCCGGTCGGTATTCGAGAATCTCAACGACATCGCGCTTGTCGGCTCGCTCGACGATCGCACTTTCGTGATGGTCAATCAGGCCTTCGAGAATGGGTTTGGGCTGCGGCGCGAGAACCTGCTCGGGCGGCCGATCGAGGATTGCCATATTTGGGTGGATTCCGGCCAGCGCGAAGCCTTCGTGTCTGAATTGGTTGCCGGCCGGGGAGTGCGAAATTATGAGGCCGAGTTCCGCCTCGGCGACGGCAGGATCATCACCGGGCTGGTTTCGGGGGTGACGCTCGAACTGGACGGACGGCGATGCGGAATCGCGATGATTCGCGACATCACCGAGATTCACGAAGCACAGCGGCGCATCGAATCGAGCGAAGCCGATCTGCGCAGGATTCTTGAGGCGTGCCCTGAAGCCGTGACCATCACACGCGTGCGCGACAGCAAGTACATATACGCGAACCGCGCGGTACTCGATCATACCAACTTCCAACCGGACGATGTCATCGAGCACACCGATTCCGACCTGGGCCTCTGGCCGGATCAGGCGATCCGCCGCGAATTTACGCGCTCCATGGCAAGCAATGGTGCGGTCCGTAATATGGAGGTGGAACTCCGCAGCGCGGATGGACGGATGGCGCCGACCCTAATCTCCGCGGTGCAGATGGAAGTCGGCGGGGAACTCTGCATCGTCGCGTTCACGCGCGAGATTGCCCAAATCAAGCAGAAGGAGCGCGAGCTCGAGGCGGCGCGGGTGGAACTCGCGCGCCAGCTCGACGCGCTGCGCGGCAGTGAAGCGCGGCTGGCGGAAAGCGAGGCGAAGCTGCGCACGATCTTCAACGCGAATCGCGATCTCATCGCGATCAACGAGTTTCCGAGCGGCGAATATCTCGAGATCAACGACGAGTTCACGCGGCGCACCGGACTGTCACGCGAGCAAATTCTGGGACATCACACCACCGATTTTCGTTTTTGGCCCGACCCCGCGCAGCTGGCCGCTTTCGCCGAACAACTTCATGAAAAGGGCGAGGTCCGCAATGTCGAGGTTAACTTACGCATCGGCGGCGAGGTCGTGCCGCATCTGATCTCCGGCGTGTTGATCGATCTCGCCGAGCGCAAGGCGCTGCTTTCGATCGCCCGCGACATCTCGGAGTTTCGCGCCGCGCGGGATCGCCTGCGCGAGAGCGAGGCGACGCTGCGCAAAGTGTTCGACGCGAACTTCGATTCGATTACGATCAGCGATATGGCCACCGGACGCTACCTCGACGTAAACAGCCGGTTCGTCCAAACCAGCGGGTTGTCGAGGGAGGCCGCAATCGGCAAGCCATTCACCCGGGTCGGATTGTGGGCCGATCATGCGCAGCGCACGGCGTTCGTTCGTGAAATCGAAAAGTCCGGTTTTGTGCGCGACATGCCGGCCGCATTCCTTCAATCGAACGGAAGCAGCGCCGAGTGCCTCATCTCGGGAATCGTATTGCAACTCGGTGGACGGCCGTGCTGCCTCTCGATCACCCGCGACATCACCGGGATCAAGCGCACCGAGCGCGAGCTGATCGCGGCGCGCGAGGCGGCGCTGCAGGCCCTGCGCGCCAAGAGCGAGTTCCTGTCCAGCATGTCACACGAGATTCGCACCCCGATGAATGCGATTCTCGGGATGGCCGATCTGCTCGCCGAAACCCCGATGACCGCTGAGCAATCGCATTACGTCCAGACCCTGACCAGCAACGGCAATGCGCTGTTGGGGCTGCTCAACGACATCCTGGATCTCGCGAAGGTCGAGAGCGGGCGCATGATCTTGGAAGACATCCCATTCGACTTACGCGAGGTGATCGAAAATTCCGCCGAGGCGGTCGCGATCCGCGCGCACGAAAAGGGCCTCGAGCTGCTGGTGCGAATCGCTCCCGGCACACCGGTCGCGCGGGTCGGCGATCCGCTGCGCCTGCGCCAGATTCTGATCAATCTGGTCGGCAACGCGATCAAGTTCACCAAATCCGGCGAGGTGCTGGTAAACGTCGAGGTCGATCGCGCGGCCGGCAATCCGGGCGCGCTGCTGTTCAGCGTGCGCGACACCGGAGTCGGAATCTCCCCCGAAAAGCTCGAATCGATCTTCGCCGCCTTCACCCAGGCCGACTCCTCGACCACGCGCGGCTACGGCGGAAGCGGACTTGGATTGACGATCGTGCGCCGCCTGGCCGCCCTGATGGGCGCAAAGGTATGGGCTGACAGCGAGCCGGGGCGCGGCAGCGTTTTTCATTTCTCGGTGACGATGGAGCTGCGGCCGCAATCCGAACCGGAACCCTGCGATACGCTGTTCGGCAAGCGGGTGCTGGTCGCCGACGACAACCCCGCGTCCGGCGCGATTATACGCGAGACGCTTGAAATGATCGGCGTGCAGTGCGTCCTCGCGCAATCCGGCGCGAGCGCGATCGGCCTGGTCGAACAGGCACGCGCGGCCGCAGCCGCCTTCGACGCGATCCTGATCGACAATCGGATGCCCGGGCTCAGTGGGATCGAAACCGCGCGGCGGATCCGCGCGCTTGGAGTGTCTCCGAGTGCAATATCATTGATGCTCGGCCTGGAGGAAATCTCCCAGGTCAGATCGAATTGCGAAGTCGCGTGGATCGTCAAACCGGCCACCATGGCGGACCTGCGCGCCGCACTGGCGCGCAGCATCAATTCCTGCGACACCGGCGCGGCGGCCGCGCAGGCAGGGCTGGCCGGGATGTCGGAGCCGGCGCCGGCGGCGCGAATTGTCGATCGTCCCCTGCGCATCATGTTGGCCGACGACTCGGCCGACAACCGGATTCTGGTGCGCGCATACCTGAAAAAGACTCCCTACCTGCTCGACGAGGCCGAGAACGGCCGCATCGCGATCGATAAATTCATGTCGCGGACTTACGACCTGATCCTGATGGACATCCAGATGCCCGAGGTTGACGGCTACACTGCCACCCGCGCCATCCGTCAATGGGAGCGCGAGCATCACCGCACCCGCACGCCCATCCTGGCGCTGACCGCCTCCGCGCTCGAGGAAAATCTGCGCCACACGCAGGAGGCCGGATGCGACGCGCACATCACCAAGCCGGTAAAGAAGGCGACCCTGCTCGAGGCGATTCATCGCGCCGCCGAGAGCTGCGATCGGACGCGTGGCGAATTCGCCGCGGAGGAAGTCTCGTGAATGAGAAAATCACGGTTGCGATCGATCCAGACCTGAGCGACCTGATCCCCGCCTTCCTCGCCCGCAAGCGCGCCGACGCACGCGCGATCGCCGCCGCCGTCGAGCAATCCGAACTCGATTCGGTGGCAGGCTTCGCGCATCGCCTCAAGGGCGACGGCGGCAGCTACGGCTTCGACGCGATCAGCGCGATGGGCGCGGAACTCGAGTCGGCCGCACAAGCCGGCGACCGCGCCGAGCTGGAACGAATCGCCGCTCGAATTCTGACCTACCTCGATCGGGTCGAGGTGATTTACCAGTCCTCGGAGAACTGACGAATCAAGCGCACGCTTCAGGCGATTGTCCCCCCAAGGCGCGGTGGCGCGCCCATTGCGCACGCTGCGGCGGCGATGCTACCGATCGAACGCGGTCGGCGATGCGCACCTCAATAATCAAATTCCGGTTCCGGCCCTCCGCCGCGGTCACGCTGGCAACTCTCGTGCTCTCGGCCGCGGTATTGTGCGCGCGGCTTGCGGCCCGCGCGGCCGAACTGCCCGCTTCGGTTGACGAGTACGCAAGCGCGCTCGCGGCGATCAATGGATCACGCCGGCGGCAGAGCCTTGAACCGGTCTTCGAGATCGCGATTCAGTCCTCGCCGCAAATCCAGGCGATTCTCGACACGCTCAGCGCCGCCGAGTTCGCCGCCCTGCGAAAGAAGATGCCGGGACTCCAGATGATCCGCGGCGCCGACGCGGTTGTGCGCCCGAGCGCGGACTTTTTCAGAAACCTGGCCCGGCGCAAGGGTCTCAGAGCCGACCGCGCGTTCTTCGATATCTACGCGCGCACGGAACCCGATTCGAGTCCGGTCTTTCCCGCCTACGTCACGCAGCGCAGCGACTCTTCGGGATGCACCCGATTCGACGGCCCGCTGCTGGTCGGCCTGTATCGCGGATGGCTGGATTTCCGCACGCAATACCCCGCCAACTACACCACCGAAGCGCAGGGCGAGATGGACAGCATGGATGCGGAATTGGCGGCGGGCACCTGCGCGTGTGGAACGAAAAAGCAGGTTGCGGCGGGGCTCGAGGCGTTCGCCACGGCGTTTCCCGATCTGCCGCTGACGCAGAAGATTCGCAAGCGGATCGAACGGATCAGGGCCGGCGCATCGCACATACGCTTTCAGTGCCATCCCGGCTAACGCGGACGCGCGGACGAAATCAGGACTGGATCAGATCGCGGCCATGCGGCCCGAGCGCTTCCAGAGCCATCGTGGCGAATGCCGGCTCCCGCCGCGCGATCTCGGCGAACACCCCCGCCGCCGTTTTCGGGCGTTCGACGCCGTCGAGCGCATGGCCCAATCGAGCTAGTGCCTCGAGCCCCGAAAGCGCCTGTCCCGGCGGCGGGAACGCGGCCGCGATGCGCTGCACGCGTCCCTTGAAGTTGGTGAAGCTGCCGTCGATTTCGGGATACGCGCCGATCGGCCATAGCTGATTGGCCATCTGCCCGATCTGATTGGCGTCGGTCTCGAGCACCAGCAGGAAATCGAGCCCGCCAAAGCGCCGCATGAACTCCGCTTCGCCGAGCGCGGCGGCCAGGTCGGCGCGCAGCACGATCAGCATCTTGAGTTCGCCCGCCGCGGCCGCGTTCGACAGCGCCTCGAGTCCGTCGGCCGGCAGGCCGAGCGCGGCCAGGCCGCGGGTGTTGGGATTCTTGTTGGCGCGGATCAGCAACTCGTCGTCGCCGCTCGAACCGGGCGGCGACCAGCTTAGCGTCGCGATGCGATCCGATCCGATGGTGTCCTTGATGAGCTGCTTGAGCGCGAAGGCTTCTTCGTTGGTCGCCTGCGCGCCGATCACGGCGCCGATCGAGTTCGCGCCGAATTGCCCGCCCAGCTCGGTGATTCTTGACGCGGCGCGGCGCAGCGCCTGGCCCCAGCTCTCGGCTATCATGCGATCTTTGGATTGAAACAGAGGCGCGACGAGGCGGCTTTCGCTCTGCAGCGCGGGAAATCCGTGGCGGCCCTCGTCGCACATCCAGTAGCCGTTGACCGCGGGATTCTGGCGCGGCTTGAAGCGGTAGATACGGCCGCGATTCTGATAAATATCAATCGAGCATCCGCGCTCGCATCCACCGCACACACTCGGGGTGCGATGCAGGTACCAGACGCGCATGCGGAAGCGGAAATCCTTTTCGGTGAGCGCGCCGACCGGGCAGATATCGACCGCGTTGCCCGCGTACTTGTTGTCGATCGGGCGGTCCGGCCAGTGGTTGATCTCGCACTTGTCGCCGCGCTCGAAGATCGCAAGCTCGCTGGTATGGGTGACTTCATCGAAGAACCGGGTGCATCGCGCGCACAGGATACAGCGCTCCTGATCGAGCATCACGTCCGAGCCGATATCGATCGCCTTGCCCTTCTTGTTTTTCTTGCCGAGCGGGAAGCGCGAGGGCTGCTGGTCGTAGTCCATGTAGTAGTCTTGCAGCTTGCACTCGCCGGCCTGATCGCAGACCGGACAATCGATAGGATGATTGATGAGCAGAAATTCGAGCACCGCCTTCTGCGCGGTCACGGTGCGCTCGCTTTTGGTGTGGACGATCATCCCGTCGGCGACGCGGGTGTTGCACGCGATTTGGAGCTTGGGCGCCTTTTCGACCTCGACCAGGCACATCCGGCAATTGCCGACCACACTGAGTCCCGGATGATAACAGTAGTGCGGGATTTCGATTCCCGCCTGGTCGGCCGCCTGGATCAGATTGATCCCGTCGGCGACTTCGAGTTCCTTGCCATCGATGGTGAGCTTAGGCATCGGCGCGCTATTCCTTCAGACTCGCGGCGGTTCAGGCGTGTGGAGATTCATCGTAGGCGGCGTGCGCGGGCACGGCGAGATGTCCGTCGCGGTCGCGAAACGGGCATCGCCCGAGCCGGATGTGCTCTTCGAACTCGGGGCGCCACTTCTTGATAATTCCCTTGGTCGGCATCGCGAGCGAATCGGCCAGCACGCAGATGGTGTTGCCTTCCATGTTGCTCGAGATGTTGACCAGCAATTCTAGATCGCTGAGCTTGCCGCGGCCGGCCTCCATGTCGATGAGGACCTTTTCAATCCAGCCGCATCCTTCGCGGCACGGCGTGCACTGCCCGCATGATTCGTGATGGAAAAAATGCGCGACCGTGCGCAGCACATCGACCATGCACGTATCTTCGTGCATCACCATCACGCCCGCGGTGCCCATCAACGAGCCGGCTGCGCGGACCGAATCGAAGTCCATCGCGACCTTGACGGCCTCTTCGGCGGTGAACGGGGGAAACGACGCGCCGCCCGGAATAACGGCCTTGAGCGCCTTGCCCTCGAGCATCCCGCCGCCGATATCGTAGATGAGATCCTTAAGCGGGAAGCCCATCGGCAGTTCATACAAGCCCGGCTTGTTGATGTGGCCAGACAGGCAGAAGAGTTTCGGCCCGGGACTTTTCTCGGGACCGATCGATTTGTACCAATCCGCCCCTTTCTTGATGATCCACGGGATGTTCGACAGCGTCTCGACATTATTGACGACGGTCGGCGAGGCGAACGCTCCCGAGATCGCGGGGAACGGCGGTCGATTGCGCGGATAGGCGCGCTTGCCCTCGAGCGATTCCAGCAGGCCCGATTCCTCGCCGCAGATATACGCGCCGGCGCCGCGATGCGTATAGATTTCGACATCGAAGCCCGAGCCCATGATGTTCCTGCCGATGTAGCCCTTGGCGCGCGCCTCGGCTAGCGCCGCTTCGACGACGCGCTTTTGCACGGTGAACTCGCCGCGAAAGTACATGTAGGCGACATGCGCATTGACCGCGCGGCACGCGATTAGAATCCCTTCGATTATCTGGTGCGGATCTTTTTCAAGCTGATAGCGATTGGCAAACGTGCCCGGCTCGCTTTCGTCGGCGTTGCAGAGCAGATAGACCGGCTTCTTCGGCTCCTTGGGAATGAAGCTCCACTTGGTGCCGGTCGGAAAGGCGGCGCCGCCGCGCCCGCGCAGGTTCGAGTTCTTGACCTCGTTGATAATCTCGTCAGACTTCATCTCGAACAGAGCTTTGCGCAGCGCCTGATAGCCGCCGTTGCCCTCATAGACTTCGAGCCGATTAAGCTCAGGGATATCCAGCCAGCGCGTGAGTATGCGTTCCATTCGAGTCGCTTCCGGGTGCGGCGCGGCGCTCAGGCCGCCTGATGCTTCGTGTCGAGTGCGAGCAGTTTTTGCTTCTGGCCCTGGATCTTGCGCTGCAACGCCATCAAACCGTCGAGCACGCTCTCGGGCCGCGGCGGGCATCCGGGAACGTACACATCGACCGGGACGATCTTGTCGATTCCCGGAATCGTCGCGTAGTTGTCATAGAAGCCGCCCGACGACGCGCACGCGCCGAACGCCATCACCCATTTCGGCTCCGCCATCTGGTCGTACACGCGGCGCAGGATCGGCCCCTGGCGGACGGTGACCGTGCCGATCACCATCAGCAGGTCCGCCTGGCGCGGAGTGAAGCGCGGCAACAGCGCGCCGAAGCGGTCGATATCGTACGGGGTCAGCGACAGCGACATGTACTCCATCGCGCAGCACGCGGTCGCGAACGGATAGGGGAAAATCGAAAATTTGCGCGCCCACGCTATCGCCTTGTCGAGCCGCGTCAGGACCGCCGCATCGGCAAGCAGAATCTCGTCGCCTTTGCTGATCGAATCCGATGCCATCATATTCGCCATTGATTCCTTTACGGTCGCCCGCCCTTCAAGGCTAGCAAGCGCAACTCACGCCGGTCAACAAAGGCTGAAAAATCGCTAATAATACGAGGCCTGTCGATGAAGCAAAACTTGGGTGCGCCCGGACCGCCGTGAGGAGCGCGCCGTATCGGCGGCCGTAACTGATTCGATCGGGCGGCCACGCAGGGCCGCCCCTACATCGGCAATGCGATTCAGATTGTAGGGGCGGCCCGATGTGGCCGCCCGCCTTCGCCGCGCAACTGGCGGGGATCGTCGAGTTGGGTTCGTTCAAAATTTTTAATCCGCCTCGGGACCGGAATCCCTCGGTAATACGCGGCATTCTCTTTGAATCGTGGTGATTCGTCGTGTATCCTTTGCGATCGCAAAACGCCGCCGCCGCGAGCAAAATCGTCTCCCTCGAAGACCGCTGCCCGATCGCCCGGATGGTGCATCTATTTCGCACGGCGTTCACCCCCGATACTTCGCGCATCCGAAGCGCGAGCGTAAGGCTGAACAGTTCAGCCCTGAACAAATCTGGCAAAAAACCTAACGCGCGTTAGATGGGGTGCGCAAAGCGCCCGACCGTATTCCTTCTCCCGCGGGGAGAAGAGCTTGTCCTGAGCCTGCCGAAGGATGCCCCCTTCGACCCGCTCAGGGCAGGCTCCGGGCGGATGAGGGTACTTACTCCTGACTGTTCGACGCGATGCATGCGACGCGGCACCCTCACCCGCGCGTCACGATGCTTGCGAAAGGAACGCAAGCATCGCGCCGCGCCGCCCGCGTGCCAGTGGCACCTCCCGGGGGGAGAGGGTATAATCCAGACGCGCCGCGCGCCCGGGTGCCGGTGGCGCCTTCCCGCAGGGAGCGGGTATCAATCCGGAGCGGCGGGCACTCCTGGCCGCCCAGCAGCCGGCACCGGCCGCCGCGCTGCCCGCGCCCCAGCGCAAGACCATTTCCAAGCACGCGCCCGCCTTCGACATTCGCACCCCACTCTAGCGGGTCACCGGCGGCGCGGACTTAAGCCAAATCGACGCCATCGGTCCGCAGGCCGCGCTGCAACTGCTCGCCGAGATCGGCACCGATATGCGGCGCTGGCCCAGCGAGCTCCACTTCACCTCCTGGCATACGCTGGCGCCCAACAACAAGATCTCCGGCGGACGCCTGCTCAGTTCCAGAACTCCACTTTCGGCCAATCGGGCGGCGGCTATCCTGCGCCGCTGCGCGATGAGCCTGGGACGCACCGCGACCGCGCTTGGCCATTTATCGACACCCTCGCCGCTGGCGGCGGAGAAAATAGGAGACCAACCGGACACCATCAAGCTCAACATCGTCGGACGAGCACGAAACCAATCACCAAGCCCAACGCTCTCTACGGACCCGGGGTAGCTCCAGTACGCCGGCGATCGATACGCATTCGAGGCAAGCGCACCCGCCATTGAAATGATCGCGGCAGCTGCCCGCTATTATTCTGGCTTCGCGAGCGGCTCGCCGGCGAGCGATCTCGGAGCACTTCCCAAAGCGCGCCATACCGTCGCTGCAAGCGCAAGCAGCACGACCAATCCCCAGTCGTGCAGGTCGATCGGTGCGATACGGAGCGCATTGGCAAGAGGTGCGAAATAGGAAAAAGCGGGAACCGTCGCTGCGACCGCCACGACCACCGCCCAGAACGCCACCGTGCGCGGCATCCGGACTTGCCACCAAGGCTGATCCCCCGCGATCTCACCCCACGCGAGGACCAGGCTTCCCGCGACGATCAGCGCGAGCGCCGCGCCACGAGCGTAGGACTCGCCGCGATAAAGCCGTGCCGCGTAAAGAGCAAGGGTCATCACGGCGAGGATCACGCCCGACAGAATCGAGCGGCTGGCCGACGCCAGCGAAATGATCGGCGCTGCCGGGTCGCGCGGCGGCCGATTCATCAGATCGGCGGGGGCACTCAGACCTTCAAATGCAAGCGCGGAAACCGGATGGACGACGAGTTCGAGCCAGACCAGATTAATCGGCAAGAGCAGGATCGGCAGCCCAACAATCGGCGCGAACAGGACCACGATGACGAGATTGGTTTTGAAGCCCAGCAGATAGCGAAAGGCGCGCTGGATATTCGCATAGATGCGCCGGCCCTCGCGGATCGTCGTCACCAGGTCGGCGAAATCGTCCCTGAGCAGAATCAGGTCGGCGGATGCGCGGGCGACCTCGGTCCCGCGAATGCCCATGCTCACCCCGATGTCGGCGCGGCGCAGGGCCGGCGCGTCGTTGACGCCGTCGCCGGTCATCGCAACCACCTCGCCGTGGCGAACCAGCGCGTCCACGATCGCGAACTTCTGCTCGGGGCGGGTGCGCGCAAAGATGCTGGCGGCGAGCACAGCTTGTGCAAACTGCGCCGGCTGCATCTTGTCCAATTCGTCGCCGGTGACAATCGAGTTGTCGTCGTGGATGATGCCGGTCGAGTCGGCGACCGCGTGCGCGGTCAGCGCGTGGTCGCCCGTGATCAGTTTGAGCATAATCCCGGCCTGCTGGCATTGCGCGACCGCGGCTGGAACCTCGGGCCGCACAGGATCCTGGAATCCAAGCAATCCATAGAGGCGCAATCCGGTTTCGTCTTCGCTCCGCAGCCCGGAAATCGATTCCCCCGAGGACGCGATACGTCCGGCGACCGCCAACACCCGCATCCCTTTCGAGGCTAACTCGGCGTTCGCGGCATCGGCGCGGGAAATCTCGGCGGGCGTAGCCGCGCAGTGCTCGATAATACCCTCGAGCGCGCCCTTGGCGGCGATTCGGTATCGCGGTGGTTCGCCGGAGCGCTCCAGTTTCCAGACGTGCGACATGTGCTTGCCGATCGGATCGAAGGGATAGTCGAAAACGAGGTTCCAACGCGACTGCAGGGCATCCACATCCATACCGTGCTCGGTACAATGCGCGACGATCTTGCGTTCCATCGCGTCGGCGGGGAGCGGCTCGCAGGCCAGGGCGGCGGTTTCGAGCAGTGCATCTTCCGAAAGATCATCGCCAAGCGGTACGTGAGCCTGAAGTGAGTAATCGCCCATGGTCAGGGTGCCGGTCTTGTCAAGGCAGATAACGGTCGTGGCGCCGAGTGTCTCGACACTGGCAAGCCGTCGGATAAGTACCCCAGAGCGGCTCAAACGCCACGCTCCGAGGCTCAGAAACAATGCCAGGACAAGCACAAACTCCTCGCCGACGGCGGACATCGCCAGGCTCACCGCATAGAGGAACGCTTCATTGAGCGAATCGCCCCGCGCCCATTGCAGGAAGAACAATCCCGTCGCCGCGGCCAACGCCCCCACCACCATCCATCGCACCATCTGCCCGGTCCGGCGCTGTATGGGGGTCGGCTTGTTCGGCGCCTCGGCGACCAACTGCGCAAGATTCCCGTAACTCGTTCGAGCGCCGGTCGCGGTGACTTCAGCCTCAGCCTGTCCGGTGATGACTCGGGAGCCGGCAAATAACTTGCCGTCGGCGGCAGCTTCCGCGGGAACGCCACCATCGGCCTGCGCGTACTTTTGCCGCGGCTCCGACTCGCCGGTCAGGTGCGCTTCGTCCACGGTCAGATTTGCCTGCGAGCGCACGATTGAATCCGCGTGCACCACGTCGCCTTCGCTGACCAGCAGCAGATCGCCGGGGACGAGATCTTCCGCAGCTACCTGAGCCTCCACGCCGTCGCGCAATACACGCGCACAGGGTGCGACGGCGCTTGCCAGCCGCTTGAGTGCTCCTCGCGCACGGGCTTCAAGGATCACGTCAACCGAGAGCACCGGGATAATCGCGGCGAGCATGATGAGTCCATCTCTGCGATCGCCAAGAAACAGGTAAACCGCGCCGGTCACCGCCAGCATCAGAGCCATCGGGTCCGCAAACGCGAGTAAGGCCTCTTTGAGGGCCGCGCCTGGTTTGCGCGGGACCAGCACATTTGGCCCGTATACGCCGAGCCGGCGCCGCGCCTCGGCGGCGCTGAGTCCTGTGTATGGCACGGTCACGTTGGGTGCGGTCACGCTCGAGGCTCGCTGCTCGAGCCCCAGCGCGCACGGGGTTGAAAATGCATTTTCAACATCCTGTTAGGGAGCAAAATACGTCAATCCAAGCTTGGACCGTGCCAGCTCTCGGCCTTGATCTGGGAGGCTCGCAAGCCGCGGCTTGACGCCTTTCGCGTCATCCGTGGCGCGATTGGCCCCATCGGCGGTCTCGGTTTGGTGAGAAACTCCGGCAATCGGAGAAGGCACGCGAGGATCAATGGTCCGCACGGAGAGATCGGTTGCCGTCCTGTTAAGTTCCGCCTCGGGCCGGCCCGTTCGCATAGGCATCGCTCCGTAGCCCGAAAAGATTCCAATATCGCGAACCAGAGTTATGCAAGTTATCCGCGGGCACCAGACTAGATGGCGCGCGTCATACTTAGCAATTCCGATACTGAATTGATCTCGTCGGCGTGCAGCGCGGCTTCGGCGAGCCGCTCGGAGTTCTTGCGCGAGATCACCGGGGCGGTGATTGCGATGAACTTTCGGGTCAGACTTTCGCGCTGCAGCGCCAGATTGGCTGCCGGAACTCCGGAGTCCGCTTCAGCACGGACGCGCTGCCCGCGAGATTCCACGATCACTTCCGCCTGGGTGCCACCCATCTTTTTGTCGGGGACGATCGTGACGCGATCCCGCAGCGCGACCAGGCGCGCGTCGGTCACTTGCGCATCGGTGAACGTCTCGAGGTTGCTGGTATCGATGCCGCTGAGCGCCATCGCGGTCGTCGCGCGCAGGCTGAATTTGCCTTCGAGCCCGGTGCGCGGCTCCGCGATGTTGCATACGTTGAGCGCGCCCGGCTCGATATGCACCTCGACCGACGCGATGCTGGCCGGGTCGAATCGATGCTCGGTGCGGATCATACTTGCCGCCTGAATCGGCGCATGGGTCAGATAGCAGGAGGCGGAATATTTGAACAAAGTATCACGGATCACGAAGCGCCCCGCGAATTGATCGATCGCCACGCGGCCCAAATTTCCCGAATGCGTGGCGGCGAACCCCTGCTTAGTCTCCACGATCTCCGGGTTCGCGGTGAATCCTCCCCGCGCCGCAAGCGCGCTCAGCAGCCCATTGGATGCGGCCCGGCCCGCGTGCAGCGGCTTGGCCATCGTTCCGAACCCCGACTTGAGTCCGGCGGCCTGGGTTCCGGCCAATCCCAGTGCGTTGCGCCATTGGCTCTCATCGAGATGGAGCAGATGCGCGCAAGCCGCGGCGGCGCCGAAGGTTCCGAGAGTGCCGGTGGAGTGGAATCCGATCGCGTAATGCGCTGTGCCCATCATCGCACCGAGCCGGCATTCTAGTTCGATTCCGGCGATGATCGCTTCGAGCATCGCACGGCCGGACGCGCCCTCCGTCTCCGCCAATGCGAGCACCGCGGGAATCACGGGCACGGAAGGATGACCCATCATCATCATGTGCGTGTCGTCGTAGTCGAGCGCGTGCGCCGCGGCGCCGTTGATGAGCGCGGCGGACAGGCGCGAGGCGCGCTCGCCGCGGCCGATCAGTCCGGCCTGTGATGATTTTTCCTTGCTGGCGACCTCGCGCACGAGAATTTCCGTGAGCGGCTCGCGCGAGCCGGCGATCGCCGTGCCCAGGCAATCGAGTATGCAGTGGCGCGCGGCTTCGCGCGCGTCGGCGGGGATGTCGCTCCAGTTGATCGCGCGCGCCATCTTGATCAGCGCGAGCGTGACGCCGGAATCGGTCTGAGCCGTTTGCGATGTGCTCATACAGCCAAGCTCCTTCGGAAAGTTGCCTTTACGCGTTCAGCCACGGTCGCGAGATCGAAGCATCCCGGATCGACCAGCCATTGCATCGAAACGCCGCGCAGCAGCGCGACGCATACGGCAGCCTCGCTCGCGGGATCGATGTCGGCGCGAATTTGGCGCTCGGCGATGCCGCGGCGGATCGATTCCTCGGAAACCGCGCGCAGGCGCGCGTTGAGTTCCGCGAACACTTTGCGAATTTCCGGCACCGGCCCGAGTGCTTCGCCCATCAGCACGTATATTGCGCGCAGCCTGGACTCGCGCGCGACCAATTCTTTCAAGTAGGTATCGACCATCGCGCACAGCGCATCAAGGCCCGGCCGGTCCTCGATAGCGCGATGCATCTGGTCGCGCCAGAACCGATTCGTGATTCGCTTGACCAGCGTCCTGAGCAGACCTTCTTTGGAGCCGAAGCGATAGCTGACCAAACCCTGGCTGTAGCCTGCGGCCCGGCCAATCTCGGCGAGCGTGGTGCGGAAGTAGCCCTGCCGCGCGATCAATCTGATCGCGGCGCGAATCATCAGCTGGTCGGATTGCCCGGTTCGCTCAGCGTGGGTCCGGGGCCGCTTCTCGATCTTCTCCAGCTTGGCAGCTTCGCTCCGCGTGCTCATCGCGTGCGCGAATCTAGCACAGATTCCAAATTGGTCAATCAGTCAGTATTTGATTGACGGTCGAAACGAATCTCTGGTAGATACGGCTGCGTGGCAGACCCCGACTTCGGTCAATTCAAGCTCGTTCCCAAGGGTCATCAATTCGAGGACTTCAGCACGGGCCAGGTCTTCGAGCATCATTGGGGACGCACCCTCAACGCCGGCGACAACTCTCTGTTCACCACCGCGACGCTCGCCCATTGTCCGCTCTACTTTAACGCCGAGTACGCGCGCGCGCATGGGCATCCCGATGTAGTAGTGAATCCGCTGCTGATCGCGTGCACCGTGGTCGGCATGTCGGTCGAAGACCTGAGCGAAGCGGGCGGGCCGTTCCTGGGAATCAACGGGCTCGAGTTTCATCGTCCCGTTTATCCGGGCGACACGCTGACTGCGCGCAGTACCGTGGTATCGAAGCGCGAGTCCGCGAGCCGCGGCAATTTCGGAATTGTCACGTGGCGCACCGAGGCGCGTAATCAGCGCGGCGAATTGGTGCTCAGCTACGAACGCACCAATCTGGTCGCCAAGCGCGGAGGACGTTCGCTATGAGCAACATGAGCGACGAACGGCTGATGATCCAGCAAACGGCGCGCGACTTCGCGATGAACGAAGTGTTGCCGGCCGCGAACAAACTCGACCCCGAGCAGGGCGACATCCCGATGGAGTTGCGCGGCAAAATGGGCAAGCTGGGCTTCTTCGGAATCATCATTCCCGAGGAATACGGCGGCCTGGGCCTGGGCGTTTTCGAGTACGTGCTGGTTACCGAGGAACTGGCGCGCGCGTGGATGAGCGTCGCCAGCATCATCGCGCGCGGCAACGGACTGGGGGGAGGATTCACCGAAGCGCAGCGCCGCGAGCTTCTGCCCAAAGTCGCGCGCGGCGAATTTTTGGGCGCCGCGGCGCTGTCGGAAGCAGATGCCGGCTCCGACCTGGCCAATGTTTCGTGCAAGGCGACCCGCGACGGCGACGGATGGGTTATCAACGGCAGCAAGATGTGGTGCACGTTCGCCGACGGCGCGAATTTCATCACCCTGCTGGCGCGCACCAGGCAGCCATCGGATCCCCGCCGCCGCCACGAAGGCATCAGCCAATTCCTGATCCTGAAGGAACCCGGCAAGTTTCCGCCGGGGATGACCGGCTCGCCGATCCGCAAAATCGGCTACTTCGGATGGAAAACCTTCGAGCTGCATTTCGAAAACTTCCACTTGCCCGCCGATGCGCTGATGGGCCGTGAGCGCGAAGGCGGCAGCGAAGGCAGCGCGTTCGCCGGCACCGCGAACATGCTGGCCGTCGCGCGGGTGCATACCGCCGCGCGCGCGGTCGGTCTTTCGCGCGGCGGTCTTGAAGACTCGCTGGCATATGCGCAGAAGCGGATGGCGTTTGGGCACGCGATTGCCGACTTCCAGGCGATTCGCTTCAAGCTTGCCGACATGGCCACCGAAATCGAAGCCGCCCGCCAGCTCACGTACTATGTCGCCGATCTGTGCGATAAGCGCCAGCGCTGCGACAAGGAAGCCTCGATGGCCAAGCTGTTCGCGAGCGAGATGGCCGAGCGGGTAACCAGCGAGGCGCTGCAAATCCACGGCGGTTACGGTTACACCAAAGATTTTCCGCTCGAACGCTACTGGCGCGACGCGCGTCTGACCAAAATTTTCGAGGGCACCTCCGAGATTCAGAAACGGATCATCTCCGATCGGCTGCTCGGCAAGGGAGGCAGGATGGATGCCCGCTAAAGTCTCGTCGCTGACCGGCACCGGCAACTACTTCGAAGATTTCGAGGTGGGCGCGAAACTGCGCCACGCGCGCGGCACCACGATCGGGGAAGTCGAAAATCAGATGCTCACCAAGCTGGTGCTCAACACCGCCGACGGCCACTACAACGAGCATCGGATGGCGGGCACCTCGTTCGGCCGCCGCCTGGTGTTCGGACTCATCACCGGCTCGGTGTGCATCGGACTCGCCACGCAAGACACCGGCGAGAATGCGCTCGCCGAGCTCGGGCTGACGGGTATCAAGTTCACTTCACCGGTTTTTCACGGCGATACGCTGTACGCATACAGCGAGGTGCTCGAAAAGCACGACTCCGATCGGCCCGACGCGGGCATCGTGCGCTTCAAGCATTGGGGTACCAAGCAGGACGGCACGGTCGTCTTCGAGGGCGAGCGCACGGTGCTCATCAAGCGGCGCAGCCATTGGGCAAATCGATGAAATCCCGCACCGGGCCGCTGAGCGACGTTCGCATACTAGATCTGACGCAGGCGCTGGCGGGCCCGTTCTGCACCATGCTGCTGGCCGACCTTGGCGCCGACGTGATCAAGGTCGAGCCCCCGCGCGGCGACATGAGCCGCACGCTCGGCCCTCCTCCGCCGGACCGCAAAGGATGCGACTACGGGGGCTACTTCGCCAGTATCAACCGCAACAAGCGCAGCGTCGTGCTCGACATCAAGAGCGCCCAGGGCCGCGATGCGATTTTCAAACTCGCGAAAACCGTCGATGGGTTCGTCGAGAACGCCAAGGCGGGCGTGATGACTCGCGCCGGAATCGGCTACGAGCAACTGAGCGCGGCCAATCCAAAGCTCGTCTATGCTGCGATCCGCGGCTTCGGCGACCCGCGCACCGGCAACAGTCCGTACGCCCAGTGGCCCGCGTTCGACATCGTCGCGCAAAGCATGGGCGGCTTCGTCAGCATGACGGGGCCGGAAGACAGCAACGGGTTTCGCGCCGGACCGGGTATCGGCGATATCTATCCCGGCACCCTGCTTGCGCTCGGAGTCGTCTCGGCGATTCACTCGGCGCGCGCGACGGGGAAGGGACAGTTCGTCGACGTCGCGATGTACGATGCGATTCTCGCGATGTGCGAAGCGGTGGTTTATACCTATTCGCGCGGGGGCGTGATCCGAAGTCCGCACGGCAACGGCAATCCGGTGTTGTGTCCGTTCGACATCTTCCGTACGCGCGACGGCGCAATCGCTATAGCGGCTCCCAACGAGAATCACTGGGCGCTGCTATGCGAGGCGATGGAGCGCCCGGACCTGGTTGCCGACGATCGATGCCGCTCCAATCCGGCGCGAGTCGCCAACAACACGCTTGTTCGCGCAGTCGTGTCGGCGTGGACCGAATCGCGCACCACGCGCGAAGTCATGTCGATACTGGGCGGAAAAGTCCCGGCCGGTCCGGTGCATAACGCCAAAGACATTTTCGAAGATCCTCATCCGCGAGTCCGTGAAATGCTGGTTGAAATGGATCAGCCGGGAAACAATCCGCCGCTGACGGTCGCGGGATGCCCGATCAAGTTCACGCAAACCCCGTCGGGAATCTACGCGCGTCCGCCCCGACTCGGCGAGCACACCGCCGAGGTCTTGGCCGAGGCCGGGATTTCGTATTCAAAGGAGAATTAATCGTGCCCCTTCGACTCAGACGTTCAGAGCTTTCCACGCCCGCCTCAAGCCCCAAGATGATCGAGAAGGCGATGACCTCGGCGGCCGACCTCGTGTTCCTGGATTTGGAAGATGCGGTCGCGCCGGCGCAGAAAGAAGCCGCGCGCAAAAATGCGATCGCGGCGCTCAATGATCTTGATTGGGGAACCAAGATCCGCGCGATTCGCGTCAACGGCGCCGATACTCATTGGGCATACGACGACGTTATACAGGTGGTTGAAGGCGCGGGCGAAAAGCTCGACCTCATCATCGTGCCCAAGCCCAAAGCCGCCCGCGACATCTGGTTCTTTGACACGCTGCTCTCGCAGATCGAAGCAAAGCAAGGCCTCAAGCGGCGAATCGGATTGGAAGCCTTGATCGAAGAAAGCGCGGCCTTGTCGCGCGTCGAGGAAATTGCCGCATCGTCGCCGCGCCTCGAAGCATTGATTCTTGGTTTCGGCGATTTGTCCGCCAGCCTGGGCGTTCGGCTCGGCATCTCCAGCGACCCGGCGCATCGCTACCCGGGCGATATGTGGCACTTCGCGCGGGCGCGAATGATCAGCGCCTGCCGCGCCAACGGCCTCGATGCGATCGATGGGCCATTCGGCAATTTCCGCGACCCCGAAGGCTATCGGCGCGAGGCGATTTGGGCCGCGACGCTCGGCGCCGTCGGCAAGTGGGCGATTCATCCGAGCCAGATCGAGCCGGCCAACGAGGCCTTCGCTCCGACCGCGCAGGAAATCGCGAGCGCGAGGAAAATGAAAGATGCCTACGACGCCGCGACCCGCCAGGGCGCCGGCGCGGCAGGCGCGGGCGGCATGCTGATCGACGCGGTGGCGGCGCGAATTTTCGAAAATGTGCTGGAGCGCGCGCGCCTGACCGGCCGCGCTTGAGTTGCGCTGCGCCGAGCAAGCTGCAGCCATTGGATACACATTAGCGCGCCGATGAATTGAGTTCATGCGAAATGAACCGGCGCGGGCTTGCCTTCCTGCGAAGATGGACTTAGTGTCCGCAAATCGGAGGACGTTGCGCGGTGATGGGCTGCGATCAAGAGCTTGACAGGCGCGCAGTACCGACTAGGGGATTTTGCGCGGCGACCGTCGAAGAACCGGAACTGACGCGCGAGTCTTCAAGCGAAAGTTGATCCGGGCGAAATGGCGCTTGGTGGGCGATCGTAAATTCACGAAAAGCTAAGGAGTCAAACCATGGAATTAAAAGAAGTCATCGGTCGGCGCAGATCGATTCGTTACTTCCAGTCATGGCGTCAGGTCGAACGAGAGAAGATCCAGATCATGCTCGAGGCCGCGCGCCTGGCCTCATGCGCGGTGAACGCCACCTTCCTCAAGGCGGTGGTCGTCGTTCGCGACCAACTTGATCATGCCACACTCGAAGCGCTCAAAACTCCCGTCTCGGGCCTCAATATCGAGCTCGCTCCCGTCCACATTTACACTTACGTGGACATGGCCGCTTACGTCGGCGCTCAGGGCCGCCTCAAAAAGCTGGTCGATGTAGGCGCGCTCAATGCCACGCACGGCTGGAGCCACAAGTTCGTCGATGACTTCGTGTGGCCGAACATCCTGAAGCCGCTGGCGCAAGGCGCGACCCAAGCTTCGGTCGCTGCCGCCGCGGCCTCCGATGCGGGCATCGCCATCTGCCAGGCGATGCTCGCCGCCGTCGATGAAGGACTCGGCGTATGCCTGTCGGCATTCGTCGCTGAGCCAATCGCAAAGATCGTGAACCCGCCCAAGGACTGGCTGCCGCTGTGGGTGCTGCTGGTCGGATATCCGGCCGAGTCGTGGGAGGCGGGCGGGCAGCGGCCGCGGCCTCCGATGGAAGAGCAGTTCTTCGAGGGCAAGTACGGAGCCGGCTTCAAACCGGACCCGAAAGTCACCGAACAGATGAAGGCGGCCAGGATGATCCAGGCGCCCGCGCCGCTGCCATGGCGCAAGGAAGAGATCAGGGCGCTGGCGCGGATGTTTGGTCTGCCCGAGTGAGTCGCGAAGCGAATCGGCGGCGCGGCTTTTTCAGGCTTCGTATCGTAACAATGGTGGGAACCCAAACGAGAAGGCTATGAGCGCGCCAGGCAAACCCCTCGAGGAGTACGAATCCGTCCAAACCTGGTACCGCGGTTTGCGTGAGCAATCCGGCATCGATCCCGCGCAGGACCCTTCACGGCTAGAGCTGTTGCGCGAATTTTGCGCGACGCTGGATCTCGATCCCGATGCGCTGGTCGCGGCCTGTCTGCTCAAGAAGGAAGGCCGCGAAACCAAGATCAGCGTCAAGGGGCGGCGCTCGATGGGCGAGAGGATCGCCGAGTTCCAGTCGCGCGGCGCATCCGCGGACTCTCGTGAGCGCGCCCGCCGCGGCAACACGGTTCGCAGCTTTCTGATCCACAACGGCATCCTGCTGCAATCGGGTATCCAAATCTGATTCAGATGCCGCAACGAGGTGCTGGCGGAAATGCGAGTCATCGAAGAAGGCAAAGCTGAATTCCTCAAGGTCGATCCTGACGGTTATCGTGGATACGTGCGGGACAACAAGCCGCACCAGATGGTCTCGAAGTTGATGAGCCACAAGGACGCGGTCGAGCGATTCATCCGCGACGGCGACTACCTGGCTTACGACTGCAACTACTTTCAGCGCGGTCCGTCATCGCTGATTCGCGAGATCATCCGCCAGAACCGCAAGAACCTCTGGCTGTGCGGCAAGTTCACCTACGTGGCTTGCGCGCTGCTGGTCGAAGGCGGCTGCGCGGATCGAATCGACATCGGCTTCATCGGTTTCGGCCCGTGGATTTCGCGCGCGGTGCGCGAAGGCAAGTGCAAAATATACGAGTATTCCAATGCCCTGATGACGCTCAGGCTGAAGGCGGGCGCGATGGGTCTGCCGTTTCTGCCCGCGCGCAGCTTCGGCGGCACCGACGGTTTTGAGCGCTCGGCGTGCAAGCTGGTTGAGGATCCGTACACCAAGCAGCCGGTGCTGCTGGTTCCGGCGCTGAATCCCGACGCGGCGATAATCCATGTGCATCAGGCTGATGAATTCGGCAACGCGCGCGTGTTCGGCACCGGAATCACGCACCAGGAATGCGCGCTCGCTTCCAAGCGCGTGATTGTCTCGGCCGAGGAGATCGTCTCGACCGACGAGTTCCGCCGCGACCCGGCGCGTACTTCAATTCCTCATTTCGCCGTCGACGCCGTCGTGCATGCTCCGTTCGGGGCGTTCCCTGGAACGGTGCAGGGCTATTACGCGTCGGACCCCCAGGGAGTGGTCGAAGCGATGGGTGCGCTGTACCGCGGCGACTTCCGCGAGTATCTGAAGAAGCACGTGTACTCGGTCGCCTCGCATGAGGAATATCTCGACAAGGTGGTCGGCGCGGCGAAAATGATCGAGATGCGGCGCCGCGAGACGATCAGGGAGGGCTACGTGTCATGAGCACACCAGCCGAGCAGTTCAGCGAGCGGGAGTTTGTCATTTGCCAGATCGCCCGCCTCGTCGAGGACCAGTACATCTATTGGGTCGGCGGCGGCGGGGAGCCCCTCAATTCCGTGCTGCTCGCCAAGCGGATGACCGCGCCGAATCTGCAATACCTGACCGAAGACGGCGTGATCGGCCCTGAGGCGCTGGTGCCTTTCGATCCGCTGATGACCATGATCAGCTCGCGCGCGAATTACCGCGCCCTTCAGTGGGGCACGATGAACTACGCGGCCGATCTCGCGCACCTGGGATACGTCGATTACGGCATCCTGAACACGCTCCAGGTGGACCGCTTCGGCAACGTCAACTCAACGGTGGTTGGGAAGTACGCGGGTGGCGAAGGACGGCGCTTTGGCGGACCCGGTGGCGCTGACAGTATCGCGGCATTGGCATGGCGCACGATTCTCATTACCGACCAGCAGAAGAGGAAATTCGTCGATCGCGTCGATTTTATTTCATCGCCCGGCTTCCTAGACGGTCCCGGCGCGCGCGAGCGTCACGGCCTGCCGCCGAACACCGGTCCCTGGCGCGTGTACACGCCTTGGGCGAGGTTCGGATACGACAAGAACTGCCAGCTCACGCTCGAGGCGATAGCGCCGTACGTGTCCGTCGATCAGGTACTCGGGGAGATGAGCTTCAAGCCGGTGCTCGCGGCCACGGTTGAGGTGATGGAAGCGCCGACGGACGAAGAGTTGTTGATCCTGCGCACTGAGATAGACGTCGGCGGGCAGGTAACCGATCGCGGACGCTGGGTCGAGCTCAAAGACGGGAAATATCAGTTCGCACAACAGTGAGATTGCGGACAACTCCGCGATTCATGTTCAGGGCGCCGCCGGTTCCGGAGCACACGACTCGAATGTCTAACGTACGCGAATCTTTCAGGAGTGTGGCTATATGAACGACAAGGAAAGGCTCAAGTGGGCATTCGAACAATCGGGGACGTTCTTTCAGCTCCTTACCACGCTGCGAAGCCGGCGCGTCGGACGCGGCTATCGGATCGATTCCGGCACCGAGATCAAGCATCCCGTGACCGGCCGCACGATGAAGCAGGGCGCCGGCCCGATGAAATACATATCGAGCAAGGATCCCAAACCGCTCACGAAGCTCGAAGAGGCGCTGATCTGCTGGGCCGCGTGCGGACCGACTGGACTGGTCGCATGGGATATTTCCCTTGATGGCGGCTTCCACGAACTGACCTGGATAGCAGGCCGGACCGCGCCGGCGCCGGGCAATTCGCATGCGACCGATTTGCTGGTGATCAACGACTCCGGCGCCTACCTCTACAAGCCGACGCGCGAACGCTCCGGGCCAATCGAAATAAAGTCGGAGGCCGACTATGATAAGGTGTTGCGCTGGTACGAAGACGGGCTAATCCAGATTCTCGATGAACGGCCCGATATTGACTATGCGTTGCGCGCGCCCGGCGCGCCGAACGCTCTGCTGATGGGTCCGTACCAGTTCAATGTCAACATGCCGGGCTCGACCTGGTTCATCCCCCTGACCGACGCCGCGTGGCTCAACTCGGCGCTCATCAACTTCATGGATTTCTGGAAATACTACATGATCGACGAATGGAACGGGGGTCGCCCCGCCGGAGTCGAGAAATGGATCCGGGAGGGGATGCTCGAGCTGCCGGTGACGATTTCGGGCGAGGAACAACTGATCTTTCAGGTCGAGCAATATCCCACCGGATGCATGGTGCAGAACATGCGCCTGGCGGCGGAAGCGATGGGCCTCGGCGCATGGGTCTTCTGCGGATTCAATCCGGAAGTCCTGATGGGCGCGACGCCGGAAATCACGCGGGGACTTGGCTTCCATATCGAGGCGCCGAATCCCAAGGCCCCGATCGCCACCGGACAGGTCAAAATTTTCGGCATCGAGGGCGTCAAGGAGGCCACTTACGTGCCTTCCCCCCGGTACAAGAACGGCGAGCAGTTGGTCAAAGCATGGTACGAAGAGAAATACGGGCCCGGCGGAGCCTTGCATCGCGGCGAGGACAATTACCTGCGCAAGGTGGGTTCGCCCTGGAACAAGGAAACGACCGAGGGAATCATCGCACATCCGAGGACCAGACCTCCGGAATGGGTTCAGGAAGCGCTTATCGCGTACATTGACTATTGCGTGAATACCTTCGGGCAGTGGCCTGTAACCTATAACCCAATGCAGGCGCACTTCGGAGCGGTGCTTCATAATCTGGATGAGGAATTCTACGACCGCTACTACAAGCAAGGCTACATAAACGACAGGATTCGAAATCGGTCCAAGATCTGGCACGACTGAGCATATCCAGTGGGACCGATGAGATTCTATTGGCTGCTGCGGCTGGTCCATATCTATGCCGCAATTGTCCTGGTCGGAGCGGTCTTTTTCAATACCGTGGTCTTGATGCCGGCGCTGCGCCGAATCCCGCCGGCACATTCGGCGGTCGTGGCGCAGAAGATCGGCGCCGGCCTGATGTGGCTCGGCGGCGCCGCGATCGTTCTGCTCGGCGTGACCGGCTTTCTGCGCATGTGGATGCTTGGCTTTTTGCCGGCATTGTTTTCGCGGTGGGTGCTGACGGTCGCGAGCCTTCGATGGCTCGCGCTGATGACCGCATCGTGGGCGGCGCTATTCGGCACGGGTACCCTGTCCGCCACCTGGTACAGAACGATTCTGACCAGGAAACTTGCCTACTCCGCAGGCTTGCGTGAACTCGAGGATCGCCGCGCGGAGCAGGCCCGGGTCTCCGGATGGCAGGACCGGCTTGCGTATATCAATCTCGCACTCGCGGTTCTGGCCGCACTGGGCGGTATCATGGCCTCCTCGTGACGTGGCGATGCCGACACTGAAGATCGACCCCGGCGAATACCCATTTTACCGCGAGCGGCTGCGCGCGGATGGGAAGCCGGAGGCTTGGACTATCGCGGAACTCGAGTCGTTTGCATCGTCGCACCCCGGAGATCCTTACGCGGGCCGCACGGCGCCGGCTCTGGCGGCGGCGGTGTCGCTGCAACTCGAAGCGACTGGAGAACCTCCTGTCTGGATCGCCCTCAATGACGCCGAACTGGGCCAGTGGGCTGGCGCTGTGGCGCGAATGTGGGCTCGCTGGGGAACAGCCCGCGGCGAGACGATCGCGTTTTTCGATTACGGTTCGAGTCCGCTCGTGCTGCTGGCTTCCAGCGGCTACGTGGCGTACTTGCGGCGCGGCGCGGCGGAGCGCCTCGGTTTGACGGCGATCTGCAACGACGGCGTGGCAACCATGGCCGCGCGGATGGTCAGCATCGTCGAGGCGGTGCGGCCCTCGATGCTGGTCTTGCGGCGTGAGCTGGTCACGCCATTCGCCGCGGCGCTCGAATCCTCGGCCACTACTCTCGCAAACCAGGTGCGATGGATTGCGCTCAGCGAGGTCGAAGGAGCGCCCACGCGAGATGAAGCCGATCGAGTATCGGCGACACTCGGGGTTCCGGTTCATCGGATTTTGCGATGCGACGCCGCATTTCTGCTCGCGGGCGAATGCCCCGGCTGCGGGGCTTTCCATCTTGATCGCCTCTACCGTGCCGAAACTCTGCCAGCGCATGAGGTCGCGGTCACGGCTCGCTTCGCGCGCTCGTGTCCCGCGCTGCGCTACAACATCGGGACCGCTGAACTACTTGAATCGGGATGCGTCCATGAGCCCCGAGCGCAGCGGGTAAGATGCTGAGCCGACCCGCCAGCGTCGCTGAGCCATTTGATGCGCTCGACAGTCTGTCGTCAGCCGCGCTCGACAAATGGTGGATACGAAGATTGCGCAAGGTGTTGATGGTCGCCGCCGAAAGGCTGCCATTTTATCAGGACCGTTTCCGCGCGGCGGGATTCGACCCGGCGCGATTTCGCACCCTTGACGATCTGCGCGCGGCGCCGATTTCCACCAAGTCGGATCTGCTGGCTATCCAGCGCAGCACCCGGAGCCACAATCTCGGCATCGAGCTCGAAGCGGCCGCGCCGGAGGCGACTGTGACGCTGAGCCTGAGCTCGGGCACCTCCGGCACGACTTTCATCACCCACACCAAATCGTGGCGCAGGATGCAGGGACGCTCGTCATGCCGCGCGCACTGGTGGGCGGGTCTGCGGCCCGGCTCCGCGCTACTGATGTCCGCGCCCGCATGGCACAGCTACGCCGCGATCCAGCCGTTTATCGCGATGCATTTCGAGATGCCGTGCCTGGTGGTTTCCGGCACTTATTTACCGCGCTTCGCCGATCGGGTGGTTGACGCGATTGTGAGATTTCGTCCGCGCTTTGTCACGATGTTTCTGCCAATGGTGTTTTCGATTCTCGCCACGGCGCGCCATCAAGGGATCGACGGCAATCAGCTCTTCTCCGGCGTGCGGACCTTGGTGGTAACCGGCGCGCCGATAACTCCCGGAATGCGACGGCATCTGCGGCGCTTGTCCGGAGTTGCGCGAGTCGCCGAGATAGCGGGCTCGAGCGAGAATCTGCTCGCGGTGGATTGCGAACGCGCCGAAGGTCTCCACGTTGTGCCGGACACTTGCCACGCCGAGGTAATCGATCGCGCAACCGGGCGCGCGGCGGCGGACATGGAGCGCGGCTCGATCGTGCATACCAGCATAGTCCCGGCGGGATCGGTTTATCTCCGTTACGATGGCGGTGACGCCGGAGTGATCAATCGCGAGCCATGCGCGTGCGGGTTGCCTTCGCCCCGAATTAAGCTTCTCGGGCGATGGGAAGACTCCTTCACGCTCGGGCCTCAAGTGCTTTTGCCATACGATGTGCAACTGGCGATAGAAGAGGAAGTGCCTGAGCTGAGCGGCGCCGCATGCGTGATTACGCGAGAGGGTCTTGCCCGCGGCATCCTGCGAGTGCTGCTCGCCGAGCCCGAGCACGCGGCCGCAAGCCTGCTTGACGGTGCGCGCGCTGCTCTGTCGCGGCGGTTCGGAGAGCGGGTCGAGGTCGCGGGAGTTCCCAACCTGCCGCTTCGCTTCAAGGGCGTACCCCCTATTCTCTCGGAGCAAGAGGCGGCGGCGCAGTTATGAGCAAGGGCGCTTTAGGACTGCTCTCCGCGTATTGGCCCGAGGATACGCCGCGCTATGCGCACATTCCGCTCAAGACGGTTGGCGACGCGACGATTCATGCCGTCGCGGCGACCGCTCCGAAGCAGGTTGCGCTGGCGAGCGCGGGTGGCTCGCTCACCTACGGCGAGCTTTCGTCCAGGGCGCGGGTCTTCGGCGATGCGCTGCGAAATCGTGTCGCGCGCGGCGCGCGAGTCGCAATTCTTGCGGCGAACGCGGTCGAGATGGTGGTAGGCGCGTTCGGCGCCTTCGATGCCGACGCGCTCGCATTGCTCAGCGATGGGCTGGCATCGCCGGAAACGCTCGATGCGTTCGCGCCCGATCTCGTCATCGCTCCGCCTGGCTTCGCGCACGCGGCGGTCCCCGTCGTCAGCTTCGACGAACTGATGAACGGGGAGCGAAAAGACAAGAGCGGGCGGCCGGACTTCAGAGCGCCGATTCTCGCGATTGCGATGCCCGGCGGCCGCGGCGAAGCGCTGCATAGCCATCGCAGCCTGATCGGTTCGGCAGTTTCGGTCGGCGGATTCTACCTGATGAGTCAGGAGGTCAGCGTGATGCTGCTCGAGCCGCCAACCAACTGGTGTACACTCGCATTGATGCTTGGGTCGCTCGCGCGAGGTGCGACGATTTGGACGGGATGGGAACCGGCGGCGCCGGAATATCCGGCGGAGGTCGATTACGCGGTATGCAGTTGGGAGTGGGCGACGCGCATGGCCGGGCGAGGATCCTCCGCGGCGCTACCCGCACGCGTCCGCGCCGGCATGATCGTGGCCATCGAAGGCCCGTTCAGCGTCTCGCGGCGAATGCAACTCAGCCGCAAACTCAAGAGCGAAGTGCTGACTGTGTTAGGCCGCAATGACCTGGGTCCAGTCATCGGCAGTCATCCGGCGTGGCATCTAAAGGACGCCGCCGGAATTCCGCTGCCGAACGTTGACCTTCGACCGCTCAACCCGACCGACGGAACGCCGCTCAATATCGGCTGGGAGGCGGTGGCGTCGGCGGAAATCGGGATCAAGTCCACGCTCGCGCCCGCGGGTGGAACGATGGTTGAAGGATGGCTCCGCTCGGGAATCATCGCGGAGATCGATCCGACCGGATTCTACTTCCTGGAGCCGCGGCGAGATTTGCGCGCCGTCTGAGCGCCGCTCATTTTCCACTGACTGTGCGAAATGCGCCGCCTTCGAATCGCGCGATCGCACGATTGATCCGGCCGACGAATGCGTCGCGGCCCGCTTCGATTTCGATCCGATCGCGTCCATAGTCGTCGCAGTAGCGGCAATCACGGCAACCCATCCTGCAGTCGGTCTTCTTGCGGAAAAATTCGATAAAGCCGTCGAGCGCGCGATTGGGTATCCGCGCCGGAAGCCGTCCATAGGGCTCCAGGTGATCGAAGCCGAGGACCAGATCGTTGAGCTCGCCGTCGTATCGGCGGGCGGCGTATGCCGCGACGGCGCGCTCGACCCAGGGGCGATCCATCTCGCGGCCGGCAATCTTGAATTGATCGATCCCCAGGCTTTCATAGACTTCAAGATCTTCAGGCCTGATCCAGGGCGACTTCAGCATCTGCCCCGCGTCGCGCGCCTTTTCCTGGCTGCACCACATCAACGGATAGTCAACATAGGTACCCAGTTCGAGGCTCTCGTTGGAGTGCGAGACCAGATTGATGTGATACTGGCGGATTGGGCATTGCAGCAGACACCCGACGTTCGCCAGCAGGACAAGGTCGGCTTTGACGCGCTGGCGAATCTGGCGCAGCAGCGGAAAATCGCGGTTGATGAACTCGGGCAGATAAAGGACGCTCGCTCCCTGCGCCGCGTAGAACTGCGCTTTATCGACGCTGTCGATCGCGGCCGCCGTCGATACCGCGATCTTAAGCCGTGGAAAGCGCCGGTGCGCAAACGCGATTAGATAAGGATTCGAGAGCACGATACCCTCGAGTCCCATGTCTTCCAGCGATCCGAGGCGCTCAACCAGCCATCGCTGGCCTTCGGCGGTGAATTCGCGGTTACCGAGGCAGGCGACGTTCAGGCAATAGAAAATCGAGATCCCGCGCGTGCGCGCGCCTTCGACGTAGGCGGCAAGGTCTTCGATCTTCGGCTGCGGCAGCCATTGATTGGCGCGCAACCCGACATCACCACCGAGTGCGCCGTACAGATGGCCAATAGGGAGCGGCGCGACAGTGTCGAGAAATGCGGCATCGAATACCGCCGGCGCGATAAGCTTCACGCATCACCTCCCGGAACAAGCGCCGCTGTGGCGCGATCGGCTCGCTCGGGCGATCGGCGGCAAACGACTGCCAAGCGCACGAATCTAGCAGGGTGTTGATAAATGGCAGTTCCCGCGGAGCGGGAACTCTCCGTGCGTTACACCCTGCGGAAAAACTGGCCGCCTTCCCTCATCTTCTCCCCCTGTGGGGGAGAAAGTGAGCGGGGGCAGGAGGTTGAAAATGTATTTTCAACCTCCTGCTAGATGCCGAAGATATGAACCGACATCGCCGCGGCTTCGTTGCGCACCATTCCGCCACCGTTCTCGGTCAAGCCAATCTTCGGATTATGCACCTGCCGCTTGCCCGCTTCACCGCGCAACTGCCAGAAAATCTCGCAGATCTGCGCGACTCCGGTGGCGCCAACCGGATGGCCTTTGGCGAGAAGCCCGCCGGAAGGATTGACTGGAATCCGTCCGGTGATCTCGGTCGTACCTTCGTCGATCAGCTTCCCGCCTTCGCCGGGCTTGCAGATGCCCAGTTCCTCGTAGGTCATCAGTTCGGCCGGCGCGGACGCATCGTGGAGTTCAATCACATTGAGATCCCCGGGGCCGACTCCGGCGATTTCATAGGCTTTCCTTGTGACCCGCGTGACGACGCCCGGATCGTCCGGTCCGTGGTCGGAGCCCGACGACAAAACCGACGCGAGGACTTTGACCGGCTTGTTGGTGTAGCGGCTCGCAACCGAGGAGGCGCACAGAATTGTTGCCGCGGCGCCATCGCCGATCGGCGAGCACATCAGGCGCGTGAGCGGCTCGGCGACGACCGGCGAATTCAAAACATCCTCGAGCGAGTAAACGTCCTGGTACTGCGCGTGAGGATTGAGACTGCCGTTGCGATGATTCTTGACCGCGATGCGCGCGAACTGTTCCTTGGTGGTTCCGTAGCGCTTCATGTGGCCGCGCGCTCCGGCGGCATAGAAGTCCATGAACATCGAGCGCGATTCGCCCGCCCCGCCTGCCGCCTTGGGGGCTTCGCCACGCGCGGCGCGCTCGGCCTTGAGCTGCTCCTGCTGGGCATTCATGTCGGCGATTATCTTCTGCATCATCTCGACGTCAACCGCCGATCCGATTGCCGCGAACGACCGCTTCTTGTCCTGGTGGTAGAGCTTCTCCATCCCGAGCGCGAGCACCACGTCGTACATCCCCGACGCGACATAGAGCCATGCGAGATGAAAGGCGGTCGCGGAGCTGGCGCAGGCGTTCTCGCAATTGACAATCGGAATTCCGCCGATCCCCATCTCGCGCAGCACGACCTGACCGCGAACACACTCCTGTCCGGTGATCAGGCCCGACATCGCATTGCCGACCACCGCCGCTTCGATTTTTCCCTGATCCACGCCCGCCACACCGAGCGCATTATTGACGGCATCTCGGGCGATCACTTTCATGCTGGTATCGAGGTACTTGCCGAACTTCACCATTCCGGCGCCGATAACTGAAACTTCTCGCATGTTGGGCTCTCCTTAGGCTTCGACCGCGGGCCGGTGCCCGATTGAGTTCACGATAACCTACCGCTATCGCGCCCTGCAAGGCGACGCAAACCCGCAGCGCGGGGTTGGCGGCGCAGCGGTCCAGCATGGGCGCTGCGCCGAGCCGGGCGCGATACTGACACGAAGTTGGTTCGCGCTTTACTGGCGCAGGCTTTTGACGCCGCGCCCGTGGCGCCCGGTTTATTAAAGATCCGAATTTGACTTTTTGGCTCCTGGTTATACGATCAGGCAGGACAGCGGAGCCTGTATTTATGCCGTGTTGTGCCTTCGCAGCGTTCATAATCAGTCAGATCGTACTCGGCTACGGCGCGATCAAACGATTGTGGCTGAACTCGGCCGATTCGCTCGATGAGGCGCCGAGCAACCCCGCCACCGAGTGGCGGCTGATTGCCGGCGCTCCCGCGCTCGCCGCGGGGGCGAACCGGCGATTCGGAGTACGCACGCTGGTGCTTGCCGCATCGATTGAGATTCTGCTCGCGCTCGGCGCCCTGTATGGTTACCGCCTGCACGCGCATCATCATCACCACGACCTTGCCAGCATCGCGGGCGCGCCGGCTTCCGTCCACGTCCGATAAAACTGGAGGAAAACCGCGATGGCAATCTTAGCGAGCGATATCGCTCAGCCGTTGATTCGGAGGATAGCCACCGTCGGGCCGGTGACCGCCGCGCGTCATCGGCGCAACGCGATGATTTACGCCACCATGTGCGTGGTCGGCTTACTTCCGACGATCCTCCGCATGTCGCCGGAAATGCAGGCCGCGGGCCTTGGCCTATGGATTCCCGGCGGCGGTTTCATCGCGGTCGGTGGATTTGGGATCCTGCTGTTCCCGGTGACTCTCGCGTTGTTTGCGCTGGCGGTATTCGCATGGTTCGGCGCCGGAATGGTGATCGCCCCCATCATTGTATGGCTGGGTGCGGCGTGGCTCGCCGGCAAGATGGTTGGCGAACAGGCCTGGTTCCTGGCGCCATACCTCGTGGCCGCGATGGTCGCCGCAATCGCGGTCTATTCGTATCAGCGGCAGCGGGCGAGCAAGGCCAAAGAACTCGCCAAGCTCGAAGCGCGCAACCGCGGCCTCGGCGCGGCGCTCGCGGAGGCGATCGAGGTGGCGGCGACCATGCCCGCGATCGGTGACCGCGAGCTGACCCCCGACGACCTCGCGGCATCGCGCTATGCGCTCGATCGCGCTCTGCAGCCGGTTGGCCAGATGAACGGCTACGACAAGGTCGATCAGTTTCAAACCTCAGCCTTGCGCTATCAGATCAATCATCTCGGCTATGGACTTGGCATGCTGCAATGTATGTACACGCCTAGCTTTCACGGTTACCTCTCGCAGGCGCAGCGTAACCTCATCGAGTTGTACCTTGACCGCCGAATATGGGGCTACTGGCTCTGGGAGTCCGCGTGGGGACATCTCAACCTCACCGATCCCGATCCCGCCGCGAAGGACAACATCATGCTGACCGGATGGTTCGGCATCCAGCTCTGCATGTACATGCTGAACACCGGCGATCGCCGTTACGCCGAACCCGGCAGCCTGCCCTTTCGCCGCAACCGGCATCGCGTGTTCAATCACGACGCGCACACCATCGCGCAGTCGGTAATGAAAAATTTTCTTGACTCGGAGTTCTGTCTCTATCCATGCGAGCCGAACTGGGTTTATCCGATTTGCAATCACTACGGGATGACCTCGCTGGTCATTTACGATCGCACGTTCGGAACCAAATTCGCTGCGAGCGTGCTCGAGCGATGGCTCAAGAACCTCGATACCGAGTTCACCGACTACAGCGGCAGCGTCATCGGGCTGCGCTCTTCGCTAACCGGGATTCGTTTCCCATTTCCGGCGGGAGATGCGGGCTTCGCGGGCTTCGAGAATTGTTTCGCACCCGATCGCGCACAGCGGTTGTGGGCCACCGCGCGGCAGGATCTCAAACCCATCATCAAGACTGATGCCACGGGCGCGAAGCGGCTTTCGTTGCCGGGCAAGGGGTTTGACTTCGGCAACTACAAATCGGGCTATGCCGGCGCCTATGCGATGCTGATGGACACCGCGCGTGAGTTCGGTGACTACGAAATCGCCGACGCGGCCCAGCGCGCACTAGATCAGGATTGCGGCCGTGCCGATGACGGTGGCGTACTGCGCTATTCCAAGGGCTCGAATCTTTCCAACGCGATGGCGATGCGGGCGCGCATCCATCGCCGCGGCGACTTCCGCGCAACTATCGCGCAAGGCCCTCCCGAGGGTTCGCTGCGTGGACCGCTTCTTGCCGATGCGAAGTACCCCGAGGTGCTGGTCGCTCGCGCATTCAGCAGTGGCGACGACCTCGATCTGGTGCTCTATCCAGGTTCGCAGCCGGGCCCGCAAGAGATCCGAGTCGAGCGGCTTCGCCCGGGCTCGAGGTATGTGATGCGCAGCGCGCCGGAACACGCGTTTGCGGCGGACAACCATGGCGCGGCGTCGCTCTCAGTCGAGCTTCGCGGGCGAACGCCAATACATATCGTTCCGGCAAACTGATTCGAGGCGTGACGGTTCATCGCATCGGCAGCCGACAGCAATGATTATCGACCCGGACGGGCTGTCCCTACCGACCGACGAGCCGTCGGCCGCCACTGATACAAGAAAGCAACATGCCAGTGGGGGCGGACGGCCCGTCCGCCCATCCGCGCGAGTAATCACGATTCCTTCGCGAAGATACCCGCTCCTCAATCCTATTTCTTAGGAGCGGCAGGCCCCCGCCGCGGACCCGCTTCGCGAGGCCTTCATCGGGCGCGTTTTCACTACGGAAATAAGCTAGCCCTCGACGGCGGTGTTTAGGTCGCTGACCGCGGTGGCGAAATCTTCCATAAACTCCTGCACTACGGTCCGGCACGTTTTGACGCTGTCCACCAGGCCGACGCCCTGGCCCACGAAATACGTCACCAACTCGCGCGCGCCGGGATTCTTGTTCGCCGCGAAGCGCTGCGCGGTGGCCAGCGCCGGTTCGCTGACCAAGCTCTGCAGCGGCATCGGCAGGGCACCGGGGCTGCCCGGACCTTCCCACGCGTCTGTCCATGCGGAGCGCAGTTGGCGCGAGGGTTTGCCCGTCCGGCACTTCGAGCGAACCGTGTCGCGCGAGCGGGCCGCGATCATCTTCTCCCGGAAGATCTCGCTGGTCTCAGATTCTGTCGTCGCAAGCCATACCGAGCCGGTCCACACGCCCGCTGCGCCCATCGCCATGCAGGCTGCCATCTGGCCGCCGGTCATTATGCCCCCGGCCGCGAGCACCGGGACGTTGCGAATCGGCTTGATAGCGCGAATCACTTCGGGGATGAGCACGATCGTCGCGACTTCGCCGCAATGCCCGCCCGCTTCGCCGCCTTGCGCGACGATAATATCGATGCCCGCCTTGGCCTGGCGGACCGCATGTTCGGGGGCGCCGACCAGCGCGGCAACCGGCACACCATGCTTGTGACCCATCTCGATCATCTGTTCCGGCGGCACGCCGAGCGCATTGGCGATCAGCTTGACCGGATGGCGCAAGGAGATATCGATCAGTTTTAACGCGTTCTCCTGCTGCATCGAGAATTGAGTCTCGGACGGCCGCGCCCGCTCACCCTCGATTACTTGCGACGGTTCGATACCGTGCTTGCGCAGGAGATCGCTGACGAAGTCCTTGTGCTGCTGCGGAACCCGCTTGGCGAGCGCGCCGTAGGTGACGCCTTTTTCGTTCTTGATCGACAGGTTCTCGGGAATCAGCACGTCCACGCCGTACGGCTTGCCATCGATATGGTCGTCGATCCATTTGAGCTCGACTTCCAGTTGCTCGGGGGTAAATGCCGTGGCGCCAAGCACTCCCATGCCGCCCGCCTTGCTGACGGCGGCGACGACATCGCGGCAATGGCTGAAGGCCAGCAGCGGGAAATCGATCTTGAGCATCGAACATATCGGCGTTTTCATATTTCCTGCGCTCCAACTCGCAATTGGTTTATAGCACAGACGCTATCCGCAAGCACAAAACGGCCCGTCCACCGCCCACGCGCGTGAACTCTCAAGTCACAACGGGAAGCGCTCGCCGACCATCTCCTCGCTCTTGCGCCACAAGTCATTGGCGTGCGCCAGATCGATAGCATATGAGCGCACACCGGCGCGCGAGGTCGCGTCGTCATTCACGTCGCAGACGTGACAGTCTTCGCAATAGCGCCCGCCAACCGCATCGGATGCGGCGACAAACCCGCTCCAAACCGAGGTCGCCGAGCCTTGCGGCACGGTCTTGAAACGAAATGCGGGCGCCTGATTGCCCGCGCCCGCGCTGATTCGCGCCCTCATCTGCTCGATGAGTTCAGGCGTGAGATGCCGACCGAGCTCGGTTTGGATTCCGCCCGGATGTATTGAAGTTGCGCGCGTGCCGCGTCCCTTGAGCCTGCTGTCGAGAGCCACCGCGTATAGAATGTTTGCCGTCTTCGAGCGGCCATACGCGGTGAACGGCTGATAGGGAGTCCGCTCGAAATTCGGATCTTCAAGATCGACATCGCTAATTCGATGGCCCGCCGAGGAGAGCGTGACGATTCGAGCGCCGGGTTTCAGCAGCGGCACTAAACGATTGACGAACACGAAGTGCCCCAGATGATTGGTCCCGAATTGCGTCTCGAAGCCGTCCTGAGTCTTGCCCTGCGGACACGCCATCACACCGGCGTTCGCGATAATCGCATCGAAGGGTTTGGCGCGCGCGATCAAATCGCTCGCCGCCCTGCGCACGCTGCTGAGCGAAGCGAGGTCCGCTTCGACCAGATCGACGGGCGGGCTGCCCGGCGGCTGCGGGAACGCTTGCGCGAGCGCGTGGCGCGCTTTCGCCAGATCGCGCGCGGTGCCGACGACGGTGGCCCCGTGCATCGCGAGCGCGCGGGCGGTCTCGACGCCCAAGCCGGCCGAGACGCCGGTCACCAGTACCCGCTTCCCCGAAAGATCGATGCCCTCCAGAACCTCATCGGCGGTCGATTCCGCTCCAAACCTCTTTGCCATCATACTTCTCCCAATCTCCAAACTTGTTTAGGTGAAGTGAAATCCGCCTTCCGCGCTCAAGCCGTCCGCACCAAGCCACCAGGTGTCTCCATCCGCGGCTTCGGCGCACTGCGGCGAGAAGCCTGGATCCAGACATAAGCTACACTACCTCAGCTCTCGATGAGCCACAAAGGGAGGCCGGCCTGCACCGCGAAAGGCCCTGACTCCGCACTGCCGACTGGATAATCCCTTCGATGATCTCGTGAACGGGCGGCGGTTTAATTGAAGAGCGACGATTTATCAAGATGCTCGAGTATCGCCATCGTCTGACGATAGCCTGCGTCGATCGCGAGCCGGTAGGCCTTCCAATCCAGCATCCCGATCGATTCGATCCGCGGCTCGATCAGCAAATCGACGTGCGGGCGCAGATGGCGGATCTGGGCTTCGCTGCCCACGGTTCCGGCGCGCATCAGCAGCGTGATGATATTGGGCGAGCCGCGGCGCGCCGGCCGCAGCATGGTGAACAGGCTCTGCTCCTCGAGGATTCCGGCGTCGGCGGTCACCGTATGCTCGCGCATCACGTCCACGGCGATCACCGGCCCGCGCCGCATCCCGAGCATCAGGTCGATCGGCATATTGTTGAGCACCCCGCCGTCAACCAGGATGTGATTGCCCTCGATCACCGGCGTGAGCACGCCCGGAATCGCGACGCTGGCGCGCAAGGCCTTCCAGATTGGACCGGTGCGATGCACCCAGACCTGGCCGGAGGTCAGATCCGATGAGGTGCAGAGCAGCATGCGCCAGCATTCCTCGACATTGAGATCGCCAAAGTGTTCGCGCAGGCGGCGCGAGACCCTGCGCCCGCGCGCCAGCGCGATCACCGGAATCGTGTAGTCGCCTAATGGATTACTGGTGACGAAGGCGGGGATCAGGTGCTCGAGCGCCTGGCCCTGGTCCCATTCGAGCGCGGCGGTGGCCGCGATGATCGCGCCCATGCTGGCGCCGGCGTAGAGGTCGATCTCGATGCCGGCTTCTTTGAGCGCGGCCAGCACGCCCAGATGCGCGAAGCCGCGCGCACCGCCGCCCGACAGCACGATTCCGACCGCGCGCCCCGCGATTAGCCGAGCCAGGCGCGCCAGGTCCGAAGCGTTGGCCGCGCGCAGATGCCAGCGATGCGCCGCGGGAAGACGTCCGAAAATTTCGCCGCTATGCGCCGCGCTGAGCGCGTCGCGGGGATGCACTATCACCAGCTCGACGCCGCCATGGGGCCGTGCCGTTATCAGCGCCTCGACCCCGGCGCTATCGCCCGTGACTTCAGTCGCAGCGGCGCCGACCAGCGCCAGCATACGATCCGTCTGGCGCAGACACCGGCCGGTCCACTCGGTAGTGGCGCATTCACCCACGTACAGGACCAGGTCGTGCGCCTCTTCCAGACGCGCGAACCATTCGGTTCCCCGCGCCGCGTCGGCGGCAGTTACGACTGCGGTCTTGCGTCCCAACGCTTCGAGCGCGCGGGCCAGATCGCGCGCGATCGACGCCGCATCGATATTGGAACTGAGCGGCTGGATCGCGAGCGCGCGTGGCGCGTCGTCGCTGGCCGGCCGGCGCGAGGTGTTGCGCAGCCGGCTCACCAGCAGTCCGTTCATGAAGCGCATCGCGCGCGGGCTTGCGTCGATCAGCCGGTCGAAGGCCGCCCGCGGCATCCGCAACAGCTCCGTGTCGCGCAGCGCCTCGACGCGCGCCGATCGCGGCTCGTCCGAGAGCAGCGCCATCTCGCCCACGGTCTCGCCCGCCGAGATGCGGGCCATAACCTGTTCGCCGCTGCCGGGCGTGCTCGCGATCACGCCAAGCCGCCCCGAGAGCACGATGAACATCGCGTCACCGGGTTCGCCCTCTTCGAACAGGGTCCATCCGCCCGGCAGGCTCATCCATTCGAGCTGCGCGCAGATTGCTTCGCGGATCTCAGGGGCAAGGTCGGCGAAGATCGCGAGCCGCGCGGTTTTGGCGGCCAGGGTTCGGTTCAGATCCGTAGAGTCCATCACAGGCGCACTCGCCACAGCCTAACGCGGCTTGCCAAACTTCTATCCGATCACGATTCCACGGCTCGGGTCGCTGCGCTTCATCAGGAACGCCAGCCGAACCATCGCCGCGCACAACACCGCCATCGCAAAATAGGCGTCAAGGTATCCAAGCGTGGCGGCCTGCGCTTGCATCCCCTGGTACACCCCTGCCACCGCCATATGCGCGGCCTCCGGAGTGTTGAGGCCCGCGTGGGTGAGAGCCTGGGTCATTCGCGCGGACAGCACGCGCACGCACTTATCGTAGCGCGTCAGATGCATCACCAGGTCGTGATCGTGCACCTGCGTGCGGCGGGTCACGATGGTTGACACCATCGCGATTCCGCCCCGCGACAGCACCATCCCGGCGTCGGTCGCGCCGCAGCCCATCAGCACTTGCGGGAACTGGGGCAGAATCATCACGCCGCCGTAGAGCACGAACATCAGCAGGTTGGCGATCGCGTTGGTGCGGTTTCTGAACAGGCGCAAATTCACGATCGGACGGCGGCTCGTGAGCTCCCGGGCGATCACGCCGATTAGCGCCGCGTCGCCGCCATTTCGCCGGCCGGCGTGGCGGCCATTCATCGCGCGCAATCTGTGCTCTACCGCCGCCGCGCTCATCGCAAATCGGGACCGAGCCGCTTCTCCATAAAGACGCTCAACGCGCTGGGCGCATAGTCTCCGAACGCCTCGATTTCCCGATAACCGGCCGCCCGGTACAGCTTCAACGCTTGCGGTTGTTTGATTCCGGTTTCGAGCCGAATCACGCGGAACCCGTGCGCGAGCGCAGTTTTCTCGAGCTCCTGCAAAACTCGGCGGCCCACCCCATTGCCGCGCGCGTTGGTTTCAACCCACATCCGTTTGATCTCGGCATATCCCGCCTCATGAAAGACCACCGCGCCGGTTCCGATCGCACGCCCCGCGGCACGCGCGACGAAGAAGCGCACATTGCGCCGCCGCAGCGACGCGACCTCCAGAAGATAATTGTGCTCGGGCGGATAGAGGCTCGCGAAGTAATTCTCTCCCGCCAGCAGCATGGCGCGTGCTTCAGGCCGTCCGGGATCTTCCGGACTGATTACCACCTGATCCTCCACCATGTGATTTTCTTCCGAACGGAACCACCACTGGCCGGCGCTACCCCCGATATCAGGCCGGCAGTTGCTCGCCGGGAACCCAGACCGAGTGAAAGCCGGCCGGCACGCGCTGCGGAATCTTGATTCGGGCAATCGGGCCCCTGGCGATATTCTTCGCATCGAGGATCACAACCTCGCCGGTGTCCTTCGCGCTCACGTCAGAGACGAATGCGACTACGTAGCCGTCGTCCTCGTCGCGTGCGCCGACGCGCGGCGCGAATGGACATTCATTGGCGGTGCGTCCCGGGCCAAATAGATACCTCTGCGTCGAGTTACGCTCGAGGTCGTACTTGACGATACCTTCGAAGTGCGGAACCAGTGAGTTGTACGCATAGCGCGAGCGACGCCCCATCCGCCCGCGATTAATCGTCGGCCATTCCGTGCGCGCGTCGTCGAGCTGTTCTTCCCTGACCACGCCGGTCACCAGGTTGAACCGCCATCGGTACATCTGCGCCTCGAGCCGCAGGAACGCCCGCATCCGCGCGAGCTCGCCTTCGCCGCGCCTGGCTCCGGGTTCGGGCTGTATCACCCGGCAGGCGTCCATCACGATCTCGTCGTTGCCCAGGGCGTCCATACTCTCCCAGGCGTTGACGACGTGATAGATGTAGCAGGGCGATGCCTCGAACCATCGCACCTGGGCGTTGGTCCCGAACCGCGGCAAGATGCCGAACCGGCTCGGCATTTCTGGATAGTAAGTTACCTTATGCACACCGCGAAGTAGCAATTCAGGGTCCCAGAACAACGGCAGATCCATCAGGACTGAGTACCGCTCGGTGAATGCCATATCGTGCGGCAATCGCGGTCCGGGAATTTCGATCGGCGCATGATGCGTCAATTCCCCGGCCGCGGACACGACATTGTAGGTCATGAACGGCGCGGCGGTCGAGTAGTCGAAAAACAGCAGTTCGCCGGTCGCTGGATCGCTTTTCGCGTGCGCCGATACCGTGCGCTTGAGGCCGCCGCGAAATGTCTCGACGCCAAGAGTCTCGAGCGTGCGCGCATCTATTTTGTACGGAAGACCGCATTGATACCACAGCGCGAGTGCGTAGCCGTTATGAAATACCACGTCGGTGTTGGCGGTGTCTTTCAGCCATCCGTCGGAGCCCGCGCCCCGGGGCGCGTTCGGGTCGGGACGATCCATCAGCCCGGGCCACACTGCCCGCCCGGCCTGCTTCTCGGCCTGAAAACCCTCGGTGCGAATCCATCGGTTTCGGTACGAGGCTTTCCCGCGCTCGAATTGAATCGCGTGGATCATCCCGTCTCCGTCAAACCAGTGATAGCGGCCCCGCGGCTGGAAGATCGGATTCGGCCCGTTGCGCAGGTAAACGCCGAACAGGTCATCGGGGATTTCGCCGACGACTTCCAGATTGTCGGCGGTAATCTCGTGTCCAATCGGGCCAAACACGCCGCGCAGGAACGGATTCTCGCCGGCTTCTATATTGATCGGAATTTCATTATCAATTTTCAGCATCGCATCTCGTCCCCGATTGCCAGAGTCCTTGGGCGCCGCATCGAACCTTAGCATAGGCGGCAATTCGCCAGTAGGACCAGCGTCCCGACGATCTCTTCGTGCGATCGCAGTCGCGGCGCGCGCCCAGGGCTGGCGAGTCGCCGGTCATGCTGATTCTCGGGGCTTTACGCCGGGGCATCGGTGGAACTAGGATCGGGCAGACAACGTGCACAGCCACGATCGCAACCCAAGGGAGACAGCCCCGATGAGCGAGCATCTTACCGAAATCGATCAACCCAACCGATGGCGGCTCGAAACCCCTGGCCATCAGGGATGGAAACGCACCGCCCGCCCCGGCGATCCGAACAAGTACTTCATGGTGTCCGCCGATTGCCACGCCAACGAGCCCGGCGGCCTGTGGCATCAGCGGCTCGACAAGGAATACGCCAAGCGCCTGCCGCGGATCGAGGTCGATGAAAACGGCGTCAAATGGCAAGTCTCCGAGGGCTGGCAGCGCTCGCGCCTGCTCGACAACCGCCTTGAGGGCGAGGACCACGTCCGCGGCAAGGCGGGCGCCGATCCCGCGCAGCGCCTGATCGATCTGGACCACGACGGCGTGGATGTCGAAATCATCTTTCCGAACAAGGGCTTGATGATGTGGGCGACCTCGGACGTCAAGTTCGCGGCGGCGCAGTGCCGCGTGTGGAACGACTGGGCCGCCGAGACTTACGGACCGCATCGGGACCGGATGGCGCCGATGGCGTCGATCGCGACCGGCGACTTGGAAGGCTGCGTCGCCGAGGTCGAGCGCGCCGCCAAGCTGGGCTTTCGCGGCGTCACCCTGCCCTGCAAGCCAATCTTCGGACCGCACGACGCGCGCCATCCGAATTACAATCTGCCGATCTTCGATCCGCTGTGGGCGGCGATTCAGGACGCCAACCTGTGCGTGACCTTCCACGTCTCGACCGGGCGCGATCCGCGGGCGGCGCGCAAGGACGGCGGCGCGGTTATCAACTACGTGTCGCACTCGCTGGCGCCGACCATCGAGCCGATCGCGAATCTGTGCGCATCGGGAGTGATCGAAAAATTCCCGAAGCTGCGCTTCGCGTCGATCGAGGCCGGCATCGGATGGGTGCCGTGGGCGCTCAACGCGATGGACGAAGCGTACAAGAAGCATCACATGTGGGTGTTCCCGAAGCTCAAGCATCTGCCGAGTGACTACTTCCGCAGCAACGGATTCGCGTCGTTCCAGGAGGATGCGCCGGGACTCGACCTCGCGCCCAAGTACGACCTGTGCGGAAATTTCATGTGGGCCAATGATTATCCGCATCACGAAGGTTCGTGGCCGCACTCGGCCGAGGCGATCGAGCGGCAGATGGGCCATCTCGACGACGATCAGCGCGCGCAGATTCTGGGAATGAACGCGGCGCGGATGTTCAATCTCGAGGTGCGCCGCCGGGTGCCGATGCCCGCGGCCCGCGCGAACTAACCGCATCGAGATCGATGCTCGCGCCGATGCGCGAGTGCTACTCCTCGAACCGGCCACGCTGCGCCAATCTGATGGCGGATGTGGCCGTTTTCTGCCGCCTCGCGGCCTCCCGCCTTCGATAATCGCAAAGCTTCGAGCGCCTTGGCGCTCTGGCAGAATTCTTGCGTTGATCGCATTCGGATCAGCGCAGCGAAGCAGCGGGCGGATTTGTGATACTCGAATTATTATACTGGATACCGGCGGCCGCCGCGGTCGTTTACTTCGAGCTCGCCTTGATGCTCGGCGTCCTCGACCTGCGCAGGCGCGCCACGGCGCAGGCGCGGCGCGACTGATCGCGTTCCCGTCCTCATCAGAACAGCCGCTGGCCGAAGAAGAACGAGTTGATGTCGCGTTTGCTGCCCTGCACTGCCGCAGCCGGCTTCTTCGCCAGCCGCTCGGCGAGCGCGCGCGCCTCGCTCATCAACTCCTCGCGCTTGACGACTCGATTTACGAGCCCCATCGCCGCCAACTCCTCCGCGCGATAGTGCCTGCACTCCAAAATCGCCTCGCGCGCCCGCCACGGTCCCATCCGCGCCGCCATCAGTTGCGCCGGAGCGCCGCGATAGGGCACGCCCATATCGACCTCGGGCACCCAGAACTCCGCGCCCTCGACAACGATGCAGAAGTCGAACGCCAGCGCGAGTGACCATCCGCCGCCGATCGCGTAGCCGTTGATCGCGCCGATCGTCAGCGCGTCGAGATGCGTTATCGCCTCGAAGACCCGCCCGATCAGCCGCGGAAACCGCCCCGCCGTCTCGCGCGAGACTCGCGCCCGCTCGAGCGGATCGGAAATGCCTCGAGTCGCCGAAAGATCGGCGCCGGCCGAAAACGCCGGGCCGGTCCCGGTGACGATCAGCACGCGAATCTCGCGGTCGTCGCGCACCTGATGGATGAGCACCTCGAGTTCGAGGATGACCTCGTCGTTGAGCGGATTGCGCTTGTCGGGGCGATTGAACGTGATCGTGGCGATCGCGCCATCTTTGCTAAACTCGAAATATGCCGGCATGGGCTTTTCCTGTGCGCAGGCGCGCGCTTCCGATGCTAGCGCCGCCGGCGCTTCGGCGCGATAGCCACAAGCGCATCGCGATGCTCTACTTGATCGCGAGACGAGCGATCCATGAATCAGCCGCCGAAATCGCGCCTTGACGAAGCGGTGCAAGCCGCGTGCGCACTGTTCGCGAAACTGCTGCGCGGGCGCGTGATTATCGCGGCGATCGACGGCGGCGGCGGCGCGGGCAAGTCCACGCTCGCGGCCGGAATCCGCGCCGCGCTCGGCGGAGTTTCGATCGTCCGGACAGACGACTTCTATCGCCCGCTCGATGGCGACGATCGCGCCGCGCGAGATCCCGAATACGCGTACCGCAACTATCTTGAGGTCGAACGCTTGCGAGCCGAGGCACTGGCTCCTCTGCGCGCCGGGACGGCCGCCCGATATCAGCCGCGCGAATGGACCAGCGCCGAGTTGCGCGGATGGACCGAAATCCCGCCCAATCCGATCATCATCGTCGAGGGCGTATATTCGACGCGCCCCGAGTTGCGCGACCTGATCGAGCTTGCGATCTTCGTCGATACTCCGCGCGATATCAGACTCGCGCGAATGAAGGCGCGCGCCCAGATTGACACGGTTTGGATCAACCGCTGGATGGCGGCCGAGGACCGGTACTTCGAGGATCTGCGCCCCCTCGACTCGGCCGACCTGGCCGTCGCGGGCTTCTAGCCCCGCGCCTTCGGCGCGCAACGTGCGCGGGAATGACACTCGTCAATCGCCTATCTACCGGAGGATAGTCATTCGAGAGCGGAGAACAGATGTGACTAATGAAGCGCCGGGCCGTTGTCTCGCGATGGGTTCGTTTGAATTTTTTTTAGCTCAGAGCCTGCCGCCGACTCGAGATTTGCCTTGAATTCATTGAACTCCACGCCGTGACGCGCCAAGTTCGTCCTGTCGCCGGTCACCGCACACTCTCTCGATGACTTCGCCACTCGATCGCCTCATATTCCATTACCCACTCGGCGGGCATCTCCATAATTCCTCGACCACCCAACCTCGCACCTGATTATACACATCCCGCGCCGGTTTACAAGGCTGAGTAGTTCATCCCCATACTATTGAGACCTGCATGTCGTAGTGACAATTCCGATCTGGCTCGATTCCTCGGCGTGTCATTCCCAAGCCCTTCGACATTGCTCAGGGCAGGCTCCGGATGCCGCGCGAGAGCTTGTCCTGAGAGTTTGTGAATTTTTTGATCGTTAGCGTTTGGTGTCATCCTGAGCGAGCGCTGCGCGAGTCGAAGGACCCCGGAAAACACTCGGGGTATTTCGACTCCGGCCGCAGCGGCCTCCGCTCAATATGACACAAAATCGAGTCGAACCCGAAAAACTCACAGGCTCTGAGCGGAGCCGAAGGAAATCCTGGTCTTTTGCTCCGCCGCGGCACTGCAATCCGGGATTCCTCGTGGCACAGGCTTTAGCCTGTGGAGCACACCGGCTGAAGCCGGCGCCACTTAGCCGCGCGCGGGAATGACAGCAGGTGGCGCGCTGGAGCGGGTCGGTGTCACTATCTTCTGCGGAACTCAATTAAGTCCTCTGTGTCTACCGATTTCACCACCCCGGCGTATCCTTCGATGCTGTCAAATTATTGCAATTACCGCTCTCGGCCAATGTCTTCCCGGGCATGGGTCTCGCGCACGGGAAAATCGACCTAACCCCTACCCCTTCCCGGACGAGAGTGTCGATTTTCGTAACTGGGTGGCCAAGTACATCTCCCTCGGCGATCCGCGGATGGCGCAGAATGGGTTGGGAGGTAGGAATCCATGGGGAGAATGGGGTCGACGACAT
>Ga0307373_10000571_pt1 | contig 70957 bp, 66 predicted proteins | sample OX2MG_FD_202534 | JGI IMG/M metagenome (GOLD analysis project Ga0307373, IMG submission 202534) | Soil microbial communities from Risofladan, Vaasa, Finland - OX-2 | ecosystem: Environmental > Terrestrial > Soil > Coastal area > Acid sulfate soil | place: Finland: Risofladan, Vaasa | collected... | reverse complement strand
CGATCAAACGGTCGCGGTTACGGCTGCCTACACGCACACCTTCGGGCCGATGCGCTCCTGGTTTGGAACGCTCCAAACCAATTATGGCACCGGCTACCCGGTTGCATTTCAGAATCTCAACGGCGGAATTCTCAACGGGCGCCTGCCATCGCACACGACGTTCGACTTATCACTCGGACGGCATTCGACAGCGAAGACGCTCGGCTTCGATTTCGACGTGCAAAACCTGTTGAACCATCAGTACGTCATCAAGATCGCGAACGGGTTCAACACGACGCAGATCGCAAGCGGACGCCGGGTGGACTTCCGCATTACCTCCGCGCTCTAATGCATGGGCCCGCCGGGCTAGCCGAGCTTTGTTAGATGAGATGCTTCAACCGGAGCGCCTCGTACGTCTGCTTGCAGCCGCAGAAGGATGGAGGTTTCTCGAGCGTTCCAGGGCTCTGCACCACGCATCCCCGTTCGCCGTGTAGAGTGACCGAGTGCCCGCACTCGTCGCATGCATCGCTTTTAAGCAACGCGCATACGGCTTTTAGGATGCACCGCGGTTGCAAGCGCTGCGACGATGGAACGAAGCGCGCCATCCGAACGGGCATGCATCAGTTCGAGCACCAAGCTTGGGGAGGCCCCAAGCCCACCTTCGTCGCGCCCGATGCGTTGGGCGAATTCGTCGGCGACGGCTACGATGAGGGCGAGGGTGCCGACCCGGTCGTCGCCATCGATCGCATAGCGTTGGTACTCGCGGATGGGACCTGCCAGATTCCGGAGCTCGGGAATCCGCTCGAGAGCCGCCGGGTCGAGGTCTCGCAGAACGCCGATGCGGCGCGCCCGCACGGCATCCGGAGCGTCTTTGAGGGCCCCGGCGATTCGCGCCGACCACTCCCCGACTTCGCGAGCCCGGGCATAAGCCGAAGTATTGCTGCCGACGGAGAGCACCAGCACGGCGTCGATAACCGCCTCTACCTGCGCTTCCCGCACCCAAGCGGTCTCAAGCACGCTCGGCGCTATCGTCCGCAGCTTCCGCTCGGCCTCCAAACGCCCCAGCTCCCAAAGGGTAAGTTCCTCGTCCATAGGATGAGCCTAAGGCAGAGGGGGTCCGCTCCACTATACGCATGCTTAGGTAGGCCAGGGTGGAAATTCGGCCGAGTCCCGCTTCAAACCGGGCATATTTGCCGTAAGATGTCAAAATAGATGGTCGGAACCGACTACCTGTATTGCTTCGAAATCACTTCTTGAAAGGGTGGATACCATAGTGTTTCAGTTACTGGCTCTTGTTCTTAGCATTTTTGCCGGCCATTTTGGCGGGACGTTCACCGCCGCCGATTCAGTTGGTGGACCGCCTACGTCGCGCATGATTGCCCCCGCTGACTCGATCGGCGGCCCGCTTACCTCACCCGTGGTTACCCCCGCCGACTCGATCGGTGGCCCGCTCACCGCGCCCGCGGTCACCTCCGCTGACTCGATCGGCGGCCCGCCTGGGTCCGTAGTTGTCTCCGCCGACTCGATCGGTGGCCCACTTACGTAAAAAGAGCGAATCGCTAGGCGGTACCCCAGGGTGCCGCCTACTTTAGCGGGAACATCGTGCATATGGAAAGGCCTTCGCTGGTGGAAGACGCCTTAAACGCATTCCAACACGGTCACTATCAAAGGGCGAAAGACATTCTGTTGGGATGTCCGCGGTGCACTGCGTGCTCCGAAGTGCTTCTTCTCATCGGCCTGCGGCTACGAGATTACGATCTCGTTTGGAGAGCCGCCGTCGACCTGCGTGAAACGGGCGAGACGCCGGATCAGCGCGCAATCGGCGAAGCAAGGATATTTTATGCCGACGTTGCCCGGAATCGCACAGCAGAACCCTTCTCTCAGACAACGCGCCCGCGAACAGCGGTAGGGAAAGCCGAAATCGCACTTATCCACGCATCGATCGAATGGATGCGTGGTTCGACCGACATAAAGACGCTACTTTCGAAAAGCCCTCCGCAAACGCTCGATCAAAAAATACGGCGAATATCGATTGAAGCCTGGATTGCAGCACATCGCGGAGATATTCGTCGACACTCGGAGTTACTGCTGAACGCACTAAGTCGTGCTTTGGCAGGTGGACTCGACGTCGGAGCGATCATGGTGCTTGCGCACCCCGTCGCCGCCCTGTTTCGCGAAATTGATTTAGGCGAGCTTGCCCCATATGCGGAAGCGATTCTCCAGAAGGTTCCATGGGGATCCGTTTCGATTCACGATCGCTTTTATGGAGAGCGAGCATTTGCCTGGCGACGAGCTCTCGACGGCGACTTCATATCAGCACTGAAACACCTGGATACCGCGATGCTTGCAGCGCCCGACGATCTCTGCAGGGCACTCTCTCATATTGACTCGGCTCGGATTGCCGTTGCGAGCAACTCGCATGTCCACGCGCAAGCCTCGGTAGCATTGGCTTTCGCGGCTTTTGAGCGCGTCGAATGGACCGTCGCCACGCATGAAGAGCCCTTGGGACTCTATGGTTCTCTCGACATTCTCTCGGTAGAACCAGAGCGAGCCCGGCTTCTGCTTGACCGTGCCGTTGCTGCCGTTCCTACTGCGGCGCTAGGGATCGCGCACGGTTCCCGCCTTACGGCATACCGAACATTTGCGGAAGCAGCTGTCGCAACGTCGCCTGAGGAAGCGCACATAAAGGCGAATGCTGCATATCGTCTTTTTATCAAGTGCGGATATATTTTTCGGGCGGCCTCGGCAGCCGTGCTTGCGTTCGAAGCATCGGGCCAACGTAAATGGTTGGAACGTGCATCAGAACTCGTCATGCCGTATCCCCGCTCCATACTTGCGATGTCACTTCGTCAATATGCGGAGCGTCCCGACGGATTGACCGAACGGCGCTTGCAGGTTTTGCGCGGACTTTGTCAGGGAAAAACCTCGCAACAGGTTGCCGAGTCTTTGTGCCTGTCCGAAAGTACCGTTAGGAAGCATATTGGAGATCTCCATCGTATCCTAGGAGTAACACGCCGCGCGGAGTTGGTGCTGCGGGCGATCGAACTCCGCCTCGCCGCGTAGACTGCCGACGCGCGAACCTCACCGGCAGGCTTCCGCGGAATCCGCTGCTCCGGCATTCTCGGGTGAATTCAAGCTCTCAGCGAGCAATGCGATTCATCGCTTTTTATTTTGTAAAAACTAAGCCCGAGATTTTGCCGGCTTGGTCGAACGAAATGTACTCCTCGATGGATCCGGCCTTGAATGCAACGACGTAGCGATAGACCGTGGTTTGGCCAACCATTTTGGAGCCGCCGTATGCCGCACCGTACGGCTGACCGAGAGGCGCGAGCTGCTTTTGCAGAGTGGTTAGCATCTGTGGCGTGAGTTTCGCGTCGATCGTCTTATTGAGTTGGCTGCGATCGACGTTGCCGCTCTGCACTCGTTCCAGCCATTCGACGGCCTTGCTCTCTATCGCCGGATTTTGAGAGGCAGCGCTCGCGGCCAAGCCCGGCAGGGGCGCGGCCGGCGCCGGCGCGGTCTGCGCGCCCGCGCTCAAAGGCGTTGTGCCGACTGCAAGCAGCATTGCGATGACGACGGGGTAACGACTTTTACTCATGATTGCCTCTCACCTGATTGTCTCTGAGCGCTCACGGAACCACGTGTGGCACGCGGAACGTGAGCTGGAAATTGGGAGCGTCTTGAGTAAGCCCGATCGCCAAAACCGTTTGGTACGAGAGGTTCTTGCTTACCGCGTAGGTCGCTCCAATGTTGAACACCGCCGCATTGAGCGCACTTCCAACCACATTGGTCCACGGCAGCCCGTCGGGGCGCTCCCGCAGCGGCTGAACCATCGAATCCTGGAACGAGAACGAGGTGCTCATGCGGTCGTTCAGAGAAAACGCCGTTCCGATCGTAAAGCTCAGCGAGCCACCGGGCTGGATCGTTCCGGGCTGTGTGATGCCGACATAAGGGCTGATGTCGTTGTAGTGCTGCGGTAAGTTATAGGCTAGATTGACGCCTCCGAAAACGACTGCCGGATCGAGCGTTTTGATCATCGTCGCGCCCAGTTGTAATCCCCAGGCTCCTTGCCCCGTCGGGAGCGCTTCCACATAGGAAAGGTTGTTGTTCGTCGTGTCCTGGTACACCTTAATCCCATACGGGCTGATCCCCGTCGGAGCGGTGATATGGGCACTCAGAATGGTCGCCGGGCTGCCAAGCGAATGCTGAGCAAGCTGATAGTAGAGCCCAAAGTTTACATCGCCGATCGAGCCGCTATGCGTACTGCGCTCGCTGATCTGTGCGGTGGACGATTGCGCACCCTGAGAACTGTACATCGACGAGCGATAGACGAATGGAACCGTCGCATCGAATTGCAAACGATTAGATGCGCCGTAAGCGATATTGAGATTCGGCTCGTAGAGCGCGTTCTGCTGCCGGCTTACGTTGATGTTCCCAAGAAAAATCGCTCCCAGCGCCATGAATCCGTTAAGGGTGAAGAATCGGTTATCGCCATACGTATAGGTCGCCGCAGGCGTCAGGGTTAGCCCCTTACTGAATAGCGCATTCTCTTGCTGGTATACGGCTTTTACCGCGTTGGCAGTCGGCGCAGCTTTGCCATAGGTTTGCTGGGCTATCGGAGGTGGAGCAATGAGGTGCGCTGCCGACGCCGACGGGGCCGACGCCTCGACGTAATGGTTCTGCGACGGCAGAGGGTCCAAATAGCTCGGCGTCGATTGATAGACGGCCGGCTCGGCAGTAACGACGTTAGGCGAGGACATCTGCGACGACTCGTTCTGTTGCCGGCTGCGTTCGAGCGCCTTGATGCGCTGGCGATCTCGCGCATTCTCCTTTGCCAGATGCTGCATCTGCAACTGGAGAGCATGCACCTGTTGCGCGAGCGTCTGCTCTGCCAGCGCCGGCGCCGGCAAAACCATCGCAGAAGACAAAACTACGGCCAGATATCGCGAACCTTTAAACATGAGCGCGCCCCCTTTTATGGTATTCCGATTAGGGTATTCAAAATCGTCGACATTCCCGTGCCGGTTAACGGGCTCGTCGGCTGACTATGAACGGTGATGCCGAGTTGATTGGTAATCTGGTTTGCGTCGCCCCACGCTTGTACGGATTGCCCGATCGTGCCGGACCCTACCACCTGCGACACCGTGCCGCGCGGCGTCACGATCGAGACGCTGAACGCGTTGTCCCCGACCGTGGTCGAGCATTGCGCACCGCAGGTATTGATGACGGGAACCGGAGTTAAGCCCGGCGCCGCGTTGCCATAGGTGACGGTCGCTTCGTTTGACGCCGTATTGCCGTCGCCGGCTATTTGAATGCTCTGCCCGACGCCGCTCGAGATATTCGTCAAGGGAGCGTTTCCGGCGATGCTGTCGTTGGCGGGCCCTCCTGGAATACCGCCGCCGCTCCCGGAACTCCAACTCTGGATCGAAACGCTCTTAGACTGTACGTCGATCCCAACGTTTAGTCCGACGCTGTCTTGCGTCGGGCTCGCAGCACCTTTTACCGTCCACGTGCTTACCATCGCGATCCCGAAATACGTTACGCTGCCCGATCCCGTAAGGTTGGAGAGCGGTGAGGGGCCACTGGCGGCGGCCGCCGCGGGTGTCTGTGAGAGGATCTGCGAGCCGGGCGTCCCCATCGCAAGGGCAATCGGCCGAATCTCCGTCGGCGGTACGTATTTACCGCGAATCCCATTAAGATCCGCGTCCGAAACGGCCGAAGCATCCGCCGGCATGGCCGGAAACGCCGTCGCGTCGGCTCGCGCCGGCACTGCGTCGAAGAAAGGGAGCGCCGCAAGAACTACGGTTGCGATCGTTAAGCGGGCGATAAGCATGGCGCTTCTCCTCATCACAGGCGATTCATGGCCGGAATGTACACGAGCATCAACTGCGCGTTATTAAGCGCATTCGATACAGACGGAATGCCATTCGATATCACGTCAAGCGGCAGCGGCTGGTTCAGCGCCAGCAATTTATTGTGTATGTCGTAGGTGTTGGCCGCGATCACGAAAATGATGCCGTCCCACGAGTGCGCGAATGCACCCGTCTCGATCCGGCGGTTTCCGAACATCGGATCGGCCACATACACGTAGTCCGGATCCGCATGCTTCAACACCACGAAGTGCGAGTATCCCTCGACCGTTATCAGCGCGATCGACGGCACTTTAATCGCGTACAGCGATGTTAGCGGAAGACGATAGCCGGACCCGATAAACCCTATCGCGTCGACATAGTGCTTGATGTCCAGCAATGAAAAGCCGTGGGTTTTGACGACTTGCGGATCGCTGATGCTGAGCATTCCACGGATCGTGCCGTTTTCAGTCGCTGCCAAACCGTACGCGTAGCGCAGTAGGGTCGCCACCGAGGCGGCCCCGCAGCTATAGTCCGTCGATTGGCGAACGATATGGGCAAAGCGTTCCGAATAGAACGATGAGATGTGGAAGCTCACTTGCCCGGCTCCCGGGATGAGCATCGGCGATTGCTGCCCCAAGGCTCCTCGAGAGACCGCGAGCATGACTAAAAGCGTTAGACTGATAATGCGCATGGTGGTTGTTTTTCAACATTCCGCATAGTATGTGTGGGCACGGATCGCCGTGCCCACACCACAAAGCAGCTCGTCTCTATGGCTCGACCACGAGGACGTTGGCTTGCTGGTTGCCGATGCCGGAGGCTACGTTAGCCCCGATGTTTCCTGAAGCGTTCTGGAAGGCGTTGTTACGAACATCAGCGTTATTTCCACCCGACAGAATGTTGACGGTGACTGCCGAGATTTGGCCGATGGTCGAGGTGACGCTGCCGAGATCTCCGTCTGCAGCAGAGCTGAGGTTCATCACAACAGCACTATTTGATTGCTGATTCAGCGATCCGGCAGCCAGGTTCAGCCCGATATTGCCTTTGGCGTTCTGGAACGCATTGTTCATAGCCTCGGCGTTATTTCCGCCCGAGGCGAGGGAGATCGTAAAGGCCTGGCCTTGCCCGACCGTATCGCTGACGTTTGTCACGTTCTCGAGTACGGCAAGGGCGTTGTCCTGCATATTCTGTGCGCCGCTCGCGATGTTGGCTCCGACATTACCCGAAGCATTGCGAAACGCGTTATTTTGCACAGTTGCTTTGTTCAGACCGGAGAATACGGATGCCGCACCCAAGGTCCCTTGGAGAAAAGTTCCGGTATAGTTGTACGCTGGCGATGTCGGGCCATCGATATATGCGCTATTGGCCTGCTGGTTGCTGTCGCCGGCGGCGATGTTTGCGCCGATGTTGCCGCTCGCATTCTCGAACGCATTGTTTATGGCCGCCGCGGTGTTTGCGCCGCCGCCGCCATTACCGCTCAAGATATTGATCTGCCCGACGGTCTGATCGACGGGAACCGTGGGCGGCGCGGCGAAGGCCGGCCCGCATAGAGCTGCGATGAATGCAAAGCTCGCCGAGGCCGCTATGAGTTTTCTGTTGATCCGCACGTGATGCTCCTTCTGTAATCGCGTGACGCTAATGCGTTACGCCTTGTTGAACTTGGAATAGAAAGCCATTGGCCGATGCGTTTCCGGTCCCGGCAGTTTGGTTGAGTTGAACGATCCCTTTGCCATGAAAGGTCGTGACATCCGAACTCACCGAGTTCGCTATTGCGGCCGGTGTTGTACCGTTCGCGGATGTCGTTTGAACCGGCATGGCGCCGGCGAGCGTGTCGTCGCTCAACTGCTGGGCGGGAACCGCAAACCGCACGATGGCGAGGTTGCCCTGTTCGTTACCGGATCCGGCAGATTGGTTTACCTGCACGAGACCGGAAACATTCGAAAAAGCAAAGTCTCGGATGCTAGCGGAGCCCCCACTCCCATTGGAGATGGTGGCCTGCTGCGTTAAGCGAAGGGGAAGGTGTGTGTCGCCGACGGTGATATCGGTGACGTTGCCTTGAACGTTCCCATTACCGGCGGCCTGATTGATATGAAGCGCGCCGGGAACTGTTTGGAACGCATCGTTCGCGATCGTTGCGGTATCACTGGCAGGCGTCGGATCGGCGAGCGCCGGTGTTCCGACTCCGCTCAGAAAGCCCAGAGTAACGGCCACTGCAACGATGTTGAAGGGACGCATATTCACATCGACACCTGTTTTCTCTTTCGATTCGAAAAGCGTACTATTGCTGCATGGTCGCGAACAGTGACGAAAGCCCCGGGACTTTCGCCCCTGCGCGAGCGACCTTTATTTGAACGTTAGATCGTTGCACATGTCCGTTAGCATGCGACGAATCGTCGGCGATCCGGCACTCTTGGGAATGACCAATTTAACCTGCGGCGCGGTATGAATTTGCGATTGGGTATGCGACATTCGCGCACAAAAAAGCACGACCGAGCTCTCTCGGCTCGCCGCCTCGGCACGGCGTAGTGCATTCAAGAGGCCGCCGGTGAGATAGTCGGTATCCATGAAGACCAGTCCGGGGCGATGCCTGCGCAGATAGTCCTCGTCGAGATCCGCGCTGACGTACGCTACGGAAATGTTGAGGCCCGAGAAGATGGCGGTCAGGGACCGGACCAATATGCCCTGCGCCTCAACGATATAGACGCTGGGCAGAGAGATGGACGGCATATTCATATCCGTCCATCGTAGTTCGAGACTTGAACTTCCTTAGAGGCCGCTACTGCCCACCGACGTTAGTACCAAGGGACTACGACTTCCGGTAGCGAGACCGTGACGCACCGCGTGAACTGCAACCTGGGATCGAGCCGTAAGCCCAAGTTTCACGAAGATACTCCCGATATGGTTTTTAACGGTCTTTTCTGATAACTGCAACTCGCTTGCGATCTGCTTGTTCGTCAGGCCCTCTGCGAGCAGACTAACGATTTCGAGTTCGCGAACGGTGAGGTCGCTGGTGCATCGCTGGGTCCGCGGCGCGGAGCCCTTGAGGACGGATCGCACGAGCCGCGGGTCGACGTAAAACCCGACGCTGGCGACGGTATGGATTGCATTGAGAATTTCCGTCGGAGCGAGGTCCTTAACGATATACGCATCGATGCCGCTTGCGAGCGCGTTTAATACGACGCTTTCATCCAGAAATGCCGAGAGCATGCAAATGCGTGAACTGACTCCAGCTTTCCGAAGCGCATGAACGATTTGGCAGATATTGAGCCCGTATGGGTCACCGTCGATCACGAAGATGTCATGTTCTACAGCCAGCAAGGTGGCAATCGTAAGCTCGCTTGCTTCGGCGACGATTTCGAGCTGGTCGTCGGTGGCGATAATCGAGCGAAGGGCTTCGAGCAATAGCCGCTGGTGTTCGACAATGATCAATCTAGCGGGAACGGTGTTGAAGTTTGATAGCTCCATCACACACTTTCCAAGATACGGTAGTGGTAACATTTCTAAGGACGGAAAAAGACCGGCAGCACTCTGCGCGTCGATTTTCAATCGACGTAGCTGTACTGATCGTCCCTACGTCTTACTCCCTACTGTAGCGGGCGCAGGGCGTCCTAGGCACCCTCAATTTAGGGGGGTTTTGGAGGGTAAAATGCCCTTTGGAGCCTAGGTATATCGCCATATGCGGCGCGGGCCTCGTGCCTCACCGGCCCGCCCCGCCCGGCGGTATTTCCTAAGATGAAATTTCGGCGTACCTAGCTCGGCTATGAACCTTGCCGATGAAGCTTAAAGTACGTAAAGACGAGGTGATCGCAAGGGGGCCTACCTAATATGCAAGCAATAGTTCTCCGATAGATTTCGCGAGGAGTCGAAGGAGCGGTACCCGGCGTTCTCGCCGGGCATGTGACCGTTGAGGATCATTGGGATGGCCGATGCGACAACCTGAAAAACATCACATAAAGAAACCGAAAACTGCGATCGAGGCAGGCCCCGCGGATAGTATTACCGGGTGGTGCTACGTTAGGCTCGGCCGGTTCGGCGAAATCCGAATGCTCCAGCACGAGGGCATTAAAGATCAAGCGTATGTATTTCGCCTCATTTACGCCGATATCGAGCTCTCCGGGATCGCGGACGATATTTTGCACGGCGTTGTGGGCTTCGATGGAAGCCGAGCCCTCGCATTCACCGAATTACATACCAACGGCGTCAGCCGTATTTATATGCTGGTGCGCGACAAGACCGCTCGTGGTGAAGCGTGGCTCGTGGGGTTGCGCCAAGAAGCGAGCACCCTGCTCCGGCTCTACAACGCTCTCCCGGATAACTGTGTGAACGGTGCGCTGAACATGCGCACGATCACCAGCATCGCGGTAATCCAAGTTGACGCTTCTCAGACTCCGCTGGCATCGTGGTTTTCGGAGGATGCGAGCCTTCGTGCGGTAGCACCGATATTGGCCCTCAAGCACGATCGGCTGCAAGCGCATATCGCAACGCTCGTTTCGGCCTTGACGCAGGATTGGGATTGGAACGACCCGTCACGGTGCGCTCCCGTTAGCGGGATGCTCGGCACGGATATCTTGCTGCAGATCGTGCCATCGTCTGCGCAGGGATCGGTTCTAGCGACGCTCATTTTCGAGCCCGTGCGGATGCGCCGCACCCTTTCAGATACGTTTGCCACACGTGCCATCACCGCTCGCGAGTCGGACGTCGTGCGCCTCGTCATGGCCGGTCGCTCCGTGAAAGAGATCGCCAGCGCTCTCTCGGTAGCAGAATGTACGATTCAGGACCACATCAAAAACGTACTAGCGAAGACCAACGCACGGAATCGATCGCAAATGATCGCAACGTTGCTCGGATTCGGCGCGAGCTAGCGCTAGCCGCCGCTTAGATATTTATACCGATTAGCGAACATCGCGTCGGTTACCGGTGAGAGCACGCCACCCAGAACGAGTTCGCTCGTATAGAGCCCGGGTGCGGCCGCAGCGATAACGTCCTTGCATCGCAGTGCGATGAGCTTGACATATTTCGCCACGAACGGCATTTCCGATGCATACACGATCCGAGGTATCCCGGCCCAAATCATCGCGCTCATACACATCGGGCACGACTCGCCGGTGCCGTACATGGTGAGATTGTTCCACCCCTGGTTACCGTGATGGGCGATGTAGTCGTTCATCGCCGCGATCTCCGAGTGAAACGTCGGATTGGCTCGCATATTCACCACGCCGCGCCCAACCACCGTGCCGGAACGCTGGTCGACGATGACCGATCCGAACGGCCGAGCCGGATTTTGCTTGGCCGCATCGATGGCCATCTGCATGTAGCGCTCGTGCCGCGCCAAGTCATCCGGCGAGGGTGCGGCCGACGTTGCCGAGACGGCTGCGGCAGCAGCGACCGTTCCCGCGATTCCCGCGATAAAGTGCCGGCGCGACGAAGGGTGGGTCATGCTTGGACTCCTTAGGCCGACGTGGGCGCGCCGGCGAGTTTCGCGAATATGCGGTCCTCAGTAAACGGCGTACTCGTGAAACGCACGCCCGTCGCGGCCCGAAGCGCATTTCCGATAGCCGGCGCAACCGGATTTATGGTGTTTTCGGCGATCGACTTCGCGCCTAACGGGCCGATCTTGTCGAAGGTATCCGCGAACAAGACCTCCGTCACGGGCGCGTCTGCAAACGCTGGAATGCGATAATTTCGAAGCGACGGATTGACCACCGCGCCGGCCCCGTCGTACACCATCTTCTCTTGCAGCGCAAATCCGATGCCCTGAACGACGCCGCCGATAACCTGTCCCCGGACCTGGTTGGGATTCACGACCACGCCCGTATCCACGGCCTCAATGCTAAAGAGCACGGCTATTTCTCCCGTGACGCGATGCACGGCGAGCCGAACTCCGTAGGCGATAAACGCCACCGTGCGCGGCGATCCATAGGCTTTGCGAAACGAGGAGAATTCCTCACCCTCCGCAGTCCCCTTGGCCGCTAACTCGGTCAACACAAGACGCTTGCGGCCACAAACCACGTGCCGGTCTTCTATGTGACAGTGTTCGACCTTCTCTCCGGTCGTGCGGCTCGCGTACGCCAGGATCTTATCGCGCAACGCTCGGGCAGCCTGTTCGACCGCTTTGGTGGGGACCATCATCCCGACGCTCGCGAACGTGCCGCTATCGTACGGCGTTTTATCCGTATCGGCATTCAGGAAGGTCACTCGCGATGTCGAGCAGCCAAGAATCTGCGCCGCGACCTGTTGCTGCGCGGTGACCAGACCGTTCCCAATCTCCGATGAGCCCACCGTAAAATGGTAGCGCCCGTCCGGCAACAGCTCGATCTGCGCGCCGGAGCGCTGCTCGGTGGGCGGCACGCAATCGAGCATCGAGAGCGCCATCCCGCTCCCTTCGAGCCAATCGTCACCGGCAGGTTTGGAAAGCCCTCGGCCGCTCTGCAGCGCCCTATCCACTGCGTCGATGCATTGGTCCAATCCGTAGCTGCCCATCGTCAGATCGGATGCCTCTTTCCATACGGATTCCATGTTGTCCGAGGGACCGATGACGTTCTTGCGGCGCATTTCGATGGGATCGATCGCCAGCATACGCGCCAATTCGTCGAGGGCGGACTCTATCGCAAACGTCGTCTGCCCGGTACCGTATCCGCGAAAGCCGCCGCCGCAGTGCATGTTGGTGTACACCGCATATCCGTCGCCTTTTTTGTTCGGACATTTATAGATCGCCCACGGGCCGGACATGCCGTTGGCCAGGGTTTCCCCGCCGTGATTTCCGTATGCGCCCGTGTTCGATACGACGCGGAACTGAATCGCCGTTAGCGTGCCGTCCTTCTTCGCGCCGATTTTTACCTGCGTTTTCATCGCGTGACGAGTGGTTGCGCCGATAAATTGCTCTTCTCGGGTAAACTCCCATTTCACCGGACGTCCCGTTTTCAGCGTCGCTAAAAACGGCAAATCTTCGCTCATCATATCTTGCTTGCCGCCGAAACCGCCGCCCACGCGTTCGGTGAAAACGTGCACGTCTGAGAGGTTGAGTCCAAAGATGTAGCAGAGCTTGCTCTTAACGACAAATGGCCCCTGAGAGCTCGTCCGCACGTGCATGCGACCGTCCTCGCCACGCCAACTAATCGACTGCATCGTTTCGAGGTGCACGTGCTGTTGGCGTTGGGTCGCGTAGGTGTCCTCATAGATCGCGTCGGCATCCGCAAAGCCGTCTTGCACGCTTCCGATTTCACCATGGAGTTCCAGAAAGACATTCTTCTCGGGATGCATGATATGCGAATAGGCCCGCTTTTCGTGGAGCACCGGCGCGCCGGGCAGCATCGCTTCTTCGGGATCGAAGACTGCCGGGAGAATCTCGTACTCCACCTCGAGCTTGCGACAGCCTTCTTCGGCGGCGGCCTCCGTATCGGCAATGACGGCGGCGATGCGCTGCCCGACGAATCGCGCAACGTTGTCGAGGAGATAGGTATCGTCCGGATCGACCCGATTATCTTCGTGAATCGCCGTCGTATAGAGTGTGCGCGGGACGTCTTCCCACGTAAATACGTCCACAACGCCGGGAACGGCCATTGCCTTATCCCGTTTGACCGACAGAATCCGCGCGTGTGCGTGCGGCGAGCGTAGAACCTTCAGATGAAGCAACCCCTCCATCGGTGGAATATCGCTAGTGTAGCGAGCGTGTCCGGACACGATCGACTCCGCGAATGGATTGGGAACGCTGGTGCCGCTCGAGCTGCCGGCCGCGTCCCGCACAACGTTCGTCACGCCCGCGAAGGCATCGCGAATCGACGCATACCCGGTGCAGCGGCAGAGATTTCCCTTGAGCGCGTGAGGAAGGTCGCGCTTTTGTTCTTCGGTAAGGGCCGCCCCCGTCATGATCATGCCCGCCGCACAATAGCCGCACTGGAACGACTGCGCATCGAGGAACGCCTGCTGCATCGGGTGCAGCGTACCATCCGGTTCGGCCAATCCCTCGATCGTCGTGATTTCGTGGCCCTCGGCCCGAAATGCCGGATAGAGGCAGCTATGTACCGGCTTTTTATCCACCCAGACCGTGCATGCGCCGCAATCGCCGCCGTCACAACCCTTTTTGACGCCGTACCATCCCAGATCGCGCAAGAACACGCGAAGGCATTCGCCCGGGGCCGGTTGGCCCGAGAAATCCTTTCCGTTTACCGTGAGTTTCATGCGCTCAACTCCTGACGAATCTCTTCGGCAAAATGATAGGTAAGATGCCTGCGGTGGCTCGGCGAACTGTGCACGTCGTCCAAATACAGCGCGTCGGGAATGCTCGCATCGATCGCGTCTCGTAACTGCGCGCTCGTCGGTGTCGTTTCGAACCGCATCTGCACGGGGTGAATCGTGGCTGCGGTAACGGTAACGAGCATCTCGTTCGTCGTACGGTCGCGCGTACCGATGAGCAGAACGCCGGACCGGCCGAGATGCGTCAGCGAAGCTCGACGAAATGCGTATGTTTTTTCCAGCGCGCGCCCCGGGATATGGATGTTTCGCACTAATTCACCGGGTGCAAGAACGTTAGCATGATTTCCGGTGACGAAATCGATCGCCCGCACGTCGCGGGGCGCTCCGCTTCGGGGCCATAGCGTATAGATTGCCTCAAGCGCGACGGTGAGCGAGATCATCGGTCCGGCCGGTAGCGACATGACGATATTGCCGCCAATCGTGGCTTCATGCCAAATCTTAAATGATGATAGGAACGAGCGGCAACATTCCCCGATCAAAGCCCCCGCATGCCACTCTGCAGGCGGCCTAAATGCGTAGAGCTCCGCAATCGTACACGTTGCCGCAAGGTCGAGGGCGGCTTCGGTACTCGCAAGCGCAGGCCAGTTGAGGTCGTGCAAATCAACGAGCGTCGTGGTGTGAAGCTGGGGCTCCGAGAATAGCCACGTTCCACCCGCAAGCCATGCGTAATCATCACGCCATTCTCGAATCTCTTCGGCTGATTTTGGGCGTCGCACCTCGGTGATCGTGTTCAGATTCATAAATGCCTCGTCTTCGCGTCTTAGAGTAAGCGCCAGAGAACTGCGATCTCGATCGCGTAACATAACAGCAGAACTAGCGGGCTGGTAAGCACCAGCCAGCGGGGTTGCGATTCGGGAAAGAGCCATGCGTGGAATACACGGACCGCTAGCGGCATGAGGGGCCATGACGTGAGCGCTACGCTGATCGCGTTACCGATAAACGTGCCCATGGCGGGATTCAATGCTTGGAGATGCGGCGAGAGAAACTTCAGCTCGAGCATCACCACCGGGAAGAGCGTAAGGAGCACCAGCGATGCCGTCTTCCACATGTTCGGTGGTTTGCCGGTGCTTGGATTGAGCGGGGCCCATCCGGGAAACGACGTGTCGACCCGTTGTGCGTGGAAACCGTCGATGAGATCCTCGCTTTCCTTCAAAAGCGAGGCCCTAATATCGGAGTTCAGCCACCCGTCTAGGCTCGTTTCCGAATCGAAGCGCAGAACGGTAGTCCAGCCCGATTCCTTTTGGTGCGGCGGCGCGACGAACGAACCGAGGTAGCCCGGAAACGTTTCCTGCACTTTTTGAATGCGATCCGCGAATCTCCGGTACGCTTCTTCTTTACCGGCTTTGATCCGCGTGATAATGACTTCGGTAGCGCTGTGCTGCACGTAGTATTCGATAGCAGCCTGGCCGGCGAGTTGCATGATGACGCCGCCCGCAACGAACGGCGCCCCTTCCTGGATAAGGTTCCGATTGCGCTCGGAGCTGCGCCAGGCCCGCAGCGCGTCCACCGAGTCAAATCGCGCGATCGCGACCGCCTCGTCCTGATCGGGAGTGGGCGGCCAATACTCGAAGCTCGTCGATCCGGGCGACGCAAGCACGTCGCTCTGCCAGCGAGCGTGCCACTGCGTGAAGTCGCTCGCCTTCTCCGGCAGCACCCGGGCGCAAAGGATCAGGCTCGCGCTTGGGCCGTCGCTCACGGCTGGCGCTGCAGCTGCTCGATCGTCGCCGGGCCGGCGCCGGGAGTAATCTTCACCGGCCACTCATGCGAGCCGAACGGCACCAATGGCGGCAGGTACTCAGGAATCCCAAGCTTTTTATCGCCGGCAATAATGGCGGCACGGGCATCGCCACCCATCAGTTCGTAATCCATCAAGTAGTAATTACCGAAGAACTCTTCGCCGACGGATCGGTCGGCGATAACCCGCGTTAGGGCGGTCATCATCGCATCGGGCGTCGTGGTGAAGTCGGTGGTTTCGAATAGCATGAGGCGCGTATTCATAGCGCTCGGACCAAAAAACTGTGCGAGCACGCTAAAGAGCACGTTATTTTGACGCGCGACGTAGATCGTGTTGCTCAGCGCGTACGTCTTGTCCCAATCGTCTTTGCCGAGGAGATGCTTCCATCCGGCAACCACTCCCATCCAGTGATCGACCTGTGTGTGCGCGGCCCACGTCACACATTTTGCCAGCAGAGGACTCTGCTGATGAGCGAACGCGTGAATATCGTCGTAAGAAATGACGCCCTTGGAAAGCTCTTTGTCCATAAACGCGATATTATTTGCGAGCACCGATTTCATGGTATTACGCCACGCCGGATTCACAGAGATATCGCCAATCGTATCGAGCGCGGATTGTTGCTCGGTACGATCCGATTTCATCATCGCGACCCACGATTGATCCGCGGAATTGTCCAGGTGCGGGCCGGAGAGCTCGAACAGGGCCATCGTGCTGTGACCGACCGACTTCAACAATTGATAGACGATCGGTACGGACGGCGCATCGAGGGGCGCCTTCCCGGGCCGATAGAGAATCATCTTGCCGCCCGAGCCGCTGAAGAGCGCCATCAGCACGGGATGCTGTGCCAGCAGATTTTGCTGGAAGCTCGCCAGCGCCGAATCGTAGTACGAGAACATCGAAAGATCCAGCGAAAGCACGTTCTGCTGCGCTACTCCCTCTTTGGTGGTGGCGGGATGGCCGACGATCACGTTCATATATGGCGGCATCTGAGCGGCGCCTGCGCTCTGCAGGCCAAACGCCCCGAACAGCGCGAGCGCAAGTGCAAGGACTGCGATACGGCAATATAACGGGCGTGCGTACATAGAGCATCCCTTCAGCGGACAGTGAATTGTCCGTCGGAGCTTTCGAATAATAGCTGTAGTAGCCTTTTGGCTCGAGCTTTTTGCCGGATAGCACAAGAAAGGAGCGCGCTCGCATCGCGTATATCCACAGGTAGGGTTTGCGCCCTGAAGAACCCCAAATGCTATGCGAGATTCCGGTGCTGTAACGACGCCAGTTCCGACGTTGCGGAGCGAACGTCTGTGCCTGCGACCGTTTAGCGCAATCGATCCCGATTCACTCCTGACTTTCCAGGAGCGTAATCGGGCCCATTTATGGGAGCCCAAGCGCGACGAAGCTTTTTACACGCGCGACTACCAACGAGCACAGATCACCGCCAGCATCGTAGCAGAGCAGAAAGGAACCGACGCGCGCTTTGCCGCTTTCGAATCTGACGGAACGCAGATCGTAGCATGCGTCAATTTGTGGAGCATTCGACGTGGCGCTATTCACGCGGCGGTTCTCGGCTACTCCGCCGATGTCGACTACCAGCAACGGAGCTTTGCACAAGAGGCTGCGAGCGCAGTCATCGACTATGCCTTCGATATGCTAAACTTGCACCGAATCGAAGCGAGCTATCAGCCCCTCAACGAGCGCAGCGGCCGCGTACTGCGAAAACTCGGCTTCGCCGTTGAGGGATATGCGCGCGACTATCTCTTTATAGCGGGCGAATGGCGCGACGGCATTCTCACCTCGCTAACGAACAACGGCTGGAGCCCACGCTCAGTAGCTTCTGACGCGAAGTGAACTTCGTACGGTAAGCCGATCGCGAACGCTCGAACGGGCAGCCGGCATGAACCGGAGGGGGCGGCGAGAACAAAAGAAGGCATGGCCGATCCCACGCAGCGGGACAAAGTCCAGACCACTCGAGTGAACGAGATCGTGGCACTATGCGAGCGAGCCAACGTTGACGAGCATGGCCCGCTGGCCGAAGCCGGATCTTCGGCGCTCTATCGTTCGGCGCAAGGCCTTCCCATCTCGCGCATTTCGTCGGAGTCAGAGCACGGCAGCGACGAAGCGGCGGCATTCTGCCGCGGCGTCCTGGCACAGTTGCAGGCAATCGACATCGCTGCGCTTGACGAGCAACCCCGGCTCTCCACCGTGGTTCTCCGGGCAGCTCTTGAACGGCGGCTGGCAGCGGCTCGCTACTACTGGTATGTATCTCCAGTAACGCCTTACCGGTCGTTTGTGGGGGCGTTTCGGCTGATTTTCCGTTCTTTTGACGTTGATTCGGACGAGGCACGCACGCGCTATCTCTCAGTCCTGAAAGACGTCGCGGCTTTCGCACTTGCAGCCAAGGATAAACTCGCCGGGCAAGCGGCACGTGGTCTTACCATCACGGCGCGCGCACTTCCGCCGATCATCGCACTGCACCGAGCTGCCGCCGCGTCCGACGGAACGCCATTCTTGCCGGGAACGGAGAAACTCGCAGCCCTCGACGAACGCGCATGTGAACGGCTTCTTCGAGACGCGCGAGCCGTTTTTCAGCACGATGTCTCACCGGCACTGCACGAGCTGGCCGAGTATATTGCCGGGCCTTACGCACACTCGGCGTGCGCCGCATTCGGTCAATCCGCCTATCCGGGCGGCACCGACTACTACGCTCACGCGGTTCGGGCAAATACGACGCTCGCTATCGAACCATCCGCGGTTCACGCCCGCGGCTTGGCGGTGATGGACGAACTGCGGGAAGCGATGAGCGAGCTCCGTTCGCGCCTTGGGTTTCACGGAACGGCGCAAGAGTTCCACCGCTCCCTGCGGGCCGATCCGCGGTTCGTCCCGACTCGTCCGGAGCAAATCGGCGAGCGACTGCAGTTCTTTGCCGAAAGGGCCGACGTTGCATTGCCTGCGCTGTTTCTCCGCAAACCGGCAGCACCGTTTAGCACCAAGCGCTTATCGCCGGATCTCGAACCCGGCATGACCTTCGGATACTACGAACCTGGAGCCAAGCCGGGTGAATGCGGCAATTATGTTTACAACGGTTCGAAGCTCGCTGAACGTTCGCTCCTGAGCGTCGCTTCTCTCGCTCTTCACGAACTCGTTCCGGGCCATCATTACGAAATAAATCTGTCGCGCGAGAATGAAGCTCTGCCTCGTTTTCGGGCATTCCAGTCGCTCGCCACATACATTCCCGCATACCATGAAGGTTGGGCCGAGTACGCTGCGGATCTCGGCAAGGAACTGGGCATATACGAGGACCCATACGATCTGTACGGGCGACATGCACTCGATAGCTTCATTTCCTCGCGCCTAGTCGTGGACACGGGAGTCAACGCACTTGGGTGGAGCTTCGATCGCGCGGCAGAGTATTTGCGCGAAAATACGCTCCTTTCAGAGGGCGAGATCGAATCCGAGCTCCTACGCTATGCCACCGATCTTCCCGCACAAAGCCTTTCGTACAAAATCGGCTCGCTGAAGTTTGCAGAACTTCGAGAGCGAGTGCGCTCGCAACTCGGGGCGGCTTTCGATGTACGCTCCTTTCACGATCGAATCGTACGGAACGGCGGAATGCCGCTCGACGTCCTGGAGAGCGAAACGCTCGATTTTATTTCCGACCAATGAATAAAGGCTTCCTTAGGGCCGCCTTAGCGTTTTTAGGACCGGTATAGGCGGCGAGAGGCTCCGCCTAGGCGCTACGCCTTACGGTCGAACAAGCCATATGACGGCCACGACGACGAACAGCACGTCCGAAATCACCGCGTGCCGCCCCGCTAGTCCGGGCGTATCGCCAGGCGCGGCTCCGGTGCGTGAGGAAGGCGTGGATTATGGATGATGCAAAACGGTTGGCGGCCGCACTCAACGTACTTGCGAAGTCGCCTCAGTTTTCGAACAGCAAGGCGCGCTCCGCAGCGCGCCAGGAGCCGGCGGTGAATTGGCCGGAAACGAAAGCTCTCAACGCGGACTTCAACGCCGAAGTAGACGGGTTCGAATCTTTCGTCATGAACGACGGAAGCACGTGCGCCTGGATGCCCGGCCAATTCCGCTACGCGGCGCAAGCTCGTTAGACGGCGGTAATAGCAGCCCGAATTATCGGAAGAGTGCGAGTACCGATTGGGCGTTATTGTTCGATTGCGAGAGTACCGACGTTCCTACCTGGACCATAATCTGCAGTCTTGTGAACTCGGTTGTCGCTTGACCGACGTTGAGATCGCGAATCGACGATTCCGACGCCTGCAGGTTTACGGCTGCGGTAGTGTCGCTATCCGCATCCTCGTTCAAGCGCACAACGACGGCGCCCAGGTTCGCTTGCTGCGAGAGCACCGTACTTAGCGCGATGTCGATCTGACCGATCGCATCTTCAGCTCCGAGCGATGGATTATTGGCACTCGAGATGGCGACGTTGATATTCGAGATGCGCAGCGTCGAGGTGTTGGTCGCCTGAATCCCAACCTGAATGACGTCGCCTTCATTGGCACCGGATTGAAAGTTGAACGCGGGGTTGCTGGGATTCGTTAACGCCGCAACATTTTGACTGACCTTGATATATGCCGTCGTCCCGACATCCGCGGTGGTGATGGCGCCGAGCGTAACCGCCACGTTATCGAAGCCCGAGTAGTTGCTCGTGAACTTTGCAGTTATATTCTGCGGATGCAAGCCGAGCGCCGTGGTCGCGACCGCACTCGGGCCGAATAGCGTACCCGATACGCAGACCAGTCCGGTCGCGCTCTCGATGAACGTTTCTTGTACTGCGATCGAGACACCGGTGTTGATAACTTGAAGCTCGATCGTGCCGTCGACCGTCGATTCCCCTGCGCCGGTGCCGTTCCCGAGCCCCTGCACGCCTGGCAGCGCCGCATTCGGTGTCGTGTTAAAGGCGGTCGGAAACGACGCGACCGCCGTCGCGACGAGGAATCCGTAATTGATGCCGCTGGCAGAAGCAACGCCGCCGTTCGTCGCAAGCGCGGAGTTCGCCGTGACGGTGAGGTACGCGTTTTGCTCCGCTTGGAATCCCGCGTGGCTGCCATCGAGGAGTGCCTGGCCGTTGAAGTTCGTGTTCTGCGAGATCCGGTTGACCTCAAGCAGAAGCTGCGAGACCTCGGTTTGCAGATTAGCGCGATCGTTCTGGCTGTTGATGTCGGATGCGGCTTCGACGGCCAGCGAGCGAATGCGCTGAAGAATGTTGGTCGTCGTCGACAGGGCGCCGAGTGCGACTTGCGCCGCGTTGTTGGCGTTCTGCACGTTTTGAACGGCGGTATTGAAACCATCGACGTTCGTCTGCAGATTTGTCGCGATCGCTAAACCGGAAGGGTCGTCGGCGGCGCTGTTGATGCGCAGGCCCGATGACAACTCATTGACGGTCTTTTGCAGCGCCTGCTGATTTCTGTTGAGATTGAGCTGGACGCTGTTAGCCAACAGGTTGTTTGAAATGCTCAGGCCTTGACTCAAGGGACACTCCTCCATGGTTGCGCCGAGACTTCCCGGCTAAGATGGGCTATCCATAGCCCTCCCAACGGCGCCGATACACGTTTACTATCGGTAACTCCTGTCGCTTTTATAAGCGCAAAGGCTCGAGCCATCGCGGGCCGAGAACCCTATATAAGATGGCATCACTCGAAGACGGGCTGGCGCAAGCGCAGGCGGCGCTCGCCACGGCCCCGGACTCCTGGCGGGCACTGGCCGCCGTGGGGAGCCTGCTTGCGGCCCTCGGGCGGCTCGAGGCAGCCGTGCCTTTCCTCGAGCGGGCGTTTGCCCTCGGTCCCAACCAGGCGACGGTCGCAAATAATTTGGGTGCCGCCTATCGGGCACTCGGCCGGCTAAGCGAGGGGCGCGAACTCTTTAGGCGCGCAGCGGCCTTGGAACCGAGCTATGCCGACGCGGTCGCGAACCTCGCCGGGTCGTATTCGGCCGTGGGGGCGCACGAGGAGGCGGCAGCGGCGCTCGAGGGCTTGATCGCCGAGGGCGTGGATTCGGCCGGAATGCGCGACCAGCTTGCCATGGCGCTCTGGGCGGCAGGCCGGGCGCCGGAAGCGATCACGCATTTGGAGCGCGCAATCGCACTCGATCCACGCCACGCCGGCGCCTACGCGCATCTCGGGCAGATCCACGTGGAGAGCGGCAGCCTACCCGAGGCGAAATGGGCCTATCTCAAGGCGATTGAAATTGCGCCGGAGCGGCCCGAGTACTACCGTTTTTTGATCGAGGTCGATGCCGAGGCACTCGAACCGCACCACCTCGCCTCGCTCTCTTCCATGCGGCCGGACGACCTTTCGATCGACGATCGCATCGAACGAGACTTTGCGTTGGCCAGAGCGGCGATGCGTACCCGCGACACGAGCGTCGCCTTCCAACACTTCGCAGCGGCAAATGCCGCCGCGCGCTCGCAGCGCGCGTACGAAGAGCGCCAGACACTCGACGCATTTATCGGTATCTCCGAAACCTTCACGCAATCTTTCATCGCAGCGCGCGAAGGCACGGGAGACCCCTCCGAACTGCCGGTGTTCGTCTTCGGGATGCCGCGGTCGGGGACAACCCTCATCGAGCAGATGCTGGCCAGCCATCCGGATGTCGCGGGCGGCGGCGAACTCGGGCTTTTCGAGGATGTCGTGCAGGAACGGGAAGGGCCGCGCGAACTGCGCGAGATCGGCGCGGCATACGCCGCAGCGCTTCGTGCGATCGCTCCCGGCGCGCTACGCGTCACCGATAAAATGCCCGCCAACTTTCGCTATGCCGGGTTCATTCATCTCGCGCTCCCGAACGCGCGGATGATCCACGTGCGTCGCGACCCGATCGACACATGTTTTTCGTGCTTTACACAGCATTTCCGCAGCGAGGGGCTTGCATGGACGTACGACCTAGGCGAAATTGGCCGCTACTACCGCGGCTACTTCGAATTGATGGAGCACTGGCGACGCACCCTCCCGAACGGAGCGATACTCGAAGTGCAATACGAGGATCTCGTCGACGACTTCGAAACGCAAGCGCGCCGCATCGTCGCGTACTGCGGCCTGACCTGGAACGACGCGTGCCTAACGTTCCACCAAACCAAGCGTGCCATAAAGACCGCGAGCGTCGCGCAGGTACGCCGCCCGCTCTATCGCTCGTCGATCGGGTATTCGCGCCCATTCGTGCCGTATCTCAGTCCGCTGCTCGACGCACTCGGCCCAACGCGTCAACGCTTGTAGAACACGCCCCGGAACGCGCCCAGCTCGGCCTTCTTCAATCTGCTGCCCGCGTATCCGATGGACGGCGGGCGAATCGTCCACGCGCTCGCTTGAGGCGCGACGCACAGCCGAGCGAAGGCGATAAAAATTGCCGGAACGCTCGGCACGATCATGTCGGTATTGCTGGGCTTGTGGGGCGTGTTTTTACTCGTCGCAGGCTTTACGGTTGCGGGCGTATCGTTGAGCGATTTTGCTAAAGCCGCGCCGCAAAACGGCACGTGTACCGTCACGTCGATCATGACTCCCGTGGCACGACTCGCGCATGTCGACGCGGACACCAATGCGCTCGACGCAATGAAACAGCTCTCGAGTTCGGGCTTCCACCAACTGCTAAAACGAACGCTCGAAATCGATCGCACATGACCGCGACGTTCCTCGGATCCGGAACGAGCCAGCGCTAACCGCCGGCGGTTACCGGTGAGGCACGCCATCGTCAAAACGGTCCGCTAAGAGGCTCGAATCGTTCTGCCAGCGCGAGCAGCTTCGCGTCCATTCCTGCGGGAGCGACGAGTTGCGCCCCAATCGGCAAACCATCGCGTGAACGCCCCACGGGAAGCGTGAGGCTCGGTGTTCCGAAGAACGACCACGGGGCCTGCGAACGCGCATCGCCGGTCGTCTCGCGGCTTGGGGCGGGTCCGACGCACGTGGTCAGCAACGCATCGATGCCGGAGAATAGCGGCGCCAGTTTCAAACGCAGCTCCTCCCTCAGGTCTAGCGCGGCTCGATAAGCATCCTCATCGATGGCCTCGCCTCTACGCACCAGAGCACAAATTTCCGGCGGCCGGTCGCGCTCGCGCAGAAATGGCAAGGCGGCGGCGACTTCGAAGGCCACGATCGTTTTGAGCGGATCCAATGTGGCCCGCGCAACAGCTCCAAAGTCGCGAGGCACGACGTCCGCAAAGTCCGCGAGCCGGTGCGCGAATCCCTCGAGCGCTGCGTGGGCCTCGTCGCCGTAGTACTCCGAAAAAAGCTCCATATCGACGGCAATCAGCGGCCGCTCCGGCGCCACCGCCGACGTCAGGCTCGGGATCAACACCCGCGCGACGCGTGTGACCATTCCGACATCGCGAGCAATGATGCCGACGTGATCGAGAGAGTGTGCGAGCGGCAAAATGCCGCGGGTTGAGATGCGCCCGTAACTCGGTTTGAAACCAACGACCCCGCAGAAGCTCGCCGGACGCAACGTCGAACCGACCGTTTGCGTGCCGAGTGCGAAGTCGACGTGCCCGGCTGCCACGGCCGCGGCGCTACCGGCGCTCGAACCCCCGGGCGTGCGTGCCGGATCGTGTGGGTTGCGCGTCGGCGCCGGATCGAGATACGCAAACGCCGTCGTGTGCGTTTTCCCAAGGATCGCCGCACCGGCGTCGCGCAGCGCAGCGACGCACGGCGCATCTGCGGTCGGAGACATGTCATGAAAATCAACCCCAAAGCGCGTCGGCATGCCACCCACGTCGATGACGTCCTTAATGCCGCATGTCAACCCGGCAAGTGGTCCTTCACCGGCCGGTGCGGGATTGGGATCGATGAAGACCCACGCCTCGATTCCGCGATCGGAACCGTCACCCGGAACCGATGGTGCATGCGTCGCATTTTTCATGTTCGCTCCCTTTGATTCTGTCATGTCGCGAGCGCGGTCATTCCGAGCCGCACGAACAGCCGCGCGTCCTCGTCCGGTTCCGGATTCGGTGTCGTGAGCAGTTTCGGACCCGCGAAGATCGAGTTCGCGCCGGCGAGAAAACAGAGCCCCTGCAACTCGTCGCTCATCTGTTCTCGGCCTGCCGAGAGTCGCACGACGGTCGCCGGCATCGTGATGCGCGCGGCCGCGATCGTACGCACGAACTCGATGGGATCGAGATCCTCGTTCCCGGCCAGCGGCGTTCCCTCCACGCGCACCAGGAGATTGATCGGTACGCTCTCGGGATGCTGTGGCAGTGTTGCGAGTGTTGCGATCAACCCGATGCGGTCCTCGGGAGATTCACCCAGCCCGACGATTCCACCGCAGCAGACGTTGATTCCCGAATCCCGCACGTGCGCAAGTGTCTGCAACCGGTCGTCGTACGTGCGCGTGCTGATGATGTGCCCGTAGAACTCCGGCGATGTATCGAGATTGTGATTGTAATAGTCGAGTCCGGCGTCCTTGAGCCGCTGCGACTGCGGGGCGGTGAGCATTCCTAACGTCACGCACGTCTCGAGGCCGAGTGCCTTCACGCCCTCGATCAACGTGCAGACGCGCTCCAGATCGCGATCGCGCGGCGAGCGCCAGGCGGCGCCCATACAGAACCGCGTCGCCCCGGCGTCCTTCGCTTCCCGCGCCGCGGCGAGCACCGTTTCGAGGTCCAGAAGAGCGGTTACAGGCAGCGCGGTATCGTGCCGAGCGCTCTGCGGGCAGTATGCGCAATCTTCCGAGCAGCCGCCCGTCTTGATCGAGAGCAGCGTTGATATTTGTACGACATCCGGTTCAAAGTGCGCTCGATGCGCAAGCTGCGCGCGGAAGATCAGTTCCGGCAAGGACAGCGCGAAGAGCGCGCGCACTTCTTCGCGCGTCCAATCGTGTCGGGGGACTCCCCATTCGGAGGATTGTGCGACATCGCGGGTCTGGGAGAACCTTTGCGGCATCATCGATCGTTCAGCTCCTGAATTGCGCGAGTACATCTGCGTCACTCTCCGCCGGTTCCACATCCGGGCAAGCTAAGACTGCGCGACTTCGATCAAAAGCGCGTCAACGACGATGGCTCCGCCTGGAAGTACTTTCACCGGATTGAGATCGAATTCTAGGATGCTCTCGGCGTGATCTGCCGCAAGGCGCGACACGTTGACCAAGAGTTCGGCCAGCGCATCAACGTTGGCAGCCGCGCGGCCACGCAGCCCGGTAAGGATCGGAAAGCCGCGTAGCTCGCGCAACATCTCGTGTGCATCGGTAAGGGCAAGCGGCGCCGCCCGGAAACTAACGTCGGCGAGCACCTCGACGAAAATCCCCCCCAACCCGGCCATCACGACGGGGCCAAAAACGGGGTCGAGCTGGACGCCGACGATGGCCTCTTCGCCGCCTTCGATCATCTTCTGCACGAGGACGCCGTCGATTCGCGCTTTCTCGTCGTATGCGCGCGCAGCGGCGAGCACGGTATCGTACGCGCGGCGCACTTCCGCATCGTCCTTCACACCGAGGACGAGAGCGTGCGCATCACTTTTATGCTGGATGTCGGGTGATTCGACTTTGATCGCGACCGGATACCCGATCGCTCGTGCCGCCTCGACCGCGTCGGACGCGGTCGAGCTCACCCGCCACGGCGCGACTTCGATGCCGTACCGCTGCAGCAGGTCGAACGTCCGGCCGGCGGGTGCGACAACCCGCGGTTTTTCCGGGCCGGACGGCGGAGTAACATCGTGGCGCGGTACCGAGCGTGCCGAAGGCGAGTTGCTGGACCTTGTAGCCAGAGCGCTGTCGCGGCGCTGCGCGTAGCGCACGAGTGCGCCGGCTGCGGCGACGGCTCGCGTCGCGGTCGGAAGCGCGCACATGCCCAGCTCGGACATCTTCTCGCGCGCGCTTTGCGGCGCGGCTGCCCACGCAATGAGGAACGGTTTCTCCGTGCCTGCCAAGACGGCACGAAACTGTTCGATGATCGTGTCGGCGAATTTGTCCATGAGGCCCAAATAGAAGACGCCGATGTCGACGTTCGGATCGGCGAATACGATCTCGAGCGTCTCCCGCAACAGGCGGGGCTCGGCGATGAATTGGGCCGTGATATCGATCGGGTTTTTGATCGACCCAAACGCCGGGACGACGTTCCGCAGCGCGGCCTGCGTCGCTTCGCTCAAGGTAGCCGTCTGGAGCCCTTCGGCCTCGGCCTTGTCGGCCATGAGCACCCCGGCCCCGCCGGAATGCGTGACGAGTGCGATCCGCGGCCCTTGCGGGAGCGGGCACATCGCGAACGCGGCGACGAAGTCGAGCAATTCGTCCTCGTCGTCGACGCGAACGATTCCCTTTTGCCGGAACACGCCCGAGTAGACCCGGTCCGATCCGGCCAGCGAGCCGGTGTGCGAGAGTGCCGCCCGGGCGCCCGCCGCCGATCTACCGACCTTCGCGATCACGAGAGGCTTTCCGAGCGCAAGTGCCTCATCGGCAACGGCCAACAGCTTTGGGCCATCCTTCAGACCCTCGATGTAGCCGGCAACGACGCGTACGCGGTCGTCGCGCACAACGTACTCGAGCAAGTCTGCGAACATCAGATCTGCCTCGTTGCCGGAGTTGACGAAGTAGCCGAGCGACAATCCCCGCTCGCGCAACAAGGCAACGAGCGCCGTGCCGAACGCACCGCTCTGCGTGACGAACGCTATCGGCCCGCCGACAACCGAACCGTCTCCGGCCTGGCTGAACGTCGCAAGCACGTGTTCGTACGCATTCCAAAATCCGACCGTATTGGGCCCGCAGACGGGTATGCCCCCGCGGCGTGCCAGCGCCGTAAGTTCTCGTTCACGTTCCTTTCCGCGCTCGTTCATCTCTGCGAAGCCGGAACTGAAGATGACCGCGCCGCCCACGCCTTTTTCGATGCACGCTTCGAGCGCACCAAAAACCGCTTCCGCCGGAACGGCGATGATCGCTAAATCCACGGTGCCCGGGATCGCGCGAACGTCCGCATAGCATGGCAATCCCGCGAGAGTTTGGTATTTGGGATTGATCGGATAAATCGGGCCTTCGTATCCTTTATCGAGAAGAAACTTCAACGGACGGCCGTTGATTTTCCGAAAGTCTTCCGAGGCGCCGAAAATGGCGATCCCGTTTGGCGCAAAGAAGCGTTGCAGGTTCGAGGTCATACAACGCGCTCGATCGCGATGCTTGCGCCTTGGCCACCGTTTCCGCAAATCATCGCGAGCCCGTAGCGTCCGCCAAGCGTCTCTAATTGGTGCACGAGGTTGAGGACGATGCGAATCCCCGACATCGCGATCGGGTGACCGATCGCGATCGCCCCGCCCCACACGTTGACTCGTTCCTCGTCGAGTTTGAGGTCGCGGATACAGGCCAGCATCTGCGCCGCAAAAGCCTCATTGACTTCGATAAACGCAAACTCATCGATCTTCATCCCGAGACGCGCCAGGAGCTTGCGCGTCGATGCGACCGGAGCGATGGGGAAATCGGCCGGATCGACGGATGCCATGGCCATTCCGATGATCCGCGCACGCGGATTGCGTTTCAAACGCTTCGCACCATCCTCGGTCGTAAGCACGAGGGCCGCAGCCCCATCGGCGAGCCCGCACGCATTGCCCGCCGTCACGGTTCCGTTCTTATCGAACGCGGGCCGCAATTTCGCGAGCGTCTCGTGCGTTGAATCCGGGCGCGGAAGCTCGTCGGTTTCAAACACGTCCGGCGGGGCGCCGCCCGTCGAGAGCGGCGCTATCAGGGCGTCGTCGGCATGGGATTCCCGAGCCCGCGACCAACGATGCTGGCTGCGTAACGCAAAATCGTCCTGTTCTTCCCGCGATATTCCGTAACGTAGCGCAAGGGCGTCGGTCAAAGCGCCCATATGCTTGCCGGTCATCGGATCGATGAATCCGTCGTGATACATCGCGTCCACCAAACTCGCGGTACCCATTCGCGTCCCCCAACGCACGTCGAAGGTAAGGTGCGGAACGCTCGACATATGCTCCACACCCGCGGCAATGGCCACATCGGCTTCGCCTTGTGCGAGCGCGTTCGCGCCGGTTGAGATCGCCAGCATTCCGGAGAGACATGCCTGCTGCACCGTGAAGGCCGGCGTCGTCACGGGCAGGCCTCCGGCGATTGAAATAAGCCTTCCTGGATTCGGACCGTTTCCTGCTTGGCGCGCGAGGCCAACCGTGCAAAGACCCACGTCCGCAGCCTCGAGCGCCGTGTACGCGAGCGACGCCGTAACGGCGTGCGCGCCAAGATCGACCGCCTTTAGCTGCCGCAACGCTCCGCCGAATTTGCCCACGGGCGTTCGGACGCCGCCGATAATCTGAATCATTGCTTTACCAATCTGACGGAGGTTATGTCGCCGCGCTGCGCGAGCGCTTTAAGCAGGGTGAGGATCGGCGTCCTACCGATCGGGTAGTCCCGTTTGATCGGGCCGGCGCTCTTGAGCGGCCGGTACTGATCCTCGCCGTAGAACACGGCGAGCAGAAGATCGTCATCGGAATCGAATGGTCCTCGCTCGCGGCGGACGCGCTCCAGCGTCGGCGCAAGCAGGTCGCCCGGCCGCTCGCTCACGACGCGTTCGCCCGCAACGATGCGGTCGTAGAGATTAGGCTCCACCGGCGCCGCGAGCTCGCCGTAATAGCCGAGAACATAGCGTCGCACCTCGTCGGGAACCGTTTTATAGCGTTCCCCTCCGATCACGTTCAAGGTGGCCTGCGTCGCCACGTATTGTGCGAATGGACTCACCATGATGGGATAGCCAAGATCCTTGCGCACCGCGGCAGCCTCTGCAAGGATCTCGTCGAGGCGGTTCTCGATGCCCATCGCTTGCAACTGGCTGCGCAAGTTCGAAATCATCCCGCCCGGGACCTGATGTTCGTAATGAAACGGATCGTATTCCGCGACCGCTCCGAGCGGTTTACCCTCGCGAGCCGCTACGTAGCGGAGGTGGTCGCGAACCGGGGCGAGTTGTTCGAGATCGAACGGCACGTCGTAACCCAGCCGGCGCGCGTTCTCGACAAGCCATTCGGTCGGAGGCTGGGATGCGCCGTGGGCTAAAACGGAGGTGGCGCTATGCACGACGTCGACCCCGCGCTCGATCGCTTCGAGCGCGGAGAGCGGCCCAAGCCCGGTCAAACAATGCGTATGCAACTGCAGCTGCATCGAACCGACGGCTTCGCGCAACCGCGGTATCAAGGTTGCGGCTCGCTCGGGCTTCAACAAGCCGCTCGGATCCTTGAGGTACACCGCATCGACTCCGAGCGCGACGATTTCCCGGGTCTTTCGCACGTAGTAATCGTCGGTATGAACGGGGCTCACCGTGTAAACGACACCGGCGGCCACGTACAGCCCGGCGTTCTTAGCGGCCTTCACCGAAACGTGGATGTTCCGAATATCGTTGAGCGCATCGTAGGGCGTGGTATATCGAATACCGTTCGCCGCCATTCGTTCGGCCGTAAGCGCGACGACGTCATCGGAGAACAACTCGAAGGTGAAGAGACTCTGCCCTCGCGTCATGACGATGAGCGGCGTGCGCGTCACGACCTCGCTCATGATTCGCATACGCTCCCACGGGTCTTCGCGCAAAAAGCGCACGCACACGTCGAACACGGCGCCGCCGACCAGATCGATCGCCTCGAAACCCGCCCGGTCCAGGTTCTCGGCGATGGGAAGCATCATCGCCGTCGTCATACGCGTCGACCACAGACACTGGTGCGCGTCGCGCAGCGTCGTATCGATGAAACCTATTTTCCTCATGCCGGGCTGCCTATCGGAAGAAACTCGCGCTCGATCCATTTCGTATCGATTGCATTCGCCGCGAAGCGCGGATCGGCAAGAACCCGCAGGTGGAAGGCTCGCGTCGTCGGTACTCCCTCGATCTCGAACGCCTCGAGTGCGCCGCTCATTTTTTCAATCGCGGCCGCGCGAGTCGGCGCCGTGACGATGAGTTTGGCGATCATCGAATCATAGAATGGTGGGATGACGTATCCTTCGAACACGTGCGAGTCAACCCGGATCCCTTCGCCGCTGGGCGGCGTCCAGCGTGTGATGCGGCCGGGCGCCGGCCGAAAATTCGCTTCCGGATCTTCGGCATTGATCCGGCACTCAATCGCGTGCCCGTTCAAAGCGATCTCCGCCTGCGTAAGAGAGAGGCCATCACCGCTTGCTACCCGCAGTTGTTCGGCAACGATGTCGACTCCCGTGACCGCCTCGGTAACCGGGTGCTCGACTTGGATGCGCGTATTCATCTCCAAGAAAAAAAACTCTTCGGTCTTTGGGTCGTAGACGAACTCGACCGTACCGGCGCTCCGATAGCCGATGTTGCGGGCAAGCATGATTGCGGCCTCACCCATCGCCACCCGTGTCGCCGCCGAAATACTCGACGGCGCCTCCTCGAGAAGCTTTTGCGAACGACGTTGCAGCGTACAATCCCGCTCGCCGAGATGGAGGTGCGAGCCGGCGCCGTCCGACAGCACCTGAATTTCGATGTGCCGCACGCCTTCAAGGAAGCGTTCGGCATACAAGGATCCGTTCCCGAAAGCAGCCTGCGCTTCGGCCGACGCCTCCGAGAATGCGCTCGCGAGTTCGTCCGGCGAGCGAACGACGCGCATCCCTCGTCCGCCGCCGCCGGCCGCTGCCTTGAGCAAGAGTGGGAAGCCGATCGACTTTGCCGCATCTTGCGCGGCCTCGTTATCGGCCAGCTCCGCCTGCGTCCCGGGGATCGTCGGAACCCCAACCCGACGCGCCGTCTCGCGAGCCCGTATCTTATTCCCCATCGTCGCTACCGCTTCGCTGGTGGGGCCAACGAACCGCACGCCGTTCTCTTCGCACAACGCTGCGAAGGACGCGTTCTCCGCCAAGAAACCGTAACCCGGATGCAGCGCGTCGCATTTCGACCCGATGGCCGCAGCCACGATCGCGTTTTCGTTGAGATAACTCTCCGCGGCACGCGGCGGACCGATGCACAGGGTACGATCGGCCATGCGTACATGCAGAGCGTCACGATCGGCGGTCGAGTAGACTGCGACGGTCTCCACCCCGCATTTCCGTGCGCCGCGAATGATCCGCACCGCGATTTCTCCGCGGTTCGCTACCAAGAGCCGGCGGATCATACCGGTTCGAGAACCATGACGTCTTGCCCGTACTCGACGATCTCGGCATTGGCGACGGGGAGCTCGACGACGCGCCCATCGCGCGCGGCGGCAATCGTATTGATCAGTTTCATCACTTCGATGATGCAGAGCGTATCGCCCTTACGTACGACGCTCCCAATTTCAACAAACGGAGGAGCACCCGGAGCCGGCGCGCGGTAAAAGGTTCCGAGCATCGGCGCCGTCACGCGAAAGCGGTCGCTTCCGAGCGGCGCCACCGGTTCGGCGGCGCGCGGCGCAACGGGGGCGGCAATTGGGGCCGGCGCCATCGGTGGGGCCGGTCTAGTCTCCATTGGCCGCGAGCCGGCGCCGTTTCGACGGACGTCGAGGACCATACCGCCGATCTCGAGGTGCAACTCGTCGAGCGACGAGCTTTCGATCAGCTTGAGAATCTGGGCGACATCTTCGTAGCTGATATCGGCCTTGGGTTCCATCTTAACTCACCTATTTGAGAAGGGTGGCAGATTCGTCTGCCACCCATATAGATTACCGCGTCGCATTAAACCCGGGCCAGCTCTGGCTGCGCTCCCTGCACGGGCGTATCGACCGCGTCGTTCGTATACATCCGTCGCACGGCATACAAGCACGTTACGCTGATCATGCCGACGACGAAAACGTAACTCGCGACGAGCCAAGGGTTGCCGCCGGCGCGACTGAGCAGAATGATGGCCAAAATCGGCGTGAGGCCGCTGGCGTATATCCCCGAGAACTGGTACACGAACGAGATGCCGCTGTAGCGAACGCGCGGCTCGAAGAGTTCGCAAAACAACGCCGCTTCGGGGCCGTAGAGCGCGGGGTATGCCAAGCCGAATGGAACGATGATGGCCACCCACATCCAGCCCACGCCGAGCGGCATGAGCAAAAATGCGGGGAAGGCAAGCAACGCCGTCGCGACGGTGCCGATAGCGAAGATGCGACGCCGCCCGTAACGATCCGAGAGCCGGCCGAAAATGGGAACCATAAACGCCATCACGATTGCCGCGACGGTTACGGCACCCAGGACGCTGTCTCTTGTGTATTTCAAGTTCGTCGTCAGATACGACAAGATGAACACGCCGTAGATATTGAAGCCGACACCTTCAATAAACCGAATGCCGAGCCCGAGCATGACGTTCCGCCCCGACGTGCGGATGAGTTCTTGGAAGGGTATACGCGCGATCGATCCGCTGCTCTTAACGTGCTCGAACGCCGGGCTCTCGAGAATACGCAGACGGATGTAAATGCCGATGATGACCAGCAGGGCGCTCGCCAAAAATGCGATGCGCCACGCGTAGGCGAGCAGCGCGGCCTCGCCGAGTTGCGAAAGCAAATACGAGACTCCCGTACCGAGCGCGAGCCCTGCAGGAACGCCGATTTGCGGCCAACTCGCGTAGAACCCGCGTTGCTCCGGCGGGGAATGTTCGGCCGACATAAGAACGGCGCCGCCCCACTCGCCCCCCAGCCCGATGCCCTGCAGCAGTCGCACCGTCAGCAGCAGGATGGGCGCGAGCGCACCGACCTGAGCGTATGTCGGCAAGAGCCCGATCAAGAACGTCGCCACACCCATGATGCCGAGCGTTAGAATGAGCATGCTCTTGCGTCCTATTCGATCTCCGAAGTGACCGAAAATCATCCCGCCGATGGGACGAGCGACGAACCCGACGGCGAAGGTCGTATACGCAAGGAGCGTTCCGATCGTCGGGTTGAACGTTGGAAAGAACAGTTTTGGGAAAATTAACCCGCTGAACGTTCCATATAGAAAGAAATCGTACCACTCGATCGTCGTTCCGATCGCGCTCGCGAATGCAACGGTACGCACGTTTTTTGCCAGCGCTCGGGCAGCGTCACTCGTCATGATGAGCTCTCCTCACATCAATGCGGTAATGCGGTGACTAGGCGTCAGAGTATCGCAACGCGGTGCGCCTGACGCCTAGTCACCTCTCAAGACATCCTATGAAAGGCTTTACCTTTGCAACATGTCCGTACCTGCCTAGATAGGTTGCTCATTTTCAAAATTGTTTCTCCACGGCCTTCGACCCTATGCGATGAGTAAACCGCCGTCGATCACGATGGTCGATCCATGAATATAGCTAGCGACGTCCGAGACCAGGAACGTGACGAGCGCCGCGATTTCGTGCGGCTGCGCGACGCGCCCGAGCGGTATCGAGCGGGAGACCTGATCGTAGACATGCGCTTCCAACAATGCGTCCGCAGTCATTGGCGTCTGGGTGACGGCCGGAGCGATCGCATTCACGTTGATGCCTGCTCCCCCGTACTCGCGGGCAAACCCCTTCGTTAAGGCGATAACCGCGGCTTTGCTGGCTCCGTAGAGGGCGTTGCCGATCGAACCGCCGCCCTTCACTGCAGAGATCGACGCAACGTTCACGATTTTTCCGTAACCTCGTTCGGACATCGCGGGCAACGCAGCCTGCGAACAGGCGAGGACCCCACCGACGTTTATACGAGAGACGTCTTCCCAATCGCCCATCGTCGACGATGCGAGCGAACCCTTTTTTAAAATTCCCGCACTATTGATGAGAATATCCAGCGAGCCGGATTGCGCAAGAACGGCCTCTACGGCCCTCGTCGCGGCCTGAAAATCGCTGACGTCGAGCTCGAGGCCAAACGCGCGCCTGCCAATCTGTACCAGGGATTTCGCGGATGCTCGTGCGGCCATGCCGTCAACATCGGCCAAATAGACGGTGCAGCCTTCCGCCGCGAGCGAGGCTCCGATGCTCGCACCTATCCCTCTCGCGCCGCCCGTAACGAGTGCGACTCGCCCTTCCAGACCTAGATCCATAGATCGCGGATTACCAGTATGCCATTGCGGACTCGAACAAGCCGCGAAGGTCGTCGCGAGAGATCTCGCGCGGACTGTTCGTGAGGAGGCGACGCTGCGGAAACGCGCCATCGGTCAGGGCATCGACATCGGCAGCCGTGTAACCGAGTGCTTCGAGTCCGTTCGGCATATTCGTCGACCGCATCAGTTCGACGATGCGGCTCGAGAGTGCGTGTCCGGCGTCTCGGTCGTCGACGTCGCGAACGTCACCGCCGAGTAACGACGCCGCCTCTATATGGCGACCGGGGCACGCAGCGGCCGTGAACTCGAATACCGCCGGCGCGTTGACGATGACCGACATCCCATGGGGAACGATGGCATCGTCTTGCGGATAGCCCTGGGGGCGAAAATCTCTCACCAGCCCCGACACGGAGTAGGACATGCCGTGCGGCGCATGGCAGCCAGCATTACCGAAACCGATTCCCGCGAGCGTCGCAGCGAACATCATCTGCTCCCGAGCCTCGTCGTCGGCTGCATCCTTTACGGCCCGCTCGATGTAGCGTCCCAGCAGCTTGAGCGCTTCGGTACAAGCGATGTCGCTAAACGGGTTTGCGCCCTGCGAGAGCGGTCGCGCCTCACCGTTTACGGGGCGCTTCCGGCGAGTGAACGGCAGCGCGGTATAGGATTCGAGAGCGTGGCTAAGCACGTCGAATCCACTGCAGGCTACAACCTCACCCGGAAGCGTGCGCGTGACATTCGGATCCGCAATTCCTAGAGATGGTTTTAGGCGCCGCGATACAATGCCGGTCTTTGCACCCATCGCGACGAGGTCGAAGATCGCTATGCCCGTGCATTCACTTCCGGTTCCGCTCGTCGTCGGGCAGGCAATGTGCGGTTTGAGTGGACCCGGCACCGCTTGCCCGCCGCCGATCGGCGCATTGACGTAGGCCATGAAGTCCGCGGGGTAGGTCGCGTACAAGTTTGCCGCTTTCGCCGTGTCGATCGTCGAACCGCCGCCCACGGAAACATAACCGTCAAACTTTCCATCGACGGCGAATGCCGCGGCAGCTTTGAACGATTCGTCGGTGGGTTCTACCGAAACCTCATCATAGATCACGGTATCGATGCCGGCCTCCAGCAGCGATTCTCGAACGGTTGCGAAGAATGCCAGTCCCCGTACGCTCTTATCCGTAAAGAGAGCAACGCGCGTCATGCCAAGCGCGCGCGCCGCGCCGCCGACCTCGTCTAAGAGGCCCCTCCCGAATCGTATGCGGGTAGCGTCGACTTCGAAACCGCGATCGCCCTCGCTCGTTGCATGATAGTGATTGGCGCAACAGCTCATGTCGCCGCACCGTCGCGCGAGGCGCCGTCTTTACGTCCGGCAATCAAAGCCGCGATCGCAATCGCCGCCATACGGGCTGCGGCCGGTTCGTTGCGCGACATCAATAAAATCGGGGCAGACGCTCCAAGGATGATGCCCGGAGCGATCGCTCCGCTAAAGTAGACGAGTTGTTTGTACATCACGTTGCCCGTTTCAATCGTCGGCACGAGAAGGATATCCGGATCGCCTGCGACCGGCGAGGCGATACCCTTCGCTTGCGCGCTCTGCAAGGAGATCGCATTATCGAATGCGAGCGGACCGTCCACGATCCCTCCGGTAATCTGGCCCCTCTCGGCCATCTTAGCGAGAGCTGCCGCATCGATCGACGCCATCATCGCCGGATTGACCGATTCCACCGCAGCTAGAACCGCCACTTTCGGCCGCGTGCAACCGAGGAGACGCACGAAATCGATCGCGTTTTGTACGATCGAGCGCTTCTCCACCAATCCGGGTGCGATGTTGAAAGCGCCATCGGTAACATAGAGCGTTTTGTGATAGATCGAGCTGGGGACTGCGCACGCAAAAACGTGACTCATCAAGCGATTGGTACGCAGCCCGGTCTCTTTGTGAAGAATCGGGCGCAGGAAGTCGTCGCTGTGCAGGTGGCCCTTCATGAGAATATCCGCTTGCCCGCCCCGGACCAGAGCGACCGCGGCGCTCGCCGCTTCGACGTCGCTCCGCGCGGCAACGATACGAGGGGGGTCGGCTACGCCTAGTTCCCCCAAGATGGCGCGAATCTTCGCCGGATCGCCGACGAGCAGCGGCTCTACGCCGCATCGATCGCGCGCTTCCAGTGCCGCCTCCAGCGCGTCGATACTGTGCGGCCACGTGATAGCTACGGTGCGAGGCGGTAGGCCTCGCACCGTAGCTATCACATCCGCAAACGGATCGAAGCTAACCGTTGAGATGTTTGTATCGGTCAAGGAAACGCTGCGGCTTCTGGAGCGCATCGCGACGAAACGGCTCGCCGAGTTCTTCGGAATCGACCATGAGATTGATAACCGACGGGCGCTTCGATGCGATTGCCTCGCGCAAGGTGCCCGCAATGTCCGACAGCCGGTCGACCTTATACCCATTGGCGCCCATTTCGCGAGCGATTCCCGCAAAGTCCGGATTTTTGAGATTGGTGCCAAGGAACCGGTTGTCGTAGAAATCGATCTGATTCTTCTTTTCAGCACCCCACTGAGCGTTGTTCCAAACGATCGCAACGACCGGAATATCTTCTCGAACAGCGGTCATGACCTCGGCTAGGCTCATACCCCACGCACCGTCCCCGATGAAGGCAACAACCGGAAGATCCGGGCGGCCGAGCTTCGCGCCGAGCGCCGTGGGATACGAATATCCGCAGTTGCCGAAGCTCATTGCCGCAAGGAACCGGCGCGGCTCCTTAAAGCGCAGATAACTGTTCGCTACCGACGAAATATTTCCGATATCCGTGGTAACGATCGCATCGTCAGGGAGTGCGTCCGCAACGGTTTGTAACGCGCGCCTTGGGCTGATGGAAGCCCCCTCTTGGGACGACATCGCATCGAGCTCTTTGCGCCACGCATCGCGGCGTTCTGCGATTTTTCGAACGACCTCGCCGTTACGCGTGCGACCGGCCTGGATCGAACGCAACCGCTCGAGGATCGCACGAGCCGTTTGCTTTGCATCGCCGCAAATGCCGAGTTCGATCCGCTTCGTCAAACCTAAAACGCGATGATCCGCGTCCACTTGAACGATACGTGCGTTTGCGGGCCAATAGTTCATGCCGTGCTGCGGCAGGGTGCCGAATGGGCCAAGGCGGCAGCCGAGCGCGAGGACGACGTCGGCTTGCGCGATCGTTTCCATCGCGGCCTTCGACCCCTGGTAGCCAAGAGGACCGACCGCAAGTTCGTGTTCGTAGGGGAACGCATCGTTGTGTAAATACGAGCACGCGACCGGCGCGGTGAGAAATTCTGCGAGTTCGCGCGTTTCGTTTACCGCATCACCCTGCACGACGCCGCCGCCGGCGAGAATCACCGGATTTGCGGCGTTCGCTAGTGCTTGCGCCGCAGCCTCGATTTGTTCGGGGTTGCCGGGCCCGCGTTCGAGCGTTAGCGACGGATAGATCTCCGTCATGAAATCGCCATAAAAATAATCACGCGGGATATCGATTTGAACCGGTCCCATCTCCGCCTTGGCAATGTAGAATGCCCGCCGAAGTAGCTCGGCCATGCGTTCCGGACGATTGACCTGCACTTGCCACTTGGTAATTTTGGAGAAGATCGGCATCTGTTCGGTTTCTTGGAAGCCGCCCAATCCTACGCCGAGCGTACCGACCGCGGGCGTACACACGACCATTGGCGTATGCGCCCAAAAAGCTGCGGCAACGCCGGTGACGAAGTTCGTGATGCCCGGACCGTTTTGCGAAATGACGAAGCTCGGTTTACCCGTGACTCGCGCCATACCGTCGGACATGTGTACGGCGTTTTGCTCGTGCGCTACGGAGAGAAAGCGAATCCCCGCCGCCGGAAAGAGATCGAGCGCATCCATATAGGCCGACCCGACGATTCCCGGTACTAACTCGACGCCTTCGGTTCGCAGCGTTTCGACAAAGGCTTCGCTTGGCGTCATGCGAGTCGGCCCGCTAACCGGCCGAATAATTGCGGGGGCAACGTTCGTTTTGGTATCCAACACGATAGGTTTCCTCTCCATATGTGGTACGTCGTATTCCGAGCATCGCTGCAGCGAGCAGCGTCATCTTCGAAATTTTGTACCTGTCCATACTTGTACGGACAGAGTTATTGTATGGTCGCGTTTTGGAAAAGTCAATCGCGGTGCGCCCCAGCGCACCGCGCAGCAATCAACGGCTCGCACGAGGTTGCGATCACATGGCGTTCACGAGCAACTCTCGCAGTGCGGGCACGATTCCGCTCGGCGTTTCGCATACCGATACGCCGGCTGCGGCAAGGGCACGAACCTTGGAATCGCCGCTGCCCCGCGACCCGTCGACGATGGCTCCGGCGTGGCCCATCTTGCGCCCGGGCGGGGCCGTACGGCCTGCGATAAAAGCGGCAATCGGTTTATCCATGCTTGCCGCATACTCGGCCGCCTCCTCTTCCATCGATCCGCCGAGCTCGCCGATGAGAACGATCGCCTTCGTATGCGAATCGCGATCCAGCATCATCAAGGCGTCGCGCGTGGTCGTACCGATGAACGGATCGCCACCGATTCCCAAAAATGCAGACTGCCCAAAACCATCGCGGGTGAGATTCAGGCAGACAAGCGTACCGAGGCTGCCGCTACGGGAAATGACGCCGATCGAACCCGGTGCGAAAATCGTTGTCGAAAGGCTCGGCATAATGCCCAGCGATGCTTCGCCCGGCGTTACGAGCCCTGCAGTATTTGGGCCGAAGACGCGCGCGTCACGATCGCGTGCGTCCGCCAAAAACCACATGACGTCGTGGACGGGAATATGTTCGGAGAGTACGACGATGTTGGATATTCCGGCATCCAGCGCATCCGTGACGGCGTCTTTGGTTGCGTATGGCGGAGTAAAAAGAACGCTGAAATCGATCTGGTGCGATCGCGCCGCATCCCGAGCGGAATTGTAGACCGGGACGCCCAGATGCGTCGTGCCGCCCTTACCGGGCGACGAGCCTGCGACGATTTGCGTTCCGCTTGCCCGCATCCGCTCGGTCCAGAACGTGGCCTGCTTTCCGGTAATACCCTGAACGAGAACCGTGTGCTGCGCGCGAAGAATCATTGTGGTACCTCCACGAACGCCCGATGTTCTGCGGCAGCGGAAATCGCGGCGCGCACCGCATCGTCCATCGAATCGTACGGCTCGATACCCAACTCGTCGCGTACGATCGCTATTGCGGCTTCTTCCCCGGTCCCGTGAATCGAAAATGCCATGGGGATCGTCGGACGGAGCGACTGGATAGCGTCGACGACACCGCGTGCCATCACGTCCGTCTGCGCGAACGCACCGCAGAAATTAACCAGCAAACTTCGGACGTTGGGATTCGCTAAGACGATTTCGAGCGCGGGCTTCGCCTTGGTATACGCATCGCCGCCAATCTCCATAAAATTCGCAGGCCGCCCGCCGTAATGTGCGACGACGTCCATGGAGGTCATCGTCAAGCCGGCGCCATTAGCAAGGATTGCGACGTCGCCCTCGAGTTCGATGTATAACAGGCCCAACGCACGCGCGCGCCGCTCGAGTTCCGTGCCCGGCTCTCCAACTGCAGCTGCCGCGTCGGCGAACAACGCCTCGTGCCGCTTTTTAGCCGAATCGTCGAGTACGAGCTTGCAATCCAGCGCATAGAGTTCGCCATCCTCCGTCAGCACCAGCGGATTGATCTCCACGAGTTCGGCGTCCGTCGCCAGGTATAGATCGTATAACGTAACGAGCGCGCCGGCTATCGCGTCCACGTTGACGGCGCCGACATCGGCCGGCCCGAGTAGCTCTTTAATCGCGCCGAGCGATAGCGGCTTACGGATGTCGGCCGTCATGTGATGAATGTGCGAGGGCTCCACATCTTCGATGTCCATGCCCCCGAAGGTGGAGAAGAGTATTCGCGCGGATCCGCTAGACGGATCGTTCATGACCGCCGCGTAGAATTCGCGCGCGATCGGAACGGCGGCCTCTACGAGGAGCGAGCTGACGGCGTGACCGTTTACGCTGCTACCGATCATCTCGGCAGCGGTCTCGCGCGCCTGGGTCGCGCCGATCGCGAAGCGAATGCCGCCGCCCTTCCCACGTTTGCCCGCCCCGATCTGCGCCTTTACGACGACGCGGCCGCCCAAGCGTTCGGCGACCGCGCCGGCACCCGCCGCGTCGCTCACCAGCTCGCCCGCCGGAACATTCATACCCGCTCGACGAAGAAGTTCTTTGCCGATGTGTTCGGAGACGTTCATAATATTAAGCTCCGTATCGCGCTAAGTATGCGCCGAATAACTCGCTCTCGCTGGGTTCGCGCGATGGGCACGTACGCACGAGGTGCGTCATGTTGATGAAATGCTTGTACGAAAGGTTCTCGCTGATGCTGTTCTTAGCCCAGGAGCCGCATCCCATCGAGAGCGTGAAATTCAACCCGTTGTCGAACGATCCGCCGTTGTTGAAGCAATGGGCTTGATTGACGAGTACGCGCACGACGCCCACGCGGTGCGCGAGAGCGTCGGCGTTCGCCTCATCTCGAGTATGGATCCCACAGGAATGGCCGGCGCCGGAGTAGGCGAGGATTTCCTTCACGCGGGCGACGGCGTGGTCGAAATCCGGGGCGCGGAATAGCGTCAGCACGACCGACAGCTTCTCGCCGGACAGCGGTGCGTCGTCGCCGACGCGCGTCTCCTCGACCAGAAAGAATCGCGCCGCATGCGCGGCCGGGTCGTCAAAGCCAACGACCTCGGCAATGCGCTTCGGCGATTGGGCCGTAATGCTCGGGTTGAGCTTATCGTTCACAAACATGACTCGCTCGAGCAGCGCCTTCTGCTGGGCGTTGAGGAGATAGCCGCCTTCGTTCCGTAACGCTTCGAGCGTGCGCTCGTACACGGCGTCCAAGATGACCAGGCTGTTCTCCGACGAGCAACTCGTCGCATAGTCGAAGGTCTTGCTACGGGCGATTTTATCGGCGGCATCGTCGATGTCCGCGCTGATATCGACGATGACCGGAACGTTTCCCGCGCCGACCCCGATGGCGGGCGTTCCGCTCCGATAGGCATTACGCACGTTGGATTGCGAACCGGTGACGACGACGAGGTCCGCCTGAGCCATCAATTCGTTCGTGAGTGCTTTGGTGATCGGCGGAGGTAACATCTGCACCAGGTCCGTCGGCGCACCGACCTTGCGCAGTTCTATATGGATGAGCTCGAGCAGCTTCGCGCACGTCGTGGCGCCCTTGGGCGAGGGCGCGAGGACGACGGCATTGAGCCCCTTGAGCGCCATCATCGCCTTATTCGTGGGGGTGGCCGACGGGTTGGTCGATGGGCATAAGGCGGCGACGACGCCGATCGGTTTCGCGATGCGCGTGAGATTCGTCGCGGCGTCGTGATCGATAACTCCGACCGACACCGCCCGAGGCTCCAGCAAATCGCGTAACGTCCCAAACGTCTTCCGCAGATTTTTCTGAACCTTGTCTTCGTACCGGCCGATTCCCGTGTCCTCGACCGCGAGCTTAGCGAGAGACTCCGCGTTGTGGTAACACGCCCACGCTACGGCCGTCACCAGCGTGTTAGCCTGTTCCTGGGTATATTGCGAAACCTCGTCCTGCGCCCTTCGCGCGCGACGGATAACGTCTGCAACGATTGCCGGTATCGATAGGGTGTCTACGAGCATGCGTCAACCTCTACGAGCGCGCCGAGATGATACAAAAAAAATGACGTGACACGTCTTGTTATGCACGGAAGGCGAAGGGGAGTGTCGAATCGGCTTTCAGGGTACTCATGCCGAATGTTCTAATGCACACGGTTGCCGCGGCAAAAAAATGCAATCCCCTTTGGTCATCAGTACCTGTCCGTACAAGTTCTCATCAGGGTACACGGTAATGCAGCTGAAGTCAAACCCACCCGAACTCGTTGCCGACGGCCCGGTGCCGCTCTACGAGCAGATAACCCGGGTTCTGCTCGCCGAGGTCCTTGCCAATCGGACCGGCCCGCGACGGCTGGGATCGGACAACGTCCTGATGGCCCGGTTTGGCGTGAGCCGAATGACGATCCGGAGCGCCGTCGACGAACTCGTACGTCGCGGTCTCGTGCAGCGCATTCAAGGAAAAGGAACCTACGTCGTCGATCCTCGATCGGTCGAAGTGCGGCTCGACGGGCTCGAGCGCTTTTTCCAAGAATGGCACGAACCGCATCTTCACACGCATGCGCGAATCCTGGCGTTTCGAACCATCGTGCCCCCCGCGGCGATCTCACAAACGCTTCGGATCACCCGCGGCAGCCGCGTTCTGCACGTCCGCAGGCTCCGCGAGGCCGACGAGGGCCCGATCGTTATCGACGACCGGTATGTCCCAGATTGGTGCATGCAAGACCTCACGCGCGAAGACGCCGCAAAACAGTCGCTTTTCGTATCGATCGAGTCTCACTCCGGAATAAGGACGGAGACGGTGGAGCAGACCATTTCGGCGGTCCTCGCCAACGACGCCGAAGCGAAGCTCTTGGCGGTCGCTCCCGGAACGCCGGTCCTCGAACGCCGCGTCGTCTTCATGACGGCGGACCTCCGGCCAACACTATGCGGTCGCAGCGTTTACCGTGGTGACCGCGTTCAGTTTCAGCTGCGTGCCTCGCGAGGCGAGGGCCTCTCCTAGCCCGCATCGGACCTTCGGAACGGTTCGATTCGGTTCGATTGACTTCTTGACCCGGACTCACTAGAATCGAATCAGACTTTTGTCCGTACATGTTCGGATTACTATGGACGGGTGTTCAACCGTTGGCGGCTAGTCTTTCAGACTAGTCCGCAGGGGTGACAAGTTGCGCTGGACGAGCCTGCTACGACCGGCCTTGGAGAGAGCGGCGTTTGAAACGTTCGCTCTGCGCCGCGCTCTTCGACCAGCGAACGCTGCTGCGTCCACCGCTACATCCGGCGGACAATCGATATAGTGCCTGACATCCCCAAACACCATCTCGCCCGGAGCATCTCGTGGGACTCAAAGGCCCACGAGGGCGCTTTTTGCTATGCCAAACCACCTGCGTCAAATCACGACTCTACCGTACCAGCTTGGGCACCGCGCATTCGCAGCCGGTGCCCTCATTTAAGGAGAGCCCAACGATGAGTACAGGAGTTCCCGCAGACACCCGATCGATCGAGCACGAGGCCAACCTGCTCGCCCGTCTCGACCGTTCGCCCATGACCAAGACGATACGATTGATCATCCTCCTTTTGATGCTGGTGTGGTTAGTCGAAGCGTTCGACATCGGCATTATCGGAACGGCTTTGCTCTTCCTCAAACAAGCATGGGCTCTCACCCCGAAACAAGTGGGACTCCTCGGCAGCGCAGGCACGTTCGGCATCGTCTTGGGGTTGTTACCGGCCGGTCGCATCGCGGATCGATTCGGGCGCAAACGCGTCCTCATCGTCGGCATCGCGATATTCTCGGTCTTCACGCTCGCCGGCGTCCTCGCGACGAATATCTCAGAACTCGCCGTTCTTCGCTTCATCGCCGGGCTCGGCGAAGGCGCGGTATTCCCCGCACCCTACTTGCTTATTGCCGAATTCGTAAACAAAAAACATCGCGGCATTGCGGTTGGCTGGGCGAACTTCGTTCTTACCGGGGCGTATATGTTCCCAAGCTTGGCGGGAGTTTGGGCCCTGCGATTCAGTCCGGAAACAGGCTGGCGCGCGCTATTTCTCGTGGGCGGCGTCTGCATCGTCCTCGTGCCGATTCTGGCCAAATGGCTACCCGAGTCGCCGCGCTTCCTGCTCAAAGTAGGCCGCGAAGACGTCGTGCGTGGATTGGTTGAGCGCGTCGAAGATGAAGCACATCTGCCACACGATACCACGATCGTCAATCAGCAGGCACTGGACGTACTCAAGGTTACGGAACACCGCAACGTCGGGCTGGCCACGCTCCTCCAACAGCCATACCTCAAGCGCGCGTTCGTCGCCTACTGCGCGCTGGGCTCACCATTCGTCATCTTTTACACGATGACGATCTACGGACCGACGATTTTCCATCTCATGGGTCAAACCAAATCGAATGCGCTCCTCTATACGGCCGCGTTGCAGCTGCTTTCGGGCTTCGGCACGGTATTCGGCGCGGCGCTGGGCGATCGTTTCGGTCGACGCCCGATTCACTCGCTCTTTATGATGATCACCGCAGTTGCATTGATTCTACTTGGACAGCACTTCTCAACGCCGGTGCTCGTCGTCCTTGCCGTGATTGCGTGGTTCTTGGGTCTGGGCGGTTTTGCGGTTCCGAAGCTCTATATGGCCGAGCAATTCCCCACGCGTTTGCGTGCAACGGGTAGCGCGGCCGGCGAGGTGATTACCCGCTTTCTCCTCGGCGTGCTGATGGTGTACTACATCCCGACCATGCTTGACATCATGCACCCGAGCGGCCTCTTCGTCTTACTTGGCATAGCAATGGCCGCACTCGTACTCCCGCTGATATTCTTCGGCGTCGAAACGGCGGGCCGAAGCATGGAAGAAACCGGGACGAAGGTTGTAGGTGCAGCAAAGCCAGCCTGACCTTTTCCCTTCGAGAATCGTTCCCTTAGCCGCCGCCTCCCGCACCGGGGAGCGGCGGCTCGTTTCTGCTCAGATGCCGGTTAGCTCGCTCGTTGCGATCGTTCCGCGTTGCTGCGCGCTGAGGATCGCGGGCTACTCGCGCATGAGCGAGATCGCCGCGGCCGCTAGCCTTCACGCCGTATTCATACGGTCTTCTTCAACAACGACCAGAGTGAAAGCGTGCAGATCGGGCGCGTTTTCGGGATATCGGTGCTCATTGACTGGAGTTGGCTCCTCATCTTCGCGCTGCTCGTTTGGTCGCTCTCGTCGAGCCTTGGTCCATTCGGGACGATCGCTGCTTCCTGGCGCATCCCCGCGGCCCTCATAACGGTTCTCGCGCTCTTTGCCTGCGTCGTCGTGCACGAACTGGCGCACGCGCTTGTAGCGCGCGCCTACGGCATCAAAACGCAAGAAGTCTTGCTGTTTGCTTTCGGCGGCGTTTCGCAGATGGAGCGCGTCGGCGTGGATGCAAAGAGCGAGGCCCTCATCGCTGTCGCCGGGCCGTTGACCAGCCTGGTCCTCGGCGGCATCTTCGGCGCAATTCGGCTCGTGCTGCCGCAGGCCGGAGACGCGGCCCAGGTGTTCGGCTACTTGGCACTGATCAACGTCGTGCTCGCCTTCTTCAACCTGCTGCCCGCGTATCCGATGGACGGCGGGCGAATCGTCCACGCGCTCGCTTGGGGCGCAACGCACAGCCGAACGAAGGCGATACAAATTGCCGGGACGCTCGGCACGATCATGTCCGTATTGCTGGGCTTGTGGGGCGTGTTTTTACTCGTCGCGGGCTTTACGGTTGCGGGCGCATGGACGATGCTCGTTGCCTGGTTCATCATGCAGACGGCGCAGAGCCAGTACATCGCCGAAACCGAAATCGAACCACTCGGTCTCCTGCGGTGTGGAGACGTCGCCGATCCAGCCGGCGATCCGCTTGCGCCCGATACGCCTTGCGACGCGGCACTCGATCTGATGGAGGCCACGCGGCGCCGCGCCGTTCCCGTGGCGTCCGGAACGACGGTGCTCGGCCTCGTATCGTTGAGCGATTTTGCTAAAGCCGCGCCGCAAAACGGCACGTGTACCGTCACGTCGATCATGACTCCCGTGGCGCAACTCGCGCATGTCGACGCGGACACCAATGCGCTCGACGCAATGAAACAGCTCTCGAGTTCGGGCTTCCACCAACTGCCGGTCATGAACCCCGCCGGCGAGCTGTTCGGCTTCGTTTCGATCGAGACCATCCGCCGGGCCGTTGCGTTCGACTTGGAGCGCGCGCGTCTGGGCGCGCGCGTAGATTCGCATCGAGGCAGCCGTGTCTAACGCGAGCGCGACGTGGGCGCCGATCTCCAAACGTGCCGGCGTCGCGGTGACGCCGAACATGCTCGATTACGCGCAGACCTGCGCGTCCTTTCGATGGGACGCCGCGTGGAAGGAACTGTTGTCTTCCCCGCGCGCTGCGGGCGTCAACATCGCCGATCTCGCCGTCGATCGCCAAGCCGAAGGCCCGCTCGCGGCGCACGTCGCGCTCCGGTGGCTGGGCAAGCGCGGCGAGCGGCGCGACATTACCTTTGCCGACCTGCGCGCCCTCACCAATCGGTTCGCAAACGCGCTGCGCACGCTAGGCATCGGCAAAGGAGAGCGCGTGTTTGCGTTGACCGGCCGCGTGCCGGAACACACCATCGCCGCGTTGGGAACGCTCAAGAATACGAGTGTCTTCTGCCCGTTGTTCTCCGCGTTCGGCCCCGAGCCGCTCGCGCAACGCCTCGAACGCGGCGATGCGAGAGTGCTCGTCACCTCGTACCGGCTCTATCAGAAACACGTCGCCGCATTGCGGCTGCGGCTGCCGCAGTTGCAGCACTATCTCATCACCGATATCGAAGATCATGTCGGCGACGGTGTGTGGTCGTTCGCGAAACTGTTGCAGGACGCGTCGCCTGAGTTCGCCATTCCCCGCACCGAGCCGAGCGACATGGCGTTGTTACATTTCACGAGCGGAACCACCGGCATGCCCAAGGGAGCAATTCACGTTCACGAGGCGGTGGTGATGCATTACATCACCGGAAAGTACGTACTGGATCTGCATCCGGACGACGTGTATTGGTGTACGGCCGATCCGGGCTGGGTCACCGGAACGTCGTACGGCATGATCGCACCGCTCTTGCACGGCGTTACGAACCTCAGCGACGAGGGGGAGTTCGATAGCGAGCGCTGGTACCGAACCCTCGCGGCAGAAGCGGTGAGCGTTTGGTATACCGCTCCGACCGCCGTCCGCATGCTGATGCGTTCGCCGATCGAACCAAGAACGGCCTACGATCTGCGGCGGCTACGCTTCGTCGCGAGCGTGGGCGAACCGCTCAATCCATCGGCGGTGCTCTGGGGGCAACAGACGCTCGGCCTGCCCATTCACGATAATTGGTGGCAAACCGAAACCGGCGGCATCATGATCGCAAACTATCCCTCGATGGAAATCCGTCCCGGATCGATGGGACGCCCGGTGCCGGGAATCGAAGCGGGAATCGTTCGTCGCGCTGCGGGTGATACGATTGAAGCTGTAACCGAGCCGGACGCCGAGGGCGAACTCGCGCTGCGCCCCGGCTGGCCCTCGATGTTTCGCGGCTACCTCCACGACGATGCGCGCTACGCGAAATGTTTTGTCGACGGTTGGTATCTGACGGGAGATCTCGCGCGCCGCGATGCCGATGGATACTTCACGTTCGTCGGTCGCGCCGACGACATCATCAAAACCGCCGGGCATATGGTCGGCCCGTTCGAAGTCGAGAGCGTATTGATGGAGCACCCCGCGGTCGCCGAGGCGGCGGTGATCGGCAAACCCGAAGCGACGATCGGCGAACTGGTCAAAGCCTTTGTCGTGCTCAAACCCGAGCATGTTGGAAACGAGCAATTATCGCTCGATATCTTGGGTTTCGCACGAACGCGCCTGGGATCGGTCGTGGCGCCCAAAGAGCTCGAATTCATCGCGCAGATCCCGCGCACGCGCAGCGGCAAGCTGATGCGGCGGCTGCTCAAAGCGCGCGAGCTGGGGCTTCCCACCGGCGACGTCTCCACCTTGGAAGGCACGTAAAATGCTCGAAACGCCGGCGGTCAAACACGGCCTCGCGCTCCTTCGCGAAATGCTGCTCATCCGGCGTTTCGAAGAACGATGCGCGCAATCGTATGCGGAGCAAAAAATCCGCGGGTTCCTTCATCTGTACGTCGGGGAGGAAGCGGTTGGCGTCGGCGTTATGCAGACGCTCGTCGCCGAAGACGTCGTGATCTCGACGTATCGCGAACACGGCCATGCCCTCGCGCGAGGAATCGCTCCGGGCCCGATCATGGCCGAGATGTACGGCAAACAGGAGGGCTGCAGCCACGGCCGCGGCGGATCGATGCACATTTTCGACCGTGCGACGAACTTCTACGGCGGCAACGCGATCGTCGGCGGAGGCATTCCGCTCGCACTCGGGTTCGCACTCGCGGCCCAGCTGCGCAACCGACCGGCGATCTGCTGCTGCTTCTTCGGCGAAGGTGCGGTCGCAGAGGGCGAGTTTCACGAGTCGATGAATCTTGCGGCGCTCTGGAAGCTCCCCGTACTGTTCGTCTGCGAGAACAACTATTACGCGATGGGTACGCGCCTCGATCTCTCCGAATCGGTGACCGACATTCACCAGAAGGCCGCGTCGTACGGCATCGCTTCCGCGTTCGTCGACGGTATGGACGTCGAAGCGGTTGAAGCGGCGGCGCAAACCGCCGCAGCATCGGTGCGCGAACACCATGGCCCGTACTTTCTCGAGTGCCGTACCTACCGATTTCACGGCCATTCCACCGCCGATCCGCAACTCTATCGCTCCAAGGCCGAGGTCGAAGAGTGGAAAAAACGCGACCCGATCCCAATGCTGATCGCGCGCCTCAAAAGCCGCGGCGAATGCAACGACGACGATATCGCTCGCCTCGAGAGCGAGATCGCCGGCATCGTCCGCGACGCCGTCGCCTACGCGGATGCCGGAACGCTGGAGCCCCCGGAAACGCTCACGCGTTTTGTGTACTCGGAGCAACCGGCGTGAGCACTTATCGCGAGGCCGTTCGCGCGGCTATCCATGAGGCGATGCAAAGCGACGAACGCGTATTTCTGATGGGCGAAGACGTCGGACGCTACGGCGGATACTTCGCAGTCAGCAAAGGCTTTATCGACGAGTTCGGCCCGGAGCGCATCCGCGACACGCCGCTCTCGGAATCGGCCTACGTCGGCGCGGGCATCGGTGCGGCGCTCGCAGGCATGCGACCGATCGTGGAAATCACCACGGCGAACTTCAGCCTGCTCGCGCTCGATCAGATCGTCGACAACGCCGCGAGTTACCTCTACATGTCCGGCGGGCAATTCAACGTTCCGCTCGTGATTCGCATGGGCACCGGCGGGGCGCGCCAAATGGGTGCGCAGCACTCGCACAGCCTCGAAGGCTGGTACGCGCACATTCCGGGGCTCAAGATTCTCACGCCGGCAACGCTCGCAGATGCGCGCGGTATGCTGGCAACCGCCCTCGCCGATCCCGACCCGGTGCTGATCTTCGAACATGGGACGCTCTACAACATGGAGGGCGAACTTGCCCCCGATGCGGGGGCGGTGGATATCTCGAGCGCGAGCATTCGGCGCGCCGGCCGAGACGTCAGCATCATCACCTACGGAGCGACGCTATGGAAGGCGCTCGCCGCAGCCGAAACGCTCGCGCAAGATGGGATCGAGGCGGAGGTGATCGACCTGCGGAGCCTTCGACCCCTCGACGAACGCACGATCGTGGAGTCCGTAAAGCGAACGCACCGCGCCGCGATCGTCGACGAAGGATGGAAGAGCGGCAGCATCTCCGCCGAGATCTGCGCCCGGATCGTTGAAGCGGCGTTCTACGATCTCGACGCGCCGATCGCGCGCGTCTGCAGCGCCGAGGTGCCGATGCCCTACGCGAAACAACTCGAAGATGCCGCGCTTCCGCAGGCCGAAACGATCGTCGCTACCGTCAGGTCGCTCGTGAGTCACGCCGGTGGGTGAGTTCCGCATGCCGAGCCTGGGCGCCGATATGGCTGCCGGAACGCTTACACGCTGGGACGTAAAACCCGGCGACCATGTGAACAGCGGCGATACGATCGGCGTCGTGGAAACCGACAAAGCTAACGTCGAAATCGAAGTATTTGAAAGCGGCATCGTCGACCGGTTGATCGTGCAGCCCGGAGCGAAAGTACCGGTCGGTACGCCGCTGGCCCTCATTCGCGGCGAAGCCGAAGCGCCGGCCAAAGCTCCCGCTCTCGTTCGCGCGTCACCGATGGCGCGGCGTCTTGCGCGCGAGTACCGGCTCGATCTAGCGACGATCGCCGGCAGCGGCCCGCACGGCGTCGTCGAGCGCGCCGACGTCGAGCGCGTCGCGAAACAAGCTGAGGTACGTCCGGGGCCCGCGGCCCCCGTGCCACCCGCAGCGCCCGCGCCACAACCGCCTGCGCCGCAACCATCGGAAGGCGCCGGCATGCGGCGTGCGATTGCAGCGGCGATGACGCGGTCGAATCGCGAGATTCCGCATTACTACCTCGAGACGCACATCGACTTCTCGAACGCCCAGCGTGCGCTCGAAACGATAAACCTGCGCCGCTCGGTCAAAGAGCGGTTGCTGCCTGCCGCGCTGTTGTTCAAGGCCGTGGCAACCGCGCTCGCCGAGGTCCCGGAACTCAACGGGTATTGGATCGACGACGAGCCGCACCAGAGCGAGCGCATCAACGTCGGCATGGCGATCGCACTACGTCAGGGCGGGCTCGTGATCCCGGCCATCCACGATGCCGACGCAAAATCGCTCGATGAGATCATGGAAGCGATGCGCGATCTCATCACGCGCGCTCGTAGCGGCTCCATGCGAAGCTCCGATCTCGTTGACTCGACGATCACCGTGACCAACCTCGGCGATCTCGGCGTCGAGAGCGTTTACGGAATCATCTATCCGCCGCAGCTCGCGCTCGTGGGATTCGGCAAGATCGTCGAACGCCCGTGGGCCGAGAACGGCATGATCGGTATTCGCCCGATCCTCAGCGCGACGCTCGCTGCGGACCATCGCGCGACCGATGGGCACCGCGGCGCGCGCTTTCTCTCCGCCCTCGAACGCTACATACTACAGGTGCAGCCGGGATGAACGCGACCGAGATCCGCGAAGCCGTGCGTGACATTCTGCACCGCTTCGCCCCCGAAGCCGACCTTGACGCCCTCGCCCCGACCGCCGATCTACGCGAAGCGCTGGACATCGACTCGTTCGATTTCCTCAACCTGCTAAACGCGCTCCACGATCGCCTTGGAGTGGACATCCCCGAATCCGACTACGGCCGCGTTCGAACGCTCCAAACTCTCACAGAATATCTCACCGCGTCGTAACTTGGACATCAGCCAAGGTGTTTACTTAGGACTACGCTTTCGTACATGGCGTGCGACCACTGCTGCCGAGCGACTTCTAGGAACCCCTTGCGCTTGTAATAGTCTATTAAGGTCGTGGCGTCCCGCGCAGTGTCGCACGACAGGTACATCTTTCCATGACTCCGTGCATACTCTTCAACCGCTCGCAGAAGAGCGCGCCCTACCCCTTCCCCATGGAGTCTTGGTTCGACCGCAAACTGCCCGAAATGCCCAACGTCGGAGCGCCCGTAGTATTCCGGTTCTGAAGCAAATCGCCGCTCTGCATAGTAAGCGATGGTTCCCACTATCGCATCGCTACATTTAGCAGTCCAGGCCATCGTCGCGCTGCTTAGACGGCGCCCCGTTGTGCCCACATTTTGAGTAGCCGCAACATAGTTCAACCCCTCGGCGGCGAGTGGGGCGTAGGCGCGATGTAAGAGCTCGGTGATTTCTTCAAGCGAGTGACGATGGGAGTCCCAAGGGAATATTTCAAATGGGGTCACGCTCTCGACTTCGCGCCGGCAAAAGCGCGTTCTTCCTTCGTCGGCGTGGCCCTGAGCGCGTGTTGTGCGACGTGCGCTGCTGAGATGCCGACGTAATAGCTGCGGAGTCGGCCACGAGACCCGCGCAAACGAACCTGCCGCGATTGTTTCCCGGACGGGCTCGTTATGGCGGTGCAATCATCGTCGCGGCTCAGTGATTGTCTTCGCGGCCGCCTTCTCTCTGCACCAAATCTATAGGTCGAAACTGTATGCGCAAAAAAAGGCCCGTACTTAAGACGGGCCTTTTTTGAATTGGCTCCCGGTGCTGGACTCGAACCAGCGACCCATTGATTAACAGTCAATTGCTCTACCAACTGAGCTAACCGGGATTACATCCGCGGGACGAACGCGGGCCGAGCGATATTGGCTCTTGGCGGCTCTCATCCTTTTACCGAGCTTGACCGGGTCTGTCAAGGTGCGATATACATCACAGACTATGCTTTCGGGTGGTCCGCGGCGCGGCGTCTTTAGCTCGCCCGCTTTCGCACGGTATTTCCTGGGCCAGGCCCTCTCGTACGTAGGGGATGGGCTGCGGCTGCTTGCCGTCCCGCTGCTGGTGTTCCATCTGACGAAGTCGGCCCTTTCGACGGGCGGCTCGCTGGTGGCCGAGGTCGTGCCGTTTGCCATCTTCGCCATGGTGGGCGGCTCGCTCGCCGACCGGGTCGATCGGCGGCGGCTGATGATCCTGTGCGATATGGTGCGCTTTGCCGTGATGGCGGCGTTCACGGTTACCTACGCCCTCCACGTGCTCACCGTCCCGATGATCTACTGCGGCCTTGCGATCATCTCCATCAGCGCGGCCTTCTTCATGGGCGGCCAATCCGCGTCGATCCCGTACCTGGTCGGCAAGGAAGGCGCGACGCGCGCAACATCGGCGCTCCTTGCGGCCGAGAACACCACCAACCTAGTCACCCCAGTCATCGGGGGCGCGCTCTTCAGCTTCTTCGGTCCGCTGCCGGCGCTCGCCATCAATGCGATGACCTATCTGGGCAGCCAGGTCTCGCTCGCGTTCGTTCCCTCGCTCGGTCCGGACCAGCCGAAGGGCGTGCCGACCTGGAGCGAGTTGCGCGGCGATTTGAAGATCGGCATGCTGCATCTCTTCAACGATCGCGCGATGCGCGCGCTGACGGTGATCGGCTTTGCGCTCAATACGCTCGGTTATGCCGGGTATGCGATCTTGATCCCGTTCTTCAAGCGCGATTTCGGTGCGAGCGATCGCGACATCGGCATCATCTTCGGCATGAACGCGCTCGGCGCATTGATCGGCTCGCTCGCCGCGGGACACTTCGATCGGCGCTGGCCGTTCGGCCGCGCGATCACTATCGCATACGTCATCGATGCGTTGCTGTTTTTGCCGATCATCTTCGCGCGCTCGATGTGGCTGGCCGGGCTCTGTTGGGCGGCCTCCAACGCTCTCGCGCAATTCGAGGTCGGGCAGATTATCGGGTGGCGTTTGCGCATTCTGCCCGGCGAATTGGTAGGCCGCGTCTTCGGCGCGATTCGGTTGGTCGTGCTCATCGGCATGGCGCCCGGCGTGCTGTTTTCAGGCTGGGTCGCCGACCGGTATGGCGCGCATCTGGCGATGTCGATCAGCGCGGTCGGGTACGTCGCGATCGCGTTCGTCGCGCTCGCGTCACCGACGATCCGCCGCGAGTCTCGTTAAGGCTGCATCTACGCCGTTTCGAGTGCGCGGTCGAAGGCATCGAGCGCCTCGGCCATGCCGTAACGGCCGATCCCGATGCGAAAGCGATCGCTGGGAACCGGCGCCAATTCCGAGCGATAGATGCTCGCCGGCAACAGCAAAATGCCATGCTCCTCCACCAGTCGCGTACAGAACGCGTCGACGCCGTCGGCGCCGAGGTAGCGGGGAAATGCGACGCAGCCCCCATCGGGAGCGCGCCACTCAAACAGATCGCCGTGCCGGGCAAAGAATGCGTCGAGCAGCAAGAGATTCTCCGCCACAATCCGGCGATTGCGCGCGAGCAAGCGTTCGCGTGCCTTGAGCGCGATGCGCGCGAGCAGTTCGCTCGGCGCCGCATTGCAGATCGAAAGGTAGTGCTTGAGCCGCGCCATGCGCGCGAGCAGCTCGCGATCGCGGCAGGCAATCCATCCCACGCGAAGGCCCGGCAGCCCGTACGCTTTCGACATCACGCCCAGCGAAATCGCGCGCTCGTACACATCCGCCGCCTGCGGCAAGCGCCGGGCATCGTCCGGCTCAAGGCCGCGATACACCTCATCGCTCAAGAAATGGATGCCGCGCTCCGCGGCCATTTCAACCATCTCCCGAAAATCCGCCCGCGTCGGGATGGCACCGGTCGGATTGTTCGGAAAGTTTGTCGCGACCAGCTTCGTATTCGGGCGGATGCGCGTGCGGAGTTCGTCCAAGTCGAGCGTCCATCGCACGTCCTCACGCAACGCGATCCCGGAGACATCGCAGAGCGAGAGCGGGATCGATTCCATCGACTGGTAGTTCGGCACCGTAACGATCGCGTGGTCGCCCGTGCCTAGCAGCGCGTGCATCAGGCACCACAGGCCCTCCTGCGCGCCCGCGAAGCACAGCACGTCGTCCGGCTCGATGCTTTCGTATGTCGAAGCGATGGTCTCGCGCAGGGCCCGGCCGCCTTCAACCTCCACGTACTGCAACGAGAGCCGCTCCCAAGCGTCGCGGTCCCCATCGTCTGCGCATGCGAGCAGTTCGCTTACCGTGCTACTCTGCGCGTCCGACGCGGTCAGGTGATAGCGCGCGCGAAACTCCCAATGCCCGAGGTACTCCTCGAGCCGGAAGACTCCCAACGGCGTCGGCATGCAGCTTCACCTCGCGCGATACATCGGTAGAAAATAGATGAGGCCCGTCCCTTACGGGACGAGCCTCATTCCGCCTTCCCCTACTCGCGTTAGGGTCCGGACTGTCTGCGAATCGTTACCGTCTGGTTGAGCGTGATCTGCACGTTCGATCCGGTCGGCAGGCTGAAATTGGATTGTTTGTTGATACCGTAGAGTAAGCCGCCGGCCGCGCCGACGATGCCGCCGCCGCCGGTGTGGAAGATCGTCTTACCGAGGACGTTGCCGAGCAGCATGCCACCGAGCGTCGTCAGGGCGACGTGGCCGCCATTCTTCTGCTGTTGGTTCTTCTGGTCGGACGTCATGCTCGCGGAGATGTCGACCGTGCTGCCGTCGGCCAAGCGCAGATAATCGAACTGCAGCCCGAGCGAGGCCTTGCGTCCCTGCGCGGCCGGCGTGACACTGGTCACTTCACCGGCGATGATCGCGCCCTGGAAGGCCGGGTTGCCGCTGGGATACGGGGGCACCACGTCCATCGCGAACCGGTCACCGACGTGGGCGCTGCCGGTATCGATCGCTTGCTGCAAGCGACCGTTCAACTGCGTGCCCTGGTAGAGCGTCAACGTGGTGCTTTGCGCCGATGCCGTTAGCGCCGAGCCCGCGAGGGCGGCGACCGCCACGAGGGCCGTCATGCTGCGACGAAAATTCATTGCGAAGTTCTCCATGCCGGTTAAACGCGAAGGCACCCCGGAAGGTTCCGAAGTGCCTTTGCTGGTGCTATTGTGCGACTCGCTAGTTGGCGAAGTTCGGGACGCGCAGCGCCTCGCCGGTGAAACCGGTAGCCTTGCGAAGCGCGTCGACTTTGTCCAAGCGCTCCCACGGCAGATCCAGGTCCGAACGGCCGAAGTGTCCGTACGCCGAGACTTGCTTATAAATCGGGCGACGCAGGTTGAGGTAGTGAATGATCGCCGCGGGACGCAGATCGAATACGCTCTTTACCGCCGCCGCAATCTGTTCTTCGGGAATCTTCGAGGTTCCAAAGGTCTCGACCAATACGCTTACCGGTTCCGCGACGCCGATGGCATACGCCACCTGCACTTCGCACCGGTCGGCAAGGCCGGACGCGACCACGTTCTTTGCGACCCAGCGTGCCGCATACGCAGCCGAACGATCCACCTTGGTCGGATCCTTGCCCGAGAACGCGCCGCCGCCGTGGCGCGCCATCCCGCCGTACGTATCGGCGATGATCTTGCGCCCGGTCAAACCGGCGTCGCCCTTGGGCCCGCCGATGACGAAGCGTCCGGTCGGATTCACGAAGATGCGCGTGTTCTTATCCAGCAGCGCGGCCGGAATCACGTGCTTGATGATCTTCTCGGTGACTTCGTTGCGAATCACATCGAGCGGAATATCCGGGTCGTGCTGGGTCGAGATGACGACCGCGTCGACACGCACCGGCGTATCGCCGTCGTACTCCACGGTTACTTGCGATTTTCCGTCGGGACGCAAGTACGGAATGTCGCCGTTCTTGCGCATCGCGGTGAGATGGCGGGTGAGATTGTGCGCCAGCACGATCGGGAGCGGCATCAGTTCGGGCGTCTCGCGACACGCGTAGCCGAACATCATACCCTGGTCGCCCGCGCCGGTCTGCTCGAACTCGTCGTCCTTGCCGCCCTTGGCCTCCATCGATTTATCGACGCCCATCGCGATGTCGGGCGACTGCTCGTCGATCGAGACGCTCACGCCGCACGTTTCAGCGTCGAAGCCGACGGCGGACTTCGTGTAGCCGATCTCGCGAATGGTATCGCGCACGATGCGCGGGATGTCGATGTACGTCTTGGTCGTCACTTCACCGGCGATGTGAATCTGGCCGGTGATCGCGAACGTCTCGACCGCCACGCGCGACATCGGGTCTTCGCGCAGTAATGCGTCGAGCACGGCATCCGAAATGGCATCCGCGACTTTGTCCGGGTGCCCTTCGGTTACCGATTCGGATGTAAAGAGCCGGCGGTAATCGCCCACGTTATGTTCCCTCCGACCACGACGCCATGTACTTCACCTGCGCCGGGGTTAGCGTGTCGATTTCAATGCCCATCGACGAGAGCTTCAGCGTTGCGACTTCTTCGTCGATCTCGAGCGGTACGTCGTAGACCTTCTTCTCGAGCGTCGAATGGTTCTTCGCAAGATACGCCGCCGCCATACCCTGATTTGCGAACGACATGTCCATCACGGATGCGGGGTGTCCTTCACCGGCGGCCAGGTTGACCAGACGACCGTTGGCGAGAATGCAGACCTTGCGGCCATCGTGCATTTCGAACTGCTCGACGAACGCGCGCGGCTCGAATTTGCCCTTGCTGATGCGCTCGATGCCTTCGAGGTCGAGCTCGTCGTTGAAGTGCCCGGAGTTGCAGACGATCGCGCCGTCCTTCATCACCTTGAAATGCTCTTCGCGGATCACGTGATAGTTGCCGGTCACGGTGACGAACACGTCGCCGATCTTGGCCGCATCGCTCATCGGCATCACGCGGTAGCCGTCCATCACCGCTTCGATCGCCTTGCGCGGATCGATCTCGGTAACGACGACGTGTGCGCCCATGCCGGAGGCACGCGAGGCCACGCCGCGCCCGCACCAGCCGTAGCCGACGACCACGACGGTGCGTCCCGCGAGCAACACGTTGGTTGCGCGAATGATGCCGTCGAGCGTCGATTGCCCGGTGCCGTAGCGGTTATCGAACATATGCTTGGTCAGCGCGTTATTCACGGCGATAACCGGGTAGGGCAGCACGCCGTCCTTCTCCATCGCTTTGAGGCGAATGACGCCGGTCGTGGTCTCCTCGCAGCCGCCGATCATATGTTTGAGCAGATGGTTGTGCTTGGTGTAAATCGTCGTCACCAAATCGCAGCCGTCATCCATCGACATCTGCGGCTTGGATGCGACCACGGCTTCGATGTGCGCGTAGTACGTGGCGTTATCTTCACCCTTGATCGCGTACGTCGGGATGCCGTATTCGCAGAGCGCAGCGGCAACGTCGTCCTGCGTCGAGAGCGGATTGCTCGCGCACAGCGCGATCTCCGCACCACCGGCCTGGAGCGCGAGCATGAGGTTCGCGGTCTCCGTGGTTACATGCAGGCAGGCGCCGATGCGCACGCCCTTGAGCGGCTTCTCGATCTCGAACCGATCGCGAATTTGCGCAAGCACCGGCATATAGGCTCCGGCCCACGCGATACGCGCGCGACCGGCTTCTGCCAGGCTGCGGTCTTTAACATCACCAGCAAGCTTTTCCGTGACAGGCACGACGTGACTCCTAAAGGATTGGGGGGATTACAAACTATCGTTGCTTCTGCAGAAGTATCGCCAGCCCCGCCGAATTGCCCCGGCGTGGATAGCCTTACAGACTACTTAACACGCCTCGCGTCCAAAACGCCGACCCCCGGAGGCGGAAGTGCTGCGACCATCGTCGGAGCCAGCGGCGCCGCCCTGGTGGCGATGGTGGCCCGCGTCAACCTCGAAAACCCAAAACGGGCCGCCCAGCATCCTCTTGCACGCGAGCTGGCCGCGAAGGCCGATGCCCTGCGCGCGCAGCTCGAGGCGGCACGCGTCAAGGACGAGGCAGCCTTCGGCGCCGTGGTGGCCGCCCAGGCGCTTCCCAAGGGGAGCGAAGCCGAGGCGGCGACCAGGCAATCGGCCTTGGAACGCGCGCTCACCCATGCGGCCGCGGAGCCCTTGCATGCGGCCAGGCTAGCCCTTGATGTGCTGGCCCTCGCCCACCGTTCGCTGGATATCCCGAACCGCAACCTGGCAAGCGATCTCGGCTGCGCCGCTGAATTCGCGGCCGCTGCGCTGGCGGCGTGCGCCTACAACGTGCGCGTCAACCACCGCTTCATGCGCGATGCTGCGACGATCGCATCGCAGGCGAACGAACTCGCGCGTTACGAGCGGCGCTCCGCCGCGCTCGTGCAAGCCGTGCGCACGGCGGTTGCCAAACTCCTGGCCGCGTAGCGCTACGGCGAGCCCTGCGGCTCGACCACCACCCGCGAGAAGCGTTTGGGATCGACCCATTTGCGCATGGCCGAACGGATCTGCTCGGGAGTGATCGCGAGCAGCCGCGTGTAGTACCGATACATATCGTTGGCGCTGATCCCGTCGATACTCGTCTGCAACAACTCATCGGCGACGCCGTTGTAGGTATCCAGTTGCAGGATGCCTTGCGCGAGCAGCAAGGCCTTCGCGCGTTGCACGTCCTGGACCGGAAGGAGATCGGTGCGCAGCCCTTCGATGGCGGCATCCGCTGCGGCCTGAGCGCGCGCGACGTTCTTGGCATCCGAAGCAAAGCTCACCGAGAACGTCGATCCCGTCCGTCCGATCTGCGCATCCGAATCGATAGAATAGACCAAACCGGCGCGCGTGCGAACGTCGCGAAACAGCAGCGATCCCGTGCCTTCGCCCGAAAGCAACGTATTCGCGAGTTGGATCGCGATGGCGTCGCGGTCTCCGCGGTGCAGGCCGATCACCTGGCTCAACGTCACGTCGGACTGCTTGTTCGTCGGCGATGCGACGGTAACGGACGTCGCCTTCTTTCCGGCGTGCAGCACCGGATAGACGAACGCCGGCTTCGGGCCTTTAGCCCGCCACGCGCCGAACGAGCGCTCGATCGCCGCTTTAGCATGCGCGGGCGAGACGTCGCCGACGATCGCAATCGTCGTGAGGTCGGGCCGATAAGCGAATGCGTACCACTTGCGCACGTCGGCCAGCGTGAGTGCGCCAACGCTCGCGCCCGTTGCGTGGCGGCGGCGCGGGTCGCCCTTGGGGTAGAGCGCGTCGATGCGCGCGAGTTGCGCTTGCGTCTCCGGACGGTTCTGCATCGCGAGCAGCGATTGCGCGTAATTCCGCTGCATCAACGCAAAATCGCTTGCGGGAAACGCAGGCTGCAATTCTCCGTCGGCGAGCAGCGCTACGGCGCGATCGAAGTCCTGCGCGCGCACCGTCAACGAAAACGACGTGCCGAGCCCGACGTTCGCGGCGATCGCATCGAGCTGCGCCTGATAGGCTTTGAAATCGTAACCGGCACTTCCAAACGCGAGCAGCGTTTGCGTGAGCGTCGCTACGCCGCTCTTGCCGTGCGGTTCGTATAAATCCGGAGCGGTGCGAATGTGGCCTTGCAGCACCACCGTCGGCGAGAACGACTCCGGACGGACCGCCAGGGTGAGTCCGTTCGCAAGATGATAGCTCTGCGCCGAATCGTCTGCCCGCGGAGCGCGCAGCGGCGCCGCAAAATAGGGTTCGGTCCACGCGGGCAGCGCCACCGCATGCGTCTGCGCGATCGCGACGTTCTCCGCTAGCCCCGCGGTATCGACCTTCGGTACCGACGCGCCTGCGGTAGCGTGGAGGATCAGCGCGACCTCATGGGCGGGCGCCACGTACGCGCGCAGCACGCGATCGACGTCGCTCGGCGTCACCTTCGAAATCGAATCGTAGATCGCAAACGGCGTCCTTTCGCCCTGCGCAAGCGCTACCGACCATGCGAACGCCTGCCCGGGGATCGAGGCTGCAGAATACGCCTTGGCTGCCAGCATGCGCGTTTTGGCTGCCTCGACGAGGCTCGCGGGCACGCCGGTGGCCGCATATCCGGCCAGCACGCCACGCACGTCGGCCAGCGCAAGCTTCGGGTCGCTGCCCGGACGCGCGATCGCGAAAAACATCCCGTCGCCGACTTCGGGGTAGGCGCTCGCCAAGCCGAGCGCACCGAGGACTTTGCCTTTCAAGGCAAGATCCGTCAACGCGCCGCGCGGGCTATCGAGCGCCGCCATCAGCACCTGCGAGGCCGCGTAGTCGGAGGCACGCAAACCTGGGAATCGGAATGCCAGCGCCACAAACGGCACCGGAAAATCGATCGAGCGTTCGATCGTCGATGTGGGCAGGGCTTGCATGACGACCGGAGCGCGCACCGGCAACGGCGCGCCGGGGATCGAACCGAACGCGGCACTCACCAGCGCGAGAGCCGCTGCGGGATCGACGTCGCCCGCAATCACCAAGGTTGCGTTGTTCGGGTGATACCAGGTGTGATAGAACGCGGCGATATCGGCCGCCGTCATGCGATCGAATCCGGCGATCGTCCCCACCGTTTCGCGCGCGTACGGCGTCTTGCCGTAGAAGACTTGATTCATCTTGAGGCCCACGCGATAGAGCGGGCTGCTCTCGTGCGCTTTGACCTCCTGTTCGATCGCGCCGCGTTCGCCGGCCCAGCTCGCGGGCAGCATCGATGCGCCCGTCATCCGATCGGCATCCAAGCGTAACACCACGCCGAGGTAGGCCGCGGGCACCGTAAAGTGATAGCGCGTGAAAAGATTGGTCGTCTCGGCGTTATACTGCGCGCCGATTCGCGTTGCAATGCCGGCGAACTGGTCCGACGAAATATCGCCGGTGCCGCGAAACATCATATGTTCGGTCGCATGGGCGATGCCCGGGATCGTATCGTCGTCGGAGCCGACGCCGTACGTCAGCGACGTGGTGACCACCGGCGCGAGCCGGTTCGGCACGATCACGACGCGCAATCCGTTAGGCAGCGTTGACTGTACGACAGGAGGCGGCGTAGGGGCCGGTTGAGCCGAAGCTTCCGCGGGAACGAGCAGACACCCAACCAACACGATCGCTAGCAATCGGTTCATCGCGCGCTTATGCGGTACCGCATGCCGCCGTTCCTTGAGCGATGGGACTAGCGCAAGACCCGATCGAGGAACGGAGCGATATCCGCGCGCTCCACTTCCATGCCGACGCCGCCCGTGTGGTAACGGATATCGTGAAAATCGGCGCCCGCGCTCATCAGCAGCCCGTACTCGGCGGCCTTGCGCCGAAAGATCTCTATCTCATCGACATCGTGGAGCGGGTAAAAGACCTCGAGGCCGTCGAGTCCATAGCTCGCCAGCTCGTCGATCAGCACGCGGTCTTTCAATCGGCCGGGATGCGCCAGGACCGCGATGCCGCCGCTGGAGTGAATCGCTTCGATGGCCTCCTTCGGCGTCACGTGCAGCGAGGGCACGTAGCCCGGTTTTCCCGCCCGCAGCAAATGGCGGAAGACCCATTCGATGTCGGGTGCGGATTGCGATTCTACCAGCGCACGCGCGACGTGAGGACGCCCGACCGCGTTGGCATCCCCGGCCGCCCGCAGCACGTCGGCACTCGTAATGCCATACCCGGCGCGGCGCAATTGCTCGACCATGCGATCGACCCTGCGCAGGCGTTCGCTGCGATTATGCTCGATCATCGCCTCCAATTGCGGGGCGCCGTCCAACGGCAACGCGTAGCCGAGAACGTGGACCTCGTTATTACGATAGGTCGTATTGATCTCTATGCCGGTCACCACGCGCGTCCCGGGCGGCGGCTCGAACTCCCCGTAAGCAGCCAGCGTATCGTGATCGGAAATCGAGAAGAATTCAACCCCGCGTTCGCCCATGAACGTCGCCAGCTCTTGCGGCGTCAGCGTTCCGTCGCTGCGGCAGGTGTGCGAATGAAAATCGACCTTCACGCGATTCCTCGCAAGAAAATGCGCTTGATTTCGGTTGCCTTTCCGGTACTCGGATCCAAACTGACGACGGCGGCGCAGAATTGCTTCGGCCCGGTCTTTTGAACGTTGAAGCGCTCCGACATCCCGGTGATGAAACGGTCGAGTACCGCCTCGGCTTCCATCCCGATCACGCCGTCGGTCGGCCCGGTCATGCCGACATCGGTGATGTAGGCGGTGCCTCCGGGCAGAATCTGTTCGTCCGCCGTCTGGACGTGGGTGTGCGTTCCGTAGATCGCTCCGACGCGGCCATCCAGAAAGCGCGCCATCGCGACCTTCTCGGACGTCGCTTCGGCGTGGATGTCAACCACGATCACCGAGGCCAGATAGCGGAGATCCTCAACCGCCGCATCGGCGCAACGAAACGGGTCGTCAACCGGGGGCATGAACGTACGGCCCATCACGTTGAGCACGCCGACCGTCACGCCTTCAACCGTAAAGGTGCCGTATCCGCGGCCGGGAGCCGTGGGCGGATAGTTGGCCGGGCGAACGACGCGATCGGTGGACTCCAAGTAGCTCTTGAAATCGCGCTTATCCCAAATGTGATTGCCGCTGGTGATGAAATCGACCCCGGTCTCGAACATCTCGTCGGCGGTCTGCGCCGTGAGCCCGAAGCCGCCCGCGGCGTTCTCGCCGTTGGCGATACAGGCGTGGATGTGATGCTGCTCGCGTAGAATCGGCACGCACCGTTTGAGCGTATCCCGCCCGGGAGAGCCGACGACATCGCCGATCAGCAGCAGGTTGAGACTACCGAGTGCCATGGGTCAGAACATCCTTGTCGTGCTAGCGGCGAGCCGGGGCCTTGCTCTTTTTGGAGGTCTTCAAGAAATACACGAGCACGTGCTTTTCTTCGTGGAAGCCGACGAGGCTTTTAGATTGCGTGGGATCGCGCAGCGCCTCGATCGCGTAGAGGGCCGCTTCGTCCTGCGCCGCCGGATCGGCGTCGAAGTGATCGTCGGGAAGCGGATTGCGCACGAGCGCCTCGCCGAAGCGGTCTCGCAGCAGCGCGACGAGCATCTCCAACTCGTCTTTGCTGAAGCTCTCGGAATCCCGCGTGACGTGAACGAACGTCGTGCTCCGGTCGCTCTCCGACTCCACCCGCAGCATCGCCGGCTCGTCTTTTCCCAGCAGCAGCAGCCCGGAAATATGGTCCTCGATCGACTCTGCGATCGCCCGCTGCGCTGCCTTGTCGGTGCGCTGGCGTAAGGCGAAGGTGAGGCGCACGGTCCGCTCGGCCGGCAACGAACGAATCGAAGCAAGCTCCGGAAAGCGCACGAGCAGTGCACAGACCAGGCTTACGGTATCGGCGTTCTCTACGGGCATTCGCGTGTGCATAATCTTCGGCTATCGCAGTACTTTCCGGGGACATTCCCACGGGAAGAGGGGGCATCTAGGGGGAGGGGCCACGTCTTTACGACGCCGTCCCTGGGGCCACCCCTCCCCCCGGTGTAAAAAGTAACCCCCCGGGCCCCGGGACGGTTGCCGAAAGGCCGGGTCCGAAGGACTCCAGGTTTTACCTGCGGGAATAGAGGGTTCGCTCTTATGCACGATCTCTCAAAGGGGCCCATCGTGGTCACCGGCGGCGCCGGTCTTATCGGCTCTGCCCTCATCTGGCTGCTCAACCGCCGCGGGATCGACGACATTCTCGTGGTCGACCGGCTGGACCGGTCCGAAAAGTGGCGCCACCTGGTGCCGCTTCGCTTTCGCGACTACCTGGACGCCGGCGATTTCGCCGAGCTGGTCTCCAACCGTCCCGAGGCGATCGGCCCGGTTGGGAGCGTGTTCCATTTGGGAGCCTGCTCGGCGACTACCGAGACCGACGCCGACTACCTGATGCGCAACAACTACGAGTACACCAAGCTACTCGCGCACTGGGCCGTCGATATCGACGCGCGCTTCGTCTACGCATCGTCCGCCGCCACCTATGGCGGCCTCGAGCGCGGGCTCTCCGACGAAGCCGGCCTGCGAACGCTGCGTCCGCTCAACATGTATGCATATTCGAAGCATCTGTTCGATCTCTACGCCGAGCGCACCGGGCTCGCGCAGAGCATCGTCGGCCTGAAATTTTTCAACGTGTTCGGCCCGAACGAAGACCACAAGGGCGAGATGCGCAGCATCGTGCACAAGGCGTACGAGCAGATTACCGTGAGCGGCACCGTCAAGCTCTTCAAGAGCTATCGCCCCGAATTCGGCGACGGCGCGCAAGAACGCGATTTCATCTACGTTAAAGACGCGGTCGACATGACGCTCTTCGTCGCGGAATCCTCGCTGACCGGGCTCGTGAACGTCGGCTCCGGCCAAGCGCGAACGTGGCTCGAGCTCGTTCGCCCGATCTTCGGCGCGCTAGGCGTGCCGGAACGCATCGAGTTCGTGGAGATGCCGGAGCACCTTCGCGGCAAGTATCAGTACTCGACCTGCGCCACCATCGACCGCCTGCGCGCGGCCGGATACAATGGGGAGCAGACCCCGCTCGACCGCGCCGTCGATGAATACGTGCGCAACTATTTACTCCCCGGCCGGCAGCTCGACCCGGCCGACGCTCCAACATCTCTGCTTTCCGCTTCTATATAAAGAGGTTCGATGCCACAGTCTTCGCGTGCCAGCCGTCGCCACGGCCGTGGCAGTTCGTCCGCCCCTCCGCCGCATCGCGACCCGATGCGCATCGTCTACATCGCCTTCGGCGTCGTGATGGTGCTGGTGGTCGCCGGGTTTGCCCTATTGCGCTGGCAACAGACGCGCGAGATCGCGCAAGCCTACGCCACGCCCTCGCCGCTGCCGAGCAGCGCTCTGGCGGGCAAGCCGATCCAGCTCGCCGATGGAGAGACCCTCGGCGCGCCGTATTTCAAACTCGTCGGTCGAAGCCAATTGCCGGTGACGGCGCGGGGTGGTTTGGGCCAGCCGGTCGACGGTATCGCCTGCGCGACGCAAGAGTACGTAACGCTCCACGTGCACACTCACTTGTCCATTTTCGACCGCGGTAAACAGGTCCAAATTCCTCGCGGCGTCGGCCTGGCGCCGGTGCTCCCCAGCGGTTGTCTCTATTGGCTCCATACCCACGACGCGAGCGGCATCATTCACGTCGAAGCGCCGCGCATCGGCGCACCGGACGGCGGAGCGTTCGATCTGGGCATGTTCTTCGATATCTGGGGCCTGCCGCTCACGCGCGGCGATGTCGGCGGTATCAAGGGGCCCGTCGTCGCTTACGTCGACGGCGTTAAGTACGATGGCGATCTGCGCTTGATTCCACTGCTCGCACACCAGCAGATCGTTCTGGAAATCGGCACGCCGACAGTACCGCCGCCCTACTACGTCTTTCCGCCTAACGATTAACCTGTTAAGCCGCTAAGGCAGCACCTTATTGAGTTGCGAGGCGAGTTCGCCGTACGGCGTCTCGCCCGACGTAAGATACGCGATCTTCTTATGGCTATCGATCACGACGATCGTCGGAAAGCCGCCCTGTAAGTACAGATTTGCGACGGCGAGCGTGCCGTCGTACGCCACCGGATACTGCACCTGAAACCTGGTGCGAAAATTCAAGACGTCTACTTCCGAGGCGGGCGACGCGCCATCCATCCCCGTATCGCTTCCCGAAACGGCAACGAACGCGACGCGATTCTTGTACGCGGCGTAGAGCTTGTTAAGGACCGCCGTTTCGCGCTGGCAGTGCGGACACCACGTCGCGAAGACTTCGAGAAAGACCGGCTTTTTCGCGGTTGCGAGATCGAACGGACCGTCGGTGGTGGCAGCCTGAAATTCCGGCGCCGTCGCGCCCAGTACCGCTTTACCGATCGTCGGCGCTTGCGAAGCGTTCTGCAACGGCTGCGATGGATGCACCCGCACCCATACGATCGCACCCACGATCAAGAGCGCGACAACAACGATTGACGCGACGCCCAGCGTGCGCTTGTTCATGGATGGATTCTCCGATCGAGAGCGAGCGCGCCGGGCGCGCCGTAAGCGATAATCGCGGCAATCGCCGCAAGAGCGAGATCGAAAGCGACATGCGGCCAATCCGCCGTCGCGACGTCGTGCGGGCCGAAACATCCACAGTCGGCCGGAATGTGACGCAATACCGCGGAAGCGATCGCCCCGGCATAGAGCGCGAACTGTATGGCAATCACGATAGCGACCGTTCGTGTGAAGAGCCCGAGAAGCAGATACCCCCCGAAGAATATCTCGACGTACGGCAGCGCCAGCGCCAGCGGGGCCACTACGGCTCCGGGCAAGAGGCGAAAGCCGGCGATTGCGGAGGCTAGATCGGCCGCGTGGCCGATTTTGAGCGCGCCCGCAACGATGAGAACCGCAGCCAGGGCGATGCGAAGGACGAGGGTGACCGTTGGCATCTGCTCGCCTGCTGCGCCTCGCTTGGGGCGTTCCCCTTCATTGAAAAACGAACATGGTTTTCATTCGACTTTGCTCGGAGGAACTCACTTCTTAGTTAGGCTAACCTAACGATAGCGATGGCTGCTATCGATTCCATCCCGCCGGACGCATCCGGCCGCGTAGGCCTGCGACGCTGGCTCCTCCGTTTTTTTGCGGTCTTGGGGCCGGGCATCGTGGTGGCTTTCGCGGATACCGAAGCGGGCAGCATCACCACCGCCGCAACGTCGGGCGCGCAGTATGGATACAAACTCATCCTTCTGCAAGTGATGCTCATCGTTCCACTCTTCGTCGTGCAAGAGATGACGGTGCGGTTGGGGACCGTCACCGGCAAGGGCCACGCGCGGCTCATTCGCGAGCATTACGGTTTGGGCTGGACGTGGGTTTCGCTGGGTACGATGCTCATCACGAACGTCGCGGCGTTGGTAACGGAATTTGCCGGCATTGCCGGCGCCGCGGACATCTTCGGCCTCTCCGCGCCGATGTTCGTGATCGCGGCGGCGATTCTGCTTTGCGTGGTCATCTTCACCGCGTCGTACAAGCGTGCCGAACTCTTTGCTTTCGCGCTCTGCTTGATGGAGCTACTCTTCATTCCGGCGGCTTTCGCGGCGCATCCGCCGACGCGCGCGGTCGTCATGCAAGGGCTGTTCGGCAATCAGCCTCTCCACGATTATAACTACCTGCTGTTGATCGCATCGAACATCGGCGCGGTCATCATGCCGTGGATGATCTTCTACCAACAGAGCGCGACCGTCGACAAGGGCCTGGGCGTGCGCGACATGATCTTTGCGCGCATCGATACGGCCATCGGCGCCGTCGCCACGCAGGTCATCATGTGCGCGGTGGTCGTTACCACCGCGGCGACGCTCTTCGTAAACCATATCAAAGTGACCGACGCCGCTCACGCCGCGCTCGCGCTCGAACCACTCGTCGGGCCGTTCGCAGGCGTGACGTTTGGGGCCGCGTTGATCGGCGCGTCGATGCTCGGCGCGTTCGTGGTATCGCTCGCGACCGCGTGGGCCTTCGGCGAAGCCTTCGGTTGGCGGTGCTCGCTCAACGACGGCCTTCGCGCCAAGCGCTTCACCGCGCTCTACCTCGCATGCGTCATCGTCGCGGCGGGCTTCGTCTTGATCCCGCATCTGCCGCTCATACAGCTCACGGTCTACGTCGAGGCGTTCAACGGCTTCGTATTACCGATCGTGCTCTGTTTCTTGCTCGTTCTCGTCAACGATAAACGCGTGATCGGCGAGCGGCACAACCGGCCGCTCGGAAATATCATCACGGTCGCTTTATCGCTGGTCATCGTGGCACTGGGTATCTGGATGACGATTACCACCATCACGCATCCCGGCACCTAAGTCGTAGGTGACGACTTGGGCTAGGCGTACCGTTGAAGCGATGCGCCCGAGCCAAATCCTCGCAGCGGCGACGCTATTGCTGCTTACCGCCTGTGCCGCCCCGCACTTTCGTGGCACGGCGCTCGTCCCGGTGCGCGCGGCTCCCCCGATCTCACTAACCGATAGCTCCGGAAGCGCTTGGCAGCTCGCCGGCCAAACGGGCAAAAACGTTGCGCTTTTTTTCGGCTACACGCACTGCGCCGACACGTGCCCGCTCGCCCTTGCCAAGCTCGTGAAAGCGCGAACGCTCGCCGACCCGGCGGGAACCCGCTGGGAGATTGCGTTCGTCACGGTCGACCCCGAACGCGACACGCCACCGGTGCTGGCAGCGTACCTAAAGCGGTTCGGCGGCGATATCGTCGGCCTTACCGGTTCGCAGCCGGCCATCGCGAGTGTCGAGCGCGCCTACCATGTCTGGGCGCAGAAGATTCCGGGCAAGCGTGCCGGAGGCGACTACGGCTACGATGAAGCGCACGCCTCGGTGATCTTCCTCATCGACGCCCATGGCAACCAACGCGTCTTGCAGGATGCGAGCGATAGTGTTGCGTCGCTCGCGCACGATATGCGACTCTTGAACGAATGATCGCCGCACTCGCGTTCGCCCTGGCCTTATTTCCGATGCACGGCGTGGTGCTCGGCACGATGCCGGGCGACCGTGTGGTTATTCGCAACGACGCCGTGCCGCTGACGCTGCCTCAAGGCGACCGCGTCTACCGGCTCGCTCCCAAGATCGCGGTACGCGCGAACGTCGGCATCGACGGCTACGTCGATCGTTCGACGCAGCCGTGGACGCTTCGCTCGCCGATGGTCGCGGCGCCGTTCTCGCCGGGTCTGCCGGAGACCGGGCGCGTGATCGCGGTTGATGTCGGGAGCACGCTGCCCCATACGGAGCTCATCGACCAAGACGGCCGCCGCTTGCTTCTCGACCAAGCTTTCCGCGGTAAGGTGCTGTTGCTGAGTTTCGTCTTTACGCGCTGCCCGGATGCCACGCTCTGCCCCGCGATTAGCGGCAAGCTCGCCTACATGCAGTCGCACTTGGACCCGGCGAAGTTTGCGATTGCGGAGATCAGCCTCGACCCGCAGTACGATTCCCCCGCGATCCTGCAGCGTTATGGCGCCACCTACGGCGCCGATCCGAAGATCTGGTCGCTCCTCACCGGGACCGGCTCCTCGATCCAGCGCGCGCTCGACCAATTCGGCATCAATTCGCTGCGCGTCAGCTCGAACAACTTCATCCATAACGACAAGCTGTTTCTGGTTACCCCTCAGGGGCGCGTCGCCTACGTCGTGGATACGGCCGGGTGGGACCCCAGCGGCGTGATGGCCGAGGCCCGCAGCATCGCGGGCATGGAGAGCAACCCCTTCGAGCGGGCGAAGCTCTCGCTGCTCGCGGGCGTGGTTGCCATGTGCGGCGGCAGCCAGTACGCGGGGATAGTCTTTCTCGAGCTGGGGCTGGTGCTCATCATCACGATCCTGGTCACCTATGCCCTCTGGCGGGTGGCCCGCGTGCTCTGGCGGACGGAATAGCAGCCGCAGGAGGCGGTCGCGCGCTAAACGGGTATAAGCCGAGCAACCGATGGCAGCACCGCGTAAACCGTTCGACCCGCCCACGCAAGAACAGCGTGCGTTTCTCGAACAGGCGATCGAGCAGTACGGCAAGGCGATCTACAACTTCGCCCTACGCCTGACCCACAACGAGGCGGATGCCCGGGACCTCACCCAAGAGGCCTTCATCCGCGTCTACCGGGCGTGGCGGAGCTTCGTCCCAGGCACGTCCTTCCTCTCGTGGGCCTATCGCATCGTCACGAATTTATACCGCGATGAACTTCGCCGACGAAAAGGACGTTATCAGGAAGAGATCCCTGAAGATAACGCCCCTCAAGCGTTCGGAGGGCAACGGCCCCTAGCCGTAACGCCGATCGACGAGTACGTCGACCGGCAGCTCAGCGAACCGATTTCGAAAGCGCTCCAGGCGCTCTCGGTAGATCAGCGACAGGTCGTGATCCTCGCGGACCTCGAGGAGTACAGCTACCAAGAGATTGCGGATATCGTCGGTTGTTCTATCGGGACAGTCCGTTCGCGGCTGCATCGGGCTCGCAGCCAGCTCCGCAATCTCATCCAGCACTATTCGGCGACATCAACATGAACGAACACCTCAACCACGACGACTTTATCGACTACCTGCACGGCGAATGCGCTCCGGGCCGCGATGCGGCTATTCTCGCGCATCTGAACGGATGCGAAGCGTGCACCACGGCCTACGACGAAGAGGCGCGACTCGGCGAGCTTCTGCGCGCGCATGCCAAACGCACCGAGCGCGAATTGCCGTACGGTATGAGCGCGAGCATTTGGGAGCGCATCGAACGCGAGCAAACCGCACAGCGTCCCGGGTGGGCGGGCGCCGTCGCGGCACTCCTGCGCCCGGCCATCGCCGTACCCGCCGCAGCGGCACTCGTCGTTGCCGCCTACTTCGGGGTGACGGCTCTACAGCACGGCCCGGCTCGGCCTTCGATCGAAGCAGCGTTCTACTTGAACGATCACGCCGCGCTCACGCGCACCGTGCCGTTTAGCGAGGGCGGCTCGGTCGTACCCTCGACCCTGGCCAGCGATAACGTAGGCACCGATCAGCAAGCGATCGCGCTCACCGGCTCGACATCGGAATCGAATGGATCTCCGTAAGCGC
>Ga0307373_10000570_pt1 | contig 71085 bp, 68 predicted proteins | sample OX2MG_FD_202534 | JGI IMG/M metagenome (GOLD analysis project Ga0307373, IMG submission 202534) | Soil microbial communities from Risofladan, Vaasa, Finland - OX-2 | ecosystem: Environmental > Terrestrial > Soil > Coastal area > Acid sulfate soil | place: Finland: Risofladan, Vaasa | collected... | reverse complement strand
CGGGCGAAGCCAGCAGATGGCCTCGCCCGCTTCGCTTTCGTCCGCTTTCGCCTGCACCTCGTTGACTCATTCCGGTGCTTCGATGCAAAGTCACGGCGCGATCCCAATTTTTTCTCGTGCAGGTAGTTACCAATGCCCGATGACGACGCCAAAGACGCCGGACGTAAAATCCTCGACGCGGTCCGCGAACTAGCTCCCACGATCCGAGCCGCCGCCGACGAAATCGAAACCGGCCGCCGCCTCCCGATTCACATCGTCGACGCGATGAAGCGCGCCGGCGTCTTCCGGATGGCGATGCCGAAGGCGTGGGGCGGTCCCGAACTCGATTTTCTGTCACAGTTGCGCGTGCTCGAGGCGCTCTCCGCCGCCAACGGCTCGGTCGGATGGTGTGCGATGATCGGGATCGACGGCGGCTACATGACCGCCTTCATCGATCAGATGGTGGCGCGCGAGATGTACCGCGATATCGATTCGCCCACCGCGATCACGTTTGCGCCGCCGGGCAAGGCGGAGAAAGTCCGCGGCGGCTTCCGCGTGACCGGCCGATGGCCATTCGCCAGCGGATGCCAGCACGCGGCCTGGCTAATCGGCCACTTCGCCGTTATCGAGAACGGATCGCCGCGGATGCAGGAAAACGGCTTCCCCGAAACGCGCTTCGCGTTTGTCGCGCCCGACCAATGCGAAATCATCGACACCTGGACTAGTATCGGATTGCGCGGCAGCGGCAGCCACGACTGGTCGGTGACCGATCGATTCGTGCCCGAGGAGCGGACCTTCAATCTTGCGAGTCCGACTTTCTATCGCAACGGACCTCTGAACCTTCTCCCGAATCTGCTGTTGTACAAGACGCCGGCGGTCGCATTGGGAATCGCGCGATGCGCGATCGATGAATTCACCGCGATGGCCGTCGAGAAGCCGCTGACCTTCGCTGCCGGCGGCGACCGGCGGCCGATGCTCCGTGACGAGGGTTACGTGCAGGCGGCGGTTGCGCAGGCCGAGGCGCTGGTGAGTTCCGCGCGCGGCTTTGTCTTCGAGGCGATCGGCGATCTATGGAGCGCGCTTGCGGCCGGCGCGCGGCCGTCTTTGAAACGGCGTGCGCGCGCGCGCCTTGCGATGGTTCATGCGAACGCGGCCTGCACGCAGGCGGTCGAAATCCTTTACAAGGCCAACGGCGGCGCATCGGTTTATGCGCGCAACATCTTCGAGCGGTTGCTGCGTGATATCCAGACCACCAATCAGCACACGGTCGTATCGCTCAAGACGTGGGAAGTGACCGGCCGCGTGCTGCTCGGCCTTCCGCCCAACCACGGATTGCTGTTTTGATTCTTGCGCGGGCAGAAGGGATAATCGCGCTTATGACTTCGCGCACGGGCGGGTTTCTTGGATTGGTGCTGATGGCGATCGCGGCGCTGGCCGCGGGATGCTCGACGCAACGCACCGAGACTGGCGGGTCGCCGGCCACGGCGCTCAGCAGCCCCGTGGGTGGATCGCTGACTCGCGCCTCCTGGTACGGCCCGGGTTTCAACGGACGCCGGACCAGTGATGGCGAAACGTTCAACGAGAACGCTCTGACTGCCGCGTCGCGCACCCTGCCGATTGGCTCCCGCGTCCGTGTCACTAATCTCAGCGATGGCCGTTCCGTAATCGTGCGAATCAACGACCGCGGTCCTTACGTGCGCGGTCGCGGTATCGACCTGTCGGAGAGGGCGGCGCGCGAGATTGGGCTCAATCGTGCCGGAGTCGCGCGGGTCCGGGTGAGCACCCTGCGCGAGACCGCGTCGATGGCGTCGATGGCGCCCGATACGTGGAGCGGGCCGGTGCGGGTCCGCAAAAGCAGCTACCGCCTGCGCCACCATCGGTACAGGCGATACCGGCGGCATTCCACGCGGATGGTCAGCAATCCGGTCGGAACGTGGCTGCTGGCGCTGGTCCGCTGAGAACCGGCGAATCTGTTCCAACCCTGATTGTTATCCCGAGCGAGTCTGCGAGCCGAGGGACCCCGGATAGTTTTGCACTGGCGATGCCAGCCTCAAGGATGACAAACATGGCGGGCGAGCAACGGGTGAGGGTCCTTCGACTCGCGCGGCGCTCGCGCAGGATGACGAATGTGGTGGACTCGCTCAGGATGACCGGTAGGGATCGGCGAAGATCAGGAGGCGGCCGGCGCGAGGATCGCAGACCCACGCGTTGCCGAGATCGTCGGCGGCGACGCAATGCGCCTCGGGCGCGGTCTTCACCGTCGCGAGCACCGTCGGTATTCCGCGCGCGGAAATCGCCACTATCGCCATCGTGGCGCTCTTCGCGCCGGGCATGTAGACGTGCCGCAGCTTCGGACTGTACGCGATAATATCGACGCCATCGCCGGAATCGACGCTGCCGAGTATCCGGCCGGTCGCGGTACTCAGCACGGCGAGCCTGCCCTCGGCACATCCGACGAAAACAAATTCGCGCTTCGAGTCAAGCGCGAGGCCGCGCGATCCGCGGCATCCGTTGGCCCATCGCGCGACGATTTCGCCGTTGTGCAGATCGATCGCGACCGTCTTTCCAGCCCAAAGATTCGCATAGGCGCGGCCGCGCGCGTCGTCGATCACCAGCGTCTCCGGGCCGCCGGGCACCGCGATAAATCGCCGATGCGCCGGTTGCGGAAAGCCGCCCGCCGAATCCAGCGCGAAGACTTCGATCCGCTCGGCGCCGGGCTCGGTAATCCACAACTCTGCGGTGGCGCTGACCACGCGGACGTAATCGGGCCCCGACGCCAGCGCGGCCCGTGCGACAATCGCTTTGGTCTTCGCGCCGACGACGCTCAGCAGTCTGGTCGTGCGGTCGGTGGCGAAGATGAACCCGCCCTGTTCATCCGCGGACGTGACGCCTTCACCGTGGCCGCCTACGTATGAGTCGGCGCGGCTGAATCCGCCGATCGTTTCGATTCCCTGAGATTTAGTATCGACGATATCGAGCTTGCCGGTGCGTCCGGCCGGCACGAGAAACTCGCCCGTGGCGGCGACGAATCGAAGATCGTCGAAACCAACGCCGCGGGTGCCTCCGGGAATCGCGAGCGTCGAGAACGTCGCGCCGGCGCCGAGCGCTATCGACGCCGCGAGCAAAGCCATCAGCAGATGTCGCTTCATTCGTTGACGATCATTGCTGATCCCTGTGGCGGACGTAATGGCGGCGGGCCTTGGCGCGATTGCCGCACGCGCTCATCGAACACCATCGCCGATTCCCGGTCTTGCTGTCGTCGACGAAGAGCCAGAGGCATCGCTCGTTGGCGCAATGGCGCGCGCGATCGCGATTCGGTCCGGCGAGCAAATCGCCGGCCGACCACAGCACCGGCGCCAGTATCGCCGCGGCGGCGGGCTCGGCGGCGCGTCCGATACGCCATCCTAATCCCGCGCTGGCATGATCGATTACGACACGCGCGGGCGCCTCTTTCAGCCAATCGTTGAGGCGTGCGAGGTCCGCGGATGCGGGCGATCCGCCGGCGCCGAGCGGGCGGAAGATTCGGAAAATCAATTCGCGGAGCTCGATCGCTTCGGCAAGGAGCGCGTCCGCGCGCAGGGGATTCTTCGTTGCCCAGGTCCGCACCGCTTCCGCTTGACGGGCGCCCGCGGCACCCGAGTTGACGCACCATCCGATGAGGTCATCAATGTGATTGAGGCTTTCGGCCGAGGGCTCGCTACCCCGCCACGAGAGCGTGTTGGCGAAGTCGAGGCATAGGTCCGGGCGAGGCGCCGCGATCACTTCGCGCTCTTCACCCGATAATCGAGACTTCGCCATGCCCTTTGAAATACTAACCCGCATGATGGTTGACAAGACCGTGCCTCTATTCTATATAACCATTATAACGGTTAGAGCGATAATGGTTAGAGATTGACCAACAGGCTTCGCCCGCGGGCGGAGCACCAACATGGAGGGAGACCGATGATCGAGCACGTTTCAATCGGAGTGCGGGACCTCGCGAAGGCGAAGAAGTTTTACGACGCAACGTTCGGGCCGCTGGGCTACAAATGCCTCACCGAAGGGGCAACCTGGCTCGGCTACGGGAGCAAGGCGCCCGAGTTCTGGATTCTCAAGGTCGAGCGGCCGGTCGCGTCCGATTCGGCCTCGGGCCTGCATTTCTGCGTCGGAGCTGAAAGCCGCAAGGCGATCGACGCGTTCTACAACGCAGCGCTGGCCTCGGGCGGCAGCGACAATGGCAAGCCGGGAGTGCGGGTCGACTACGGCGAGAACTACTACGCGGCGTTCGTGAACGATCCGGAAGGTTACCGGATCGAGGCGTATTTCGGCGGCAAAGCGTAGGCGGTAGAGGCTGGATTCGCGCGCCGTGATTCGCGCGCCGCGCGGCGTCTTAAGCGCGCATCGGGCGAGGCCATCATGGCTCGCCCGTTGCGCGTCGGGCTGCTCGGAAGGATGAGCGGCCGAGTCGATCAGCCGCCCCAGACTTCGCGCGCGACCTCGATCACCAGCGCAAGCTTCGCGGCCTGCTGCTCGGGCGTGATCTTGTTGCCGGGCGCGGTGCTCGCGAAGCCGCATTGCGGGCTCAGCGAGAGTTGGTCGAGATCGATGAAGCGCGCGGCCTCTTCGATCCGCCGCTTGAGCGAATCCTTCGCTTCAAGCTCGGGAAACTTGGTCGAGACCAGGCCGAGCACGACGGTTTTGTTCTTCGGCACGTAGCGCAGCGCGTCGAAGGTGCCGGCGCGCGGCGTATCGTATTCGAGGAAGTAGGAATCGACGTTGATGCGGTTGAAGAGCATGTCGGCCGCCGCGTCGTAGCTGCCGGTCGCGCTCCAGTGGCTCTGATTGTTGCCCCGGCAAAGATGCATCGCGAGATGGAGCGATTTGGGCCGGCCTTCGAACGCCGCGTTCATGATCCGCGGGTAGAGTTCGAAGAGCAGATGGTTGCCGTCGTCGCCGCGCTTTTTGAGATGCTCCCAGCTCGAGCGGTCGAGCAGCGAGCATAGCGTGGTTTCGTCGATCTGAACGTAGCCGCATCCGGCCTCCGCCAGTGCCGCGAGCTCCTTGCGGAAGGCGTCGATAATGTCGTCCCAGAAGGTTTCGAGATCGGGGTAGGCATCGGGGCTGATATTTTCGCGGCCCGAGCGGAGATGGATTATGGTCGGCGACGGAATCGTTATCTTGGGCGTGCGCGACGTAATCGAGCGGATGAAGTTGAAATCGTCGAGGTGGATCGGTCCGCGCCATTTAAGCCGGCCGGTGACGCGCGGAATCAGCAGCGGAAGCTTGTGACCCTCGCGATCGACGAACGCCCACTCCTGTCCCGGAACGGCATAATCGACCGAGACGCCGCCGAGGCCGCGGCAGTAGAAGTCGGCGTAAAAGACCTCGCGGCGATACTCGCCGTCGGTGATCGAATTGAGGCCCATCCGCTCCTGGAAGGCGACGACCTCACGAATGGCGGCGTTTTCGAGTTCGCGGAGTTCATTTGGCGAGATCGTTCCGGTGGTGCGATTCTGGCGCGCGCGCAGCAGCTCGGGCGGACGCAAAAAGCTGCCGACGTGGTCGGCGCGAAACGGCGGGTCGTGCGGCGATGCGCTTGCCATGCGAATGCTCCTCCAATCGCGGTCGCTTGCGAACTCGATCCGAGGTTTATCGTATCGGCGCGCCATAACCCAAGCCCGGCGGCGCACGATCCGCCCGCAGGGGGTGAATTGCTCAGGCTATCCCGCGTCCGCTAGAGTTTAGCTAACTGATGGAAAACCGGCGATCACGGGTTGAGTCGCGCTCGGATCGCGTAGGACTTGGGAAAGGTTAAACGGGGTCAATCCAGGTGGAGGAACGGGGTGCGGCAAATGGTAATCCAGCGCGGCGCCATCAACTCCAATCGACACGAGGGGAACTCGTCCCCGGCGGCGTCAGAGCGCTCGGCAACCTCCGTCTCGAAATCGTGTTGGTGCTGGCGCTGGGATTGCTCGCGCTGACGCCTGGTATCAGCAAGCCGCCGCTGGTCGATTGGGACGAGGCGACCTACGCGCAGGTCGCCCATGAAGTCGTCGCCAGCGGACATTACCTGGACCTGACCTGGAATGGGCAACCGTATCTGAGGAAGCCGCCGCTGCTGTTCTGGGAGATCGCGGCCTCGTTCAGAACGTTTGGCGAAAGCGAGTTCGCGGCCAGGCTTCCGTCGGTTTTGATGGGCCTTGGCACGCTGATGCTCATCTACCTTTGCGGTACCGCGACGGTCGGGCGGCTTGCCGGAACCGTCGCCGCGATAGTTCCGTTACAATTCTACTTTTTCATCTCGCGGGGCGGGCGCGATTGCGCGACTGACGCCCCGATGCTGTTCTTCAGCACGCTGGCGATCTATGCGCTCGTGAGGGCGCGCGAAAAGCGTCGATGGGTGGCGGTATGCGGCGGCGCGATAGGCCTGGCGATACTCAGCAAGGGGCTGGCGGGAATTATCCCGCTAATCGTCGTATCGATGGCGGTGGCGCTGATCCCGGGCTTCGAGATGATCGGATCGCCCGGACTGCGAGTCGTCTACGCTGTCGCGACCGTCACCGCCGCTCCCTGGTACATCTACCAGATGCTGGGGAATCCGGATTTTATCGCGATCTTTGTCGGCCATGAGACGCTGGCGCGCCTGACCAGTCATCTGGAGGACGATACCCGGCCGGCGGGCTATACGATCAGAGTATTTCTAAGTGAGATCAGGCACTTGTGGCCGCTGGCGCTGCCGCTGGCCGCGTTGGTCGGAGGCCGGCTGAGAGCGGGTGGTCTGCGCGATGCAATCGCGCGCATGAGTGCCACGACATGGCTATGGTTATTATGGCTTGCGGTAGCGCTAGGCGCCGCATGCGCAGTACAAACCAAATTGCCGTGGTACATCCTGCCCTCGTTGGTGCCGGTGGCGCTGCTGGCCGGGACGCTGGTGGCGCGCGCCCTCCAGAGCCAGGGTTCGGTGCGGCCGTTCGCGACAGGGTTCGGAATCCTGGCGCTTACGATCGTCGTGGCGCACGCGCCGGACCGATGGCGCGCGATATCGCATCTGCATCACGAGCAGCGTCTGCGTAGCATGCCGAGCTTTATGATGGGACTGGCGGCGCGGCGCACCGTGGCGTTAAAGGGCCCCGGACAGCTCTACTTCGCGGGCGTACCGTTGCCGACGCTGGTCTATTATGCCGCGATGCGATGCGACTTCGTCAGCGATGATCAGCCGACGCCAATCTCCGACGTTATCGGCGATCCGCAGCCGCCCCCGGTCAATTACCATGATCTCGTCATGGTCAATGACAGCGGGGAATCCACGGTCGTAGCGAATCTTGGCACCGAGTGGCGAGTCAGCGGACCCGAAGCTCCGCGCGACCAGCGCCAGCTCAGGCGGCTGGAACTCGAAGCTCCCACCGGCATCTCGGTCGGCACGCCGCCGCCCTGACGATTCGGAAATAGCAGGCGACGCGGCGAACGGTCTTAGGGCGCCAAGCTCGCCGGAACCGGGGCCCTGTGCGGTGGCCTTTGCCGCGGCGTGATGCTGCGGGCGAAGGCGGCGCGGAGCGGGGGCCTGATGGGGCAGCAGAACGTAGGCGAGGCCGCCGGCTATCACTAGCAGGCCCGGATTGACGTGACGCCAGAGCAGAATCGCAAAGACCGCGATTGAGATAAGCACGCCGGTGGCGTTGTAGAGCGAGAGCCGCGCGATTGCGTAGGTGCCGGCCAGCATCAGGCCGATCGCAATCGGGGCCATCCCATGGCGCAACGCCGTGCGCCAGGGCGATTCCGCAAAGCGCATCCATAGGCGGTTTGCGATCAAGGTCAGGATGCAATCCGGAATGAAGAAGGCGGCGCCGACGACCAGCGCTCCGGCGGCGCCAGCTATGTGGTAGCCGATCAGCAGCACCATCAGCATGTTCGGTCCGGGCGCGACCTGGCCGAGGCTATAGATGTCGCGGAACTGGCGGTCGGTGAGCCATCCGTATTGATGGACCGTCATGTGCTGCATCTCGGGGAGCACGGCGGTGCCGCCGCCGATCGCGAGGATAGCGAGCAGGGCAAAGACTCCAGCCAGATTGAGCAGTTTCATCTTGGTGTGGCTCGAATAGGCGCGCCGGCTAGTGGCGAATCAGGCTGCGGCGATGGTTCCATCGATGGCGCATGTGCAGGCTGGCTTCACCGATGGTCGGAAGCTGGGCTCCGGGGCGATAAAGCCAGACCGCGATCGGACCGAGCACGAGCAGCACGACGTAGAGCGGGAGGCGAAAGACGCAGACTGCGGCGAAGGTGGCGAGCACGAGCGCGAGATCGAGCGGCTTGGCGAGCTGTTTGTGCCCGAGTTGGATGGTGACGGTGGTGAGCAAGCCGACGGCCGATGCGGCGACGCCGACGAGAAAGCGGTTGATATTGGTATTGTGCGGCAGAGCGCTCAGACCGACGCCGAGCGCCATTACGATGCATGCGCCAGGGAGCAGGATTGCCAAGGTCGCCAGCGCGGCGCCGGGAATGCCGCGCAACTTGTCGCCAATGATCACGCTCATGTTGACGGCGTTCAGTCCTGGGAGCGTCTCACTTATTTCAAGCGCGTCGAGAAATTCTTCATCGTCGAGCCATTCATTGCTGCGGACGATATACTCGCGCAGATAGGCCACGACCCCGCCGCCGAAACTGATCGCGCCGGCGATGAAGAAGGTTCTGAAGATAGCGCCGAGCGAGACCCGCGCGGTGATCGGCGTCTCAGTCGAAACTGCTGATCCACTTGCGTCATTCATGGTGGCGTACGGACTGATGACCCATCCCGTAGATGAGCGAAGTTTTGGTGGTGCCGAGCTGGACCCACTCGCGGGCTTCCTGCTGGAGGTTTTTGAAGAAGGTGATCGCGAGGTCGCGGGCCTTGTGGCGAAGGTCCTCGGGATGGTCGAACTTAAGCTGATAGCCGAACTCGCCGATGATGTCGTCGCCGGTCGCGCGATTGCGCCATAGCGCGATGCTGGCCTTCGCGATCAGCTTTGAGCCGAAATCGAGTTCGCCCAGATGAACCAGGGTCTCTTCGACGGTGACGTCGTTGACCACGGCCAGCGAAGCTTTGGGATTAGCGGTCCTGGCGTGCTGGAGCGCAGGGAAAACCTGCGCGATGACCTCGAAGCGCTGGGTCAGGATAATGTTGGGCGTGTCGAGCTCGCATCCGTGGACGAAGAGGCTGCGGGCGCCGCCGAGAGCGTCGTTGAGTTGCAGGATTTCCTCCTTGAACTTGATGGTGTGAATGCAAGGGAGCAGCGGGCGCATATCGACCGCGGCGACGACCTCGGGATCGGGGTCGCGAAAGCGAATCGTCAGTTCAAAGTTGGGTTCAGGCTGGCCGTGCTTGAAAAATGTGCGTTTGCGCAAAATGAAGCCGGCGTCATAGAGCTTGAAGTGCGGGGTGTCGTAAAGGACGACCTCACGAATAAGCGAGTCGCTCTTTTCAGGCTTGGAGAAGCCGACACCCAATTGCTTGGTGACGTGATGGGCGCGCTTCCAGAACTTGTGGTAGGCGCTTTCGTCGGTGAAGAGATGCGGCTTCAGAAGCAGCTTGAACTCGATGTAATGGATCTGCCCGGGCAGAGTCAGCGCAAATTCCGCCTTTTCCTGATCGACCAAGTCGTTCATGTTGCCAGTTGCCCCTGAGAAAGCACGCTCTGATTACCGCTGCGGAATCCCGGCCGCGTACGGCCCACGCTCAATGGTCCATCCTCAATATGATGCGAGCGGATGACGCGCAATCCGATCGAACATGATCAGTCACAAAGATATTACAGGCTGACCGGGCCACGGTTCCAGTTGACGATCGCTTTTGTTTGGGTGCGTGCTATAGAAGGGCGAATCGGGGGATCGCGGGAGGGACAGGATGTCATCACTGAAGCATGTTCTTGACGGCTACAAGGTGCTCGATTTCACGCAGTACGTCGCGGGACCCACGGCGACTTTGATGATGGCGGAGATGGGCGCCGAGATAATCAAGGTCGAGAACGCACCCAATGGCGATCCGTCGCGCCGGCTGCCGATGCTGATCGACGGGCGCAGCGGCTATTTCGTCCAGCATAACCGCGGCAAGCAGAGCCTGTGCCTCGACGCGAAGACCGCGGAGGGCAAGGCGGTCCTGAACGAGCTGGTAAAAAAAGTCGACGTGATGGTCGAGAACTTCGCGCCGGGGGTGATAACGCGCCTGGGATTTGGCTACAAGGCGGTCAGCGCGCTCAATCCGCGGATCGTGATGTGCTCGATATCGTCGCTCGGACAGACCGGACCGCTATCGAAACAGACCGGCTACGATTGGAGCGGGGCTGCGCTCGGCGGCGTGGCGCACATGATCGGCGAGGCCGACGGACCGCCGACGATTCCGATGGTCGCGCTGGGCGACGTGAGCACCGGGGTTCATGCGATGGGCGCGATCGCGTGCGCGCTGCTCGGGCGGGAACGGACCGGCAAGGGCCAGCATCTGGATATCTCGCTGCTCGACAGCTACTTCCACTATCACGAGGCCGGCGTGCAGATGGCGAGTCTCAGCAAGGGCGAATTCAAGCCCAAGCGGTCTGGGCGGCATGCGTACTACGTTGCGCCGTCAGGACTATTCAAGGCGAAGGACCGGTACCTGGCGCTGTTTTGTATCGAGCCGCATCAATGGTCGGCGCTATGCGATCTGATGGGCAAACCGGAACTGGCAACCGATCCGCGGTTCAAGGACGCGGCGACCCGGCAGAAGAATCTGCCCGAAGTGCTCAAGCTCGTCGAGGGATGGCTCGCCTCGATGCCGTCGGACGACGTAACGATGGAAAAGCTTCGCGAGCGGCGAATTCCGCATGCGCCGGTGCTGAGCGTCGACGAGGCGATGAAGCATCCACATCTGCGCGAGCGCGGCACGATTCGCACGGTGCGCGATCCGATCCTGGGCGAAATGGAACTGCCGGGCTTCGCGCTGCGCTTTTCGGACCATCAGCCGTTGGAGCTCAACGCGCCGCTCCTGGGCGAGCATAACGAGGCTATCCTGACGCGGATGCTGGGTTACACGCCGGGGCAGGTGCGAGAGCTGGAGCGCAAGGGCACGCTGCGCAGCGGCCCCCGCTGACGCCCCCGCGGCCGCCCGAATCGGGCGCCGCGCGACGTGGCTGCGGCGCGAGCGCACCGCCTCAAACACGGCCGTCCACTCCGGATTAGCGCTGCTCTTACACGGCAGCTACCCACTTGCGCGGATTTCACCATTTCAGAAGGGCGTCGATGATGGCCACTTCTGTCATCCCGAGCGAGCGTTGCGCGAGTCGAGGGACCCCGGAAAACCTCGGGGTCTTTCGACTCCGGCCGCAACGGCCTCCGCTCAAGATGACAAGAAAGGGGAGAACGGTCGTTCAACATGATGACAGGAAAAGGGAGAACGGCCGCTCAAGATGACAAGATGAGGGGAGAACGGCCCCCCAAGATGACAGCAAATTGAGCAGTCGCGGCTCGTTACACGCCGGCCTCCTTGAGGAATGGGCGGATCGCGTCGAGGAGGCCGCGCGGATTGTCGCCCTGGACGGTATGGCCGGCGCCTTCGAGCCGAATCCATCGCCCGTTGGGGAGCGCGTTGGCGAATTTTTCCGCGCTCTCGTCGCTCAGCACGTCGCTGCGCTCGCCGCGCACGATGAGGGTCGGGCAGCTCATGTGCTTGATACCCTCGTTGATCTGTTGTGCGCGCGCTTTCAGCGACTCGCCGGTGATTCGGGTGCGGTTGGGATCGTGCTTCCAGGTCCATTTGCCACTGGGCAACTGGCGGAGATTGTGCAACAGGCTTCGCCGCAGCAGGGCGGGGTTGCGCAGCGGATTAAACGACATCGCGCGCTCGACGAAGGCTTCGACCGAATCGAGCTCGCGGTCAAGCGCGAGGAAGCTGCGGATTCGCGCGGTGCCATCGATGCTAAGCTCGGGGCCGACATCGACGAGCACCATCGCGGCCATCCGGCTGGCGTATTTCATCGCATAGGCCATCGCGGCAAATCCGCCCATCGAGTGGCCAATGATAACCGGGCGCTCGAATTTGAGCTTCTCGACGAAGCCCTCGATATCGCGAACCTGGGTCGGAAGGCTGTAGTCGCTGACGGGCGACCATTCGCTATCGCCGTGGCCGCGCTGATCGAGGGCGACGCAATGGTAGTCGTCGCGCATCGCAAGGCACACGATGTCCCAGGTATGGGCGTTGAGGCCGCCGCCATGGAGGAAGATGACCGGATGGCGGCCCGCGGTGCCCCAGTCGAGGAAATGAAAGCGCATCCGATGGATGACGACATCGTGGCTTTCCGGAAGAGTGAAGTGCTTGACTTCGAGCCCTGCGACCTTGGTCGCCAGCTTGAGGTGCTCGAGTTGCTCCGATTGCTCCAGCATTGGCATGGCCCTCTTGCTTCTTTCAGTTACGCGTCATGGCGGACGGCCGCTTCCGATCGCGCACAGATGAATCTTTAGCAAACGAGGCTCGGGGCTAGCCAGCGCTCAACGCTGATTTGTGACCGGCGCCATGATTCGATCGTGATTTGAAGGTCAGTGCTAGTGGTTAGAGGGTGACTGGAAGCCATTGTTGATCACATTGCCGAAGTAATGTTCGGGCTGCTCATGCTTAGCGCCGTGAGAATTCCCGCGATAGCCCGGTTGCGGTCCGCAATCATGGCCATGTTTGCAGGCGCGCGCGCCGCGATCGCCGGCGTCGCTCCCGTGACCGTAAGGGTGCTTATGCTGGCCGTGGCCGCGATCGTTTTCGAAGCGGTAGCCATTTTCGTAACGGGCGTAGTGGCCGTCGTCGTCGGCCAGCGCTCGGATAGGGGTAGCGACCGCAAGCAAAGCAATAAGAGCAATGAGTAGAGCATATAGACCCGCTTTCATGACGCACCTGCTGACGGACTTCTGAAGAAGGAGCATCGGGCGTGCCATATGCGACGCGAGCATTTCCGGCCTCTTTATGAAGTAAGAGGTTCGATTCGACATACCAGTAGCGTTGCGTCATGCCGCAATTCGGTCGATCGGGGCGGGTTGCGAGCCGTCCCGGCGCATCAGGCGCATTAGCAGGAGGGTCGAGAATGCGACGATCGCGCCGAACGCGTGTGCGTCCGGCGCGATCGGAACTGAGAGAAGGGCGCCGCTACCGGCTTGCGGCGGCGGCGAACTCGCGCAAGGCGGCGTTGAATTCGACCGGCTTTTCGAGCTGGCAGAAGTGGCCGACGTCCTTGATCATGCTGAGCCGCGCGTTGGGAATATTGTCGGCCAGGAATTTGTTGGCGGCGGGCGTGGTCGCCTGATCCTCTTCGCCGGCGATCACGAGCGTGGGCTGGCGGATTTCCTTGAGGCGGCCGCTGATATCCCAGTTGAAGACGCCATTGGGATCGGCCATCGAAGCGTCGAAGACGTGGCGCGGAAAATTCGATTCGACCATGAAGTGCGCCTTCATGGTTTCGAGGATTTCGGGCCGATCGCGTTTGCTTTTGGCCGAGACCGCACCCTCGAGGAGAGCGCCGAAGGTGCCTTCAAAATCCTTGCTGAAGGCCTCGCCGACCTCTTTGGGCATCTCCTTGCCCAGGCCGGTGCCGGAACTCAGGATGAGGTTCGCGACGACGCGGTCGGGATTATCGAGCGTGAACTGCATCGCGATCATGCCGCCGATCGAATTGCCAACGAGAAGGGCCTTGTCGAGGCCGGCGGAATCGAGGACGGCTTTGAGATCGCGCGCGTGTTCCTGGATGGAATAGCCGGTCTTGGGCTTGTCGGAGCGGCCGTGGCCGCGATGGTCGACTGCGATGACGCGGTTGGTGCGAGCGAACGAGAAGATCTGAAAGTACCAGATCGAACTGTTAGTCGTCCAGGGATGAAGGAAGACGATCGGCAGGCCGGCGCCGAAACTGTCATAGTAGATACGGGTTCCAGCATTGTCCGCGTACGGCATCGGAGACTCCTTCGAGCGGCGAGTGGCGTTGGACGCAATGTCGCAAAAGTTGCGGCGCGTGACAACCCTGGGCGAGTGCTCGGCCGAGGTATCGGAATGGAAAACGAAGGGGAAAATCATGGCTGGCGATCCGGTTCTGTATGAAGGCCGCTATCCCGCGGCGCTAATCACGCTCAATGAACCCGAGCATCGGAACGCGCTCAGCACGAGGATGATCGATGGGCTGATGGAGAGTATCGGGCGGGCGGAAAAGGATCCGCGGGTGCGTGCGCTGGTCTTCACCGGCGTGCCGCCGGCATTTTCGGCCGGGATGGATTTGGCCGAACTGCGGGAGCTTTTTGACGAGCTCAAGGTCGGACAGAACGGAATCGTATGGGAGGGCGCGCTTCGGGGCGAACAGTTGATCGAACGCGTGTACCGGCTCTCGAAGCCGAGTATAGCGGCGGTCAACGGCGTGGCGGTGGGAAACGGCGCGGGATTTCTGAGCGCGTGCGACATGGCGGTCGCGTCGCCGGGGGCGCGGATCGGCTACACGGAGATGAAGCACGGAATCCAGGCAGGGATGGTGATTCTGCATCTGATGCGGCTAGTCGGTGAGCGGGTCGCGCGATGGCTCCTGCTGACCGGCGCGCTGATCACGGCGGAGGACGCGAAGGCGCTGGGACTGATCAACGAAGTAGTGCCGGAAGAGCGATTGCTTGCGACGGCGATGGAATGGGCGGAGGCGATCGCATCGAACGCGCCGCAGGCGGAGGCGACAACGAAGTCTTTGCTGTGCCGCTTTTCGGGCCAGGCGATCGCGATGAGCATGACCGAATACACGGCGGCGCCGCATCTGTCGGACGAGACGCGCGAGGGACTCGAGGCGTTCTTCAACAAGCGGCAAGCGTCCTGGTCGCTCAAGAAAGGGTGAAACGCGTGCGCGGCGTTGCGAATCGCGCCAGCGGCCGCGCGGCGATCGGCGCCGCGATCGTTGGAAATCGCGAGCGCATGTTGACCACCTGCCGATGCGCCGATAGTATTCGCCGGCGGGGTGGAGCAGTCTGGTAGCTCGCCGGGCTCATAACCCGGAGGTCGAAGGTTCAAATCCTTCCCCCGCAACCACGAAACATTGCCCGGCAAAGTCTGCGCTGAGCGAAAGCCAGCATCCGAGGCGCCAAGCCGCGCGCCGCATCAGACCAATCCGAATTCCTGCCCGGTTGCCGTGGGCGGAAAAGATGTGGTCCAAGCAACAACATCTCTACCAGTTCTATCAGTGCCGTGCGCTTCGACCGGGCTGTTCAATTCGCGAGGCGTATGGAAGACCTCGCGGGAGCCACCCAGTGAGTTTTCTCGTATCATTTTTATGTGACTTTATGCGCATACAAGCTATGCTAGTCCTAATGCCTCTTTCGCAATTTATGTTTTGACATTAATAGCATCGCAATGTATGGTGACTTAAGACTCAGTGGGACGAGGATGTCGCCAAAAAGAACAACTAACCTTTACTGCGCGGAACGCTACGAATTGCGTGCAGCCGAGCGGTGGCGCACATCCGGTTTCCCGTCTTGAAAAGGAAGAGGATGGTCCATACCAAAATTGTTGGGACGATTGGCCCAGTCACATGCAACCCGGATAGTCTGCTAGCTCTTGCAAAGGCTGGGATGTCGGTAGCGCGGTTGAATGGCTCGCATTCAGACCTTGAATGGCATCGGGCGGCGATCAAGCTAATCCGCGACACGCTTCCCGACATGCCCATTCTGCTTGACATTCCGGGGCGCAAGATCCGCACGACGATGCTGAGCCACGAGCCGACTTTTGCGGCCGGCGACACAGTCGTGCTGACCACTGATACATCGTACGACGGGCGCATCAAGGTGCCGGTGAACTATGGAAACCTTCATGCCGATGTGAAGGTGGGCGATATCATTTTGGCGGACGATGGCACCTTGAGATTCACCGTCGAGGCGATCGAGGGCAGAGACATCATCTGCCGTTCGGGGACTCGCGGCACGCTGCGCAGCCGCAAAGGAATCAACGTTCCGTTCGTCAGATTAAAGACCGCCATGGTTACGGATCATGACCGGCAGATGGTGGAGTTTGCTCGTGAAACCGGGGTCGATTTCATCGGCATCAGTTTCGTCGAATCCGCCGCGCACGTGCGTGCGGTTCAGGAATTGGTAGGCGGCAAGCGGCCGCAGGTGCTCGCCAAAATCGAGAACCAGGGCGGCATCGATAATACGGACGAGATTATTGAGGCGGCCGACGCTATCATGATTGACCGCGGCGATCTCTCAGTCGAAACGAATCTCGAGACCACGGTTATCTATCAGAAGAAGATTATCGATGCCGCGAGGATGTCCGGCAAGCCGGTGATCGTCGCGACCGAAATGCTCAACTCCATGATTGAGAGTGACTATCCGAGCAAAGCGGAGATCGCCGATATCACCAATGCGGTGCTCGATGGATGTTCGGCGACGATGCTGTCAGGTGAGACGGCGATCGGACGCTTTCCGGTCGCGGCGGTGGAGCTGATGCGGCGAGTGGCCGATGCCGCCTTTGTGCATCTGCGGACCGGTCCGCGGGCGGATGAAAGGTTTCGCCGCCTGAGTCCATCGCAGGCGATCGAAGACGCGATTGCCTTGATTCTGACCTCGGTGCCGGTGACCAAAGTGGTCGCAATCACGGCTGGGGGCTATGCGGCGCGAATGCTGTCGGCGCGTTCGGTAGATCAGCCTATCTTCGCGGTGAGCGACGATGAGGGTATGGCACGAGCGTTCAACCTCTATTCCGGGGTCGAGGGGTTCTATCTCAATGTTCCCTTCCCCCAGGGCGGCGCCGACCATATCAAAGCCGCTATCAAAATGCTCTACGAACGCGGCAAACTCGACGAGACTGACCTGATCCTGGTCACGGGCCGGATTTATCCACGGTCGGGCACCCGCATGAATCTGATTCAAATCCACCACATGTTGGATTTGATCGAGGCAGGCGACATGCGCCCGGCCGCTGAAAAGCCTCACTAAAGCGTCAATCGAAAGCGAAGAACTTTCGATCAGAGTTGATCATTCGATTGCGGGCGACGCACTCGCGGCCGGTGTCGCGAGCGCGGGGCCGTTGTCGGGCGCGCCGGACATGGCCTCGGCCTTTACCGACTGGATATTACCGTTCGAGTCATAGAGGACGTGATAGAGCGTGAGCTTGCGCTCAGTGATGCCGAGCCTCGCCTGACGCACGGCGACCGAGGTGCCCATGGTGAGGAATGCCAGCGCGATGTTACGCGGACGCACCTGCGGATTGACGAACTTTGAGCCGTCAGGATTGAAGGCAAAGACGTCCTCGGTCTGTCCGCTGTCGGTTGTCGTCGATGCATTCGGATCGCCAAAAGCCTTTTCGACCTGGGTACGCGGAGCGCCGATCGCCAATACGCTGGGATCATAATGAATGTCCGAGTCCTTCATCGTGACGCTCTGCATCACGCCGGTCGGTGTGTAGTTCGATGCGCTCACGGCCGGAGTGGTGGGTTGAAACCTTGCGCAGGCGGGGAGCATCGCCGCCATCAGGACCGTCAATAGGATTCTTTTCATTTGTCTGCCGTCCTTTCCCAGTTGGGGTTTTCGAAGCTGATTATCGAGCGGCCGCCGGATGATACGGCCGCTTACGGTCCCGGCTAGACGCGGCTGCGCTCGCATCCCCGGCCAGCATCGTCAGGCCGCATGCCGTCAGCGCGAACACGAGCGTCAATCCGCCCGTGAGTCCGATCTTTGATTTCCGCAAGCCGGCGGCCTTCACTATAATAATAGGGAATAACTCGCGCATGCCATGCGACGCTGACGGCGGTTAGAATATCCGAGTGCTGCGCGCGGGGCCAGAGAATTCCGCCTGCGGCTATTACGGACGTGAAATAGGTATCAGCAGGGCGGTATCGCCCAATATGGAGTCGGTAATATGATAAATGTTCGCAAAGCGTCGGAGCGCGGCCATACCCATATCGATTGGCTGAACAGCTATCACAGCTTTTCATTTGGCGACTACTATGACCAGCATCACATGGGATTCCGCTCGCTAAGGGTGATTAACGACGATCGGGTCGCGCCTGGAAGCGGATTTGCCACGCATGGCCATCGCGACATGGAGATCGTCACCTACGTCCTCGACGGCGCCCTCGAGCATCGCGACAGCCTGGGCAACGGCTCGGTGATTCGGCCCGGCGAGATTCAGCGGATGAGCGCCGGCACCGGAATCCAGCATAGCGAGTACAATCCGTCGCCGCGCGATACTGTGCACCTGCTGCAGATTTGGCTTCAGCCCGCCGCCCTCGGACTCGCACCCGGCTACGAGCAGCGCGCCTTCGACCGCGCGCGCGCGGCCGGCCGCTTCCTGATGCTCGCCGGTCCGCCAGGAGCCGCCGCCAGCGTCACGATCCATCAGGACGCACGGCTCCTGGTCACCAGCCTCGACGCGCGCGCATCGGCGCGCTTCGAGCTCGCGGCCGGCCGCTACGCCTGGATACAGATCGCGCGCGGTGACGCGGTGCTCAATGGACACGTCCTCGGGGAGGGCGACGGCGCCAGCGTGAGCGAGGAGCGCGAGCTGACCTTCGAGGCAAAGAGCCGCGCCGAAATCCTGCTCTTCGATCTCGCCTGAGATCCCACGATCCGCGAGTGGCCGCAATGCGCATGAGCCAAGTCTTCGGTGAAGCTTCACGATCGTCGGGCAACTAAGCAAGTGACATTTGGCCGCATCCCGGGCCGGGGTGGATTAATCCGCTCCGGCCCGGTGCCTTTGCGGACGTGCGAAATCCTCAATTGCCTCAAGCTGCCCAACCAGAGATCACTAGCGCTACTCATCAGCCGTCCGGATTCGTTGTCATTTTGAATTAGCTTCGCAAATCTGATTTTCTGTTGACTGTCATTTTGCAGAGCTCGATGGTGCCATCGCCGGCTGGAGACCTCGTTTGCCGATGAGACTCGATTCGATAATTCTGAAAACTGCCACGGTCGTGCTGTGGAGCACTCTTGCGCTCGGAGCCGCTACCGGCTCGGCACGTTCTGATCAGCCGGCCGACATTCCGATTCTCAATCCTCCGCCCTCCAACGGCCAGCCGCTCAAAGTATACGTGGGATTGTATTTTCTCAATCTAGCTGCGCTGGACGAGATCAACCAGCAGTTCAAATTCACTGGAGATCTCTTTGCTCGATGGAAGGACCCAAGGCTCGCATTTATTTCTTCGCCTGGCGAGCAATTTCGACGCTACAATCCCGCCGACGTATGGCGCCCGATCCTGCAAATCGATAACGGCGTCGAGCCGCGCAATCGCGGCGCCGCGATTGTCCTGGCGGCCCCGGATGGAACCGCCATCTACATCGAGAATTTTACCGCCACACTGTCCACCGATCTCGATTTCCGCTCTTTCCCCTTCGATCTTCAAACCATGCAGGTCGTTATCCATCCGCTGGTCAGCCAGAGCGACGGCATCGAGCTGGTGCCGGATGCTCATCGGACCGGTCTTTCCAGAGAGCCTTACACCTCGCTGCCGTTGTGGAGACTCGTCGGACTCTCATTTCAAAAGCAGGCCGAAATCTTCAATGAAGCCGGGTTGCAGCTTTCCACGATCGAATTCGACGTGGATTTGCAGCGCAACTTCGAATACTACGTATGGCGCATTTTCCTGCCGATGTTCCTGATGGTTGCGATTTCGTGGACCGTGCTGTGGATCTCGCCGGCCGACCTCAACAACCAGATTCTGGTCGCGCTGACTACCGTCCTGACGCTGGTCGCGTTTTCATTCTCAGTCTCGATCGTCATACCGCCGGTGCCTTACCTGACCTATTACGATGCCTTTTTTCTGAACTCCTATTTTTTCGTTCTGATCGTGCTCGGCGAGCTTATGATCGTGAATGTCAATCACAGCCGCCATGGCGAAGAGTCCGCGCGCCGGATGCGCCGGCTTTCCCGGCGCGTCGTGCCGATCTCCTACTTTGTAGTGAACGGGATTCTGCTGTTGCGATTCGTGGTGCTGCGATGACGCACGACAGCGCTTCGCCTGCCGATCGGATCGCGGTCGCCGGCCTGCTTTTCCGATTCGCGGCGTCTTTCGATCAGAAGGATTGGAACGCGATGCGCGAATGTCTCGGAGCGTCGATTCATTGTGACTATTCGAGCCTGCGCGGGACGCCGCCCGGCGAAGTCTCCCGTGATGATTACATCGCTCAGCGCATCGGCGCGCTGGCGGCTCTCGAGATGCAGCACGAGCTGACTAATCTGTTCGTGACAGTGGTAGATGACAACGCCACGGTGCGATGCAACTTCGTCATCCGCCGCTTTCGCGCGTCCTCGGATGCCTCACCCGGCGGTGACTTTTTTCATTCCTGCGGCCGCTACCTGTTCCGTCTAATCCGCCGCGACGCGGCCTGGCGGATCGTGAGCATTACGCAAGTCGTGACGCGCAACCGCGGCAATCCCGAAATTCACGGCGGCACGCCGGCCGCGTCGAAAGCCTCTTCCTGAGGATCTTGCGGACCAGGTGTCGCGCCTTAGTTTGACTTGGGCAGGTGGCCGCTCGGTGATCGACGCGGTATGTCAACTCCACACCATGCGGCGCCTTGCAGCGACGCCAAGAATCAGCGGCAATGGAATCGCCACAAGGAAAAAAATCCATAGCAGAGGATAGACCGCGCTAAGGCCGATATCCTGCAGGTTCACCCAGAGCTTGACCGGGATTCCTTGCGGAAAATACGCGATAATCAGCACGATTCCGAATTCGCCGAGCGCCCGCACCCACGCGAACGCCAATCCGGCCGCGAGCCCCGTGCGTGCCAGCGGCAGCGAGACGCGCCAGAAGGTCTGCCATCGCGAGCGTCCCAGCGTGGATGAAATCCGTTCGAGCCGCGGATCGACCGTTTCGAACGCCGATCGCGCCGCGATTATGAAGTAAGGCGCCGCCGCATAGACCTGCGCCAGCACGAATGCCGCCGGCGTATTGGTCAAAGCAACGTCCAAGGCGGCCGCCGTCCTGCCGATCAACCCATACGGCCCGTACAGAATCGCCAGCATGATTCCCATTGCCAGCGGCGGCGTCAGCAGCGGCAGAAGCACCAGCGCCTCGACAATCACCTTGCCGCGGAATTCGTAGCGCGCAAGCCAATACGCGAGCGGCGTGCCGATCGCGACAATCACCATCAGCGCAACCAGCGTGTACCCGATCGAAACCGCGACTGCGCTCGCGTCTCCCGGCGCCATATGAAACCGCGTCCACGGCGTGCTGATCACGACCGCCGCGAACGGCATCACCAGGAATGCCAGCGCCGCCCCGGCCGCGATCATCAGCCGCCGGTTCGACATCATTCGAGCGCACCGCCCAAAGGACCGCCGTAGCCGCTCGCGCGCAGCGCCCGCTGCCCCTCGGCATCGCGCAGGTACTCAACGAATTTCCGCGCCAGCTCCGGATGCGCCGCGTTGGCGAGCGCCGCGGCGTAGAAAACCAGCGGCTGCGGCTTTGCGATAATCGCCTTGCCGTCGGGCGCCGTCGTCGTGAAGGCCGCCTTGCTGTACCAGGCCGCGAAGTACGAAGGATCGGCGAGATTGATCTCGGGCGGCAGCTTCACGTATGGCAAATGTTGCGATTCGACCGCCGAAAGATAGCCCGACGACGCGTCGAGCTGCCCGCTCTCGAGGCGCGCCAGCAGCGAGGGTTCAGTGAAAATCTGCGCCGGATTCCTAGTCGGGCCAAGCACCGCTTTAGTCAGTCCCGCCTGATGATAATACTTCTCGGCCAGCATGAAAGTAAAAATGATATTCTGTCCTTGCGGATCGGTCGCCGGGTCGGTGCGGCCAAAACGCACCCCCGGCATCTCGAGCACCTTGTACCACGGCGTCGTCGCACCTTCCTGATCGAAAAGCTTTGCCAGCCGGCTTGCGGGACTGTACGCGATCACCATCTGCGTGCTTGCGATCGGCGCGGCAGCTTTCACCAGGCCGCCCTTGATCAGTAACTGCATCGGCCCGGGCGTTATCGAAACGAATACGTCGGCCCGCATCTGCCGGCTCTCGAGCAGATGCGCCAGCCCATACGCGCCCTGGCCGATTCCCTGATACTCCGCCCCGTTGGCATGAGCGAAGGCGGGTCCGATCTTCCCATCCATCACGGCGCCCATCGAGCCCGCGTACGCGACCCGGATCGCGTCGGCTGGCGCGGCTGGCGCGCTCAAGACTGCGACCGCCAGGACGATGAGTGCCAAGAGGACGACGGATTTCACGCTTGGAATGCCTCGCTGTCTGGAGAGACTCACGCTTAGAAGTACGGAATTCTCATCGTGACCAGCCATTGATGATTGAACGAGCGCGCCTGGGTGGCGGCGAACTGCAGGCCCGCTCCGAGGACGAAATAAGTATGCTCGCTCAGCTTGAACCGACCGGCGATGAGACCCGGCGTCAGATAGAGCTGTTGCTGCCCGCGGTTATCGCCATTGGGATACGCGACCCACATCGTTTCAAACTCCGGCCACAAGGGCACCACCCATCCGCCGAGGTCGAACCGGTGGCCGTATTGAAAGGCGCTGTTCCATACGATCGGCGTGCCGAGGGTGTTAGTCTGGCCGTCCGGTATCGTCGGCCCGATAGTCGCCTGATAGTCAAATTCGCCATATTTCGTCACTATCCCTTTGCCGAACCCAATCAGCGGAGAGAACAGGTCGTGGTTTTCCGAGACGAAACTTGTCGAGCCGATGGCGAAGCTGCTCGAAAGCATCAAAGTCAATACATAGTTGCCGGCGTCGCTGGGCGACGAGAGCAGACGGTATTTGACCAGGAAGGGCCAGTCGGCAAATCCCGAAGTGGGCTTGTCGGCGGGCAGATTCTTGGTGATGTAAGAAGGGTTGCCGAAGATCACCTCGGTGTTCTCGGTGGGAATGATCTCGGTGCCCTTGCTCGCGTAGGTGAACGTTTGCAGACCGTGGGGCGCGAAAGCGAACCCGTAGTCGGTGCGGATTTCTTGTTGGAGCGTCGGGATCACGGTCACGAGCGGCGTCATCCAGTCGGGTTGCTCCTCTTCGTGGGTGCGATGGACCATGGCCAGCCATTGATCATACTTGGCTTTGAAGTTGATAAAGGGCGAATAGACCATGGGTGGCGGCGACACGGGCGGCGGCGGTGCGGCCTGCAAGGACGGCGAGGCCTGCAACGGCGGCGAGGGTGCTTGTTGCGCGGCGACCTGCCGAACGTCCACGAGAACAACCGCCAGCAGGCCGGCGACGACGATGAAGAAACAGGATCGGATGAAGGTTTTCATGGCACGCCGGTTTATGCCATTATCCGGAACAGAAGGCAAGTATCATGGCGACTGACGTGAATCCTCTGAAGCGTGCCAGAGTGGCCGCGGGCCTGAGCCAGATTGAACTCGCTCGGCGCGCGGGCATTTCGCGCCAGGCGCTGTCGGCGATCGAAACGGACTCCTATCAGCCCGGCGTCGGGGTCGCCCTCGCGCTTGCCCGCGAGCTCGGCCGCAGCGTCGAGGCGCTGTTCGGTGAAGAGGAGGAGCCGCACTTAAGCGCGCGGCTCGCCGGACACGTCAAGGCCGCTGACTGCGCGGCGGGTACTCGCGTGTCGCTCGCGCGGGTGGGAAGCCGCCTGGTCGCCGCACCGGTCGCGGGCGCTGGCGTGACGCTGACACCCGCGGCCGGTATCATCGGGAAGCTCCGCTCCGGCGGCCGCGTGGAGGTGGCGGCCTTCCGTTCGTCCGGCGAAATCGATTCGACCCTGGTGGTCATGGGATGCGACCCGGCCGTGTCGCTGATGCGCGATTATCTCGGCCGGCGGAGCCGCGCAATCGAAGTCGTCGCGGTTCCGAGTTCGAGCCGCGATGCGCTCGAGGCGGTCGCCGCGGGCGACGTGCATGTCGCCGGAGTCCATCTGCGCGATCCGAAGAGCGGCGATTACAACTTCGCGGCTGCGCGCCAATGCTTCGGTTCGGGCCGCTTTACCGTGGTGCATTTCGCGCGATGGGAGTTGGGTCTCGCCGTGCGTTCACGCGAGCACGGCGGGGCACCCGCAAGCGTGGCCGATCTTGCGCGGCCGGGGGTGCGCATAATCAACCGCGAGCCCGGAGCGGGTGCGCGGCTCGCGCTCGACGAGGCGCTCGAAGCACACGGCATCGCACCGGCGGCGATCGATGGATACGAGCGGCTCGCGCGCGGCCATCTCGAGGTCGCCGCCACGATCGCGAGTGGCCTCGCCGACGCCGGCGTAACCATCCGGCTCGCCGCCGAGCTTTACGGACTGGCCTTTCATCCGTGGCGCGAAGAGCGCTACGATTTCATTGTGCCGGCGCGTGAAATCGACAGCGCGCCGGTTCAGATGATGATGGAGGCGCTTAATTCGGGAGCGCTGGCCCGCGAGATAAGCGGGCTTTGTTCCTACGATACCAAACAGATGGGAGAAGTTGTTTCGCCGCCCGGCTGATCCGGGCCGCGTCGATTCGCAAGGCCTTCCCGCATTGCGGGATGCCTGTCACTGTTCAAAATTCAGGAGGACGTAATCATGGCAGTAGGAACCATATCGCTTGAACGCGCCGCGCACGGCGTCAAAAACACCGCGGCGCTCGATTTTCTCCGCGCGCCCAAAAAGCTTCTGATCGGCGGCAAATGGGTCACCGCCAAATCAGGCAAAACTTTCGAGACCATCAATCCTGCCAACGAGGAGCCGCTCGCGCTCATCGCCGAGGGCGACAAGGCCGATATCGACGAAGCGGTCAAGGCGGCGCGCAAGGCCTTCGACCACGGCAAGTGGCCGTCGATGGGTCCCCATCAGCGCGCCCGCTACCTTTACAAGATCGCCGATCTGATCGAGGAGCACGCCGACGAACTCGCCACCCTCGAGTCGCTCGACAACGGCAAGGCGCTCACCCAGGCGCGCGCGATCGACGTCGCCGGCGCCGCCGAAACCTTCCGCTACTACGGCGGATGGAGCACCAAAATCTACGGCGAGACCAACCCCTCCGACCCCGCGATGTTCAACTACACGCTGCGCGAGCCGGTCGGCGTATGCGGCCAGATCATCCCGTGGAATTTTCCTCTGCTGATGGCGGCGTGGAAAATCGCGCCCGCGCTCGCATGCGGCAACACCGTTATCCTGAAGCCCGCCGAGCAGACTCCGCTCACCGCGCTCCGCCTCGGCGAGCTGATCCTCGAAGCCGGCCTGCCCGAGGGCGTCGTCAATATCGTCACCGGCTTCGGTCCCGGCGCCGGCAGCTCAATCGCCGAGCATCCTGATATCGACAAGGTCGCCTTCACCGGCTCGGGCGAAGTCGGGCGGCTCATCCTCAAGGCCTCGGCCGGAAACTTGAAGCGCGTGTCGCTCGAACTCGGCGGCAAGTCGCCCAACATCATCTTCCCCGACGCCGACATGAGCCAGGCCGTTCCGACCTCGATGATGGGCGTGTTCTTCAACTCGGGCCAGGTCTGCTGCGCCGGCACCCGCATCTTCGTGCAGAAGGAAAAGTACGACGAGTTCGTCGGCCAGCTTACCAAGTTCAGCGAAGGGATGAAGACCGGTGACCCGCTCGATCCGCAGACCATGATGGGCCCTCTGGTATCGAAGGAGCAGTTCGATCGGGTCAGGAATTACCTCGCGGTTGGCAAGCAGGAGGGCGCCAGGGTTACGACCGGCGGCGACGCGCTCGGTGAGAAGGGCTACTTCGTCAAGCCCACGGTCTTCGCCGATGTCAACAACAGCATGCGGATCGCGCGCGAAGAGATCTTCGGACCGGTCGCCGCGGCCATTCCGTTCAAGGACGAGAACGACGCGGTCCTGCAGGGCAACGACACCGACTATGGTCTCGCCGCCGCCGTATGGACCAGCGATATCGGCCGCGCCCACAGGGTCGCGCGCGCGCTCAGGGCCGGCACGGTCTGGATCAACACCTACGGCAATCTCGATCCGATCTCGTCGTTCGGCGGCTATAAGCAGTCGGGCTTTGGCCGTGAGCTGGGCAAGCACGCGATCGATCTCTACACGCAGATGAAGTCGGTCTATGTGAAGCTGTAATCGCGTCTAAAAGGCGGAGCCGCAACCAGCCGGCTCCGCATTATCGCGCACTGCGAAGGGCGTCGCCTGGCGGCGCTCTTTGCTTTAGACTCTGCGCATGGCCTATCCGCGCCGATCGTAAAAGGAGCACATCGCATGCCTCTCAGTGCGCGCAATCATCTCAAGGGCAAGATCACCGAGATCATTCTCGGCACCGTAACCGCGTTGGTAACAGTGAAGGTCGGCAACAACCTGGTTGAATCGGTGATCACGCGCCGCAGCGCCGAGGCGCTCGAGCTCAAGAAAGGCGATCAGGTCACCGCGGTCGTCAAGGCGACCGAGGTCATGATCCAAAAGGACTGAACGGCGCCCGGCTCGGAAGACTCGCGCCGCCGCCTCTTCTGCTTCCATGAGTCATCTTTTCATCGCGCGCTCGCAGATGGCGATGTCGCTCGCGTTCCACATTATCTTCGCCGTCGTCGGAATCACGCTGCCGCTCATGATGGTGATCGCCGAGTGGCGCTACGTCGCCACCGGCAACGATATCTACCGGCAGATCGCGCGGGCCTGGGGCCGCGGCACCGCGATTATGTTCGCCGTCGGCGCGGTCTCGGGCACCGTGCTCTCCTTCGAACTCGGACTGTTGTGGCCCCATTTCATGGGCTGGGCGGGCGCGATTATCGGGATGCCGTTTTCGCTCGAAGGCTTCGCGTTTTTCACCGAAGCGATCTTCATGGGCATCTATTTCCACGGCTGGAACCGAATCTCGCAGCGCGCGCATCTCGCGGCCGGCGTAGTGGTCGCCGTCAGCGGCGCCGCCTCGGCGCTCTTCGTCGTAATCGCCAATGCCTGGATGAATGCGCCGACCGGCTTCCATCTGCTGCACGGCAAACCGGTCGATATCGATCCGATCGCCGCGATGATGAATCGGGCCGCCTTCACCGAAGTCCTGCACATGGTGCTCGCCGCGTACGCTTCGGCGGGCTTCCTGGTCGCCGGGATGCATGCCTACCGGCTCTATCTCGACCGCGACAGCGAATTCGATCGCAAGGCGCTGATGATCGCGCTGCTCGTTGGCGGTATCGCTGCGGTGTTTCAGCCGCTCACGGGCGACATGGCGGCGCGCGAAGTCGCCCACGATCAGCCGGCCAAGATGGCCGCCTTCGAAAGCCTCTTCCACACGCAAAGCGGAGCGCCGCTCGCGATTGGCGGAATTCCCGACGCCGCAACGCAGACCGTACGCTTCGGCATCGAAGTGCCCTACCTGCTGAGCCTGATGACCTATCACGACCCGCACGCCGTCGTGCAGGGACTCGACGCGTTCGCGCCCGACGCGCGTCCGACCGCACTCATCACGATTCATCTCGCGTTTCAGATCATGGTCGGGATCGGCTTTGCGATGGCGGGCGTTGCGCTCTGGGCCGCGTGGCTTGCGATCCGCAGACGCTCGATGGCGGACTCGCCCTGGTTTCTGCGCGCCGTGATTGCGGCGTCGCCGCTTGGGATGGTCGCGGTCGAAGCGGGATGGACCGTCACCGAAGTCGGCCGCCAGCCGTGGATCATCTATCGTGTCCTGCGAACCAAAGACGCGGTCACTCCGATGCCGCATCTGGCGATTGCGTTTACGATCTTCACGACGCTCTACGCGGTCCTGTTCTTTACCGTTGTCGTCACGCTGTGGCGCCAGATGCGCAGCGATCAGCCTGACCCGATGGTTCCTTCAATCGCGATCGAGCATCTATGAGGATTCCCGGCGTAATCGAGATAGTGGCTGTGGCGCTGCTGGTTTCGCTCACGATCTATGCGCTGAGCGGTGGCGCTGATTACGGCGGCGGCGTTCTCGATCTGCTCGCGCGCGGGCCGCGGGCCGATCGCCAGCGCCGGCTTATCAGCGCCGCGATCGGTCCCATCTGGGAGGCCGACCACGTGTGGCTGGTGCTGGTCGTGGTGATCATGTTCACCGCGTTTCCGCCGGCCTTCGCGCGGATTACGACCTGGCTGCATATCCCGCTGACGCTGATGCTGGTGGGCGTGGTGTTGCGCGGGTCGGCGTTCACGTTCCGTTCGTATGGGTACTCAGACCGGGAAGAGCGCCGATGGGGCCGCGTGTTCGCGTTCGCGAGCCTGGTGACGCCGGTGCTGTTGGGCGTGATTCTCGGCGCGGTGGCGTCGGGCCGGATCGTCGGTCAGCCGGTGCAATTTTCAGATTTCGTGACGCCGTGGCTCGCGCCCTTTCCGATCGCGGTCGGCATTTTCGCGCTGGCGCTGTTCACTTTTCTCGCCGCGGTCTATCTGACGATCGAAAGCGGCCACGAACTCGACTTGCAGCGCGACTTCCGCAACCGCGCGCTGGCCGCGTCGGTCGCGACGGGCGTGATGGCCGCGCTGGTCCTGCTGCTTTCGATCTCGGGCGCGCCGGCGATTTGGCGCGGGCTTACCGAGCGGCCGTGGACGTGGCCGCTCTTCTGGGCCACGGCGCTGGCGGGATTCGGCGGCATGTGGGCGCTGTGGACCGAGCGTTACGATTTCGCTCGGCTGTTCGCGATCGGCGAGGTGACGCTCTTTTTATGGGGCTGGGCGTTTGCGCAATTCCCTGTGATGGTCGAGCCGGACATGACGATCTACGGCGTGGCGGCGCCACGCGAGACGCTGCGCTTGCTCGTGGGCGCGCTGATGATCGGCGGGCTGCTGCTCTTTCCTTCGTTTCGTTATCTTTTGCGGGTGTTCAAGGGCTCGCGCGACGTGCGGCGCGGCCGCCCGATCGGCTAGTAACCCGAAGGACCGCACCCTCTTTTATCTGTTCTCTCGACGCCCTCCCTCTGTCATCCCGACCTTTCTTTCTCCGTCATCCCCATCCTCTTATTCCGTCATCCCGAGCGTAGTCGAGGGATCGCGCGCCGTCCTCGGCGCGCCTCAGCGGATCTCTCGTATCGCCGCCGGCGGTGCAAGCGCGCTGGATCGCTGCAGCGCCTCGCGGACGAGGCGCGATCCCTCCACTCCGGCAGCCTCCGGTCGGGATGACGCCAGTGCCGATGGCAAGCCGCATCGTCGGCCGAAAGAAAAGCACTGCGGCGTTGACAGCGGGGAGGTGTAGGGACAGGGGCCAATGGGAAATCGAAGGCGCAGATAGGGCGCGCGAGGTTCGGGCGAGCGATCATCGAGACGGGCACGCCGCAAGCGCGGCGATTGGCTAGGATCCATCCACTCTCGACGAGGTGGCAGAAAATCATGAATCGAAAGTTGATGCGCATTGTTGAAACGCTTTCGCTCGCGGCAATTCTCGCGTGCGGCGTCGGCGTCGCATCTCCGGCGCGGGCGCAGATGACCCCCGCTCCGGGTTGGTTTGGCGGCCCGGCTGCCGCGCCGACCCCGGCGGTCAACGCGCCGAAGACGTGGAGCAGCAACGGGGTTGTCGGGGTTCTGACTCCCGATACTCATCACCGTTGCGGGCCCCATGACATCCTGTACGTGTTTCCCGACGGGAGCGGGCGATGTTTCGAATCCCCCCCCCCACCGCCGCCGCGCAGCCAGGCCGACTGCAAGTACGGCGGGCAGTTCTTGCCTACGGCTAACGGCCCGGCTTGCCTCGGCGGCGGAGCAAAGAATTCCATCCTCAATGGCCATGGGCCGTTGCGCATGCCCTGCACGCGCGACGCCGACTGTGCGAAGTATCACAACCAGTTCTGCAGCGTTAACGGCTACTGCCAATCGCGGACCGCAGGCCAGTGATCGCGGGCGCGGTTCAGTCTGACTGATCGCGCCGCACTGTTTGTTCGGAACCCCGGGGGAGAAAGCGAGTGCCAAACCGCGACGATGGATTCCTTAGGTGGCTCTGCCTGTCCGCATTCATAACTTTCTGCACCGTGCCCGCAGTGTCGGCGCAGACCACCTGGCAAGCGATCGGGCCCAAACCAATTGCGGGCGTCCAGGGAGTTTTCAGCGCCGGCAACCCTTTGGGACCGACCTTCGACGCCGCCGGCCGGGTCACCGCGATCGTGCCCGATCCGACCTATGCGGGGCGGATTTTCGTCGGCACCGCCAATGGCGGCTTATGGGTGATCGACAACGCGGAGGGCACAAGCGGCATTGGCGTCGAATCCCCAGCGCGAGCGCAGATGACGCCCGCGCCGGGTTGGTCTGGCGGGCCGGCTGCCGCGATGCCGCTGGCTTGGTTCTGCGCTTATGCGGTTAGCCGATCGTGTCGTGGATGAGGATATGGAGGAAGTGATCGACCTTGGCCGGGGGCATCCGGGCGAACTTCATCTGCGCCAGCATATGCGCTGAGCCGACGATCAGGCGGGCGTTATCTTCGGCGTCGGCGGTGCGCCGGCGCTGGTTTCCGCCGCCGCCGCGGGTGATCGTCTTGGCGATAAGCGCGACCATCCGCTCCTGGAACCCGAGGTAGAGCGGCCAGACCTCCTCGCGAATCGCAGTGCTCCAATCGAGCCATACCCGGGCGTAATGCGGATGGGTATCGACCGAGGCGACGAAGGTGCGCGCGTGACGCATCACGATTTCCGTGGCGGGCAGATCGCTCGCGTGAATTTCCTCGGCCATCCCGGTGAGAAAGCGTGCGACCTCCTCGAGCACCGCGCGCACCAGGGCCTCGCGGGTCGGAAAGTAGAAGAAGACGGCAGGGACCGAGACGCCGGCCTCGCGGGCGATTTCGGCATGACGGCCGGCGCCCAGGCCGCGCCGGGCAAAGATCCGGATCGCGCATTGGAGGAGTTCCGCGCGGCGCTGTTCCTGGTCGAGGCGCGGGGCGCGGGTGCGGACGGGTTTGGACTTGAGCGTCATCGAGGGGAAGAATAATTGGTATTGACAGAATTATCAATAACTCCTAGAGTCGGCTCAGTTGAATCCTGGAGGGCAGCCGATGTCGATCGCATCGAAGATGGAAACGTTGAAACCTCTTCCGACCTTCAATCCCATGAACGAAGAGCAGGTGGCGCGTTACGAGGCCGAGTTTCGCGAGCATTGTAATAAATGGGGCGAGATTCTGGAGCGCAATGGCGAGCGGATGAAGCGGGGCGAATACTCGCTGCATTGGATGAATACGGAAGGGGCGAACTGGGGGCGGCGGGCGAAGCCGTCGTCGCGCGGGCTCACCTACACCGATGTCAACAATGTGGCGGGCTACGGCGTGGTTCCGGAGCGGGCGAGTTGCTTGAGCTTCGCGCCGCGCGGATCGGTGCGGGACCGTTACGCGGCGGAGATGCCGGTGGTGGACGATTACGTGCTGCTGGATCGCGACGAGTCGTGGGCGGACAACGTCGTCACGCTATATGAAGAGGCGAAGGCGCGGCAGTGGAATGCGACGCGCGATATTCCATGGAGTGAGTTGGAGCGGCTGCCCGAGGATCTCGAGAAGGCGACCTGCCAGTTGTGCACGTTTCTGACCGAAGTGGAATTCGTGGCGGGCGACTTTCCGGCCAAGTGGATCTACAAGATTCCACAGGAATTCCTCGAAGTGAAGAGCTTTATCGTTACCCAGATGATGGACGAGGCGCGTCATCAGGAGGTCTTCCGCAAGCGGGCGATCGCGGGCGGCGGGCTGCTTCACGCGTCGCCGGGATTCGAGTGGGCGCTCAAGGCGATTATCGATGCGCCGACCCATACGATGGGCACCTTCCTGCTGAACCTGCTCGGCGAAGGGCTGGTGCTGACGGTGTTCCGATCGGGCGAGATGATCGCGAAGACCCACGTGGACAAGGAGATTTTCCGCCGCTGCCTGCAGGACGAGGCGCGCCACGTCTCTTACGGCGTGATGGAGTTGAAGAACTATCTCGACCATGCGGCGGACCGGGACAAGGCGGTCGAGGAGATGCATCGGTTCGCCGACGTGGGCGAGCAGGTGATTCTGACCGCGTTCACGGAATCGGCGCTGGTCGAGCCGATAGCGATACTGCTGGGCGGCGGGCTCGACAAGATCGATCAGGGCATGGAAGGCCAGGGCCATCTGTGGAAAGCGTCGATCGAGGAATATCTTCAACGCTGTGAACGGGCGGGCTTCAGCCGTCGTGAGCGATGCACGCTGCCGCCGGAGTCGATGTGGGGGCGGAGCTGATGGAGACGCAGGAGGAGCAATCGAAAAGAGCTGCGGCGACGATCGCGTTTCCGTCGATCGAGTGGTTTCGCGAGTTGGCGCGGCTGATGCGCGAGAATCGTGCGATTCATGAGCATCTGGGGTTCGTCGATTGCGTGGCGCGCTTCACGGTGCTCGACGGCGGCGTGGCGGGGAAGCCGTGGAGCGCGATTGTGACGTTCGAGGAGTTCGAGGCGGTCGAAGTGATCGAAGGGTCCGACGGCGAGGATGGGCGTGCGGACTTCACGCTCGAGGCGGGCCTTGGGAGCTGGCGCGAGATGATCGAGAATATCGCGCGCGGCCGGGGGCGTCCGGATCTCACGCATACGCTTAACTATCTGAGTCACATGGGGACGCCGTTCCGGTTATGGTCGGACGATCCGCTGCGCCGGGATTTATTTTTTCGCTACAACCAGAGCCTGCAGGAGTTCTTCGACGCGTCGGCGGGCCTGCAGACGATCTTTGGCGGGTGATGCGATGGCGCACAGGCCGGGCCATTTTTATATCGACGAGACCTGTATCGGATGCGGCGCGTGCGATCATGCGTGCCCCGGCAAAGTGGACGCGATCTATCGCGTGGAGAGTGATTTTCTCGGGCGCTTCGCGATCGTGATCGAAGAATGTATCGATTGCGGCTTCTGCGTCCCGCTATGTCCGGTGGACTGTATCCACGATGCGCGCAAGGAGGGAATCGTTGAGGGCAGCGGCGGCTACACGCGGATCAAGGAACTGCAGGCGTGGGCGCGCGCACGTGCGTGAGGGTTGCCCCGGTATTCATTATTGCCGCGACGACGAGGCTCGGTGAGGCGACGGAATCGCGGCGCGAGACCGCCAGGTCCGAGCAGTTTTTCGGATCGAATCGGCGTCAGCCATCGAGGGCGTAGGCATTTTCGTCGTGCTCGCTGAGATCGAGTCCGGTGTACTCTGAGTCCTCGCCGACGCGCAGTCCGACGAGCGTATCGACCACCTTGAACAGAATCACGCTGCCGATGAAGGCGAACGAGACGCTGGCGGCGACCGCCACAGCCTGGATGCCGAGTTGCTTCGGATTGCCGAAGAACAGGCCGTTGGCGCCGGCCGCGTTGACTGCGGCGCTGGCGAAGAGGCCGGTCGCGAGTGCGCCCAGGATGCCGCCCACGGCGTGGACGCCGACCACGTCGAGTGCGTCATCATAGCCGAGGCGCGGCTTCATCCGGACCGCGCCGTAGCATACGACGCCGGCCGCGGCGCCGATGATGAGGGCCGAGAGCGGGCCGACGTAACCCGAGGCGGGTGTAATCGCGACGAGGCCCGCGACCGCGCCGCTGGCGACGCCGAGCGTGGTCGGCTTGCCACCGACGGTCCATTCCATCAGAACCCATGAGAGCGCGGCCGCCGCGGCGGCGGAATTGGTCGCAACGAAGGCGGACACGGCAAGCCCGTTGGCGGCGAGAGCGCTGCCGGCGTTGAACCCGAACCATCCGAACCACAGGAGTCCGGCGCCAGTGATCGTCAGGGTCAGATTGTGCGGCGGCATCGGCTCGTTGGGACGGCCGCGGCGCCTGCCGATGACGAGCACGCCTGCAAGGGCCGAGACGCCCGAAGAGATATGCACGACGGTGCCGCCGGCGAAGTCGAGCGCGCCGAGGTTGTGAATCCATCCGTCGACGCCCCAGACCCAGTGCGCGAGCGGATCGTAAATCAGTGCGGCCCACAGGAGGCTGAACAGGATGAAGGCGCGAAAGCTCATCCGTTCGGCGATCGCGCCGCTGATAAGCGCGGGCGTGATGATGGCGAACATGCATTGGAAGATCATGTAGGCCTGATGGGGGACGGTCGCGGCATAGGGCGGGAAGGGGATGCTTGGGCTGACCCCGCTAAGGCCGACCCATTGCAGGCCGCCGATCCATGAATGGCCGGGGGCGAATGCGACGCTGTAGCCCCATAGCACCCATTGCACGGAGATAAGCGCGGCGAGGAAGAAGCTTTGCATCAGGACGGAGAGCACGTTCTTGCGCCGGACCATCCCGCCGTAAAAGAGCGCGAGCCCCGGCACGGTCATCATCAGCACGAGCGCCGAGGACATCAGGACCCACGCGGTGTCGCCCGCGCTGATGGCGGCGGCAGCAGAATCGGCGCCGCTGCCATGCATGCAGGCCGCGCCAATTGCGGAGATGGCGCCCGCGACGCCCGTACTTCCGAATCCACCCATCCTGAGTTCCTCCCTGCGCCTATGGTCACGCCGCTTGCGGTCGGTGCCGAGGTTGCGTGACGCTTCGGCGGCTAACTCTTGTGACAAAAGTCGCGCGGTCGAACAAGCGGATGCGGGCGCAGCGTGGCCGCCAGGCTTGTCGGCCGGGGGGCGGAGCGATAGGTTCGGATCGAGACGGAATCAGCAGAGCAGAGCTTCGAGGAGGTGTGCGATGGCTTCCTTCGTACCGATTCGGCGGTTGGATCATTTTGCGTATCGATGCCGCGACGCGGAAGAGACGCGGCGCTTTTACGAAGATATTCTGGGATTGCCGTTGATCCATGTGATCCGGCAGGACCGGGTGCCGAGCACGCAGGAGTTCGCCCCGCACGCGCACATTTTTTTCCGGATGACGGACGGGTCGTGTATCGCGTTCTTCGACCTGGGCGATAACGAGGCGGCAGCGCCCTCGCCCAATACGCCAGCGTGGGTGAACCATCTGGCGCTCAGGGTGGATTCGGAGGCGGCGCTGGCGACGGCGCTCGAGAAGTTGCGCGGCGCGGGAATCGAGGTACTGGGTCCGACCGACCATGGATTTATCAAGTCGATATACTTTTTCGATCCGAACGGAATCCGGCTTGAGTTGAGCGCGCCGGCCTCGGGGTTGAAGCCTGAGACCGCTGAGGGGCACGCGCGGTCGGCGCATACGGAGCTTGCCGAGTGGGATCGGGCGAAGCGGGCGCGCCATGGGGCTCCGGCCGCGCGCTAGCGATCGAGGCCGGGCGCCGCGGTGGGTAGTTCCTGAGGCGACGGGCTGTCGAACTTGGGGCTTGCGCGTGGATGTCGCCGGCTAGTCGCGTTCGCGGTGACTCAACGCCTTTCAGATGTCCTTGAAGATGTCTGAATCGACGGTAACTTGCTCTATCATCTCCGTCTTTACGCCCAGCTTTAGACCTTTCAGAATTTCACAGAGTTGTTCCCCGTCAATCAGGTCGATGGGAGGCGCTCCGTCGCGAGTGGCTTCCCTTCTGGCGTCCGGGCTAAAGCGCCCCGTCGTTATTAGCAGACCCTTGTCGGTCCGTCCGACCATCGCGCCTCGAAAGTCCCTGATGGCTCCGGCGGGGCGGTGCGTTGAATAGCTGAAAGTAATACGGTAGCTAACTAAGCGCATGGCAGCCGCCGCTCCGATACCGGCCGACAGCGCCCATCCCCATCTCGCCCACAAGTGGCTGATTGCGCTTGCGGTGATGCTCGGGACCACCCTCGAGGTGCTCGACACGTCGATAATCAACGTGGCGCTGCCGCATATGCAGGGCGCGTTCTCGGCCGGCGTCGACGAGATCGCCTGGGTGCTGACGAGCTACCTGGTGGCGAACGGGATCATGATCCCGATGACGGCGTGGATTTCGTCGCGATTCGGACGCAAGCGCTATTTCCTCACCTCGGTATTCACGTTCGTGGCGGCTTCGGCGCTGTGCGGGATGGCGCGGTCGCTCGATCAGATGATCGGCTTCCGGCTGATCCAGGGCGCGGCCGGCGCGGCGATGATCCCGTCGTCGCAGGCGATCCTGATGGAGACGTTTCCGCCCGACGAGCAGCAGATGGCGATGGCGCTATGGGGCGTGGGGCTGATGGTCGCGCCGATCCTGGGGCCGACCCTGGGCGGCTGGATCACGGACAACTGGAACTGGCGCTGGAATTTCTACATCAACCTGCCGATCGGCGCGGTGGCCTTCGCGATGGTCTCGGTGTTCGTGCATGATCCGCCGTTCATGCGCCAGCGCCGGGCGAAGGGCGGGCGGGTCGACTACCTCGGGATTCTGCTCCTGATCATGAGCCTGGGCGTGCTGCAGATAGTGCTCGATCGCGGGCAGCGGGCAGACTGGTTCAATGCGCCATGGGTGGTGTACGCGACGATCGTTTCGGGGATGGCGTTTGTGGCGCTGGCGGTGCAAGAGCTCAGGTTCAGCGAGCCGATACTCGATCTTAGAATCCTGCGGCTCAGAGTCTTCGACGCGGCGATGGGCGTGACGGTGACGTTCAGCGCGGTGCTGTTCGGAACGTTGTTGCTCAGTCCGGTCTTTCTGCAGGAGCTGATGGGATACAGCGCGTGGAAGGCGGGGCTGGTGCAGGCGCCGCGCGGAATCGGGTCGATGGTGTCGATGATGATCGTGGGGAATCTCGCGCGGTTCGGAATCGACACGCGGAAGTTTATTGGCCTGGGCTTCGCGCTGATCGCGATCGGATGCTGGTATTCGGCGGGCTTCGACTTGCAGGCCGGGATGTGGCAGATCGCGTGGCCGACGATGGTGATGGGGCTCGGCTTCGGGATGATCTTTCCGCCGAGCAGCGCGGCGGCGATCTCATGCGTCGCGCGCGAGCGGATGGGCTACGCGGCGAGTCTCTACAACATGATGCGGAACACCGGCGCGGCGATCGGAATCGCGTGGATGACCAACGTGCTGGTGAGTCAGCAGCAGGTGCATCAGGAGCGGCTGGTCGAGCATTTCTCGGTCTTCGACGCGTGGCGCCTCAGTATCGGCGGGCGAGCAATGCCGGGGGCGCCCGGGTTTGGCTATGTGCCGCAGCTAATCACGGGGCAGAAGCAGGGCTTCGCGATGATCTACGGGGCGATTCAGGCGCAGGCGTCGATGCTCGCGTTCAACGATATCTACCGGGTGCTGGCGATAATCGCGCTGGTGATGGTGCCATCGTTCCTGCTGTTGCAGGCGGGGAGCCCGGCAGGCGGCAGCGCGGGTCATTGAACGCGGGCGGAATCGGAGCCGGCGGACTCGACCCGGGTGCGCGCGGGGCTAGCGAATCGGCGTGCGTTCGGCTTCGAGTGCGTTGCGCACCAAGGCGGCTTCGCGTTCGAGGTCGATTATCAACTCGCCGATCTCCACGAAGGCGCGGTCGCGGGTGGCGGTCTCGAGCCTGCCGCAGAGCATTCCCATGTGGGTGGCGCCGAGGTTAAGGCAAGCGCCGCGAAAATCGTGGGCGAGCGTCGCCAGCGTCGGCGCATTGTCCTGGCCGAGGGCGGCGCGAAGAGAATCGATCCGCGGCGAGAGATCGCGCAGAAACCGTTCGACCATCCGCGAGAGCAGGTTGGGCTCTTCGGAGAGCGAGGAGAGTTCCCGCAACTCGGCGATTATTGCGGGATCGAGGACGGCGCTTTGCGCGTCATTTTCCTTTGGAATCGGTGCGCGCCGGGGACGCTTCGCGTAGCCAATCGAATCCGGCGAAGGAGAGTCGGAAGGTTGTCCGGTGGCTCGATTGCCCGAGTAAATGCTCATCAAACCAATCCTCCCAGCGCGGCCAGCGATCGTGCCTGGAGCAAGGTGTGGAAACGCACTCGATCGAACACTTTTATAGCATAGCCGAAAATTCTTTGGAATGAAGCGATTGATTTGAATGAAGCGATTGAATCGGAACGGGACGGCCCGTTCTGGCCAAAGGGCATTACAAGACGATGAGGCTGCCAGATTCGGTGACTCAATGAATCGGGCAAAACTCTTAAGAGGCGTGGGAGGGCGGTTGTCCTTTGCCGCCAGAGATAGCGCGCAGCCGCGATCTTCTGAGCACGCTCGCGTCGCCGTGGCCGGTCGCGTTGGCTGAGGCCGATGGCGGTTGCGATGGCGTCGCGGCGGGTGAGTGCCGATTCGGCGCGGGCATCGAACGCGCGGGGGTTGCGGAGCCCTCGAAAATCATCAGTGCGATGGCGACCAGCCAGCATAGGCCGATCATAATCCAACTGGTGCGCGCAGGACCGACGTAGACGCTCAGGAGCGAGCCGATTACGGCACCGGCGGTGAAGGTGACCATGTGGCCAAACGTCATTGGCGGGCGGCGTTGACGAAGAGCCTCGAGGGGTTTCATGGTTGGGATGCCTCTGGCGAAAGCAAGCTTATCTTCGCGCTGAAACGGTTTATTGACAAGAGTCCGAGGCTAGTTCCAGCGTAAACGCGGTGCAGCCTTCGACCGAGCGGTTGATCGCTTTGGCATGCGCGCTAAAGTGACGGCGAGATTTGTCATAACATAACCTATCATGGATGAACGCTACGACCCCGCGAAAATAGAGCCTCGTTGGCAGGCGGAATGGGATCGCGCCGATATATACGACACGCGCGAGGATCCGGCCCGCCGCAAATTTTACGTCCTCGAGATGTTTCCGTATCCTTCCGGCGACGGGCTTTCCGTCGGCCACCTGCACAATTACGTGCCGTGCGACGTAATCGGGCGATACAAGCGGATGAACGGCTTCAACGTGCTCCATCCTATGGGCTGGGATGCGTTTGGGTTGCCGGCCGAGAATGACGCGCTGCTGAAGGGGCTGCATCCGAAGGACACGGTTCCGCGCTACGCGGCTAATTTCAAGCGTCAGTTGAAGTTGGCCGGATGCGCGTATGACTGGAAGCGCGAGATCAACTCCTCGACGCCCGACTACTATCGCTGGACGCAATGGTTCTTTCTGCTGTTGCTGAAGCGCGGACTCGCCTATCGCGCCATGGGATCGCAGTGGTGGTGCGAGAAATGCCGCACGATCCTGGCCAACGAGCAGGTGATCAACGGATGCTGCTGGCGCCATCCGGAGACCGCGGTGACGCGCAAGGAACTCGAGCAGTGGTTCTTCAAGATCACGCAGTATGCCGACCGGCTGCTGGACGACCTCGACGGGATCGACTGGCCCGAGCCGATCAAGCTGATGCAGCGCAACTGGGTTGGGCGATCGGAGGGGGCTGAGCTGGCCTTCCCCGTGGCCGATCATCCGGGGCACGAGGTGCGCTTTTTCACGACGCGGCCGGACACAGTCTTCGGAGTGTCGTTCATGGTGCTCGCGCCCGAGCATCCGCTGGTCGCCAAAATAACCACGGCGGAGCGCCGCGCCGAGGTCGAGGCGTATGTCGAAGGCGCGCGGCGTCAGAGCGAGATCGACCGGATGTCGACGGTGAAGGAGAAGACCGGAGTCTTCACCGGCGCGCGCGCTCACAATCTGTTCAATGACAAAGAGATCCCGATCTGGATCGCCGACTACGTGCTGATGGGCTATGGGACGGGCGCGATCATGGCGGCGCCAGGCGAGGATCAGCGCGACTACGAGTTCGCGGTCAAATACGGGTTGGAGATTCCGATCGTGACGGCGCCGGTCAATGGCGCGACGCCGATTCCCGGGCGTGCATTCACGGAGCGCGGGATAGCGGTCAATTCGGGCTTCCTTGACGGGATGCGCACGGAGGAGGCGATCCGTGCTGTGTGCCAATACGCCGAGGGGCACGAGATCGGGCGGGCGACGGTGAGTTATCGGATGCGCGACTGGCTGATCTCGCGCCAGCGCTACTGGGGATGTCCGATTCCGATCGTCTACTGCGAGCGCGACGGAATCGTGCCGGTGCCCGAGGAGGATCTCCCGGTGCTGCTGCCGGATATCGGCAACTACCAGCCGTCGGGCACGGGCCGATCGCCGCTCGCGAACGTGCCGGAGTTCGTCAATACGACCTGTCCGCGATGTGGCGGGCCGGCCCAGCGCGAGACCGACACGCTCGACGGCTTCGCATGCTCGTCGTGGTACTACATGCGCTTCGCGTCGCCCCATTATGAGCGAGCGCCATTCGAGCGCGCGCGGCTCGACTACTGGCTGCCGGTTGATCTTTACGTGGGCGGCGCGGAGCACGCCGTGATGCATCTGCTGTACGCGCGGATGTGGACCAAGGTGATGTTCGACGCGGGGCTGGTCAACTTCGTCGAGCCGTTCAAGGTCCTGCGCAACCAGGGGATGGTGTGGGCGGCCGACGGACAGAAGATGTCCAAGAGCAAGGGCAACGTGGTCACGCCCGACGCGATGGTCGAGAAGTACGGCGCCGATGCGCTCCGGCTGTGGGAACTCTTCATGGGGCCGTTCGAGGAGCCGACGAGCTGGAACGAAGAGGGCGTGGTCGGCGCGGTGCGGTATCTGACGCGGGTGTGGAACGCGGTCAGGCGATTCGTGGAAGCGGGAGCGCCCGACGGCGCGCCGTCGGCGGAGACGACCCGGCGGTTGCACAAGACGATCCGGATCGTGACCGATCACATGGAGCGGATGCGCTTCAACACCGGATTGGCGGCGATGATGGAGCAGCTCAACCACCTCGCGAAGCTCAAGCCCGAAGAGGTTGGCCGTTTCGGCTTCGAGAGCTACGTCGTGATGCTCGCGCCGATGGCGCCGCATATCGCCGAGGAGTTGTGGCGGGCGCTCGGGCATACGGGATCGATCCATCTGGAATCGTGGCCGCAATTCTCCGAAGAGCTTGCCCGCGATGAGCAAGTGACGGTCGTGGTGCAGGTCAACGGCAAGGTGCGCGAGCGGCTGCAGGTCGGCGCGGGAACCAGCGAGGACGAGGTTCGGGCGCTGGCGTTTAGCAGCGAGACGGTCACGCGCCATATCGGCGACAAGCCGCCGAAAAAGATTATCTACGTGCCGGACAAGCTACTGAGTATCGTGGTGTAGGCGGCGCATTCGGAGTACGAACAAGTCTTTTTGTCATCCCGACCGGTGGCGCATCAAACCATTTCGTCATCCCGACCGGAGGCTGCCGGAGTGGAGGGATCGCGCCTCGCTGCCGGGCGAGGCGCTGCCGCGGATCGCCGTGCTTGCGCTGAAGCTGCATGGGCCAGCAATCAGAAGCAGGCGGCGGAGAATCAGCGCGGGCTGCGATGCGAGGGTTCCGCTGATGCGCGTCGAAGACGACGCGCGATCCCTCCACTGTGGTCGGGATGACAAAAAAAGAGAGTCAGGATGACGGCGACGACGATGGTCGTGCTTACAAGAAGCCGCCATTGGCGGTGCCGACGAAGATGCGCCCCTCGACGGTCGGATCCGGCGCGATTGCGGTGACGCGTCCCGCCGCATCGAATAATGGGCCCGCGAGCTCTCGATCGAAGACAGCCTGCGCGCTCGCGATCGGCTTAGGCCCAACCGCTTGCCAGGTCTGTGCCCGCGTCTGAGCCCACGCCAGCACCATGAAAAGAAGCGACAGGGCGCCGCACAACGCTCGCTTCAGAAACCGTTGGCCATTTCTTGCCACACGCGTACTCCCCCTGTGCGACAACCGGTGATCAACCCGAGTGAATGCTTGCGCCTCAACAGCTAATTTCCGGCCGGCCGCGACTCGCAATAACCGCCTGAGTCGCAAAACTCGCCGCGGTAGCTATTACAGTCGGAGTCGTGCTCGCAATGAGTGGCCGCTGGAAGATCGTGGGCGTGCAGCGACGGTGAATACGCAGGTGGGCTGCACCCGGGTCCTGATGTAAGGACCGTGAATCTTGACCCAGGCGGGCAGTCCGCAGGTCCGCGTGGCGGCGGAGGGGGGGGATTGGAAACAAGCACTCCCCCCGCCGGGAAACACGTAGAGGATGTCGTCGCCCCCACAGCTATGCTTGGTGTCGGGAGTCAGAACTCCCCCTTTTCCCCATGTTTTTGGCACGTTGACAGCCGGAGCGCTGACTGCGCCGCCGGAGGTCTGTGCGAGCGCCCGGGATGCGACGCCGATGCCGCACGCCAGAACCGCCGCGAGCGAAAGCGCTCCGACGATCGCGCTGAATTTTCGATTCATGACTTTCCTCCACCTCATTGAGTGGACGAATTCTATCCAATCGCCAGACTTACGGCGTATCCGATCCGATGATCCCATTCATCCCATTCGCCCTATCTGCGCCATCGATTTCCCATCGGCCCCTATCGCTACCTTCCATTCCGTCATCCCGACCGGAGGCTGCCGGAGTGGAGGGATCGCGCCTCGCTCCACGAGGCGCCTCAACGGATCGCCGTGCTTCCACTGGAAGCCGCATCGGCCTGCGATCAGAAGCAGGCGGTGGAGAATCGGCGCGGGCGGCGATGCGAAAGTTCCGCTGAGGCGCGCCGAGGACGGCGCGCGATCCCTCCACTACGGTCGGGATGACAAGAAAAGAGGGTCGGGACTGACGAAGAAAGGGAGTCAGGATGACGGAGAAAGAGCGTTGGCATGACGGAAATAGGATCGAGATGACGGGACAAAGGGGGCGCGACGAGTCTTGGGAGCTTGCGTGCACGCACTGCTCCGTCCGCCGCCGCATAGACCCGTGCGCTCGCTCGATTGTCTTCGACGCCGGAGCGCGAATCCTTGATGGGGGCGGCGGGTGCGTGCGATGCTCGCGGCGAATTCCCCGCGCGGCGCGCGGGCGAAGCGGCAGGAGGCTCGCTCGAAAATGGAAGGACACGAAGTTCTCAAGGTCGAACGCCATCCGAACCACGTTGTGCTGAGCCTCAACCGGCCCGAGAAGCGCAACGCTTTGAATCGCGAGTTGCTCGAGGCGCTGGCACACGCAATCGACGCCGCCGAGGCCGACCGCGCCGTGCGCGTGATCGTGATTCGCGGCGAGGGGCGGAGCTTCTGCTCGGGTGCCGACATGCGCGAGATCGATCAGATCGAAGCGGCGCGCTCGCCGATTACGCCGCAGTCCATCTTCAGGCGGATCGGCGAGATTGCGATTCCGACGATCGCGGCGATGCATGGCGACGTGCTGACGGGCGGCCTGATGCTCGGACTCCATTGCGATATCCGAATCGCGGGCGCGGGCGCGCGGCTCGGGGTGACGGCGGCGCGAATCGGCCGGATGCCGGACTGGCATATCTTTCACAAGTTCGTCGAGACGATCGGCCCGGCCAACACGGCCGAACTGATGTATTCGGCCGACTCCGTAACGGCGGCGCGCGCGCTCGAGATGGGGCTGGTGAATCGGGTGGTCGCGGACGATCAGATAGTCGATGTTGCCAGCGCGATCGCGGCGAAGATTGCGGGCAATGCGCCGCTTTCGGTCCGCGCGATGAAACAGTTTATCCGCCGGGCCGCGGCGGTATCGGCCGATGGCGATCACAAAGACCTCGACCAGGTGCGCTCCGGGGTCTGGAACAGCAAGGACGCGAAGGAAGGCGTGCGGGCGTTTCTGGAAAAGCGCAAGGCGGTCTGGTCGGGCGAGTAGGCGCGCGCGGCGAAGGCGGCGAAAAGATGGCGCGCGGGCGGATCGGGCGGCGGCGCGCTTGAAGGGCGGACGGGGTGCGTGCGATGCTCACGCCGGCTCTCGGGGCGCGAATCCGTGGCTGAAAAGGATCAAAGGAGCAATTCAAAATGGCCAGCGAATTATTCAAGGTCGAACGACTTCGTAACTACGCTATCTTGACGCTCAATCGGCCCGAGAAGCGTAATTCGATGAATCAGCCGATGCTGGCAGCGATCAATGAAGCGCTCGCGTCGATCGAGGACGACAAGGAGATGCGCGCGGTTATCCTGCGCGGCAACGGCAAGGCCTTCTGCTCGGGGATCGATCTTGCCGAGGCGGCCAATACGGAAGGCGGGCACAATCCGGTCAACCTCGAGCACATGTTCCATCGGCTCGAGAATATGCCGGTGCCGGTGATTGCGGCGATGCAGGGCGCGGCGCTGGCGGGCGGATGCGAGCTGGCGCTCCATTGCGATATCCGGGTCGCGGCCGACGATCTGCGGATGGGCATGACGGTCGCGCGGGTCGGGCTGGTGGTGCCGTACAATTTCATCCGCAAACTTATCGAGATAATCGGGAGCGCGAACACGGCGCAGATTCTCTATACGGCCGAGCCGGTGAAGGCGGAGCGGGCGCTCGCGATGGGCATGATTCATGAGATCGTGCCGGCCGAGAAGCTCGACGAAGCGGCCATCGCGTGGGCGGATCGGATCTCGGCCAATGCGCCGCTTTCGTTGCGCGTCATGAAGAAGAGTATCCGGCGAGCGCTCAGCGCGTCGAACGACGCATGGCACGACGACCTCACGGAGATGGCCCGGACGGTGCGCAGCAGCAAGGATGCGAAAGAGGGGATGCGCGCGTTTCTGGAGAAGCGCAAGCCGGTCTGGAAAGCCGAATAGCCTCCGCGGCGGCCGGATCGAAGGCCGATGGCCGTAGATCGTCAAACGATGCGGCTTCTCGGGTCAATTCGTTACTCGCGATCCCGCCGTTTCTGACAGGTCATCTCGGATCGCCCGGTATCACCCGCTCGGTAAAACCGATCATCATCCCAAAGGCCTGATCGCGCCCGAGCATGATTGAACCCGCGGCGTCGTCGGCGGGCTTGAGTTGCTTCGATTGCAGGAACTCGCGCGCCTTTTTGAGATTCGCGGTCTTGAAGGTCAGTGCGTGGATTCCTTCCCCGTTCTGCTCCAAATCGCGGGCCTCAGCCGATTCAGCCGCGAGCGGCTGGGCGATCTCGACTACAGAGTCCGCACCGACCATCACGAATGCGCTCCGTCTGCGGCCCGCGCTCTCCTCCTCGTGCAGCAGTTTCCCGCCGAGCACGTCGACGTATAGCCGGCGCGCCGACGGCAAATCGCGTACCACCAATGTGATATGCGATGCGCGCTCGATTGCGAGCGGATGCTGGTCGCGCCAGAAGGCCGCCGACCAATCCGGCTTCATCCGGGGGTCTGGAATAAAGTCACCATAGATCGCGAATTCGAGCTGGCCGGGAGTTTCGCGCGGATGCGTCCAGAAGGCGGTCGCCTTGAGCGGCGGCTTGACCTGCTTGCCGACGATGTCGTAAAGCCGAAAGCCCTGCTGATCGAGCCGGGCGGAAAGCGCCTGAACGTCATCGACATACCATGCGATCGAATGGAAATGCTGGCCGAAGCGATCGTGGAATTTCTTGACCGAAGGGTTCTTGAGATTTTCGACCTTGGCCGGCGACATCGGCTCCATGATCACCTCGCCGATCGCGATCAGCGAAGCATTGCGTCCCGCCAGCTTTTCGTAACCGTTGTAGAAACGGTTGACGGCAAAGACCTCGTCGTACCAGCGGTCGACCGCGGCGAGGTCATCGACGACGTGGGTCAAATGAAAGAGCTTGCCGATTTTGAACATTGCGGTCTCTCCCGGGCTGCTTGCCTAAAAGGACTCCACGAATCGCTCAATTCCGCGCAAAGGTCAAAGGGTAACAAGTTGGCAGCGCTCTTATGACACCGTGACGGTGGCATCGATCACCTTGACGGCGCTGCCGCCGACCTCGACGGTTTCGAGCGCCCCACTCCTGACGCGGATGATTCCGTGAATCAGACTGCGGCGGCGAATCATCACGCCCTGCTCGTTGACGAAGCGGACGCCGTCGCGCAGCTCGAGCATCCCATAAGCCGCAAGATAAGCGCCGAGCGGTCCGGTCGCGCTACCGGTGGCCGGGTCCTCGCGGATACCTGACATCGGCGCGAACATCCGCGCGTAGACGCCGGTGGACTCGGGCGTGAAGACGAATACGCCGACGATGGCGTCATCTGGAACGATCCGGGTGATAGCAGTCAGGTCGAGTTCGGCGCGATCGACCGCGGCGCGATCGCGAATCGGAACATAGAGGAACGGGTTTCCGGCAGTTACGATTTGCGCGGGCGCCTCGCCGAACAGATCGTGCGGCGCGAGACCGAGCGCACGCACGCATCCCTCGCGATCGTAGCGGGCACCGAAGGTTATCGGCGGCGTGCGCATCCAGGCGACGAACGGGTCCGCGCGCCGTTCGATACGGACGTCGATCGGGCCGACGTTCTCTTCGAGGATGAGGGTTTCGGCGCGCGAATCGGCGCGGCCACTCGCGACCAGTGCGTAGGCGGTGCCGATCGTGGGATGACCGGCGAAGGCGACCTCGCGATTCGGTGTGAAGATGCGAATCCGGGCGGTGCCGCGCGGCGTCTCGGCGGGAAATACGAATGAAGTCTCGGAAAGGTTGAGCTCGCGCGCGAGGGTCTGCATCTGAGCGCCGTCGAGGCCGGATGCGTCGAGGAAGACCGCGAGCGGATTACCCTCGAAGGGCGTCTCGGTGAAGACGTCGACGACGACGTAGGAGTAGAGCTTCGCCGGCATGGCTCAATATGGCCGATCCGTGCGGTCTGGCGCCAACTGGGGGCCGCATCCGCCCGGTTATCCGGTTATGAATCGGTGGGGTGGGGCGAGGACGGTTTCGGGCCGGAGGCTTTGGCGAAGGTGCCGTTTTTTTTCGCGGTGATACGCTCGAATGCGACGATGCTCTCGCGGAGAAAGTGGACTCCGCATGCGAGCAGTTCCTCGGGAAGCTCGGCGGCCCAGATGCGCAGGAAATCGAGTCCGCCATCCGCCATCGTAGTGAGCATCCGCTCGCCCCTGGGCGTGAGGAAGACGCGCTTTTCGCGGCCCGAGTTGGCGTCTTCGACCATCCGCACCAGGCTCATCGGGGGCCGGGACATCTTGCGCAGCGTTTGCGTGATGGCGGGGCTGGAGACGTCGAACCAGTCCTGGAGGCGGAGCACGATCTCCTTGCGGCGCATCCCGCGGCCTTCCTCGCCGGCCGAGCGGATGAGCCACAGGATGGCGGCCTGCTTGCGGCTCAACTTGCCGCGGATCGCGTCTTCGAGCGCGCGGTAGGCCCGGTAGTAGACGGGGTAGAAGAGTTCGAGGAACTCGGCCGCGTGACCGTCGGCGGAAAGGCTCGGCTGTTTTTGTTGCGTCATTCTGCGGTTTCGTGGGTATAGTCGGTCTGGCAAGCCCGGAAGGCCAGATTCCACTTGACACTGACGAGTCGCAATAGAAAACTCAAGGCACTAAAGGTTAAGAGGTTTAACAATTAAGGGGACTTTATGACCAGTCCGGTAATCTCCCTGCCAATCATTTCGGCCGACTCCCACATCATGGAACCGCCCGACACCTATATCGGGCGGATCGACAAAAAGTATCAGGACACTGCGCCGCGGGTCGTTTTCGACGAAAAGCGCGGCGACATCTACCTGGTTCCGGGGATGAAGGACACGATCCCGATGGGGCTGGTGGCGGCGGCCGGGAAAAAGCCTGAGGAGCTGGCAGCGGCGGCGGGACCGGTCAAGTTCGAGGATCTGGCGCGGGGCGGGTGGGATCCCGAGGCGCGGATGGCGGATCAGGATCGCGACGGTATCGCGGCCGAGGTCATCTATCCGAGCGTCGGCATGGTGCTCTGCAACCATCCGGACCCGGACTACAAGCAGGCTTGCTTCGACGCTTACAATCTCTGGATCGCCGAGTACTGCAGCGGTCATCCGGATCGGCTGATTGGGCTGGGGCAGACGGCGGTGCGATCGCCCGCCGCCGCGATCAAGGACCTCGAGCGGATCAAGTCGATGGGGCTGCGCGGCGTGATGATGTCGGGCTTTCCGGTGATGGAGGATTACGAGAGCCCGATCTATGACGAGCTGTGGGACGCCGCAATCGAGCTCAAGATGCCGCTGAGCTTCCATATCCTGACTTCGCGGGAGACGCTGCCGGGCGGAGGCAGCACCGGGCGCGGTCCGCGCCTCAACGGCTTTATGGGCATCATCCGCGGCAACCAGGACATCATCGGGCTGTTCATCCTGGGCGCCGTGTTCGAGCGCCACCCGAAGCTCAAGATAGTATGCGTCGAGGCGGACGCGGGATGGGCGCCGCATTTCATGTATCGGATGGACCACGCCTTCAACCGGCATCGCGCATGGCTCAAGGCGGGGGACATATCGAAGATGCCCAGTGAGTATTTCCGCGAGAACGTCTACATGACATTCCAGGATGACTGGGTAGCGTTCCAGATGAAGGACCTGTGCAATCAGCGCCGGCTGATGTGGGCCAATGATTTTCCGCACAGCGACTCGACCTGGCCGTGGTCGCAGGAGCTGCTGGCGAAACATACCCAGGGGCTGACCGAACAAGAGAAGAACTGGCTGCTGCACGACAACGTGGCCGAGCTATACGGAATCTGAAGGCGCGCGGCGCCCAAGAGCTGAATTCACTCGAACAGAGGTGAAGATAATGAAGTTCATGTATTTTTTCCTGCCGAGCCTCCCCGCGACGCTGGAGGAGCGGAAAAAGCTGCGTCCCCTCGCGATGCATCCCGAGCGCTGGCAGCAGATGATCGAAGAGGTCACCGAGTTGTCGCAGTTCGCCGAAGAGGTGGGCTTCGATGCCGTAGCGTTTCCAGAGCATCATCTGCACAGCGAAGGGATCGAGATGGGCAGTCTGCCGGTGCTGACCCAGCATGTGATTCACAACACCAAGCGGATTAAGGTGGGCCCGATTGGCTATGTGTTGCCGGGATGGAATCCGCTAAGGTTGGCGCTCGAAATAGCCTGGCTCGATCAGTTGACCAAGGGGCGCACGCATATTGGATTTGCGCGCGGCTATCAGGCCCGCTGGCTGAACCAGATGGCGCAGTTGGTCCATGTCAGCGCGACCACCAGCGACAAGAGCGAAATCGATCGCGTCAATCGCGAGGCGTTCGAGGAGGTGTTCCGCTTCCTGAAGCTCGCGTGGGGCGACGAGCCTTTCCGCTTCAAGGGCAAATACTACGAGTATCCGTCGCCGCAGGAGGGGACGCCCTGGCCGGCCCACGAATGGACGCGTGAATACGGATTCCCGGGCGAGGTGGACGATCAGGGGCGTATCCAGAAGATCAACGTTGTGCCGAAGCCGTATCAACGGCCGCATCCGACGCTCTTTCAGGCCTTCTCGGTAAGCGAGGAGACCGTGCGATGGTGCGCGCGCGAGTCGATTATTCCGACGATTCTGCTACCGCAGCCGGAGGTCGTTCGGAAACTTGCGGAGGCGTACGTGGAGGAGGGGCGCAAGGCCGGCCGCCAACTCAACCTTGGCGAGAGCATCGGCGTTCTGCATAGCCTCTACTTCGGGAAAAATAAGGAGGAGGCACGCCAGCTCGGCGACCTTGGCGCATGCGGCGCGTTCAGATGGTTTTTTCATCACTTCGGATTCTCCGACGCATGGCGCGAGCCCGGGGACGAGCAGCGTTATCCGACCGGCAAGGTGGCGCTGCCCGCGTCCGAGGTCACGATGGAACGGCTTGAACGGGTGAAGTTCGCGTACACCGGCACGGTCGACGAAGTGCGGCGCGAGATGGACGCGATGGTCGAGAACGTCCATCCGGAATGGTTCGTGTGGCAGGGCGACCAGGGGTTGCTGCCCAAAGACGTGGTCAAAAAGCAGATGGAGATTTTCGGCAAGGAAATTCTGCCGCGATATAAGTAGGCGTCGCCGCAGGGCGAGCGCTCTCCAGCCGTCGGCGCATCGCCGCGAACAGCACCAAGCGGCGCGGCGGCGGCGGATAGCGTATCGAGAGGCGCGGGATCAGCGCACGATCGCGGCGCGGATATCACGCTGCAAGCGCGAGCGATGATTGTTCAGCACGCGCTGTTCGATAGCCGGCGCGCGCGGCGCAGGATCGGTGCGTTCCGAGACGCGCGGGGCCTCGACGGTCGATCTGGACGCGGCCGCTCCGGTGGACTGGTGCGTGGTGATCGCGTGTTTGGGGAACACGACGACTGACAGAGCCTCGACCGAGGCGAGCCACTTCTTGAGGAAATCGACGCCCTGGCGAATCTCGCCGATCGGAATCCGGGCGGCGATCGGCTCGAGGAAGGTTCGGCACCGCGCGAGCATCATGAGAAAAACCTGTTCGCCCCTGGCGGTCATCAGGACTTTCTTCTCGCGCCCCGAGCGCGGATGTTCGACGAGCTTGATGAGCTTGAAGGGCGGTGCCGCCATCGTGCGCAGCGCCTTGGTCACGGTCGAGTTGCTGGTCTCGAACCAGGCGGTGAGAAAGCGCTGGATGTCCTTGCGGGGCATCGCGCGCCCGTCCTCGCCCTCGCATCGGATGAGCCACAGAATCACGACCTGCATCCGGGACAGGCCGTCGAGCCTGAGCGCTTCTTCGAGGGCGAGGCCCCACTTGTACTGAATCGGATAGATGAGTTCGAGCAGGTCGGAGATTATTTCCGGATCAGGATTTTTGCCCGCCATCTTTATTTATTTCCCGCGCGCGTGTCTTCGGGGTAAAGATCTATGCGAAAGCGATCGGCTTGACAATCGGGTGCGCTTTTGAAATTAAACGATTTGGAAACAGTTTATCTTCGCAACGATTCCAAAAAAAACGGAGGTCCCCGCAGATGGCAGAGTTTGATCTACTCATCAGAGGCGGCATGGTCGTTGACGGAACGCGCCTACCTCGGTACCGCGCGGATATTGGAATTAAGGACGGCCGAATCGCGAAGATCGGCAGCCTCAAGCCTCATCAGGCAAAGAAGGTGGTCGAGGCCGGCGGCCAGATAGTCGCGCCCGGCTTCGTCGATCTCCATACCCATTACGACGCCCAGCTTTTCTGGGACCCCTACTGCTCGATTTCAAGCTGGCACGGTGTCACCTCGCTCGTGATCGGCAACTGCGGCTTCGGCTTCGCGCCGGTAAAGCCCGAGTTCCGCGACCGTGCGATGCTCACGATGACGCGGACCGAAGCGATCCCGTACAATTCGATGAAGGCCGGGCTGCCGTGGGACTGGGTTACCTATCCCGAGTTCCTCGACAGTGTCGAACGCCATCCCAAGGGCGTCAACCTCCTGCCGTTCGTCCCGATGGCGCCGGTGATGGTGTGGGCGATGGGCCTCGACGAGGCCAAATCCGGACGGATGCCGACCACGGCTGAAACCGCCGAGATGAAGCGCATCATCAACGAGGCGATGGACCGCGGCGCATGCGGATGGTCGGCGCAGCGCTTCGGCGAGAACAGCGTCCAGGCTGACTACGACGGCACGCCGATGGTAACCGATCTGATGCACGACGAGACGGCGCTGGAACTCGCCAGGATCCTCGGTGAGCGCAACGAGGGCTTCATCCAGATGTCGTACATTCCGAATTCGAGCCGTTACGAAGGCGACATGCAGAATCATACGGAGAAGCACTTCGAGGAACTTGCGATCGCCGCCGGCCGCCCGATTCTGTACAACGCGATCGCGATCAACGACCTCTATCCGGAACGCTTCCGCCGCCAGTTGCATTGGATCGAAAGCTGCGCGCGGCGCGGAATCCGCGTCTACGGCCAGAGCGCCACGCTCGAATTGGGCTTTCTCTTCACCTTCAAGGACTGGAACCTGTGGGACGATATGCCGGAATGGCGCGAGGTCACGACCGGCAAGGTCGAAGACCGGCTGATGAAGCTCAGCGACCCCGAGCGCCGTCCGGGACTGCGCAAGGTCGATGAGATGACGGGTCTTATCACCAACAACGTGCGCGGAATCTTCATCCTCGAATGCAAGAATCCGGAGCTCAAGAGGTACGAGAACATGACCGTCGGCGAGGTTGCCGACCGCGAGCACAAGCATCCGGTGGACGCGATGCTCGATATCGCCTGCGCGGACGGCCTCAATACCGATTTCTACACGCCGCCGGTCAACGTGCGCACCGACTATCTCAAAGAGATGGTCACTTCGGACGGCATGGCGATTTTCGGCGTGTCGGACGGCGGCGCGCATACCAAGTTCTTCTCGGGCGGGCGCTACACCACTGAAGCGCTGATCAAGATGGGCCGCGACAACGAGATCCTGCCGCTCGAGGAACTTCATTTCCGGCTGAGCAACCAGCCTGCGATGTGCGCAGGATTCAAGAATCGCGGCACGCTGGTCGAGGGCAACTGGGCCGACGTGGTGGTGTATGACCTGAATCGGCTCGCGATCAAGCCGCTCGAAATCGTCCACGATTTTCCGGGCGGAGAATGGCGCCGGGTACAGCGCGCCGAGGGCTATCATTCGGTCATAGTTAATGGCGATGTAATCATGGAAGATGGCCATGACACCGGGGCGACGCCTGGCAAACTGCTTCGCCACGGCGGAGCCTGAATTGTGGATGCCGCCGGCGGGGGGGCCGGCGGCGAATGAATCAGAAGCACGGAGAACATAAGCGAGATGGCGGAAAAGCAGTGGAATGAGGAGAAGGTTCGGGTCGGCGATTCGGAGCTTCATGTAATCAAGGGAGGAACCGGCAAGCCGCTGCTCGTCCTGCATGGCGAGTTGGGCCATACGGGATGGCAGAAATGGCACGCGGCGCTGGCGCAAAAGCATACGCTCTGGATTCCGCTCCATCCCGGATTCGGCAAGTCGCCCCCGACGGACTGGATCGGCGGTGTGCGCGATCTGTCGGTCTTCTATTCGCGCTTCATCCGCGAGCAGAAGCTCACGCCGGCCGATGTCATCGGGTTCTCGCTCGGCGGATGGATCGCGGCCGAGATGGCGATTGCCAATGCGCAGCAGTTCAAGCGCATGGTGCTGGTCGGGGCGGCCGGCGTCCGTCCGCCGTCGGGCGAAATCATGGACATGTTCACGGTGACCGCGCGCAAGTACCTGAACGACAACGTGCTCGATCCCCATGGCGCGCCCGAGTTCGCGACGCTGTTTGGCGGCGAGCAGACCCCCGAGCAGTACGAAGCGTGGGAAGAGGCGCGTGCGGCGACGGCGAAGATCGCCTGGCAGCCTTACATGTTCAACCAGACGATGGCGCATCTGCTCGAGAACATCGCGAATCTGCCGACCCTGCTCGTGTGGGGCAAGCAGGATCCGGTGGTTCCGCTCAGCGTCGCCAATCTGTACAAGGACAAGATTGCCGGCTCGCGGCTGGTGACAATCGATGGTGCGGGACATATGCCGGAAATTGAAAAGAGCGGCGAGTTCCTGAAGGAAGTCGAGAAGTTCCTCGAATAGGTGGCGCGGCTCAGCACGATCGGCAAGGCTATGATGAGGACGTTTGCGCGAGGGAAGCAGCGAAACTCGAAGCAGCAAAACAAGGCCGCCGCGGGCAGAGATATATTCCGCGAAGCGCCGTAGAATCTGGAGGCATCGAAATATGCACGTAATGTTTTTCACTGAGAGGGCGTACCACGCCGTTCCCGAAGACGAAGTCTTCAAGCGCCGCAGCTTCTTCGGGGTGCCGAACAAATTTTTCGACGCTAAGAAGGGCGCGCAACTTCTCAACGAGTACATCGATGAGAAAATCCTCTGCGACGAACTTGGTTTCGACGGCCTGATGCTCAACGAACATCACGGAACGCCATTTTGCATGGGCGCGGTGATGGACGTCGAGGCCGCGGTGCTGGCGCGTGCGACCAAGCGCGCAAAGATCGTGCTGCTCGGGAATCCGATTCCGACCGTCGCCAATCCGCTGCGCATGGCCGAAGAGCTGGCCATGATCGATATGATCTCCGGCGGCCGTCTGGTCCCCGGATGGGTGCGCGGCGCAGGCAGCGAACAGCTCGCCAACAACGCGAACCCCGCGTACAACCGCGAGTATTTCGACGAGGCGCACGACCTGATCCTGGCGGCCTGGACCAGACCAGGTCCGTTCCGATGGGAGGGCAAGCACTTCCACTATCGCTTCGTGAATCCGTGGGTGCTGCCGCTGCAAAAGCCGCACCCGCCGATCTGGATTCCGGGGCTGATCAGTCCCGAGACGGTCAAGTGGTGCGCGCAACATCGCTATCCGTATGTCGCGCTGGCGACGATGCTCGGGCCGACGCTCGAGATGTTCAACATGTACGCCAAGGTCGCCGGCGACTTGGGCTATCAGGCCGGTCCGGAAAACTTCGGCTATCTGCAGCCGGTCTTCTGCGCCGACACGGAAGAAAGGGCCGAGGAGCTCGGCAAAAACTTTCTGTTCGGTGGCGGATTTTCCCATTTCGCGCGTCCTGAATGGATGTTCCCTCCGGGGTACAACTCCAAGGAGGCGACGCGTCGGCTGGCGGCACAGGCGGCCAACCCGAATCTGCCCGGAAACGTTAACGGCGTCGCGGACCACGATCCGGCGGACGACAACGAACTGCAGCAGCTCAAGAAGAAACTCTACGACAGCTATCCGCAGTGGCTCAAAGAGTCGCAGATGATCACCGGCACGCCGAAGACGATCGTGCCGAAGCTGCGTCACGTGCTGGAGGTGCTGCGGCCCGGAATCTTCTCGTTCTGGCTCGACGGCCCATCGCCGCTTAAGGACCGCCGTCGATGCGTCGAGTTGCTGGGCAAGGAGGTCGTTCCGGCGCTGCACGAGATCGGCAAAGAACTGGGTCTCGAGGATCCGTTCACCAGGACACCGGGATCGGTCAAGCTGAGCGGGAAAGTGGAAATGGTCGGCCGTGCCGACCTGATCCAGGCGTCAGCTTAAGGCCGGAGCGCGCTATTCCGGCGCTCCCGAATTGCGATTGATGATTCGTAACGAGGCGTTGAGGGGATAGCCCTCAACGCCTCGTTTTTCAACCACCAGCGTGCGGTCGGCGGACGCCACGGATTTGCCAGTCTGCGCGCCCAGAGCAGCGAAAGGGCGGATCTCATGAAAAGCGAAGAACTCCTTATTGACGCGGACGGCCATATCCTCGAGCCGCCCGATCTGTGGGAACGCTACCTCGAACCGAAATATCGCGACCGCGCGCTTCGGATCAGGGTCGGCGACGACGGCTTCGAGTTTCTCGAAGTCGATGGCAGGCGGGCCGAGCTGACCAGCGCGACGCTGCTCGCTTCGCTGGGCGGAATGAAGAAGCTGCGCGAGCTTGGCGCCAAGGTCGAGGAATTGAACGCGAGCCGCCGCGATGCGGTGGGCGCAAGAGCCAAGGAACGACACAAGCTGTTCGATAGCCTGGGTAACGCGAATCCGGCGGATACCTATCTTGCCGGATGCGCCCCGGGCGCGATGGATATGAAGGAACGGCTCGAAATTCTCGATCGCGAGGGCATGGCCAACGCGGTCATCTACCCGACGATCGGGCTTTTGTGGGAGGCGGAACTCTTCGACGTCGAGCTGTCGAGCGCCTACTGCCGGGCCTACAATCGATGGATAACGGAGTTCTGCCAGGACTCGGGCGGACGGCTCGCGCCCATCGCGCATCTGTCGCTGGGCGATCCGATCGAAGCGGCGCGCGAGCTAGAGCGCGCGGTCAAGGCCGGATGCAAGGGCGCGTTCGTATGCCCGTTCACGATCACGCGCAAGCCGCACGGCCATCCCGACCATGATCCGGTCTTCGCGGCGGCGCAGGACCTTGGTGTTCCGATCGGCATCCATCCGACCCTCGAACCGCAGAAATGGGGCGTGCATCAGCGCTTCGATGGTATGGCCTGGGCCGACTGGTACCTGGATCTTTTCGCGGCGCAGGGCGTGCCACAGGCCTTCGGCACCCTGTTTCAGTATGGCGTCTTCGATCGCTTTCCACGGTTGAAGGTGGTCGTGCTCGAATCGGGCGCGGGATGGATTGGCTATTGGCTCGACCGCGGCGATGCTATCTATCGGCGCACGGCGCTCGGCAGCACCGTTCAGTTGAAAGAGAAGCCCTCATACTACTTCAAACGTCAGTGCTATATTTCGGCCGACCCTGATGAACGATCGATCGCCGCGATGACGGGACTAATCGGCGATGACCGCTTCTTCTGGGCCAGTGACTATCCGCATCCGGATCATCCGGGCAACTACCTCGAGGAGCTGCGCGGGATGGTCGAGGGTATGACGCCGAAGGCGCGGGCGGGCGTGCTTGGCCATAACGTCGCCTCCGCCTACGGGCTGCTCTAACGAGGGCGCGCGGCGCGTCCATGGTCAGTGCTCATGGCGGTGGTGAAGATCGGGCAGATGCGAATGTTCGTGCTCGATCGGATCGTGACTGTGCGGATGGGCGTGGCGAATCGCCAATGATCCGTCCGCGTGCGCGTGCGCATGATGCGCGTCGTCGTGCGAATGCTCGTGAGTATGCGTTACCGCCGAGTGAAAGTGGGCGTGTCCGTGTTCCCGATCGGAAAACAGAATAGCCAGCGCCGCCGCGATCACCAACATCGCGGCGGCCTGGCGCATTTCAACCGGTTCTCCGAGCACCGACCATGCAAGAATGCATCCCAGGAACGGAGCGCTCGCGAATAGCATCTGCGACCGCGCCGCGCCCAGGCTCTGCGCGCCCCGGATGTAAAGCACCAGCGACGCTCCGTAGCTAAACGCGCCGATCACGAGCGCCGCGGTTAGCGGCCCGGCCGCAAGCCTCGTGCGCTCCGTCGTGAGCCCAATCGCGAGATTTATTCCGCCACCAATCGCGCCTTTGAGCATCGTGATCTGAGCGGGCGTCAGGCCGTCGATCACCGAGGTAAGGTTGTTGTCGAGTCCCCATAGAAGGCACGCCGTCGCGATCATGAAGCCGGCGGCGGCACCGCCGGGACTCGAAGATGCCGCCAGCATGACGCCCGCGCCGGCGACCAGAAGCATCGCAACCAGCGCTCGGCCGCCGATATGTTCGCGGAAGATTGTCCATGCGAGCGCGGTCGTCGCGATCGTCTCGAAATTAAGCCAGAGCGAAATCGAAGCCGCTGAAGCGTTGCGAAGCGCCATCATCAGAAGCGTTGGCGCGACGACGCCGCCCGCGATTATCACTCCTGCGACCTTCGCCAGGTTGCGCTCGCGCCAGGCAATCGCCGCTACGCCGCTTCGCCACGCCGCCGGCGCGACCACTATCGCGGCGCCGAGATAAAAAAGACCTGCGAGCGTGAACGGTCCCGTGCCCGCGACGAGCATTTTTGCGGCTGGGGCGGCGGCACCGAAGAGCGCGGCAGCGGCGAGACAGAATATGACGGGTTTGGATATTCGCACGCCGAATCGAAATCCCCTGCCGTTCGATTCCACCGCCGCGGTCGCGAAGTCCGCCGGACGACCGATCGCTAATAGTCCTTGTGGCGCTCGAGCGCGCGCCGCATCGCGGCGACATTTTGCGGCAGCACGCTCGGAAGATTCAGGGTGCCAGCGACGTTGGAATAGGGATAGAGGCGTCCGTTGATATGGGCGTGCAGAGGCAGATTTTCGCCCTGATGAATCTCGTAATCGAGCGGTAGCGGTCCGACGATTTTGAGGATGCGGTAAATCGCCCGCGAGAACTGGCGCAGGCGCTCAGGTTCCAGATCACAGATGGTCGCGCGAAAGTCGGGCATGATCACGTCGTAGCTGCGTGGAAAGGCGCCAATCGGACTGGCGTAGCTGACCACCCCGTCGCGCCGCTCGATCAGCATCCCGAGCCGCTCGACCAGCTCGATGGTGTCGACCCAGAGCTTCGGATTCTCGGCCTGCGCCCGCGCCTCGAGTTGCGGCGCCGGCAGCGGTCCGGGCGCGCCGATCACCTGTTGATGAAGATGCGGCTGCGAGGCGCCTGACTCGCGTCCCTGGTTTTTGCGGATGACGATCGACTTGACAGTCGGGTTGCTCATCGCATGGCGCATCACCGCAATATCGGTCGTGAGAAGACGAAAGAAGTGCTCCTCCGAGAGCAGGCCGGTGAAGAGCAGGTCGTTGACCGAATGCGGCGTGGGCGAGCCGAAATGACGCGGGTCCTCGACCACGACGTATGATTCGTTGCGGCCGTTGGTCAGTTGGGCCGGGATGCGCGGAAAAAGATTATTGAAGACGCGCATCACCCATTTCGATTCGGCGTCCCCGCCGTTCCAGTTAGGAAAATCCGTCGGCGTGACGCGCAGAATCTCCGGCGGCGCCATCGCCTCGTTGCCGGGGCAGAACGGGCAGGCGGCCGTGGTGTGGCGAATCTCCTCAGGCGAGAGATGCGTCGGCGTAGGTTGCAGCTCTTCGCGTCCACCCAGCGTGAAGGCGAAGCTTTTGCCGCGCACGTCGACGACGTACGAGACTACGCCGGTAATCGGATTACGGACCCAAACCAGGGCGCCGTCGCGGACTTCGTGTTCTATTGGCATGATCGCGTTCCAGAAATAGATAGCCTTGCACGGCGTGACTTTTCAACGAGCGGATCGAAAAGGCCGGCGGAAAATCGTTGCGGAGCCGGTCCCTTCGTGGAGCTTATCGGCCGCTTGACAGGCTATCTGGGGTCGAATACGAGGGATCGAGGGAATATTCGCCCCGATTTCGGCTATAATTGAGGTCTGGCGCGTCGCCGATGCGAGCACCAGGCTTTTTTTTGCCGGATTTCCCGGCCACAGAGATAACGGAATTGCAATCGGTCAAGAAATATCTTTTCACTCCCGGCCCCGCTCCAGTGCCGCCCGAGGTGCTGCTGGAGATGGCCCGCCCGGTCATCCATCATCGCACGCCCGAATTCAGCGCCGTGCTCGATCAGGCGCGTGAGCGGCTCCAGCCGCTCTTTGGGACGCGTCAGGACGTCATACTGCTGTCGTCGAGCGGAACCGGCGCGATGGAGGCGGCGGTTATCAATCTGCTCGCTCCGGGCGACCACGCAATCTATGTCAACGGCGGCAAGTTCGGCGAGCGATGGGGCAAGCTGCTCGCGACTTACGGGATGACGGGTCATGAGGTCCGGGTTGAATGGGGCCGCGCGGTGAATCCCGGGCAAATCGCCGACGCGATGCGCGCCAATCCGAAAGCGCGCGCCGTGCTGATTCAGGCGAGCGAGACTTCGACCTGCGCGCTCCATCCTGTGGCGGAAGTAGCGCGCCTGACCCGCGAGCGCGACACGATGCTGATCGTCGACGGCATCACCTCGGTCGGCGTTATCGATCAGCGGATGGACGAATGGGGCGTCGACGCGCTCGTGACCGGCAGTCAGAAGGCGCTGATGCTGCCGCCGGGGCTTGCCATGATCGCGCTTTCGCCGCGTGCGCTCGAGCGGATGCGCGCGACGCATACGCCGCGCTTCTACTTCGACCTGGCGCGCGAGCTCAAGGCCCAGCGCGACGAGCATACGACGGCGTGGACGGCCGGCGTCGCGATGATCTTCGGGCTCAACAAGGCGCTCGAAATGATCCTTGCCGAGGGGCTCGAGGCGGTCTTCGGACGCCATCGCCTGATGGCCGAGGCGACGCGGTCGGCGGCGCGCGCGCTCGGGCTCGGTCTGATTTCGCCCGACGTTCCGGCGCCCGGAGTGACGGGCATTCTGACGCCGCCCGGCCTCGACGGATCGAAGCTGGTGAGGCTGATGCGCGACGAGCTGGGCGTTTCAGTTCAAGGCGGTCAGGATCAGATGAAAGGCAAGCTGGTCAGGATTGGCCACATGGGCTACCTGTCGCCGTTCGACATGCTGATCGCGGTGAGCGCGCTCGAGCAGGGGCTGGGCCGATGCGGCTACGAGGGCTTCGACGCGGGTGCGGGCGTCACGGCCGTGCAACAACGAATCTCGCAAGGTCTCTGAGTCAAAGAATCTCTGAGTCAAAAGGTTTCTGAATCAATATGGCGGACAACTTCCGCATTTTGCTGAGCGATTCCCTGTCGCAGCAGGGGCTCGAGGTTTTCAATCGCTACCCTGCCCTCCAGGTCGATTCGCGGACGGGACTGAAACCGGCCGAGCTGGCCGCGATAATCGGTGACTATGACGCGCTGGTGGTGCGCAGCGCGACGCGAGTGACGCGCGAGATAATCGACCATGCCGAGCGGCTGCGGGTGATCGGACGGGCCGGCGTCGGCGTCGACAATATCGACCTCGAGGCGGCGACGCGCCGTGGCATCGTCGTGATGAACAGTCCGCTGGGCAACAGCGTCACGACCGCCGAGCATACGATCACCATGATGATGGCGCTCGCGCGCCATATTCCGGCGGCCAACGCGGCCGTGCGCGCGGGGCGATGGGAGCGCAGCAGGTTCACCGGAATCGAGGTCTGCAACAAGACGCTCGGCGTGATCGGACTGGGCAATATCGGACGGATCGTCGCCGATCGCGCGCAAGGCCTCAAGATGAAGGTGATCGGCTTCGACCCGATCCTCACGGCCGAGGCGGCGGCGCGGATCGGGGTCGAGATCGTTGGGCTCGACGAGCTTTTCCGCCGCGCCGATTTCATTACCGTGCATGCGCCGCTCACCGCGGAGACGCGGGGGCTTATCGGCGCGGCGGCGATCGAGAAGATGAAGCCGGGCGTGCGGATTCTCAACTGCGCGCGGGGCGGAATCGTCGATGAGAAGGCGCTCGCTGACGGCTTGCGCTCAGGCAAGGTCGGTGGCGCCGCGCTCGACGTTTTCGTCGAAGAGCCGCCGCCCAAAGATCATCCGCTGCTCGCGTTCGACAACGTGGTCGCGACACCTCATCTGGGCGCTGCGACCGACGAGGCGCAGATTCAGGTGGCGATCGATATCGCGCAACAGATAGCCGAATTCCTGCTCGAAGGCGTGATTAGCCATTCGGTCAACATGCCCGCGCTTTCGCCCAAGGAACTCGAGACGCTGGGGCCGCATCTGAAGCTGGCCGAGAAGCTCGGGCGGCTCGCGGCGCAAATCATCCCGGCGGCGCCGACGGCGCTGGTCGTGGGACTGGGTGGAGAGGCCGCCGTGCTGCGTCCCGAGCCGATTACGGCGGCGGCGCTCAAGGGATTGCTGAGCGGCTATCTCGATCAGGAATTCAATTTCGTCAACGCGCCGTTTATCGCGCGCGAACGCGGAATCAGCGTGACCGAGAGCCGCTCGCGCGAAACCACCGACTATATCAATACCATAACCCTGGCCGTGCGCTCCGCGGGCGGACGCCATGAGGTGGCCGGAGCGGTGACGGGCCGCGCGATACGGCTGATCCGGATTGACGGCTATCGGATCGAGACCGTTCCCGAAGGCTACTTCCTGATGCTGCATAATCGCGACGTGCCGGGCGTGGTCGGCGCGGTGGGCACGATGCTCGGGCAGTCGGGGATCAATATCGCGGGGCTCGAGTTGGGACGCGATCGCGTGGGCGGCACGGCGCTCAGCCTGGTCGAACTCGACGAGCCGGCGCCACCCGCGGTGATCGAGCGGCTCAAGACGATTCCCGCGATTACGTCGGCGACGCTGCTGAAGCTGTAGACGCACGGGCGCGGGGGAAACTGGACCGGCGCGGTTGAAATCCGGACGGCAGGCGCGTTTGCGCGCGCTTCGCCAACATCGAGGCAGATGAAAACAGTCGCAGTGGTCGGCGCCCAATGGGGCGACGAAGGCAAGGGCAAGATAGTCGACATGCTGGCGGCCGACGCCGACGTGGTGGTCCGCTTCCAGGGCGGCAACAACGCGGCCCATACGCTGGTCGTCGACGGCGAGCGGTTCATCCTGCGGCTGATTCCGGGCGGCGCGCTCCATCCGGGGAAAGTCTGCGTGCTCGGCAACGGGATGGTGGTCGATCCGGCGGCGCTGGTCGAGGAACTCGAAGGCCTGCGCGCGCGCGGGCGCTTCACCGATAACGCGCTGCTTAAGATAAGCTTCGACGCGCATCTGGTGATGCCGTACCATCGCGCGATCGATCGCGCGCGCGAGGCGCGGCTGGGCCGGCGCGCGATCGGCACGACCGGCTTTGGCATCGGGCCGGCCTACGAAGACAAGATGGCGCGGGTGGGAATCCGCTTCGACGATCTCTTGAGCCCGTCGGCGCTGCGCCAAAAGCTCGCGCGTAATCTCGCGGACAAGAACGCCTATCTCAAGTCAGTGTTGAAGGCCAAGCCGGTCAAGCCGGCCGAGGTGATCGACGATTTGATGCGTGCGCGGCGCCGCCTGATGCCGTATCTGATCGACACGGGCGCCTATCTGGCCGAGGCGATCGGCGCCGGGCAGCGCGTGCTGTTCGAGGGCGCGCACGGAACGATGCTCGATATCGACCACGGCACGTATCCGTTCGTGACCTCGTCGAACTGTGTCGCGAGCGCACTTTTTTCCGGCACGGGCGTCGGGCCAGGCCAGCTCGACGCGGTGCTCGGAATCAGCAAGGCATATACCACGCGCGTCGGCGGCGGTCCGTTTCCGACCGAGATGAAGGGGCGACTCGCCGAGCGGTTGCGCGAGGAGGGCGGCGAGTTCGGCAGCGCGACCGGGCGGCCGCGGCGGATCGGATGGTACGACGCCGTGCTCGCGCGCCACGCGGTCAGGCTCAACGGGATGTGGGGCCTTGCGCTAACCAAACTCGACGTGTTGACGGGGACCGATCCGCTTCGAATTGGCGTCGCCTATGAGCTTGCCGGACGACGCTACGATCAGATGCCGGCTGGGCGAAGCGCACTCGCGCGGGTCAAACCGGTCTACGAAGAGATGCCCGGATGGACCGAGGGCCTGGGCGACGTGCGCACGATGGAAGACCTGCCGCCCAAGGCACGCCGCTATGTCGAGCGGCTCGCCGAGTTGAGCGGTGCCGCGCTCGCGATGGTCGGAGTGGGAGCGTCACGCGACGCGACGATCGTCTTGCGCAATCCGTTTCACGGCTGAGGCTTGCGCGCGGCCGGATGAACCGCGCCGTAAACGATCGCGATTACCATGAGGGCGTTGTGGCGTGGCGCCGAGGCCAGCGCCCGCGCGACCTGTTGTCGTTCCGCCACGGTGGCGCTTCTGATGAACTCAGGGCTCTTTTGATAATCCTGCGCCGCCCCTTCGGCGGTGTTCGTCTCATTGAAGGAATCGTAAACCATCACCAGCGCATCGGCCCCGGTTGGGCAGGCTTTGCCGACCAGCGCGGTCAGCAGCGTGTCGCGATCGTCTGTGGTACCGTCGGAAACGCTGACGATCGCGACCTGCCTGAACGGCGTCTGCGGCGGCTCTTTGAGCACTGGAAGCGTGCAATAGGATTTCAACGCAGGATGGCCCGACGATTCGATCGCCGTGAGCGTCGTCTTAGGCGGCTTGCCATTCAGCAACGCCGGCACGGACTGCAACGACGCCTTCGACGGCATCGAGCATCCCGCAGCGTTCACGAGCGTCATCAGCGCTGGTGCGAGAATCAGCGCGATCCCAGTCGGCGTCCGCCGGCCGCGCGGGCTCAGCCCGCCGCGCATACCGCGGCCAGACTCGAGATCGCGACTCCGCGGCGGCCCTGCCGGACATCATTGCGGTCATAGCCGTTGGTGCAATAGCCGAGCGAGATTCCGGTTGCCGGGTCGGCCCACGCAATTTGTCCGCCGGCTCCGCCATGACCGAACGTGTCGGGCGAATTGGTCTTGCCGAAGCCGCGGTAGTTGGCCTTGCCGTCGCCGCCCGCGATCACGACGCCGAGGCCGCGATTCACCTTGTGGCGCATGAACGGATCGAAGTAATCGCCGGAGCGCGGACGAATCGCTTCGCTGAGCACTTCGGGCTTCCAGATTTGGCTGCCATCGCGCGCGCGATTATGCAGCAGGCCCTGGTAGAAGAGCGCGAGCTCCGCCGCCGTCATGATTCCGCCGCCGCCAGGCACGCCCGCGGCGCGCACGTCGGGATTATTGAAGCCCAGGAGAAGCTTTTCATTGACTTCGTTTTCGGGGATGACCGGCATGCCCATCTTGCGCAGCTCGTCCGGGGAGAGCGGGTCGCCGACCCAAACGAGATCGGCGACGCGGCGGTTCAGTTCGCGCGGGAGCCCCAAATACATCTCGTTCAATCCGAGCGGCTCTGCGATCCGCGTGCGCACGAAATCGCGGAAGTCCATGCCCGTGCGGCGCTCGACAATCTCCGCGATCACCCAGAAGCCGGAGGTGGGATGATAGAAGAAGCGGTCGCCGACCGGGAATTCGAGCCGCCAGTTGGCGAACCGCTCGAGCCGCCTGGCCCGATCGTTCCATTCGCTTTGCGCGTACGGGGCGTTGGGAAATCCGGCGACGTGGAGCAGGATTTGCTCGACCGTGATCGCGTCCTTGCCGTTGCTCGCGAACTCCGGAACGATATCGGCGGCGCGCTCGCGGAGGTCGAGCTTGCCCTCGCCGATCAGAATCCACGAGGCGGCCGACATGATCGCCTTGGTGCACGAGAAGACGGCATAGAGCGTGTCGTTGGTCGCGGGCTGGTCAGTGCCGCCCTGCACCGCGTGCCCGACGGTGCGCATCGCGGCGACCTTGCCGTTGCGTGCGATCGCAATCTGGGCGGAGGGCAGCAGGCCCTCGTTGATCTCGCGCGCGGCGCGCTCGAAAAGCGCTTCGACCTTGTTTGGGTCAAGTCCAACGTCACGGGGACTGTCGGCGAAAAACTCGCTTGATGCCATCTCGGCGAATCTCCTGTTCCATTGTTTCCAAATCGATAGCATACCATCGCGGGTACGTGTCAGCGCGCGATGCGCCTTCGACCGCGATTTCCGCACCGCCGCCCGCTACCGATTGTGGCCCTGCGCGGTCAAGCGTTTGCGGCGTGCGCAGATGTCTCGACGCCCTGCGCGGAAATCCATCCCGCGCGGCCCGGAATGATCGAGCGGACCACCTCGCATATCGGAAGCTCCGATGGTGCCAGCCGGGCCGCCACCTGGTCGAGGCGGATGAAGGATGCGCCGTGCGATTTGAGCGCGCGTATCAGCGCGGTGAAACCGTCGAGTTCCGCCATGCCCTCGGTCTCGGCATGAAGCGTATGGACGTTGAGCGTGTCCGGAGCGAAGCGCGTCATATAAAAATCGGCGAGCGAGCTGGCCCGATCCAGGGCGCCGCTGCCCATCACCTCATCGAGCGTGGGCAGCGTGGTGGGTATCTCGGGCGTGGCGAGGACGACGCCATCGACGAGGCATCGGAAGGGCGCGCGGCCGCGGGTGTCGCTCCGGTAGGCCAGGCCCATCGTATCGAGAATGCGCATCGCGGTCGCGTTAGTGCGCCATCCGGGGGCGGCGAAGCTGCGCGCGCGATCGCGGAAGATCGCGCGGTAGACCTCGAAGGCGTCCTCGAGTTCGATGCGAATCCTATTCTCGCCCAGCGCGTCGAGTCGATCCTGCCATCGCACATGGTCGTAGCCGTGAACGCCAACCTCGAAGCCGGCGCTCGCAAGTCCGCGCACGATCGCGGGCATCGCAAGCGCGATCGGGCGCGCGGGCAGAAGCGTCCCCGAAAGCACCGTGCGCAGGCCATACATCTTGACCGCGCGGGTGCGGAACATCTTTTTCAGAAAGCCGCGATTATGGAACACGCGCACGATCGCGCGGCCCGAGTTGTCAGGCCCCATCGCGATATAGAAGCTCGCTGCGACGCCCTCGTCCTTAAGCATCCGGGCGAGCCGCGGGACGCCCTGGGCAAGCCCCTGATGGGTATCGACATCAATTTTAAGCGCGACTTCGAGTTTCGACATTTCGGGAACCGGCGTATGGGGCTTTTCGAACTATTCCAGAGCTTCGATTATGCGTTCCATCCGCATGCCGCGCGAGCCCTTGACCATGAGCACGTCGCCGGTGGCGGTCAGGCCGCGGACGATCGATGCGGCGGCGGCGCTGTCGGCCACGGTGATAACTTGCGTCGAGCCGCGCATTGCGGGCGTATCGGCGCGGCCGGTTGAATCCGGCGCGTCGAGTTCGCGCCATGCGGCGGCCATCTCGGGACCGACGGCGACAATCGCGGCGGGTGCGAAGGTGAGGGCCTCGGCAAGGACCTGCACATGCATCGCGGCCGACAGATCGCCGAGTTCGAGCATGTCGCCCAATGCGACGACGAGCCGGGCGCCGAGGCCGCGCGCGGTCTCGCTCGCGGCCTCGAGCGCGGCGCGCATCGAGCGCGGATTCGAGTTGTAGGTGTCGTCGATAACGGTGAGGCCCGCGAGCGCGCGCGTCGCAAGCCGTCCGGCCACCGGCCCGACGGCGGCGAGTGCGCTCGAGAGCGCGGCCAGGTCGCGCGCGTCGAGCGGGCGGGCGCGCAATGCGGCTGCGGCCGCGACGGCTGCGGCCGCATTGCGCGCGGCGGCCGGCCCGAGCATCGCGAGGCGCACCTCGAGTGTCGCGGGAGCGCCCGGCGCGACCAGGCGCGGCGCCAGCGCGAGGCTGAGCCGGGTGGCCGGCGAGTCGCCGAACGTCACCAGCGCGAGATGGCGCGGCACGCGCGCCATCACCAGCGCCTCCTCCGCGCATGCGACGGCGCCGCGGCGCGCGGTCGCGAACAGCGCGCACTCCTCGTCGGCGATTTCGTCGAGCGTACCGAGTCCCTCGCTGTGCTCGATATCGACATTGAGGACCATCGCCACGTCGGGCTCGACGATATGAGCGAGACGGGCTATCTCGCCGCGCATGTTGGTGCCGCATTCGAGCACCGCTGCGCGATGCTTATCGCTGAGCGTGAACAGCGTCATCGGGACGCCGATCCGGTTGTTGAGGTTGCCGGGCGTCGCGAGCGTTTCGCCGAAGAGCGCGCGGACCGCCGCGGCGGTCAGCTCCTTGGTCGTGGTCTTGCCGGCCGCGCCGCCGATCGCGACGATCGCGAAATCACCTGCGGCGCGGCGGCGGATCATATGATGGCGCGCGAGGGCGCCAAGCGCGGTCAGCGTATCGTCGACCTCGATACAGGCGAGCGCGCGGTCGCGGCGGCCGCGCGCGACGACAGCAGCGGTTGCGCCGCGGCGGGCGGCATCGGCGATGAAATCGTGGCCGTCCCGATCGGCGCCCGCCAGCGCGACAAAGAGCGCCCGTGGGGTGATCGCGCGCGTGTCGATCGAGACGCCGCGCACGGTTGCGGCGCCCGGCCCGAAGAGTTCGCCCCCGGCCGCCGTTCGGACCTCGTCAAGCGTCAGGATACATTGGTTTGTTGGTATCGGCGTCGCCATCGATTGAGAGCTTCGAGTCCTCGGAATCTGCTAAGAGTGATGTTCAATGTGATTATGTTTATCGGGCGGCCTTGACAACGGGGCGCTGTAACACGAATTTACCGCGTCAGACGATTTCAAACGGAGAGAGCGGATAAAAGATGGCTGCTGGAGAGGCGCCGCTGGTCGGCGTGATCATGGGAAGCAAGAGCGATTGGGAGCATATGTCGGCGGCGGCCGAGATGCTGACCGAATTTGAAGTATCACATGAAGTGCGGATAATGTCGGCGCATCGGACGCCCGCCGTGACCCTCGAGTACGCCTCCGGCGCGCGCGGTCGCGGGCTCGCGATGATAATTGCGGGAGCGGGCGGCGCCGCCCATCTGGCCGGCGTCGTGGCCGCGCATACGGTGCTCCCGGTGATTGGGGTGCCGATGCCGACCGCATCGATCGGCGGTCTCGACTCGCTCTTGTCCACGGTGCAGATGCCGCGCGGCGTCCCGGTGGCAACGATGGGGATCGGCAAGGCGGGCGCGGCGAACGCCGGGCTTCTTGCGGTCGCGATCCTGGCGCTCACCCGTCCTGAACTCTCCGAGCGGCTTATCCAATGGCGTGCCGCGCGCGCAGACGAAATTCTGCAGCAGAAGCTGCCGTAGGAGGCGCGCTGCCGTTGTCATATCCGCGTGCTGAAAAGGAGGCTGCGGCCGTCAGGCGCGACTTGGCGTGGCGCCTCGCACGGGCGCTGCCAGTCGTGATGGCTTTGGCCGTGCTGGCCAGGTCGGCGGTACTGAATCTCGCCGAGGCTTGGGCGGATCAGGGCCCGGCACAGGTCAAATCGGCCGGCAAGCTGAGGGCGCCCGCCGAAGCGGCGCTCGAAGTCATCGCAACCGATCCGGTGCTGCAGGAGATAATCAGCCAGGATTTTCGCGCCGCGCGCCGTGCGCCGAATGGCAGTCAATCGCAGACGGCGACGCTCACGGTAACGATGACCCAGCGCGTGATGGCGCCCGGAATGTCGCTTACCGATGTCGCGCCCGGCGATCCCAACGCGATCGCGCTGCTGAAGCAGCTCGGCGTTGCGCCGGTGCCTTTCGACATGGCAGGCGCCACCCCGTCGACCAAGGGCCAGCCCGGGGCTCAATCGCCGCGTCAGGCAAGCGATATTCAGAACTACGTACAACAGGGCACGGGGCAGGAGCCTTCACAAGGTGGTGTCGGGCCGATGCCGTTCATGCCGCCGATGCCATTCGGCGCGATGCCCGGCGCGATGCCCTACGGCGCGATGCCGTTTGGCAACGCGATGCCGATGGGTCCGCAGACGCCCTTCACGCCGCAGAGCTACGGTCCGCCATTATCCTACGGACAAAACTATCCGTCGAATCCCTCATCGCCGAGCAGCGGGGAGTTGTCGCGAATTTACGACACGATCCTGATCGCGCGGGCCAGACTTGACCCGGGCGCCGGAGAGTTAACCGTCGTCGCAGTATCGAATCCGGGCGGGAACCTCCGCGATCTCAAGGAGATGGTGGCCGAGGAAATCGTCAACGCCGTTTTGCATTGAGCGCGAGTCCCGGCGCTCCGGATCGCGAGGAGTTGTCAGCCGCGATTGCCCGCTTCGCCAGTCGCGATTTTGATCGGCACTTTGCGCGCTGCGCTCGTTTTGGGGATTGGAATCCGGAGTTCGAGGACGCCGTTGCGATACGACGCCGCGATATCCTCCGCCCGCACGCCTTCGGGCAGCTTCAGACTGCGTTCGAAACTTCCGTAGCTCACCTCGCGATGCAGAAAATCGGTCTTGTTCTCGTGAATCTCCAAACGCTTGCCGCGCAGGTTCAACATGTCGCCCGTCACGGAGACCTCGACCTGGTTCGGATCGACGCCGGGAAGGTCCGCACGCACCACCAGAGTGTCGCCCTCTGTGAACGATTCGAGAGCGGGTCCGATTTCGGTGCCCGGAAAGACCGGACTGATCCGCCCGCCGAGAAAGCGGTCGAACAGATCGTCAAACTCGCGGCGGAACCGATCCAACTCGCGCAGCGGTGACCAAGCCTGAGGTTGATTCGCCATCGTTACCGCCTTGCCCCCAATGATTTTTTCGATACCTAGAAGGTAACCATTGAATCGGCAATCGCAAGGCCGTCTCAGGCCTGCGGTTAAGTGGCCGGGCAGGAGATTACAGGGTGTCTGCGGGCGCCGCGAGTTGCGCGGGAAGGGCGGCGGCGTAGTGGTCCGCGGTCCAACTCTCGGATCGCGGCACCGGCGCGTGGCGGCGGTGATGCGCTATCTCGGCGTAGAGCGCCGCCAACGCGATGACCGCGAGCGCGACGAGCGCGACTACTCCCCAGGGAATCTTTTTGCGATCGATCTGCTCGAAAGACTCCGAGGTCCGAATCTGCTGCGTAAGTTCGGCGCGCTGAACCTCGCGCACGAAACGCATCCCAATCTCCTCCCCGTCGAGGCCGAGGAAATTGGCGTAGCGGCGGAGAAACGGCAGCAGATAGAGCGCATCCGAGATAAGCCCATAGTCGCTGCTTTCGATCATCTGCAGATAATGGGCCGGGATTCGAGTTTCGGAGATTATCTCCTCGTGCGTGAGGCCGCGTTGCTCGCGCGTCTCGAGCAGAAACCTGGCCAGTCCGGGTTCCTTTTCTGCCGGCGTCTTGTTGCGGTTGGATGGCGCGCCGCCGCCCTCGGCTATCGCCTCTCCCTCAGCTTTCGTCTCACCGGATGAGCTCAAGCAGTGTCAACCCCCTGACCCAACCCGCGTACCGCCTTGTCTGTCAGCCGCCCGGGCGAAGATAACTTCGCGATTGAAGTTACCGTCAGAACCGGCGGAAACCAAGTCCGCCGAATCATGCTCCGGACCGAGGCCATCTTGCGCCGCTTGCGATAAGCTGTGCCGCAGCCCGGCGCAGAGGCATCTTTAACTGCGGCGGCGCGTTTGCCAGAATTCACAACGCATTGAGTATCGTGGGAAAGATAGCACCGGTGCGCGGTATCGGGATGGAGCGGGCCGAAACCGTCTCGGTCGTAATCCCGGTCTACAACGAGGAGGCGAACCTGCAAGCGCTGTGGGGCCGTTTGAGGCCGGTTATGTTCGCTTGCGGACGGCCCTGGGAAGTGCTTTTCGTCGACGACGGATCGATCGATAAGTCCTTGGAAATACTGCGAGAATTCGCCGCTGAGAGCGGTGAACGGGTGCGGATCGTCGAGCTCGCGCGCAACTTCGGGCAGCACTCGGCGATCCTGGCCGGATTCCGCCAGAGTCGCGGCGATATCGTCGTGACGCTCGATGCCGACCTGCAGAATCCACCCGAGGAGATTCCGCGCCTGCTCGCGGCGATCGACGAGGGCAACGACGTGGTCGGCGGATGGCGCGAGGAGCGCCACGACAGCCCCTATCGGCGCTATGCGTCGCGGCTGCACAATTCGATCACGTCGGCGATCGTGGGCGTTCCGATGCATGATTACGGGTGCATGCTCCGCGCCTACCGCCGCCATATCGTCGATACCGTGGTTGCATGCGACGAGAAGGCCGCCTTCGTTCCGGCGCTCGCCAACTCGTTCGCCAAGCGCGTCGCCGAGATTCGGGTCGAGCATGAGCCGCGCGCCGGCGGCGAATCGAAGTACAACCTGTTTCGTCTCGCCCATCTGAGCCTGAATCTGGTAACGGGCTTTTCGCAGATGCCGATTCAGGCGATGAGCCTCGCCGGGATTGGAATCTTCCTGCTTGACGCGATGTTCGCAACCTTCCTGCTGGCCCATCGGATACTCTACGGGCCGCAGCAGGAGGGCGCGCTCTGGATGCTGTTCGCGGTGCTGTTCTTCTTCGTCGGATTCATCCTGCTCGCGCTCGGGATGATCGGCGAGTACGTGGGCCGGATCTACAGCGAGGTGCGCAAGCGTCCCACCTATATCGTAAGAGCGGTGCACGGGGCCGGGCCGGACGACCTGGCGCCGAAATAATGGATCTCGATACGCCGGAAGCCCGCTCGGCGGTGGCGCGGGCGCGATGCGTGCTCTTCGCCTACCACGAGATGGGCTATGCGTGCATGGAGGCGCTGCTTGCGATGGGCGCGCCGATCGTGGCGCTCTTTACCCATCGCGACGACCCGCATGAGGAGGTCTGGTGGCGATCGTGCGCGGAGCTGGCAAAGCGAAATTCAATTCCGGTGTACGAGCCGGGTTCGGACAGCACGCAATGGATCGAACGGATCGGCGAGTTGCGCCCCTCGATTATCCATTCGTTCTCGTACCGCTATATGCTGCCCGATTCGATCCTGAAGCTCGCGCCGCTCGGAGCGTTCAACCTGCACGGGGCGCTGCTGCCGAAGTATCGCGGGCGCGCGCCGATAAACTGGATGCTCGTCAATGGCGAGCGCGAGGCCGGCGTGACACTCCATCATATGGTTGCGCGAGCCGACGCGGGCGATATCGTGGGACAGCGGGCGGTTGCGATCGATGACGCGGACACGGCGCTGACCCTCTATCGCAAGTTGGTGCCGCTCGGAGTCGAGGTGATCCGCGAGATGCATCCGCTGATTGCCCAGTGCCGCGCGCCGCGCCGCCGCCAGGACCTTTCGCAGGGCAGCTACTTCGGGCGGCGGCGGCCCGAGGACGGACGGATCGACTGGCGATGGCCGTCGCGGCGCGTCTTCAACCTCGTCCGCGCCGTGACGCATCCGTACCCGGGCGCGTTTTGCGAGTGCGACGGGCGGAAGATTTTTCTCTGGGAGGCGCGGA
>Ga0307373_10000569_pt1 | contig 71111 bp, 63 predicted proteins | sample OX2MG_FD_202534 | JGI IMG/M metagenome (GOLD analysis project Ga0307373, IMG submission 202534) | Soil microbial communities from Risofladan, Vaasa, Finland - OX-2 | ecosystem: Environmental > Terrestrial > Soil > Coastal area > Acid sulfate soil | place: Finland: Risofladan, Vaasa | collected... | reverse complement strand
GAGCCTGAGCCGCCAGGTCCAGGCGCAGAGCGCCGAGCTGAAAACTGCTGGCTCCTCCTCGGCCCAGGCCGAGATCGCCCGGGCCCAAGGGCTGGTGGCGCCCGGCGAGCGCGTGTACGCGGTCGAGGACCCGGTCCAGGCGGCCGGGCCGGTGGCGATCCAGCAGGGAGCCGTCGACGTTGGCCAGACCGCCCACAACCTAGTTCAGGGCTTGCTGGGACTGCCCCTGCCCGCCGGCTGAGTCAGCAACTGTCCCTTCTCCCCGGCGGGAGCTTGGGCCCGGCCCGGCCCGGGGTGTTCCCGCCGCTCGGGTTGAGATCGGCTTTGACCGGCCGCGCCGGGTCGGCTACAATCGCGGCGCGGCGTGGAGCAGTGGCAGCTCGTCGGGCTCATAACCCGAAGGTCCCAAGTTCGAATCTTGGCGCCGCAACGCTCACTCAACTGGGGCCGCGGGCGACGGCGGTATAGCTCAGGGGTTAGAGCGCTCGGCTCATAACCGAGGTGTCCCTGGTTCAAATCCAGGTACCGCCACCGCACAGATCCACCTGGGCGTGGACTAGTCCCCGCCCAGGTGGAGCCTCCTTTTCATATCTGGTCCAACGGTCGAGCGCCCGGTAGCAGATTCTGGGTCAATGCGGTGCGCCGCGGCCCCGAGCTCGACTGGCGTGGGTCTTCAGGGCTGGGGAGGACGGGCTAGGTGAGTAGGGCAGGGGCCGATGCCGGTCCGGCTGGCACTCGCCAGGACGGTCTCTGGTCTCCTTCCCAACTAGCCTCGAGGAGCATCTCCTCAGCGCGCGGACTGCCTCCCGGGGGCGCATTCAGCCGGCACCGCGTTGGAGGTCGGGCCCGGAGTGCGGACCTCGGGCTTCGGATCCAGGACTGCTGATAGCACGTGTGCTACCATCGAGCCATGGGAAGTGTCGGACTTCGAGAGTTGCGTCAGAACGCCTCGGAACTCGTGCGTCGAGTCGAAGGGGGTGAGGAGATCGAAATCACCGTCGCCGGTCGGCTCGCGGCCCGCCTGGTCCCCGCCGCGCCGAAAACGTGGCAGCGGTGGGATGAGATCGCCGCTGTATTCAGCGGCCCGCCCGACCCGGGCTGGGAGCGGGATAGAGGCCCCATCGATCAGATGGTCGCCAGCCCCTGGGAGGGTTCTCGCTGAAGGCAATCCTGGACACCAGCGTCTTGCTCGCCACTGATCTCCCTCCCTTGGCCGGCGAGCTGGCCATCAGTACGGCGGCGCTCGCGGAACTGCATTTTGGTGTCCTCGTCACCGCTGACGCGGCAATCCGTGCTGAGCGTCTCCGGAGATTATCTGAACTTCAGCGCAAGTTCGATGCGCTGCCCGTCGACGCAGTCGTGGCCACCAGCTACGGCCAACTCGCTGCGGCCATGGCGGCCACTGGCCGTCAGCCGCGATCCCGCGTCATGGACCTCCTCATCGCTGCTACAGCTCACGCGCATTCGGCCCGGCTCTACACCCGCAACGCGGGGGACCTGGCCGGGATCGAGAACGTCATAGAGATAGTTCCGGTGTGACGACCCCTGGTCTCTCGCGGTGAGCGCGCCCGACCACTCGCTCAGAGAGTTGGGCCGACTGGGGCCCACGAGTCGGCGGTGGCCGAGAGGATTCGGCCTTCCTGGGCAGCGCTGCGGCGGAGTCAGTCAATCAGCGACATGTCGGAGCCGGCCGGGTCCTTCCTGAATCGGAGAGGGCGCTGGATGGCTGCCCCCACCGGGGTCCGGGATTGGTGCGGTCGGAACTGGGCGGGCCGGTTCCTGGATCTCGGCGCTACGGAGTTCGGAGCGCAGGGAGGCGCAGATGACTGCGTACAATCGCCCCGATGCCACGCCAGCGCCGGACCGTCGCCTACGCGGTCCTGCTCGTAGCCCTGCTCGCGATCGCCATTCTGGCCTGGCGAGTCTCGCCCAGCAAGTCCATCCCCTCGCGCTCGACCGGGACCCTGCAGCAGGCGCTCTACAACTTCCAGCTGAAGTCGGAGGGCAAGCCTGTTCCGGCGGGCCAGCCGATCATCTCCGCGTCGCATCAGGCCCAGGTGATCAATTCGGGCGAATCGGTGGATTGGTGGACCACCACGGCGCACGAGTACCAGTCATTGATAGAAGCTAGTGATCCGGCCACCTTCTTCGCCCAGTACGGCTACACCAACTACAACGAACAGGCCCCAAGTTCAGACAACGTGTTCCTCACCCTGATCCTGCCCAACGTGATCATCGTTTTGGTGATCCTGGCCTTCATTTGGTTCATGCTCCGCCAGAGCCAGAGCGGCAACAACCAGGCCCTCTCGTTCGGCCGCAGCCGGGCTCGACTGGTCGCCGGCGACAAGCCCGAGGTGACCTTCGCCGACGTCGCCGGGGTGGACGAGGCCAAGCAGGAGCTGACCGAGGTGGTCGAGTTCCTCAAGTATCCCGAGCGCTTCACCGCTCTGGGAGCCCGCATCCCCAAGGGGGTGCTCTTGGTGGGTCCCCCGGGAGCCGGCAAGACCCTGCTCAGCAAGGCGGTCGCTGGAGAGGCCGGAGTGCCCTTCTTCAGCATCTCGGGCTCCGAGTTCGTCGAGATGTTCGTGGGCGTCGGGGCCAGCCGCGTCCGCGACCTATTCGACCAGGCCAAAAAGAACAGCCCCTGCATTGTCTTCGTGGACGAGATCGACGCGGTGGGCCGCCAGCGCGGCGCCGGCCTGGGCGGCGGCCACGACGAACGCGAGCAGACCCTCAACCAGCTCCTGGTGGAGATGGACGGCTTCGAGACCAACACCCACGTGATCGTGATCGCCGCCACCAACCGGCCTGACGTCTTGGACCCAGCTCTGCTCCGCCCCGGCCGTTTCGACCGCCACGTCACCCTGGACCGGCCCGACATCCGGGGCCGGGTCGACATCCTCAAGGTCCATGCCCGCAACAAGCCGCTGGACACCTCGGTCAACCTGGAGGTGCTGGCCAAGCAGACGGTGGGATTCAGTGGCGCTGACCTGGCCAACCTGATCAACGAGGCGGCCATCCTGGCCGCTCGCCAGAACAAGAAAGTGATCGCCATGCCCGAGCTGGAGGAGGCGATCGCCCGGGTGGTGGCCGGCCCGGAGCGCAAGTCGCGGCGCATCACCGACGAGGAGAAGGCAGTCATCGCCTACCACGAGATGGGCCACGCCCTGGTGATGCGGACCCTGCCCCATTGCGACCCTCCCTACAAGATCAGCATCGTCAGCCGGGGCATGGCCCTGGGTTGGACCATGTCTCTTCCCGAGCACGACAAGGTGCTGGTCAGCAAAGCGGAGCTCACCGATCAGCTGGCCGGGATCCTGGGCGGCCGGGTGGCCGAGGAGATCTTCTTGGGTGACGCCAACATCACCACCGGGGCCTCGGACGACATCGGCAAGGCGACCAAGCTGGCCCGGCGCATGGTCACCGAGTGGGGAATGAGTGAGAAGCTCGGCCCTCTGGCCTTTGGCACCAAGGAGGAGCTGGTGTTCCTGGGGCGGGACCTGGGGGAGCAGCGCAACTACTCCGAGGAGGTCGCCGGCGAGATCGACCAGGAGGTGCACTCCCTGGTCGACAACGCCTACCTGACCGCCAAGAAGGTGCTGACGCTGCGGCGCCACACCCTGCAGGCTCTGGCTGATCAGCTGATCCAGGTGGAGTCCATGGACCGCAAGGAGATGGACGATGTGATCCAGCAGGCCGAGGAGGATCAGGCGGCCGCCAGCTGAGTCCAGCCCCTTCGGCGGGGAGCGCAATCCCGGGGCGACGGCTACCATGGCAAGCGGCCCTTCGGGCCTAGAGGTACGACCTCAATCCGCTTGGATCCCTGAGGTGACCGAGACGGAAGTGGGTTACGGAATAGTCGGCGCCGGTCGCTTGGCCACGGCATTGGTCGGCCGCCTGGTGAATGCGGGGGCGGCTCCGGGAATCGTCTGCTCCCGCTCTTCGGATCGGGCGGCAGCGCTGGCCTCCAGCTCCGGTTGGGCCCTCGCGGCCAGCCCGCTCGAGGTGGCGGCACGCTCCCGGCTGACGCTGCTCTGTGTTGCGGACGGCGACCTGGCTCGAGTCGTCGGGGAGCTGACCCGAGGCTTGGACCGCGGCGCACGGGTCGTCGCCCACTGCGCCGGCAGTCAGGGATTGGAGCCTCTGCTCGGCCTGCGCCAACTGGGCTGCGCGGTCGGGGTCTTCCACCCTCTGGCGCCTGTCCCCGACGGGGACCCGGCCTGTCTGGACGGGACCTTCATCTCGATCGAGGCCGATTCGGAGGCCAGATCAGAGCTTCTCGAGCTGGCGGCTATGATCGGCTGCGCCGTGATCGAGCTGGGGGAGGTCGATCGATCTCTGTACCACGCCGCCGCGGTGTTCGCCGGGGTGCTCCCGGTACTGCTCGAGCTGGTGGCGGAGCGATTGGGAGCCGCGGCCGGTGCCGACCCGGTCCTGGCGGCGGGGCTGCGGGCGCTGCATGAGGCCAGTGCGCGCAACGTGCTTCGGCTCGGACCTGAACTGGGCCTGAGTGGACCCCAGCAGCGGCGCGACGGGGCCACGGTGGCGGCCCACCTGGCCGCCCTGAGCCGCGTCGATCCGAGACTCGCCCACCTTTATCAATCGATCCAGGAGGCGGCCAGGCCTGTGCCAGCCGACCGGACTGGGACTGGAGGTTGAACGTGGCCGCGAAGTTGGAGTATGCGAAGCCGATCCAGATCACGGACCTCGCCCGCTGGAAGCGAGAGGGGTACCGCTTTGCGATGCTGACCGCCTACGACTTCACCATGGCCAGCTGGCTGGACCAGGCCGGGGTCCCGGTCTTGCTGGTCGGGGACTCGCTGGGCGGGGTCATGCTCGGGCACCGCCTGCGGGACGGTGGCTACGACACCATCCCGGTCACCCTGGACGACATGGTCCGCCACGCCCAGGCGGTCGCCCGGGGGGCCAGTCGCGCCCTGCTGGTCGGCGACCTCCCCTTCCTCTCCTACCACCTGGGGCTCGATGACGCCACCAGATCCGCAGGCCGGCTGCTCCAGGAAGGTGGGATGCAGGCCGTCAAGCTCGAGGGGGGCGGGCCGATGCTCGAGGTGGTCGCCCACCTGGTAGAGCGGGGCATCCCGGTGATGGGGCATCTCGGGCTCACTCCCCAGAGCGTCCACGCCATGGGGGGGATGCGAGCCCAGGGTCGGGACGCGGCCGGAGCCGACCGCATCCGGGCCGGGCTGCGCGGGCTCGAGCAGGCGGGCGCCTTCGCGGTGGTCTTGGAGGGGATCCCCGCTGAGCTGGCCCGGGAGCTGACCGCGGCGGCTTCGATTCCGACGATTGGCATCGGCGCCGGGGCCGGCTGCGATGGCCAGGTGCTGGTGGTGCACGACATGCTCGGTCTGACCCCGGGGCCGATGCCCAAGTTCGTCAAGCCGTTTGCGACCTTGGGCAAGGAGATCGCGGCGGCGGCGGGCCAATTCCAGGCGGAGGTCGAGGCCGGCACCTTCCCCGGACCGGAGCACAGCTATGGCTGAGCCGGTCGGTCGGGTCGCCGGCTGGGCGACCAGTCGGCTCGAGCTGCCCCGGCTGGTGACCACCCCGGGGGAGCTGCGGCGGCTGACTCTCGACCAGACCGCCGCCGGTCAGACGGTGGGTCTGGTGCCGACCATGGGCTCGCTCCACCAGGGGCACCTGTCGCTGGTGGCAGCCGCCCAGAGGGAGTGCGACTTCGTGGTGGTCTCCATCTTTGTAAATCCGCTCCAATTCGGAGTCGATGAGGACTTCCTGACCTATCCCCGCCAGCTCGACGCCGATCTGCGCCTGCTCGCCGAGCGCAAGGTGGACGCCAGCTACTGCCCAGCGGTTGCAACCGTCTACCCCCCGGATTTCGCAACCAAGGTGCTGGTCGACGCCGGTGGGGAGCTCTGGGAGGCGGCCAGCCGGCCCGGCCACTTCACCGGGGTGGCCACGGTGGTCGCCAAGCTACTGGCCGCGACCGGCCCCTGCCGGGCCTACTTCGGCGAGAAAGACGCCCAGCAGGTGGCGGTGGTGGCCAGACTGGCGGCCGACCTCGACCTCGGAGCTGAAGTCAGAATCTGCCCCACCGTGCGCGACCACGACGGGGTTGCGCTCAGCAGCCGGAACCAGCTCCTCTCCAAAGCCGGACGGGAGGCGGCACGCTGCCTCTCCTTGGGGCTGACCGCGGCCGCTCGCCAATTCGGCGCGGGGAACCGCTCGGGAGCAGAGCTGGGACGGGCGATCGCCGCGGCGGTCGCGGCGGAGCCGAACGCCCGGCTCGACTACGCTGGGGTGGTGAATGCCGAGGACTTCCAACCGGTCCCCCTGGCCGAAAGCGGCTCCCGAGCCCTGGTGGCGGCCGAGATCGAGGGCATCCACCTGATCGACACGGCCCTGCTCGATTCCCCGCCCAGCCTCGGGGGATGAGCCGTGGGGCAGCCGCTCTCCATCGATTCCCCGAGGCGACGCTTCGACCTGGTGGTGGTGGGCAGTGGGATCGCCGGGCTGTTCGCGGCCGTGAAAGCGGCCCAGGCCGGGCTCCGGGTCGCGGTGCTCACCAAGGCGACCATGCAGGAGTGCAGCAGCCGCTACGCGCAGGGGGGTATCGCGGCGGCCGTCGACCCTGAGGACAGCCCCCACTTGCACGCGGCCGACACCATCGCCGCGGGCCGAGGTCTCTGCGACCGGGATGCGGTGGCGGCGCTGGTGGAGGAGGGGCCGGGGCGGATCCGCGAGCTGATCGAGCTCGGAGTCCATTTCGATACCCAGGACGGGGTGCTCCTGGTCGCCAAGGAGGCGGCTCACTCCCGATCCCGGATCGTGCACGCCGGCGGCGACGCCACCGGCAAGGAGGTGGAGGAGTTACTGGCTCGGCGAGCCACCGGGGCGGTCGAGCTGATCCTGGAGGAGCACGTGGTGCGCCGCCTGCTCATCAGCGACGGGGTCTGCTGGGGGGTGGAGGCGATCTCGATCAGGCGACCGACGGTCTGCCACCTGGAGGCCGGCGCCGTACTCCTGGCCACCGGCGGGCTGGGCAGGCTCTATCGGTACACGACCAACCCGGTGCCCTCGACGGGAGACGGCGTCTGGCTCGGCCATCAGGCGGGCGCCGAGATCGCCCACCTCGAATTCGTTCAGTTCCACCCGACCGCCCTGGCCCTGCCCGGGGCACCCCCGTTTCTGATCTCCGAGGCGGTCCGTGGTGAGGGAGCGCTGGTGGTCGACGACCTGGGCGAGAGGTTCCTCTTTCAAGCCGACCCCGCGGGCGAGCTGGCCGGCCGCGACGTGGTCGCCCGGGCGATCAGCCAGCGGATGGCGGAACGGGGCCTGGACCACGTCTGGCTCGATCTCCGCCCCATCGGCGCGGCTCAGGCCCGAGTCCGGTTCCCGAGCATCGTCGCCACCTGTGCCGGGCACGGCATCGACATCACCCGCCAGCTCATCCCGGTCGCCCCCGCCGCCCACTACCAGATGGGCGGCGTGCGGACCGATCTCGCCGGGTCGACCACGGTCCCCCGACTGTTCGCGGCCGGGGAGGTGGCCTCGACGGGGGTGCACGGCGCCAACCGGCTGGCCAGCAACAGCCTCTTGGAGTCGCTCGTATTCGCCGCCCGGGCGGTCGAGGCGGTCATCGCGACCGGCGAGCAGGCCCGGATCAGCCCTCCCCAGCCAGCCGGATCCCTGGAATTGGAGGAGTTCCCCCAGGAGCTGCTCATGGAGAGCCGGCGCCGGCTCCAGGAGGAGATGTGGCGGAGCGCCGGAATCGTCCGGGAAGGTCCCGCTCTGGAGCGGGCCGCGGCGCTGCTCGACGAGCTCACGGCGCCGCTACCCGAGCTGCCGGTCGACCCCCGCCTGGGGGAGCTTCGCGGCATGCTGGGCACGGGCTCGCTGCTGATCGGGGCCGCCAAATTTCGCGAAGAGACCCGGGGGGCGCACGTCCGGCGCGACCACCCCGCGGTCGAGAGCCGTTTTGGCGGAACCGTGATCCAGCGCCGGGGCGCCCCCTTGGAGTTTCGTCCGATTGAGCCAACTCACCCCGGCTGAGATCCAAGCCGCGGTGGAGTCGGCCCTGGCCGAGGACTACCGGGGCTCCGACCTCACCGGCGCGGCGGTGCTCGATCCGGGCCAGGAGTGCCGAGCCCAGGTGATCGCCCGGGATAAGGGCGTGGTCTGTGGGATCGGGCTGGCGGAAGAGGTCTTTCGGCAGCTCCCGGGTTCGGTCCGCGTCGTCGCTGAGCTTCAGGATGGCGCCTCGCTCGAGCCGGGGAGCGTGGTGCTGCGGCTGAGCGGCGCCGCCGCCGCGATCCTGGCGGGCGAGCGCACGGCGCTCAACTTCCTGCAGCACCTCTCCGGAATCGCGAGCCTAACGGCCCGTTACGTCGAGCTGGCCCGGCCCTTCGGGGTGGTCATCCTGGACACTCGCAAAACCGTGCCCGGGCTGCGCCGGTTGGAAAAGTACGCGACCCGCACCGGTGGCGCGCGCAACCATCGGATGGGACTCTTCGACGCGATCCTGATCAAGGACAACCACGTCGAGCTGGCCGGAGGGCTGGCGGCCGCGGTCTCCCGCGCGACTCGGCGCCACCCCGCCCGGGAGGTGGAGGTCGAGGTGCGTTCTCAGGCGGAGCTGGAGGTGGCCCTGGAGCTACAGGTGGGGCGGGTGCTCCTGGACAACTTCACGCCTTCGGAGGTGAGCCTGGCGATAGCTCGGGTCGGCGGCCGCGCCGAGGTGGAGGTTAGCGGGGGCGTCGACCTTGAGAACGTGGCCGCCTACGCGGCGGCCCGACCCGATTACATCTCGGTGGGTCGGCTGACGCACAGCGCCAGCGCTCTTGACCTGGCCCTCAAGGTGGTCGCCTGAGGCTAGCTTCGGGAAGGCCCCGGGACGCCGCCCGCGAAGCCGACCCGGCGACCCAGCTCGGCGTCGCGCACGCGCCGGAGCACGAAGTGGAGCTGCCCCTCCACGGCGACTGCCTGGAAGAGGTCGAATCCCTCCTCGGCGGCCAAGCGGTTCAGCTCCTCCAGGGAGTCGGCTTCGCGGTACTGGTAGATCTGCTGGGTCGGGGACACACTCAATTGATTCTCCTTCGGGTCCGGCGACGGTCGACCCCAGGCGAGGGGCCCAGAGGAGCCCCAGTCTGCCACCCGGGGCCGGGGGCGGTCCCGGAACGTGATTCCGGCGGCTCGCACCAGCAGGTGGATCTCGACGGATCGCTGCTATACTCTCGCCCGCGCTGGCGCTCTGTATTGAGCCTGCCAGCGACGCCGCACTGGAGGATTCAACAGGCCGTTGTCCGAGCTCGCCACTGAGGCACCCGCCGAGGAGCTGACCATCTTCAGCTCCATGGAGGAGTACCTGCGCACCAGCGCTGAATCCATCCGCACCCTGACCTATGGGGACATCGTCGACGGCACGGTCGTCCGGGTCGACCCGGACGAGGTCCTGGTCGACATCGGAGCCAAGTCGGAAGGGGTCATCTCCAACCGGGAGTTGACAGGTCGGGCCGAGGAAGCGGTCGTGCTCAATCCGGGCGACCGGATCAAGGTCTACGTGCTCCAGTCCGAGAACGAGGACGGCAACGTCGTCCTCAGCCTGCGCCGGGCCCGGGCCGAGGGCATCTGGGCCAAGGCGGCCGAGAAGGAGAGCTCGGGGGAGGGCGTCGAAGCCGAGGTCCGCGAGCAGAACAAGGGCGGCCTGATCGTCAACATCATGGGGCTGCGCGGCTTCCTGCCCAGTTCCCAGGTGGCCCGCACCCACTCCGGCAACTTGATGGACCTGGTCGGCCAGCAGATCATGGTCAAGATCCTCGAGGTCAACCGCAAGCGCAACCGGCTGATCGTTAGCCAACGGGCGGCCCAGGACGAGGACCGAGCCCGGCAGCGGGAGGAGCTCTTCGAGCGGCTTAGCGTCGGCGACGTGGTCACCGGCCGAGTCAGCGGGCTGACGTCCTACGGGGCCTTCATCAACCTGGGCGGCGCCGACGGATTGATCCATATCAGCGAGCTCTCCTGGGACCGGGTCAGCAACGTTTCTGACATGCTCGCGGTCGGCGACGAGGTCACCGTCAAGGTGATCAAGCTGGACCCCGAGCTGTCGCGCATTTCGCTTTCCCTGCGCCAGATGAGCGATGACCCTTGGGACAGCATCGAGGCCCGATTCCCGGCCGGCACCGAGATCGAGGGCACCGTCACCAAGACCAAGAAGTACGGTGCCTTCCTGCAGATCGCCGATGGCGTCGAGGGCCTGCTCCACATCAGTGAGCTCTCCTGGGAGCATGTTGAGCGCACCGAGGACGTGCTCCGCGTCGGGGACGCCGTCAAAGTGATCGTGCTCCAAGCCGACCGGACTAGGCGGCGCATCTCGCTCTCCTACCGGCAGCTGCTGCCCAGGCCCGCCCACCTGCCCCCCGAGGACGCTCCCGGCAGCGGCGACTACGCGGCGGCCGCCGACTACGAACCGGAGTCGGACGACGACGAGACCCCCGAGCCGGCGCCGGCCACCAAGCCCAAGCGGACTCGGACCAAGGCGGTCCCGACCGCAGAGGAGCCGGCCTCGGTGGCCGAATCCACAGCCGCCGAGATCGCGGTGGGCGAGGAGGTGGCCGCCGAGCTGCCCGAGCCGGAGGCGCCGGTGGACCCGACGCCTTCCCAGCCCGAGGAGGCCGATCCCGGGGACGAGTAGTCCCTCCGCGAGCGCTGGCCCCCTCTCTCGGCGCGACCCGTGGCAGATGGCTGCCGCTCTCTCTCTCCGTCTCTATCTTTGGGGCGTCTGGCGCGGGGACCGTCGGGTGTCCACGCCGGCGCATGGTGGCCAGCCTTGGCCGGTGTCAGAATCGGAGCCGCTGGGCTCCGCGGGCGGAGCGTGTCGCAGAATGCGAGGTGGTTTCGGCGGTGTACCCCTTCGAGCGCTTTACCGAAAACTCCAAGAAGGTCCTGACCCTGGCTCAGGACGAGGCGGAGAGGTCGCATCACTCCTACATCGGCACCGAGCACCTGCTGCTGGGACTGCTCCGGGAGGGGGAGGGTCGGGCCGCCCAGGTGCTCTCGACCCTGGGCGTCGAGATCGACGAGGTCCGTGCCACCATCGCGTCGGTGCTGGGCCGCAACAAGCGGATCAAGGTCCAGCAGATCATCCCCACCTCTCGCGTGAAGAAGGTCATCGAGATGGCGTTCGAAGAGGCGAAGGCGATGGGCGAACAGTTCGTCGGGAGCGACCATCTGCTGCTGGGGCTGATTCGGGAAGGGGAGGGAATCGCGGCGCACGTACTCGAGAATCTCGGAGTCGATGCCGCGAGAGTCCTCGCCAACCTCCCCGCCGACGAGGAGGACCACGGCCCGGAGGAGCCCGCGCGCTGGTCCGGCGGGCATTCGGGCCGAGCCGGGTTCCGCACCGTCGGCTCCGGAGTGGCCGCTGCCGAAGCGGGTGCTCTCGGTGATCTCAGCCGCTTCAGCAGCGGGGCCAAGAGCGCCCTGGCGCTCGCTGAAGAGGAGGCGGTAAAGGCGGGCGGAGGCTACCTCGGCACCGAGCATCTCCTGGCCGGACTGGTACGCCAGGGAGAGGGGACCGCCGCCCGCCTCCTGCTCGCCCGCGGGGTCACGCTGGAGAGGTTGCGGCAGGAGCTCAGCAAGCACGACCCGCCCTCGCCCCGCCTGATCGTGCCCACCGTGCTCCCGACCAACGCGTTTGAGAGCTCCCTGGCGCGAGCTCGGAAGCTGGCGCGCCGGGGGCTGACTCCGTGGGTGGACACCCAGCATCTGCTGGCGGCGCTCCTGCCCAACAGCAGCGAACTCGCCGTGCAGCTGCTCACCGCCCTCGGTGTCGACGCTGCCCAGATTCGCGCCGACGCTGAGAGCGCCGAGGGTGGCACGGCGCCCTGACGGTCCCCCGCCCCAGCCCGGTCCGGGAGCTTGCCCCCGACGCTCGCCCTCTCCGGGCCGGCGCGCTGGCGAGTTCGGAGAGGCCCGGGGGTTCACCGGCCTCGAATTGGGCATAATGCGCTTGTGATCGGCCCCGCCCCGAGCCCGCGAGCCATTCCAGCCATGGCGGCAGCCTCCGCTGCCGACCGTCCCCCCACCGGGCTCAAGGAGATGCTGCGTGTATCCGTTTGAGCGCTTTACCGAGAAGGCGAAGAAAGTCCTGACGCTGGCGCAGGACGAGGCGGAGAAGTCGCACCACTCCTATATCGGCACCGAGCATCTGCTGCTGGGGCTGCTTCGGGAAGGAGAAGGGCTGGCGGCCAAGGTGCTCTCGAACTTGGGGGTGGAGATCGACAAGGTGCGGGACACCATCGATTCGGTGTTGGGCCGCAACGAGCGCATCATCGTCCAGCAGATCATCCCCACCTCCCGGGTCAAGAAGGTGATCGAGATCGCCTTCGAAGAGGCGAAGCGGATGAACAACACCTATGTCGGCACCGAGCACCTCCTGCTCGGCCTGCTGATCGAGGGAGAGGGGATCGCCGCCCACGTCCTTGAGGACCTGGGGGCGAGCCTCGACAAAGTCCGCCACGAGCTGGACTCGCTGCTCAAGGAGCAAGGGCTCGAGGACGAGCCCCCGCCCGAGCGCAAGAAGTCGAGCAAGACACCGCTGCTGGATCAGTTCTGCCGCGACCTCACCGAGCTCGCCACCAAGAATCAGCTCGACCCGGTGATCGGTCGGGAGATGGAGATCGAACGGGTGGTGCAGATCCTCTCCCGACGGACCAAGAACAATCCCGCCCTGATCGGCGAGCCCGGTGTCGGCAAGACCGCGATCGCCGAGGGGCTCGCCCAGGCGATCGTGAACCAGGAAATCCCCGAATCGCTCGCCAACAAGCGGGTGCTCACTCTCGACATGGGCGGCCTGGTGGCCGGCACCAAATACCGGGGAGAGTTCGAAGAGCGGCTCAAGAAGATCCTCGATGAGATCCGCTCCTCGAAAGAGGTGGTGCTCTTCATCGATGAGCTCCACACCCTGGTAGGTGCCGGGGCCGCCGAGGGCGCCATCGACGCCGCCAACATACTCAAGCCGGCCTTGGCTCGGGGCGAGATCCAGTGCATCGGGGCGACCACCATCAACGAGTACCGCAAGTACATCGAGAAGGACGCCGCTCTGGAGCGGCGCTTCCAGCCCGTCTTCGTCGAGGAGCCCAAACTTGAGGAGACGGTGGAGATCCTCACCGGGGTGCGCAGCCTCTACGAGAAGCATCACCGGGTGACCATCACCAACGCTGCGGTCCGGGCCGCGGCCGAGCTCTCAGGCCGGTACGTCAGTGACCGCTCCTGGCCGGACAAGGCGATCGACCTGATCGACGAGGCCTCAGCCCGGGTGCGCATGAAGCTGACCACCACCCCGCCTGAGCTCCGCGCCAAGCAGCGCCATGTGCGCTCGCTGCAGACCCGCAAGGACGAAGCGGTCGAGAAGCAGGACTACGAGTCAGCCACCAAGCTGGACGAGGAGGCCAAGCTGCTCAAGGCCGAGTACGCCTTGGAGGAGGCCGCCTGGCGCGACGAGTTGGGCCAGACCGTGCCTGAGGTTGGAGAGGAGAACATCGCCGACATCGTCTCCTCCTGGACCGGAGTCCCTGTCAGCCGGCTGGTCGAGGCGGAGACCCAGCGGCTTTTGGGGATGGAGGCGGAGATCCACAAGCGCCTGATCGGTCAGGACGAGGCGGTGAAGATCGTCTGCCAGGCGGTCCGGCGGGCCCGGGCCGGGCTCAAGGATCCCCGCCGTCCCATCGGTTCCTTCATCTTTCTGGGGCCGACCGGGGTCGGCAAGACGGAGCTGGCGCGCTCTCTGGCAGCCTTCCTCTTCGACAACGACGACGCCCTGATCCGGCTCGACATGTCGGAATTCGCGGAGCGCCACAGCACGGCGCGACTGGTGGGATCGCCGCCCGGATACGTAGGCTACGACGAGGGCGGGCAGCTGACCGAGGCGGTCCGCCGCCGACCCTACAGCGTGGTCCTCTTCGACGAGATCGAGAAGGCCCATCCCGACTTCTTCAACATGCTGCTGCAGATCCTCGAGGACGGCCGGCTCACCGACGCCAAGGGCAAGGTGGTGAGCTTCGCCAACACGATCGTGATCATGACCAGCAACCTGGGCATCCAGGGGGTGGGTACCAACCTCTCGATGGGCTTCCAGACCGGGGTCCCCGGCCGCAGCGGCGAGGACCAGGAGCACAGCAAGATGCGGGAGCGGATCACCGACGAGCTGAAGCGCTCCTTCCGCCCCGAGTTCCTCAACCGGGTCGACGCGGTGGTCGTCTTTCATCGCCTCCGGACTCACGAGACGCGCCAGATCGTCGACCTCATGCTGGTCCGGGTGCGCGAGCACCTGCAGCGGCAGGGGCTCAGCCTGCTGGTCACCGACCAGGCCAAGGACCTCCTGGCCGAGCGTGGGTTCGACAAGCAGTTCGGGGCCCGCCCCCTGCGGCGGGTCATCCAGGCTGACATCGAGGACCCCCTCAGCGAGGAGCTGCTCAAGATCGAGTTCTCACCCGGAGACTTGGTCACCATTGACGTCGAGGAGGGCAACATCCGGACTCACGTGGTGCCGGGACCACCGCCTCCGCCCGAGCTAGCCGAAGAACAACCCGCCGCGGCCGAGCCGGCCGGCGCGGGTGCGGCCGGTCCAAGTGGCGGTGACGGTGGCGGACCGATCTGAGCCCGGGGAGACACCCGGACCCGTAGCCGAGACCGCGGCCGACCCCACCCCCGGCGGTCATTCGGGGAGCCTGCGCGCCTCCCGGATCGCGAGCCTGCTCGGGATGTCGGTGGGTGCGGTGCTGGGGACCCTGTACGGCACCGTCGTCCTGAACACGTTCAAGACCTCGCTCACCAGCTGGGAGGCCAAGTCGGTCGTCCTGGTGCTCGGGCTGGGCGTCGGTTGCGGGCTTGGCTACCTGCTGGGCCCGGCGCTGAGCGTGCGGCCCTACGCGTGGGCCGAGGAAGAGCTGGCCAGCATTCCCCTCCCGGAGTTGCTGGGGGCGCTGGCCGGAGTCTTCGTCGCCCTGGCCATGGCCGCGCTGGTGGCCCTGATCGCCAGCGGACTGCCCGGTGGCCTGGGCTGGCTGGTGGCGGTCGGGGTGGCCTTCGTCCTGGTCCCGCTGGGGATCTCGGTGGGACGCCGGCGCCGGCGTGAGCTATCCCGACTCGGTCTGCCCCTGGGAGTCACCGGAGCACCCCTGGCCCGGGTGGTGGTAGATACCAGCGCCGTCATCGACGGTCGCCTGCTGGACCTGGCCCGGGCGGGATTCTGCCTCTATGAGTTGGTGGTGCCCCAGTTCGTGCTGGCGGAGTTGCAGGCGGTGGCCGACTCCGCGGACCCGATCCGCCGGGCGCGCGGGCGGCGCGGCCTGGCGATGTTGGAGGAGCTGCGTTCCTTGCCCGGGCTGGAGCTCGAGTTCCCCCAGACCGACTATCCATCCATGCCGGACGTGGACGCGCGCCTGGTCAGACTGGCCCGGGAGCAGCGGGCGGCTCTGCTCACGGTCGACTTCAATCTGGACCGAGTCGCTCAGATCGAGGGCTTGACGGTGCTCAACCTGAACCAGCTGGCGACCGCGCTCCGCCCGGCGCTGGTGCCGGGCGAAAAGCTCGAGGTCGACGTGGTCAAGGAGGGTCGGGAGTCCGACCAGGGGGTCGGCTACCTGCCAGACGGGACCATGCTGGTCGTGGAGGGGGGTCGAGACCATCTCGGCGAGCGCGTGACCGCCACGGTTCGGAGCGTGCTCCAGACCGCCTCGGGGCGGATGGTCTTCGTGCAGGCGCCCGATTCCCCCGGGGCTGAGCCCCCGCCGCCCGAGACGCCGCCCGCGACCGGACGGCGGGGCAGGTCGGCCGCGGGTCGAAGGCCCTGAGTTTGGTCGGGGCAGGGCCGCGGGCGACCGCTCTGGTCCCCGCCGCCGGAACGGGATCCCGCTTCGGCGGGTCGAAGCTCTGGGCCGATCTGAGCGGCCAGCCGGTTCTAGCCTGGGTGCTCCAGGCTCTAGGCGACCCCGCCAGCGGCGTCGACGAGCTGGTGGTGGTGGCCGACCAGGGGGAGCATCGCCGGATCATGGAGCTCGCCTCAGCGACAGCCCCCCGCCTCGGCTGCCGCTGCGTCGGCGGGGGAGCCCGCCGGCAGGACTCAGTCGCCCGTGGGCTGGAGATCTGCGCCCGCGAGCTAGTCCTGGTCCACGACGGAGCCCGGCCGGGGGTGACCTCGGAGCTCTGCTCCCGAGTGCTGCGGTCGGCCCAGGAGGTGGGCGCGGCGACGGCGTGGGTGCCCGTCTCCGACAGCACGGCGGTGGTTCGAAGTGGCCGGCTCGAGGAGGTGATCCCCCGGGCTGACCTGGCAGCAATTCAGACTCCCCAGGCTTTTCGCCGGGACCTCCTGCTGCGGGCCCACCGCGAGGCGGCCCGGCAGGGCCGGGATGCCGACGACGATGCCGCTCTCGTACTCGCCCTGGGGGAGCCGGTCGCGGCCGTGGAGGGAGATCCCCGCAATCTCAAGGTGACCCGGTCGGAGGATCTCCTGGCGCTCCGTTCCTGGCTTGGTGCCAGAAGCTGGGTTGGCCGATGACGACCCGGCGGCTGCCGGGAATTGGCCTCGGGGTCGATGTACACCGCTTCGGTGGTCCGGGACCGCTCTGGCTGGGCGGGGTCGAGATCGAACACTCCCAGGGCCTCCTGGGTCACTCCGATGGCGACGTGCTCTGCCACGCCCTGGCCGACGCCCTCCTCGGGGCCTCGGGCCTGGGGGACCTCGGCGAGCGCTTTCCGTCCACCGACGAGCGTTGGCGGGGAGCCTCTTCGCTGGACCTGCTGCGCCAGGTCGGCGACCTGATCCAGGTCGAGGGCATCGAGGTCCTGGGCCTGGACGGGACGGTGATCGCCGAGGCCCCCCGATTGGGCCCTTACCGCCAGGCCATGGCCGAGGCGGTCTGCGGGGTCCTCCGCCTCGCCAGCGGGGCGGTCTCGATCAAGGTCAAGTCGAGCGACGGGCTGGGACTGACGGGACGGGGGGAGGGGGTGGCGGCGCTGGCGGTGGCACGAGTCGAGGCCGGAACCCGGTTCGATCGGGAATAACATAGGCCGGGCATGCCCATCCGCCTCTACAACAGCCTGACTCAGGCCGTCGAGTCGCTGCAGCCGCTGTCCCCGGGGCGGGTGCGGATGTACACCTGCGGTCCTACCGTGCACGACCGCGCCCACATCGGCAATTTCCGGACCTACCTGGCCGAGGACCTGCTGCGGCGCCACCTGGAAGCTCGGGGGTTGAAGGTGGAGCAGGTGATGAACATCACCGACGTCGACGACAAGATAATCGCCAAGGCTACTGCTCGCGGGCAGAGTCTCCGGGAGTTCACCCAGCCCTTCATTGACGCCTTTTGGCTCGACATCGAGCGGCTAGGGATCGAGCCGGCAGCCCACTCGCCTCGGGCGACCGAGCACCTGGAGTCGATGGTGGCGCTGACCGAGCGCCTGGTCGCCGGGGGGCACGCCTATGAGAGCGAGGGCTCGGTCTACTTCCGGCTTGAGTCCTTTCCCAACTACGGCCGGCTCTCGAGGCTCGACGTCAAGGGCCTGAGCGCCGGGGCGAGCGGTCGGGTCGATTCGGACGAGTACGAAGCCAAGGAGGCGGTCCGCGATTTCGCTCTATGGAAGGCAGGTCATGAGGGAGACTTGGCCGCCTGGCCGTCGCCATTCGGGTGGGGGAGGCCGGGGTGGCATCTGGAGTGTTCAGCGATGGCCATGGAGCTGCTCGGGGAATCCCTCGACATCCACTGCGGAGGCGTCGACAACAAGTTCCCCCACCACGAGAACGAGATCGCCCAGTCCGAGTCGGCGACCGGGCAGACCTTCGTGCGCCTCTGGTTCCACGTCGAGCACCTGCTCCTGGAGGGAGGCAAGATGGCCAAGTCGCAGGGCAACTTCCTCACCCTCCCCACGCTGATGGAGCGGGGCCACAGCCCGCTGGCGGTCCGCTATCACCTGCTCGGCAACACTCACTACCGCCAGAAGCTGCACTTCCGGGAGGAGGATTTGGTGGGTGCTTGGGACGCCCTCGATCGGTTGGCCACCTTCTGGCGGCGCTGTGCGGCGGCCCATCAGGGCGAGCTCAAGACGGCCGGCTCGGGGGACCCGCTGACGGTCGCCGCCCATCGGGCGCGGGATCGGTTCGAGGGCGCGATGGACGACGACCTCAACCTGCCACTTGCGCTCGGCTCACTGCACGACCTGGTCCGTGAAGGCAACCGGTTGCTGGACGAGGGCCGCGCCGGCGGGGACGGCTGCGGCGCTGCCCTGCTGACCCTGCGGATCGCCGATTCCCGGCTCGGGGTGATCGAACGGGCGGCACTTACCGAGGACTCCCAGCTGAGCGCCGAGGAGCAGCAGGCCCTCGACCGTCGCGAGCAGGCCCGGCGAAGAGGCAACTTCTCCAAGGCGGACCGGATCCGCGATCAGCTGCTCGAGCTGGGAATCGTTGTCGAGGACACCAAGGAAGGTAGTCGCTGGCACCGACTCTGATGCCAGAGATCCTCTACGGGCGCAATCCCGTCCTGGAGGCGCTCCGAGCCGGGCGCCGGATCCGCCGCCTGCTGTTGGCTCCCGGGCTCGGGTCCGATGGGCGGCTGGGCGAGATCCGCGAGCGGGCACAGTCGGCTGGAGTCGCCGAGGAGACCACCGCTCGGGGCCGACTCAACGACGTCGCCCACACCGAGCATCACCAGGGGGTGGCCGCCTACTTCGACGGCCGCCAGCTCGCCAGCGGCGACCTGCTGCGGAGACTCCTGGATCGGCCCGGATCTCCTTGGGCGCCGATCTTCCTCTGCCTGGACGAGGTGCAGGATCCCCAAAACCTGGGCTCCCTGGCTCGCAGCTCCGAGGCGTTGGGGGTGAGCGCCCTGGTCATGCCCCGGCACCGCACGGCGCCCTTGTCGGCAGCTACCGCCAAGGCGAGCGCAGGGGCGATCGAGCACCTGCAGCTGATCCGGGTGGTCAACCTGGTCCAGACCCTCCGCGAGCTCCGGGAGCTCGACGTCCTGGTGGTCGGGTTGGATGCGGCAGGCGAGCGTCGTTGCGACCAGGTCGACCTCCGCGGTCCGGTAGCCCTGGTGGTGGGGGCCGAGGGCGAGGGACTCCGGCCGCTCACCCGGCGTCACTGCGACCACCTGGTGGCGATCCCGATGGGGGGTCGGGTCCAATCACTGAACGTGGCAGTGGCCGGTGCGTTGCTCATGTACGAAGTGGGCCGGCAGCGCCTCTTCAGTTACCCCAAGCAGGCGCCGGAGGCGGGCTGAGCCGCGCGCGCCCGCCTATACTGCCGACCGGCCGCGGCCGGGCCGACGTAGCTCAGTGGTAGAGCAGCTGTTTTGTAAACAGCTGGTCGGGAGTTCGAATCTCCCCGTCGGCTCCACTTATGGTCTCAGAATGCTACCGAGATGTAGCGCCTTTCGCCGATCGCTTCCGCCCGGGTGGTTGTCAGGCTGGCATTAAATCTCAGGGTGCGAGTTAGCGCTCGCGAGGGTCGGCAGCTCCCCTCTTGAGCGAGTCCGCGTCCCTGGCGTCGGTGCTGGCTGCCAAGGCTGTCGATGTGTGCCCGAGCAGGGCGCTGACGGTGGCGAGCGTGCCTGACTACCGGTCCGTCGCTGAAATGGCTGGGCATCTGTTCGGACACCTCAAGGTCAGCTGGCTGAGCTGGGCGCCAGGTATGGCGAGTGGTTCAAGGTGCCGACGGCACCGATCCGACAAAAGCCTGGCCGCGGTCTATCTCGCGGCGCTCCGAATCGCTAGGGCAGTTCAGTTCCCCGTGATGCGAGTCACGTACTGATTCTCGACGATCATCGAGATCAGCGCGACAGTATCCGTGAGAAAGAACATGAATATTACGGGAAGGACGACGAACTTCCACGAGCGCTGGGCGCCTCCCGAATGGCTGAGGAAAGCCGCGGTACCCAGGTACGTAGCGCCAAGCACGATGACCAAGCCCATGGTCAAAATCGTCATGCCGGGAACCGCTCCGAAGACAGGCATGTCGTCCTCCCTAAGGTACCTCGGACTCTAAGTGCCGCCTCTCCGATATATCCGTGACTACCGGCGAAGGCTCAGGCAGGCGGCCGACGAAACCTGGGCAGAGTCTAGGATCGGCGTCGCCGCTCTGTCAACCATCTGGGGTCTCTGGTCGAAGGCTGCGTCGCGACCTCGGTGAGATTCACCCCGGCGGCGGGATGAGTCAGCGGCGGCTGCGCCGGTGTCGCCCGAATGGGGTCCACCCTTGATGGGGCGTCATCTGGTCGGCTGAAACCCGCAGCACCGCCTACCCCCCGACCGATACGGCGCGCGTCTCCCTCACCGAGCCGGGGGCGGAGTCCTCCTACTCCGTGTGAGCCTCGGCCGGCTCCACCACGGGCGGGACCTTCCAGGGCTTCGACTGGGGCGCCAGCGGGTGGGCCCCGGTCGCCCCCTCGCCCTTCCGGGGGGAGCACCCTCTCGTCGGCCGCCAGCGCCGGCGTGGCGCTGCCGCTCGCCTACCAGACCCCGAACGCTGGGGCGAACCGGTCGCTGAGGACGCTGCCGATGCCGGCCCGGCAGGTGGCCGCCACCTCGTTGCTGGCGGCCGGGACGGCCGCGGTCCTGGACCAGGTGGGGCGAGAGATCCAGCTCTCGACCACCTGGTCGGGAACTCCGGTTGGCCAGACCGGCGCCTGCGGGCGACCGAGGGCAGGCTGCCGAAGGTGAACGGGGTGAGCAGCTGGGTGGCGGTGGTTGTGGCGGCCGCCGGGGGTGGCCAGGGGACCGCCGTCTCCACTCGCGGGGAATAGCGGCCCGGCAGTCCTCAGCCAGCGTCGCCGAGGGTGCGGCCGACATCCACCGCCACCGGGCCGGGGTGCGCCGGGCTGTAGCTGGTCACCTGGCGCGGAACTTTGAGTCCGTCGCGGCTCGACCAGAGCTCCAGCCGGGCCAGCGGCCTCCGCGGTTCCCCGGTCGCCAGCGCCAGCTGGTCCAGCAGGCCCGCGTCCCGAAGGACGTCCGGCCTGTCCAGGATTCCCCACTGGTCCCAGAGCAGCATCTCGGTCTTGGTGAGCGATGCCAGGTCCTGTACCAGGTGGTGCCGCAGCGAGAGCCAGCCCCGGGTGTACGGCTCCGCGACCTCCGGGGCCACGACGAACCGCTCCGGGTCGAGCTGCCCCGACCTGGCTGCCCGCCACGCCGCCGGCCCCGGAAGAAAGCGGGATCCGGGCACGTCGAGCGGGTCGAAGCCACCGCCGTCGGCGTCGCGCGCGAACTCGTCACCGATCTCCGGCTCGATGAGACGCCAGCGCCCCCTGGTCCAGACCTCGGCGATCACGTGATCGATGAGCCAGCCGGGACGGAAGTACGAGGCATATCCCACCCGGGGCCGGGCTGGGATGCCCTTGTGGCGGGCCATCGACACGAAGAAGACGGTGAAGTCGCGGCAGCATCCCAAGAGCCGCTCCCCGCTCGGTCGGGCCCGCTGGAGGTCCTTGGGCCCGCGGCGAAGCACCCGCTCGAACATCGCCTCGGAGTACCGGCAGTCGATGTCGCCGGCGCGTCGCTCCGAGAGTTCAGTGATCTCCCCTGGGTCGCCTCGAAATAGTGGGCGACGAGCTGCTGGCTGACCCGGCGCAGCCCCCCAGGGTCGTCTGGGAGGGGATCCAGGTATCGCGCCGCCCGACCCGGGTCGGTGGACGGGCTCTGGGGGATCCACGCCTCCGCCTGGTTTGCCACGCCGCAACTCTGCCGGCTGGCGGCGGACACGGCGAACAGTTGTTCCGGCGCTGACGGGTGGTGGATGAGTTTGAGATGAGCCGCTCTTGGGCTGAGCTGGCCGATCTGCTAACGGCAAGGATCGACTCCGGGGGATGCACCGGCACCGGGATCGATTCGTGGGTTGGTCCCCACATCAAGGTGGACTGTCATATCGGGTCAACACCAAGGAAGCCTGGCATCGTCCGGGTTGACAAAGCCGGCCCGCGGAGGACTGAGCGCCGCTTTCGTCGACTACTTCGGTGCCCGGCGCACCCACCCGGCCGCCGCTGCCTTATTGGCGACCTCCGACCGCTGCACTGTTGTGAGCTTGACGGCCCTGGCTTAGCCGCCCTACTTGCCCCCCGGCCTGCCCAGTTCCACGGCGGCGGGCTTCTTGGCCTCCTAGCGGTCACGGCCCTCGTCGGTGGTCTCGTCGACCAGAGCGGCAGCCAGCTAGTTGAGATCCGCTGGCCTCCTAGAGCCCCTAGGCATGAACTCTGCGGAGCACGGGCCGGGAACCGGCCTGATTGAAATCGACCCACTACCGGATCTCTCGGTCCGGGTCTCGACTCCTGAGGCCCGCTGACTGCCCCTGACGCATTCCCTATACCCCTCGCTCGCGGCCTCCCCGGACGGTGGGTATAGGGAGGCGAGCCATTCCCGAGCGCCTTGGAATAGACCTCAACTAGGGCAGACCTCAGCCCCGTTGATCGTCGATACGCGGAGTGATCCGGGTTCTCGGGGGCTGCGCGGTTCTGAGTCCCCGGCCTGGCTGGCCCCCGCCGCACCCAAGGGCACGGTCCCACCGGATGGGCGGGACGGGGCAGGGTAGTGGAACCGAGAAAGCGGGATGCCGCCCGGAACTCGCTCACCGCGGCGCCCTGCCCCGTGAGCGTCCCCACTTCCAGCGCGGGGAAACCGAGCGGGCTCAGGTGGCTTGGGGAGGGTCACTTTCTCTGGTTCGCAAAGTCGATGGGTCGGATGGTGTAGCAGTTCAGGGATTATGTCCCCGCAACTGTTCAGGGACTTTGTCACCCGGGCTGGCTCCTGGTTCGTCGCCAGGGGTGGTTAGCGGCCGGTCTCCAGGGTGAGGTGCGTCGCGGTCGCGGCTGGCTGGTCCTGGGGACGGGGATGGGCAACTCAGGGCCGGTGAGGCTGTTCAATCGAAGGGGTCCCGGGAGTAGCTGGGATTGGCTCGTGGCCAAGCAGCGGCCTTCGTGGAAGACCCTTAGGGTGCCGTCGAAGCGCTGCTGGACCTCCACCCGGGCCCGGGCCAGGCTGCGGCGGCCGGGCCGGGGGATGTCAATCAACTGGCCGGCAAACCGCACGGTGTGGTCCAGGGCCACCACCCGGTGGAACTTGAAGCAGAAGAGCTGTTCCAGCTGCGCGGCCCTTGGCCTCCAGGCCGGCTCGGGATCCTGGGCCAGCACCGCGAACTGGGGGTTGTGGCGGACCAGGTGCTGGGCCAGCACCCGGTTGGCCCCCTCCAGGGTGGTCACTCCCTGCAGCCCGAGCTCGCTCACGAGCCGGTCCTGGAACGTCCCCCAGAGCCGCTCGATCCGGCCTTTGGCCTGAGGCGAGCGGGCCAGGATCAGCTCCACCTGGAGCTCCCCCAGGAGCCGGCCCATCTGGGTCAGCTGGCGCCGGCCGGAGAGCTGCTCCTCTAGGCTGGGCTCCTGCTTGCTGGCCGTCACGAAGATCCCGTGCCGGTCCGAGTAGAGCGCCAGCGGCACCCCCTTGGTCACCACCACCTGGGGCAGCGCCAGGAAGTACCCCTGGGCGTCCTCCTGCTCCCGGAAGGTGGCACCGTCCACCAGTCCAGTGGCGTCGTCGATCGCCCCCACCAGGGTCAGGTAGGGGCCCCTGCCCTCCAGCCAGTCGTGCCGGCTCCCGTCCACCTGCAGGAGGCACCCCTCCTTGGTCATCCGGTTCCGCCGGTGGTGGGCTCGCGCCGGCCGCCGCTTCCGAGGCGCCGGAACCCCGGCCGCCTTCAGCAGCCGGTGAACGGTGGGCCGAGAGAGATGCAGCCCCTCCCGCTCCGCCAGCATCTCCGTCAGGTGCTGCTGGTTGAAGCCCTGGTAGGTGGTCGTGGACAACTCCACCACCCGCCTTGCCAGCCCCACCTCCACTGCGTTCGCCGGCCCCTTGCCCCGGTTCCCGTGCGCCAGAGCGCCGGCCCCTTCTCGCCGGTAACCCGCCCGCAGCCGCTTCATCTGCCGCACCGACACACCCACCAACTGGGCCGCTTCCACCACGGTCACCGACCCCTTCTCCAAATGGTTCAGTACCAGCACCCGCCTTTGCTCAGCTGCGCTCAAGGTCACCCGCTCTTCTTCCATGGAGTGACAGAGTCCCTGAACTGTTAGCTGGTGTCAGAGTCGCTGAACTACGACATCGATGGGTCGGATGGTTGACAGGGACCGATCACGGTCGTAGGCTTCTGTCTTGTTCGAGCGCCAAGTCGGGTCACCGGTCTGGATTCCGAGGTGGCGCGAAGGCGACTTGGAGCCAGGTATCAGGGGGAGTCATCTTCCATGAGTTCGGCCCGGAAGCTAACGATTGTTGGGGGACTATTCCTATTTGGGGCCATCGCGGTAGCCCTATACGTCGTCGTCTGGCTTGCCTACAATCCCGAGACCATCGTTGCAAAGGGTCAGGTCAACTCGGCTGGCCAGCTGTCGACCCACCTCGAGTTGGCGACCACAGGGTCGATTGACTTCGGAACCCACCCAACCTGGGTCGCCTATCTGATCCGGCAGGATGGGAAATGGGTAAGTTCCACGGTTTGGCAAGTCCCAGCTCATTCACTCGTCCACGTGACCATACTCGAGTACGACAGCCAGACCGGACTTCGCAATCCGTTCATGAGCATGGTGCGGGGCACCGTGGGCGGGGTTGCATACGAAAACGGAAAGGCGATCCGCTACATGGATCCGAGCCTGCCCGCCCACACCTTCTCCATTCCTGAGTTCGGGCTGAACGTCCCTCTTGAGGGAATCTCCCAGTCCAACTACCCCGCCGATCTCACCAACCCAAACAACACCCATGTGACGATCAACTTCTCCTTCCGCACCGGCGGACCGGAGACGGTCCATTGGCAGTGCTTCGTTCCGTGCGCCGCTGGCTTCCTGTTCGGCCAAGGCGGACCGATGCAGACGGTGGGTTATATGGACGGATACCTCAAGGTCGTCGCCAGTTGAGAACTCCCTTTCCGTCGGCCTGTCCAACCCCCAAGGAGTCCGCACTGTGAGCACCAAGCGACACCTAATCATCCCGGCAATCATCGCCGCGATCTTGGCTGTGATCGGGGATCTGCTCGTAGTGTTCGTGCTCCACCTGCCGCCAGGGCACGCGACGACCGCGGCCAATGACGACACGTTTACGGGCCAGGTGTTCACCATCATTTCGTGGTCTGTTGGGATCGCGGTGGTGACATTTGCGGTGTACTTCCTGTTTCTCTCGGCGAGAACCCCAGAGGAGACCTCGTTCCGACGGGTGTACCTTCGCCGTCACCTAGGCCTCCAGGCGGCCTGGCTCGCGACCAGCGTGGTGCTGGTGCTGTTCGCCGCCGAGGTCGGAGTTGTCGCCCTGGAGGGACAGGTAAGTCCCAATTTGGTGGTACCAGCCAGCGCCCTTGCGGCAGGGGCAACCCATGACCCGCTAATCGTTCAGGTGATCGGACAGCAGTGGCAGTTCACGTACCGGTATCCGCAGTACGGCGGGTTTGAAACCAACCAGCTGCGGCTCCCAACTGACCGGCTGATCCAGTTCGACGTGACTTCGCTGGACGTCTCGCACTCCTTCAGCGCCTACCAGTTGGCGGTCAAGATCGACGCAATCTCGGGAATCAACAACGTGGGCTACGTCTACATACTCAAGCCCACCGTCATCGACGTACGGTGCGGGGAGCTCTGTGGGTTGTGGCACGGGTACATGACAGATGTCGGATCTCAGGCAGGGGAGGCGGTGACCCAGTCGCAGTTCGCTTCCTGGGTCAGCTACGCTCAGCGCGTCTACGGTCCGCAGGAGCAGAACCTTCCCAAGTTCGCACTGACCTACTACCCAGCGCCGACGACCTACTGATGGCCCGATCGTTCGTGAAGACCCGCCGAACAAGTACTTGCAGATCGAGTTGGAGGCACCCGTGAGTCAGACAGCTATCGCCAGCGGACGGGCCCCCGTCGGGTTCTCGGCACGCCGCCTATTCCTGACCCAAAACCTCGTGACGGCCTGCATCGTAGGCATCGTCGCCGGCATCATCGCCTACTGGGTCGGCGCCCAGCTGGACACGACCGACAATGGCGACGCGGGCATACTGCTGGGGTACATCGTGGGCGCCGCCGGATTCCTTATCACCCTGGGATTCGCCAATGACGTCATCCTCAGGTTGCGGGGCCGCCCGAGCGCCAGTCTGGTCAAGGAAGCCGAGGGCAAGGGGTGGACCCAGTACTTCGGGATCTCCCTCGACCACAAGGTGGTGGGGATCCAGTTCGCGGTCGGCGTAGTCCTGATGTTCTTCCTGGCCGGCTTCCAGGCCATGATGATCCGGACCGACCTCCTCTACCAGACTGGTGGCCCCTGGCCGGCCGGCCAGTACACGACCCTGGTCGGATTGCACGGACTGATGATGATGTTCGTCGCGACCCTGGTTCTCATCGGCTCCGTCGGCAACTACTTTATCCCGATCATGATCGGAGCCAAACGGATGGCCTTCCCGCGTTTGGAGGCGTTCGCCTTCTGGCTGGTCCCGTTAGGGGCATTCATCCTCTACTCGACGATCTTCGCCGGCTTCGGCGGAGGTTTCAACACAGGGTGGTACCTGTACGCGCCCCTCTCAGTGGAGGCCAGGACCGGGATGGACGGTGCCATCGTCGGCTTCGCTTTCATCGGGACCGCGGCGGCTATAGCCGGAATCAACCTCTTGGTCACGATCTTCGTGATGCGTGCGCCTGGAATGACCTGGTCCCGCATGCCCATCTTCGCGTGGTCGATGGTCGCGGTGGAGTTCCTCTCCGCACTGGCTCCGCCGGTGCTGGCGACCGCCCTGATCATGGTCGGAATGGACCGCGCGGTTCATTCCTCCTTCTTTGAAGCCGCGGCCGGGGGCACTACATTCCTCTACGAGGAGATGTTCTGGTTCTTCGGTCATCCCGAGGTCTATATCTTCATCATCCCGGCCTTCGGGATCGCCCTGGAAATACTGCCTGTCTTCGCCCGGAGACCACTCTTCGGCTATCGCCTGTCGGTGGCCGGGATGATGGGCGTGTCCATGATGAGCTGGTTTGTCTGGAACCACCACATCTTCACCAGTGGGATTGCGCCCGGACTGCGTCCCTTCTTCATGACCGCGACCGAGTTCATCTCGATCCCAACCGGGGTGGTGTTCCTCGCCCTCCTGGGCACACTTTGGAAATCCTCGCTGCGCTTCAAGCTGCCACTGCTATTCGTGCTCGCCCTGTTCTTCAACTTCCTGATCGGTGGTCTGACCGGCGTCTTCCTGTCGGACGTGCCCTTGGACACGACCCTCCATGACGGGTTCTTCGTGGTCGGCCACTTCCACTACACCATCTTGGGTGCGGAGATCTTTGCCCTCTACGCGGCCACCTACTACTGGTTCCCCAAGATCACCGGGAAGATGATGAACGAGCGGCTCGGAAAGCTCCACTTCTGGACCGCCTTCATCTTCTTCAACACGACCTTCCTGCCCTTCTTTGTGGTCGGCTATCTCGGAATGATCCGGAGGAGTCCGGTCTATGCCGCCAACCTGCACGGACTCAACATCTGGATCAGCATCAATGCGTTCCTGTTCGGGCTTTCGAACTTGATCTACCTGATCAACGTCATCTACTCCTGGGCCTTCCAGAAAGAGCGGGCACCAGCCAATCCCTGGGAGTCCCGTTCGATAGAGTGGCAGCTGCCCACGCCGATTCCGGCCGACAACTTTGATCGCATCCCCACCATCGTCGGGGGACCGTACGACTATGGCGACCCCAATGCTCGGCCGGTGGCTGAATGGCCCGACAGCGGCGGCTCTCTTCCTTCACCAGTTCCGGCTACCTGAGGGCGGTGCCTAGATGATCTCTAACAACCCGGCGACCACTGGGGGTCTGGCCCGCGGCGGGCGGGCCCACCCTCCGGAGCAGATCGCGCGCATCCCCTTGATGGGCACGTGGCTGCTGATCGGAGCCGACTTCTTCTTCGTGCTGCCGCTCTTCTTTGCCTTCTTTCTGCTCCAGGCGACCAACAACAACGGAATGTGGCAGCCCAAAGGAATCCACCCCCCGAACCAGGTGCTGGGAGCGGCCGTATTCGTGCTGGTCGCGATCGGCATCGTGGTGGCCCAGTCTGGACTTAGGCATCTCAAGGCTCAGAACACCCTGGCCTCGTTCGCCAACATCGGTAGGCTCGCCGCCCTGTTTTTTGGCGCGGCTGCGGTGGTCGAGATCTGGCAGCTTTCCCACGTCGGGTACGGGATCTCCAGCGGAGCCTACGCGAGCTGTTTCTTCGCGATGCAGATCTTCGTCACCATCCACGTCGTGGCCCTGGCGCTGTGGGTTCTCAGCCTGGCCAACCGGGCCGGCTACGAATCCCAGCATCCGATCACGATGCCAGGCTATGACGCGGTCGAAGAGGTACCCACGCCCATCTCGGCGCTCGCCTACTCTTACGGGATCTACGCGGTGTTCATCGGGGTATTCGTGCTGCTGGCGTGGGTCGTCACCTACTTCCTGTAGCACTCGGTCCCCTGAGGGCAATCGGGCCGCGGTCACTGGCGAGCGGTGACCGCGGCGCCGTTGGACCGAACCCAGGCGGGTCTGAGAGGATGGGGGCAGAGGCCACCAGCTGGGCTCCGTTTGGCAGGCACGCGGACTCCTTGGAGGTGATCTCCGATCGCTGACTCGATCGTCGAATCCGCTCCAGCGGCTCATGCGAGCGTGCCCCTTGGCTCCTCGTCAGCGAGCTGGGCACCCGCGCGCCGTGCGGGGTCTGCGCAGGCCGTCCGGGCGCTCCTGGAGGACTACCTAAGCCTGACCAAACCTGGCGTCATGAGCCTGCTCCTGATCACCGAGTTCCTGGCCATGGTGATCGCCGCTCGGGGATGGCCCGGGCTGGGGCTGAGTGCAGCTGCGCTGGCCGGGGGCGCCTGTTCGTCGGGAGGCGCGGCGGCGGTGAACTGTTGGTTTGACCGCGACATCGACGCGGTCATGGGCCGGACCCGGCACCGCCCGATTCCGTCGGGGCGGATCCGAGCGGGAGCGGCTCTCGCCTTCGGAGTGGGCCTTAGCCTGGCCGGGTTCCTTCTCTTTCTGGCCCTGGTCAACCCGCTGGCGGCGCTGCTCTCAGCGGCAGGAGGCGCTTTCTACGTCTTCGTCTACACCTTCTGGCTCAAGCGGAGCACCAAGTCGAACATAGTCATTGGGGGGGCCGCCGGCGCGGTTCCGCCCTTGGTCGGCTGGGCGGCGGTCACCCATGGGGTGGGACCGCTCGGACTGGCCCTCTTCGCGCTGGTGTTCCTCTGGACGCCACCCCATTTCTGGGCCCTTTCCCTGATCGTGCGCCGCGACTACGCGGCGGTGGCGGTACCGATGCGGCCGGTGGTGGTAGGAGTGCGTCGGACCCGCACCAGCATCGTGGGCTACACCCTGGCCCTGGTGGCGTTCAGCTGCAGTCTGGCGATCTGGCTCGGGCCCGCCGAGCTCGCGGTGGCGCTGCTGCTGGGGGCACCTTTCGTGGTTCTCAGCGTGCTAGTGCTGCGCGAGGAAGCCGGGATGCGCTGGGCCCGGCAGCTGTTCCGCTTCTCGATGCTGTACCTGTTCGCCTTCTTCGCCGCCACTGCCGGGGTCGCCGTCGTAGCCCATTAGGCCAGCGGTCGGCCCGTCAGTCGGTGTAGACGCCGAGCATTACCACGACGACGAGGAAGGAGAGCACGGCCCCGATCACCACCGCCGTGATGAGCCAGGCGGTCCCGGTCATTTTCAGGGGTGTCCGAAGATCCCCCAGAGTCCGGGGTGGGTCGCCCGGGTCGGAGGCGCGGTAAGGCTCCACCTCTTCCGAGTCGGCAGAGACAGACACGCCCCGAGTATAGACTCCCCACCCGAGCTGGTCCGGGACAGATTCGGAGCGGCGCCTCCTAGAATGGAATGATTGGGCATGCAGTTCGAGGACCTGCTCCCCCGGCTCAACTACCTTGGGGAGAGCGAGGTCGCCACGCTGGAGCGGGCGTACCAGGTAGCTGAGCTGGCCCACCAGGGACAGCTTCGCCTGTCCGGCGAGCCGTACATCACCCACCCGCTGGCGGTCGCCGCTCTGTTGGCCGACCTGCACCTCGACGCGGACGCCATAGCGGCCGCCCTCCTCCACGACGTGGTAGAGGACACCCCGATCGCCTCCGAGCAGATCCGGGACGAGTTCGGAGCCACGGTCGAGAAGCTGGTGGCGGGGGTGACCAAGCTGGGCCGGATCAAGCTCCACAGCCAGGCCCAGGTCCAGGCCGAAAACATCCGAAAGATGCTGATAGCCATGGCCGAGGACCTCCGGGTCGTGCTGATCAAGCTGGCCGACCGGATGCACAACATGCGGACCATCCAGGCGCTCCCCGAGGAGCGGCAGCGCCGGATCGCCCAGGAGACCATGGATATCTACGCCCCACTGGCCCACCGGCTGGGGATCTGGCAGATGAAGGCCGAACTTGAGGACCTGGCCTTCTCGGTCCTCGACCACGACAACTACGAGCGGGTGCGCCAGGAGGTGCACCAGCGCCGGCGCCAGCGCGTAGTGGTGCTGGAGCAGGCCTGCCAGCGGCTGGAGACCGAACTGGCGGAGGCGGGGATCCCGGCCGAGGTGGTCGGCAGGCCCAAGAACCTGACCAGCATCTTCCGCAAGATGCAGCAGGGCGGCAAGACGATCCGGGAGATCTACGACCTGGTCGCGCTCCGAGTGATCTGCGAGGACATTCGCGGCTGCTACGGGGCGTTGGGCGTGGTCCATGCCCTCTGGAAGCCGATTCCCGGGCGGTTCAAGGACTACGTCGCCATGCCCAAGGGCAACGGATACCAGTCGCTCCATACCACCGTGGTCGGGGAGGGGGGTGAGCCGGTCGAGATCCAGATTCGCACCCGGGCCATGCACCGGACCGCCGAGGAGGGTATCGCCGCCCACTGGCACTACAAGGAGGGCACTCGATCTGATCAGCGGCTGGACGAGGGCTTCAGCTGGCTCCGTTCCCTGCTTGAGTGGCAGAAGGAGGTGCTCGACGCCGAGCGCTTTGTCGAGCATGTCCGCCTGGACGTGTTCCAGGACGAGGTCTTCGTCTTCACCCCCAAGGGAGATGTCCTCTCCCTACCCGCCGGCGCCACCGCGATCGACTTCGCCTACCGAATCCACACCGACGTGGGCCACCGGTGCCTGGGGGCCAAGATCAACTCCCGGATGATCGCCCTTGACTCCCGGCTCCAAAACGGCGACATCGTCGAGATCCTGACCACCAAGTCAGAGCGCCACGGGCCGAGCCGGGACTGGCTCAACTTCGCCAAGACCAGCAGCGCCCGGGAGAAGATCCGCCAATGGTTCAAGCGGGAGAGGCGGGAGGAGAACGTCGGCCGCGGTCGGGAGCTGCTCGATCGGGAGCTCCGGCGCATGCGCGGGATCCAGCTGGGCGCGGTCCCCCAGCCCCGGCTGCTCGAGTTGGCCCGGGAGTTCCGGATCCCGGATCTGACCGACTTCTTCGCGGCGATCGGATACGGCGAGGTGTCGGCGCGGTCGGTCGTGCTCAAGTGGGCGGCGCGGGAGGAGGCTGGCTCGGGCGGCCCCGCCCCGGAGCCGGCCAGCGCCATCCCGCTGGTATCGCGATCGGCTCCCAGCGGCGGCGTCAAGGTGGCCGGCCTGGCTGAGCTGATGACCAACATCGCTCGCTGCTGCAAACCGGTCCCCGGTGAGCCGGTCCGGGGATACGTGACCCGGGGGCGAGGGGTGACGGTTCATCGCGAGGACTGCGCCAACATCCGTCACGCCACCGATCCGCAGCGGATCGTGGAGGTCGAGTGGGACGCCGGCAGCCAGCGGGTCTACCCGGTCCGACTCCGGATCGAGGCCCGCGACCGGACCGGGCTCCTGCGCGACGTCGCCAACGCCATCGCGGAGAGCAAGGTCAACCTGAGTGGGGCGGCGGTCGAGGTCGACGGCGCTCAGGAGGCGGTCATCTCGGCGGTGGTGGACATCTCCAGCCTGACCGAACTGAGCCGGCTGCTGGAGCGACTGGAGGGGGTGCGGGACGTGCTGCAGGTGATGCGGGAGGTGGGCTGAAGAGCCGGCCGAGGGAGCCGCCGTCCCAGCCAACTACACTTCCGAGTCGATGCCCCCGATCTCGCGACCGCGCGGTACCGAAGACCTCCTGCCCGACCGCCTGGCGGCGATGGCGCGGGCGACCGAGATCGGGATGGGCATTGCCGAGAGCTTCGGCTACCGGGAGCTGGCGACTCCGATCTTCGAGGCGACGGAGCTGTTCGTGCGGGGCGTGGGCGACACCAGCGACGTGGTGCGGCGGGAGATGTACACCTTTCCGGATCGATCGGGGCGGTCGCTGACCCTAAGGCCCGAGAACACGGCCCCGGTGCTCCGCGCCTTCGGCGAGTCTTCGCTCCGGGAGCTGCCGCCGCCAGTCCGGCTCAGCTATGCGGGGCCGATGTTCCGCTACGACCGGCCCGGGAGGGGTCGCTACCGGCAGTTCCACCAGTTCGGGGTCGAGGCGGTCGGCGACGCCGGGGCGGAGATGGATGCGGAGGTGATCGCGATCGCCTGGGACTGGCTCAGCGCGCTGGGACTGGGCGGAGTCAGCCTGCAGCTCAACAGCATCGGAGACCGGGTTTGTCGGCCGGCCTTCCGCCAGGCGTTGCTTGATCACTTCCGGCCTCATCTGGAGCAGCTTCCCGAGTTGGACCGGGAGCGCCTGGCTCGCAACCCGTTGCGGATCCTGGACAGCAAGGATCCCCAGACTGCGCAGCTGATGGAGACGGTGCCCCGGACCCTGGACTTTCTCTGCGACGAGTGCCGGGACGCCTTCGATCGAGTCCAGCTTGCCCTCCGCGCCTACCGGATTCCCTTTCAGCTCAATCCCCGGCTGGTGCGGGGGCTCGACTACTACGTGCGGACCACCTTCGAGGTCTGGCACGAAGATCTCCAGGGCGCCCAGAACGCCCTCTTTGGCGGCGGCCGCTACGACGGGCTGGCTGAGCTGCTTGGCTATCCGGCGGCACCCGGGGTAGGGTTCGCGGCCGGGTTGGAGCGGGTGGTGATGCTAGCTCCGCCCGGGCCAGCCCCGCGTCAGCCCCAGGTGGTGGTCTGCTCCGCCCAGGCGGCCGCGGTGCCTCTGGCCATCGATCTGGCTCAGCGACTGCGCCGGGACGGACTGACCGTCCTGTGCGACGTGGGCCGGCGCAGCCTGAAGGGAAAGATGCGATCCGCCGAGCGCAGCGGGGCAGGGGCGGTCGCCCTGCTCGGTGAGGAGGAGCTGAAGGCGGAGCGGGTGACCCTGCGCCAGCTGAGCAGCGGCGAGCAGCTGGAGCTGCGCCCGGAGGAGACCTCGGGTCAGCTCAGGGCGTGGATCGAGGCACCGGAGAGTGAGGGGGGCAGCGGGTGAGGGGACGCCGAATGTGTGGGACGGTGACCTTGGACGACCGGGGCAAGCGGGTGCTGCTGGCCGGCTGGGTCAACCACCGTCGGGACCATGGCGGGCTCACCTTCATCGACCTGCGCGACCACACGGGAGTGGTGCAACTGGTTTTCAACCCGGCCCACTCGCAAGCCGCTCAGGCGCTGGCCGAGCGCTGTCGGCTCGAGTGGGTGCTGAGGGCGGAGGGGTTGGTGGAGCCACGACCGGAGGGCAGCGAGAACCCCAACCTTCCCACCGGAGCGGTGGAGGTGGCGGTTGACAGTCTCGAGGTGCTGGCCCAGGCCGAGGCCATGCCCCTGGGTACTGCCGACGAGGCCGAGGCCGACGAGCGGGTGCGCCTGCAATACCGTTACCTGGACCTGCGTCGGCCCAGGATGCAGCGGAATCTGCGGGCGCGGCACCGGTTCATCAAACGACTTCGGGACGAGGCCGATCGGCTCGGATTCACCGAGATCGAGACCCCAACCATGATCCCCAGCACCCCTGAGGGGGCGCGCGACTTCATGGTCCCAAGCCGGATGTGGCCGGGGCACGTCTGGGCCCTGCCGCAGTCGCCCCAGCTCTACAAGCAGCTCTCCATGGTGGCCGGATTCGACCGCTACTTCCAGATCGCCCGCTGCTGGCGTGACGAGGACCTTCGCTCCGACCGCCAGTTCGAGTTCACCCAGCTCGATCTGGAGATGTCGTTCGTGGACGAGGAGGAGATCTACGAGGTACTTGAGACGATGGTCTCGGTAGCCTGGGAGGCGGCCTTCGGCAAGGCGCTGCCGACGCCCTGGCCCCGGCTGCCCTACCGCGAGGCAATGGCTCGCTTCGGCTCGGACAAGCCCGACACCAGGTTCGGTCACGAGCTCCAGGACGTCTCCGAGATCTTCCGGGCCTGCTCCTTCCGGGTGTTCCGGGCCGCCCTCGACGAAGGCGGGTGCGTCCGGGCGCTCCGGGTGCCCGGCGGTGCGGAGCTGACCCGGGGCGAGTTGGAGGGCGATTGGCTGGGGGTGGCGCGCACCTACGGGGCCCTCGGCCTGGCCTACCTGTGGCGTCGAGCGGGACAGTACGAGGGCTCGATCGCCAAGTTCTTCACCGAGGCGGAGCTGTCCTCCCTGACGGAGAAGTTGGGGGTTGAGGAGGGCGACTGCCTGTGCTTCACGGCCGGCCCCGAGGCGGTGGCGGCGACCGCCTTGGGGGCGGTCCGGTTGCACGCGGCTCGGCGCCTGGGCTGGATCCCGGAACGCCGCTTCGATTTCCTCTGGATCACCGAGTTCCCGCTCTTCGAGCGAGCCAGCGACGGCGGCGTCAGCCCCGTGCACCACCCCTTCACCCAACCCCATCCCGACGATTGGCCGCTGATCGAAACCGACCCTCTGGCGGTTCGCTCTCGGGCTTACGACATCGTCTGCAATGGGGTCGAGCTGGGCAGCGGGTCGCTCCGGATCACTCGTCCGGAGCAGCAGCAGGCGATCTTCGCCGCGCTCGGACTATCCCCCGAGGAGGCCCAGCAGAAGTTCGGCTTCCTGATTTCGGCGTTTCGGTACGGAGCCCCGCCCCATGGGGGTTTCGCGGCCGGAATCGACCGGATGGTGATGCTCGGCCTGGGGGAGCCCTCGATCCGCGAGGTAATCGCTTTTCCGAAGACTCAAACCGGGTCCGATCCGCTCACCGGAGCGCCCGGTCCGGTGCTGCCCGAGCAGCTGGCTGAGGTCGGCCTGCGGCTAGCGCCTCGGCTCAGCGCCGGAGGCGAGACCAACTCCCGGTGAGCCGTGCTACGGTTGGGCCGGGCCCGGGGCCCCGTCGGAAACAATCGCCCGACCCTAGTGATGATTTCTCGGGAGCGCCAATACCGCCGACGGCCCACGAGCCCCCTGGAGGGGATTTGGAAAGTCGCGTGCGGCGCACCCACCTGGTGTTCGAGGGATCGGTGCACAGTGGAGGCGGGAGCCACCGGGCCCATCGGCCAGGTTTGAGTTCCAACCGGATGGGGCATCAATTGCGGTGATGGCAACCAGGACGGTGGAGGCGACCGAGCTCCGGATCCCCGCCGACCCGCAGTACATCGTGGTCGCCAAGCGGGCCGCCGCTGGGATGGCGAGCGTGGCCGGCCTAGGCCTGGAAGCCCTCGACGAGCTCAACATCGCCATCGCCGAGGCCTGCGAGCACACCATCCGGGCCGCGGTGGCGAGCGGGCTGGCGGACGCCCGGGTGCGGATCAACTTCCTGGTCCAGGAGGACGCCCTCCGGGTCGAGGTCCGGCTGCTCGGGACCAAACCCCACTCCGAACCCCAGCTCGGGGCCAGCCCGCCGGCGCCGGCTCCGGCCCTGGCCACCGCGGAGGCGCTCGACCTCGCCATCTCCATGCTCAGCTGCTTCGCTGACGACGTCGACTTCCAGGCGGCGGGCGACGGGCTCGTGCGGGTCCGTCTGGCCAAGTACCGCTGGCGGTGACCGAGGCGGGGTCAACTCCCCCCCGCTTCGATCGCGAGTTGCAGCGGCGGCTCTTCGCTGAGTACGCCGCGACCCGAGACCCCAAGCTCCGGGAGCAGCTGGTCCCTCAGTACACCCAGCTGGTCCATTCCCTGGCCCGCCGTTTCGCCGGCCGGGGCGAGCCGCTGGAAGACCTGGAGCAGGTCGGGTTCCTCGGCCTGATCGCGGCCATCAACCGCTTCGACCCCAGCCTGGGCCTGGAGTTCACCACCTTCGCGACCCCCACCATCCTGGGGGAGATCAAGCGCTATTTCCGGGACAAGAGCTGGGCGGTGCGGGTACCCCGGCGACTCCAGGAGACCTACGCCCGGGTGGTTCGCACCCAGCAGGAGCTGAGCCAGGAGCTGGGCCGCGGCCCGACCGTTCCCGAGATCGCGGCCCGCCTGGAGCTGGAGCCGGACGAGGTCCTGCAGGCGCTCGAGGCCGGCCCGGCGCAGCGAGCGATCTCCCTGGAGTCGCCCACCCGCGAGGGGGATGGCGAGGGCGAATTGGGAGACCGGCTGGGCGCGGAGGACGAGAACCTGAGCCGGATCGAGCTCCAGAACATGCTCGCCGGGGCGATGCGTCACCTGACCCCCCGGGAGCGCGAGATCATGGTGCTGCGCTTCGTCGAGCAGCTCCCCCAGACTGAGGTGGCCCGCCGGTTGGGGATCAGCCAAATGCACGTCAGCCGGCTCCAGCGGGCCGCCCTCGCTCAGCTCAAGCGGGAACTGCCCGAGTAGAGGCAGCCCGGTCCGGGCCACGACCGAGGGGCTAGAATCCGGCCGATCCCGCATGGACCTTGGGCATTGCTAAGTCAACAAATCCGCACTGAGTTTCTGAACTTTTTCGAGCAGCACGGCCATCTCCGGGTGCCCAGCGCGCCGTTGATCCCCCGGGACGATCCGAGCATGCTCCTGGTGGGTGCCGGGATGGTGCCCTACAAGGCCTATTTCCTGGGCCAAAAGGAACCTCCCCAGCGCCGCTTGACCTCCTGCCAGAAGGTCTTTCGGGCGACCGACATCGACGAGGTGGGTGACCTGAGTCACGAAACCTTCTTCGAGATGCTGGGAAACTTCAGTTTCGGGGCCTACTACAAAGAGGAGGCCATCGGCTACGCCTTCGAGCTGCTCACTGAGCGCTTCGGGCTCGATCCCGGCCGGCTCTTCCCGAGCGTGCACCCCCGAGACCAGACCTCGGTCGAACTCTGGGAGAAGGTGGCCGGTATTCCCTCGGCACGGATCACGCGGCTCGAGGAGAACTTCTGGCAGGCGGGGCCGGTCGGGCCCTGTGGCGTCGACAGCGAGATCTACTACGACCTGGGAGAGCGCTTTGGCAAGCATGGCGGGGAGCGCCCGGGTCAGGGGGAGCGGTTTCTGGAGATCTGGAACCTGGTGTTCATGGACGCGGAGCGGCTCGCCGACGGTCGGACCGTCCCCTTGCCCCAGCCGGGAGTGGACACCGGGATGGGATTGGGCCGGCTGGCCATGGTCCTCCAGGGGTGCGACTCGGTCTTCGACACCGACCTTCTGGCGCCGATTCGGGAGGACTTTGCCGCCCGGGCCCGACCGCTTGCCCGGGGCGGCGACGACCTCCGGGACCGGCACCTGCGCCGCCTCTCGGACCACGCCCGGGCCGCCTGCATGCTGATTGCGGATGGGGTGCTGCCCGCCAACGAGGGGCGGGGGTACTTGGTCCGCCATCTCCTCCGCCGGGCCCTGGTCAGCGCGCTCAGCCTGGAGGTCGAGGGTGGGCTCGGGCCGAGCGTGCCGGTCGTCGTCGCGATCCTGGGCGAGACCTATTCGGAGCTGGCCAGCGGGGAGAGCCGGGTTCGGGCCGTCATCGAGCAGGAGGAGGCGCGCTTCCAGGAGACGGTGACCCGAGGGATGGAGCAGTTCGAGGCGGTGCTCCAGGGAGCTCAGTCCGAGGTGATCAACGGCGAATCCGCCTTTCGCCTCCACGACACCTACGGTTTCCCCATTGAGCTGACCGAGGAGCTGGCGGCGGCGCGCGGATTAAGGGTCGACCGCGAGCGGGTCGCGGTCCTGCTCGGAGAGCAGCGCGAGCTGGCCCGCGCCAGCCGGTCGGCGGCGCTGCCCGAGGCCGCCGGGCGCGAGTTGCCGCTGAGCGCGTTCGTCGGATACGACCAGCTGGCGGCGCGCAGCCGGGTCACCCTGCTGCTCCGGGATGGCCAGGTGCTGGACCGAGCCAGCGCTGGTGAGGAGGCGGAGGTGGCGCTCGCGGAATCTCCCTTCTACGCGGAGGCAGGCGGCCAGGTGGGCGACCGGGGCCAGCTGGAATGGGAGGGTGGCAGAGCGGTCGTGCTGGACACCCAGACGCCCCACCCGGGAGCCCAGCTCCAGCGCTGCCGGATCGAGCAGGGAGAGCTCGAGGCCGGTCAGACCGTCACCGCCACCGTCGACCGCGAGCACCGCCAGGCCTGCGCCATCCATCACTCCGCCACCCACCTGCTCAACGCCTGCCTGCATCGCCAGCTGGGGGAGGGGGTGGTTCAGCGCGGTTCGCTGGTCTCATCCGACCGGGCCACCTTCGACTTCAGTTGGCCGCGCCCGCTCGCGGCCGAGGAGCTTCAGGAGCTGGAGCGGCAGCTCAACGCGGCGATCCGGGACGACCTCGGGCGCCGGGTGGAGCTCCTCAGCTTGGACCAGGCGCGGCGGTCCGGGGCCCTGGCGCTCCCCGAGGAGACTTACGGCGACGAGGTCAGGGTGGTCAGCTTCGGGACGTTCTCGCGCGAGCTCTGTGGCGGGACCCATGTGGAGCGGGCGGGCAGCATCGGAGCGGCGGTGCTGACTGCCGAGCACAGCGTCGGCTCGGGCCTGCGCCGGATCGAGATGGTGGCCGGGGCGGCCGCGGAGCGGTGGTGGGAGGAGCTCCGCAGCCAGACGCTCCAGGTGGCGCGCCAGCTCCGGGCTCCGGTCAAGGAGGTCGCTGCCCGCGCCGAGGGGCTGCAGCAGCGGGTGCGCAGACTGGAACAGGAGCTGGCCGAGTCACGCCGCTCCGGAGCCGCTCCCACAGAGTCGGCGAGCCGGGAGCAGGCCGGTTCCGTTGAGCTCGCCGTGCTCGACCTCCCCGACCAGCTGGAGCGCCGGGAGCTGCGCCAGCGCGCTGATCAGCTGCTGGCAGAAATCGGCCAAGGATGTGCTCTGATCATGGCGGGACCGGAGCTCGTGCTTAAAATGTCGCCGGACTTGGTGGCCCGTGGGCTGAGCGCCGGCCAGGTCGCGCAGGAAGTCTGCCGCCAGTTCGGCGGCGGCGGCGGCAACCCGCAGTTCGGCCAGGGAGCCGTGTCTCCGGGAGGCCACGCCGTCGCCCTGGCGACGGTGCGTACCATCCTTGAATCGAGTCGGGAGGGAGATTGATGCCCCAGGCCCCGTCGGCGCGCCGGCAGCCCCGAACCCACGTCACCGCGCTCGACGTCGGGGCTCAGGTGATCAAGGCCCTGGTGCTCAAGAAAGAGGCGGGCGAGGCGATCGTGCTCGGGGTTGGTCGCTCCGAGCAGGGCCCGGGCCCGGTCGACCAGGGGAAGAGCGTCGACGTGGAGTCGATCCTGGAGGGCTGCCACGCCGCCCTGGAGGCGGCCGAGGACATGGCCGAGGTCATCCCCACCCGAGTCGTGGTCGGGATCGGTGGGGCCCGGGTTCGGGCGGTCAGCAACTCCGGTTCCCGGATCAGAGGCAGGCCCCAGCTGCGGATCTCGCGGCGCGAGCTGGACGACCAGGTGGAAGGGATTCAGCGCCGTGCGCTGCGCGAGGCCCAGGCCCGTCTCGACGAAGAGGCGACGGGCGAGGCCGACGGTGCCCTGCGCCTGGTCCACTCGTCGATCACGGGCGCCAAGGTGGACGGTCAGCCGGTGGTGGACCCACTCCGCTTCCAGGGCCAGAAGGTGGAGTTGACCGTCTTCAACACCTTCGCCACCGAGGGCCAGTACGCGGCCATCGATGCCATCACCCAGGCGCTCGACCTGGAGCTGCTGGAGACGGTGGCGGAACCGTATGCGCTGGCCCGGCTGGCGTCGACCCCAGAGGTGCTCGAGGCGGGGGCGATCTTCATCGACATCGGGGCCCGGACCACCACGGTCAGCCTGGTCCGCAACGCGGTGCTGGAGTCCACCAGGATGTTCGAACTGGGGGGTCGGGCCTTCACCCGCAAGCTGGCCCACGACCTGGACCTCTCCCTACCGCTGGCGGAGGGCCTGAAGCTGCGCCACTCCGCCGGCGTACTGGGTGGCCAGGAGGAAGCGCTGGTGCGCCGGGCGATGGGGGAGTCGGCCGAGGTGCTTGCTCAAGGGGTGGCGCTTGTTCTGCACGACCTGGCCAAGGGGCAGCCGCTGCCGACCTCGGTCCGGCTCAGCGGGGGAGGCGCGCTGCTGCCCGAGGTGATCGAGCAGCTGAGCGTGCTGCGCTGGACCGACTACCTGCCCTTCGTCCAGCCGCCGACCTTCCGGGCCCTGGCACCTGACGAGCTGAGCGCTGTGCATGACACCACCGGGCTGCTCACCTCGGCGGCGGACGTGGTCCCCATGGGGCTGGCCTACCAGGGGTGTGGCCAGATCGAGGACGAAGCCGAGGCCGGTCCCGGCCTGGAGGGGATGCTGCGCAAGATGGTCAAGGTGATTCGAGGTGAGGATGGCTCGTAACCCGGTCCCGGGCTCGGCCGTTGCTGGACCTGAGACGGGGTCCAGGTAGCCATGGCCAAGCTCCTCTACGTAGAGCCCAACGACGAGATCACTGACCTGGTCGATCGGATTCGCCGCGCCGAAGGCGACCGCGACCTGGTCTTCGTGGTGCCCCCGGACGGGCGAGTGCTGCGCTCCCCCCTCGACATGCGCCTGCTGATGCAGTACACGAGAGGGTTCCAGAAGCGGATCGCGATCGTCTCCGGCGATCCCCAGGTCCAGGCCCAGGCGATCCGGACGGGGTTCCCCACCTTTGCCTCCCTGGCGCGCCTGGAGCAGGGCGCCCCCCTGCGTGGGGTGCCCGAAGTGGCCGGGGCTGGCGCAGCTGCAGCCGGAGCGGGCGAGGCTGCCACCGCCGCTGCCGCGGGCGCTGCCGTGATGGCCGCAGCTCAGCCGGCCTCGACCGAGCTGGCCAAGCGCGGGCCTACGGCGCTGCTGGCGGCCGGCTCCGGAGGCGCCGCCGGTTGGGTGGCGCGGATCCGGGAGATGTGGGATTCGCCGCAGGGTCGGCAGCGTCTGATCGCCATCTCCGCCGCCGGCGTGGCGGTGCTCCTGATCCTGCTCATGTTCATCCTTCCGTCGGCGACCATCACCCTGGGGGTGCAGGCCCACCGCCTCGCAGATACCGCAACCATCCAGGGAACCGACGGCCCCTCCTCGGGCCCAACCCTGGACCAGGTGACCACCCAGGCGCTCCAGAGCCAGACCTTCACCCAGAACTTCACAGCGACACCCAGCGGGACTCAGGCGCTTCCGCCAGTGCCGGCGACCGGAACTCTGCAGTTCTGTGGCAGCCCCTCGGGTCCGCACGGTCCACTTCCGCCTTATTACCTGACATTCACCGGGGCTCCCAGTTTCGTGGACAGCTCATCGGTGGTCTTCACCACCACCAGCACGTCTGCCAACGGCTCCTACACAGTTCCCGGGTGCACCGGACCCGGCTCGGGAACGGTGGGCATTCCGGTGCAGGCCAACTCCACCACCACGGTTGGCACCGCCGGCAACGTGGGAGCCAATCAATCGTGGTCGTGGGACGGCTCGGGCGGCCAGGTCGACGTCGGGGCCGTGGACCCTTCGAAGATCCAGTGGACCTTGACCAATCCGACGGCCATGAGTGGCGGCGCCAACGCGACCACCCAATCGGTGTTCTCCACCTCGGACGCTGCCACCGCACTGCAGCAGCAGCAGACCATTGACACCAACCTCACCAGCAAGGCCGACAAACAGCTCAAGCGCCTGGCCGACAAATCGGTAATCGCGGTCGACTCGGCCGGAAACGGAGTGACGGTCACGGTCACCAATCCCACCCTTCCGACCGGGTGCAACACCTCGGCCTCGACCCCCTGCCCGGCTGCCACTCCCCAGACATTGACGGTCTCCGTCTCCGCGGCCGCCACTGCCTACAGTCCGGCGGCGGTCAAGGCGGCGGTGCTGCAGGACCTCAAGTCCAAGGTCCCGGCCAAATCCGAGCTCCTGGCCAATCCCAACCTGGGAACTCCCGAGGTGGTCGCCGCGGGCGCCGGGGGCACGGTGACCATCACCGCGCGGGCGGTGGGCTACTGGGCGCCCTCGCTCGACCTGAAGCCGTTCCAGAGCAAGCTCGCCTTCATGAGTCCGGCCGCGGCCAAGACCTACCTGCTCGCCCGGCTGCCCGGGGCGAGCACGGTGACCATCTCGCAGTCGCCCTTCGGATGGCCCTGGCTGCCGATCCTGTCAGGGAACATCCACCTGGTGCGGATCTCGCTAGCTCAGAGCCATTCCACTGGATAGGGGCGCTGGCGTCCCGGCTCGGGGTCGGATCCTCGCCCTTGATCCGGGCCGAGTCCGAGTGGGCGTGGCGGTCAGTGACGAGACGAGGACGATCGCCCAGCCTCACTCGACGGTGGTTCGGGGCGCCGACCGCCGGGCCCTGGACCAGATCGCCCGCCTGGTGGGGGAGCTGAAGGTCAGCGAGATCGTGGTCGGGTTGCCGCTCCAGCTGGACGGCCAGGAGGGCGCGGCCGCGGCGGAGGCCCGCGGATTCGGCTCGGCTGTGGCTCGCGCCACCGGGATCGCGGTCACCTACCTGGACGAGCGGCTGACCACCAAACAGGCGGAGCGCCACCTGGTCGCCTCCGGAGCCTCGCGGGCTCGGCGGAGGCGGGTCGGCGACCAGGTCGCGGCCACGCTCATCCTGCAGCAGGTGCTGGCCGGCTCGGGCGGGCGGGCTCGGTGAGACGGCACCCGATCCTGAGCTCTTTGTTGGTGCTGCTCGTGCTCTTGGTCGGGGGCGCGGTGGCCCTGGCCGTCATCGTGCGCCAGGGGCTGTCGCCGGTCTCGTCCACCCAGAGCCACAAGGTGCTGTTCGCGGTCGACCACAACGAGTCCCTGACTCAGGTCGCGTCCGCCCTCCAGGATCGCAAGCTGGTGCGCAACAGCCTCCTCTTCAAGCTTTTCGCCGAGACCAAGGGGCTGCAGCTCGCGCTCCGTCCGGGTGACTTCGCGCTCGACCCCGGAATGTCCTCCCAGGAGATCATCGATGTGCTCAAGGGTCCGCCTCTGAGCCGGGCCTTCAACGTCACCATCCCGGACGGGTTGCGGGCCGCCCAGGAGGCGCGATTACTACAGTCGGACGGCCTCTTCTCGGCGGCGAGCTACCTCAGGGTCGTCAACTCGGCGACCGCTTTCCCTGGCCTGAGCCCGCTCGCGGGGACGCCCACCGGGGCGGGCTGGGAGGGGCTCGCCTTCGGGGACACCTACCAGGTGCTGCCCGGGGTCACCCCTGCCCAGCTTCTCCAGCGCCAGATCCAGGACTTCGAGACCAGAATGGGTAGCCAGGTGACTCAGGGCGCTTCGGCGGTGGGGCTCACTCCCTACCAGGTGGTGGTGTTGGCGTCGATCGTCTCAGGGGAGGCAGCCACCGCCTCCGACCGGGGCCTGGTGGCCGGGGTATTCTTCAATCGACTCCACGCCGCGATGCCACTCCAGAGCGATGTCACCGTTCTCTATGCGCAGTCACTGGCGGGGGACACCGGAACCGCGGTCAACACCCAGTTCGCCTCGCCCTACAACACCTACCTTCACGCTGGGCTGCCGCCGGGTCCGATCGACAGCCCGGGCCTGACCGCTCTCAACGCGGTGCTGCACCCGACTCCGAGCGGCTATTTCTACTTCCTGGCGCTGCCCAGCGGCAAGGTCGAGTACAGCGTGACTCTGGCCCAGCACAACGCCCAGATCCAGCAGGCGGGGCTGGGATGAGCCGGTGGTCGGCTAGCGCAGTCGGAGCTCGAGGCCCAAGGTGACCCCCCTCGACGCAGTCGGCTGGGGGGGGCTGGGGCTGGTGGGAGGTGCTCTCATGGGCCAGCTCTCGCTCCTGCTGGAACGGTCCTTGAAAGACGAGGACCCGCCCTTTCGGCTCGGCCAGGGCTGGGTGGAGCTGTTCCTGCTGCCCGGGCTCGGCTTCGTCGGGTTCGCCGCCTTCGGGCTCCGCCAAGGCATGGGGCCAGGCCTGCTCGTCCACAGCCTCTGGATCCTGGTCCTGATCCAGGTCCTCGGCTTCGACCTCAAGCACCGGCTGGTGCTGGACGTGATCACCCTCCCGGCGCTGGCCCTGGCCCTGGCCCTGGCCAACCTCAGCCCCGACCTATCGGTGGTGCGGGCGCTCTTGGGGATCCTGCTCGGGGCTTTGGTCATGCTGCCCTTCGCGGTCGTGAGCGAGCTGTTCCACGACGGCCAAGGGTTCGGCTGGGGAGACGTCAAGCTGGCCATGTTGATCGGAGCCATCACCGGGATGAGCCTCAATTACGGAGCGCTCTATGCCCTCTGGGCGCTGATCGCGGGCACTTTGATCGGTGGGGTGGTCACCATCCTGCTCTTGGTGACGCGGCGGGTCGGGCTTCGCGATGCCCTGCCCTACGGCCCCTATCTGGTGGCCGGGGCAGGACTGATCCTGTACTTCATGTAGCGGCTTCGACCGGCGCTTGGAGGTCGTCGGAGCGACGGCTGGCGATCATCTTCTCCAGGGCCGCGATCGGTTCGCCGGCGAGCCTGGTCCCTTGCTCCTTCTTGAGCACGACGAGGGCCTCGTCGGCGTCCATGCCGCGGCGGTAGGGACGGTGGGCGGTGAGCGCCTCGTAGACGTCGGCCGCCGCCAGGATGTGAGCGCCGTGGGGCATCTCTGGTCCGCGCAGGCGGCGGTGGTAACCGGTCCCGTCGAGCCGCTCGTGGTGGGCCGCGGCCATCTCGGCGACGTCGTCCAGAGGCCAGAGCGGGGAGAGGATCTCGTGGGTGATGGAGGTGTGGCGCTGCATCTCCTCCATCTCCTCGGGGAGAAGTGGACCGGCCTTGTCGAGGATGGCGTTGCTGACCGCCAGCTTGCCCAGGTCATGGAGCAGTCCGGCCAGCCCGATCCGGTCCTGTTCGGCCGCGCTCAGGGACATGTTCTCCGCCATCAGCCGGGCGATGGCGGCGGTGCGGGTGGAGTGGTTGGTGGTCCAGGGTGACTTGGCGTCGACCACAGCCGCGAACACCTCGCCGATCCGGATCATGTCGTCCATGTTGGCCGAGGGAATCCCTCTCGGCTCGGGGTCGAGGTATCCGACGTGCTCGGGGTGGGTGATCTCGGCCATCTGGCGCCAGAGCTTGGCGCTCCCGGCATGGGCCAGGACCAGGTCGACCAGGACCGGGTCGAACCACTTGCCCCGGCGCTGCCGGAGCACGGTCTCGGCGGCTCGCCCCCCGCCTCGGCGCCAGAAGATCTCGACCGTCTGGCTGAGCAGCGCGATCCGGGAGAGCAGGGGAATCTCCTCGCCCTTGATGCCCCGGGGGCGGCCCGAGCCGTTCCAGTGCTCGTCCAGGCTCAGCACCGCGGCGGCGGCCGGTTCGGCCCAGCCCAGCTGGCGGACCATCTCCGCTCCCTTGGTGCAGCGCACCTCGACCAGCTCGTTGGCCAGCCCGACCCCGCGGCTGCCCAGGGAGACCAGCTGGGCCATCCGGCGCGTGATCGGGGCCGAGGGCGCGGTCTGGCGCAGGGCGAAGACCATCGAGCGCCACTGGCTGCTCCAGTCGGTGATCTTGAGCTCCGCCTTGGTCGAGAGGTCGTCGGCCTGGAACCAGTGGGTGACGCTGTAGGCGTTGGCGGAACAGCCGGCGTCCTTGAGCAAGAGGGCGTAGTAGAGGTCCTGGCGCTCGGCCGGTCGCAGCTCGAGCCACTTGGCGATCTGCATCCCGAGCCAGCACGCCCTGATGGCGTGGCCCATCGGCTCCCCTTCGGCGAGATCGAGCGCGCGCGAGAGGGATGCGATCACGACCGAACTGGAGAGCTGACCCGGAGGGGCCTGGGCGCTCGTCCGCGGCAGCAGCTTGGTGGCCATCGACCCCAAGGTAGATCCGCTTGATCTCAGCACTAGTCGCGGTCCGGAAGCAATTTCTGACGGTGCCGTCGCGAGTCTTGGGGAACTCCTCCCGATGGCGACCGGAGCGGCCGCCGGGAGGCCCAAACGAAGTTGGCCGCACCCGCCGCCCGGGTGCCCTCCCAGCAAAGCTGGCATCATCAATCCCGCCCCCGGCCCGAGCGCTCGGGATCGGGCCCGACCCGCTGTACAGGAGCACCTCGATGATCAACGCTGGCGAGCTCAGGTCGGGGACCACCCTGGAGCGCAACGGGCAGCTCTGGGAGGTGCTCTCCTTCGAGCACGTCAAGCTCGGCCGCGGCACGGCAGTGGTCCGCACCCGGCTCCGCAACCTGACCACCGGAGCGCTCACCGAGGAGACCTTCCGGCCCGAGGAGCGCTTCTCCCGGGCCCGGATCGAGAAGTCGGATGTGCAGTACCTGTACCGCGACGGCGAGCACTACGTGGTCATGGACACCACCACCTTCGATCAGTTCCCGCTCGACGAGACCCAGTTTGCCGAGGCGCTGCGCTACGTCCAGGAGTCCGACCACCTCTACGTTTTGCAGTACGACGGCAAGGTGGTCGGGGTCGAACTGCCGATCACCGTGGAACTGGAGGTCGCCCAGACCGACCCCGGGTTCAAGGGCGACACGGCAACCGGGGGCAGCAAGCCGGCGACCCTCAACACCGGGCTGGTCGTGGAGGTCCCTCTCTTCGTGGGGGTGGGTGACCGGCTCAAGGTCGACACCCGAACCGGGAAGTACCTGGAGCGGCTGCTGTGAGCACCTCCTTGCTCAATCAGCCCGGGGAACAGCCCCCGGGCCGGGTTCGGGTCGCCAGCGAGGTGGTCGCCTCGATCGCGGCCCTGGCCGCCCAGGAGGTGGCCGGCATCGCGGCCATGCGCGAGCCGGCCGGGGTCAACGTCTCCTTGCCGCTGCACCGCCAGCACGCCCACCGGGGCGTGCGCCTGCAGATGGTCGGCGCGACCGGCATCAAGCTCGACCTCTATCTGGCGATCACCCCCGACGCGGCGATCAGCCGGCTCGCCGACGAGCTGCAGCACAAAGTTGCCCACGCCATCCACAGCATGCTTGGCCTGGACGCGGTCGAGATCAACCTGCACATCGCCGAAATCGAGGGGGAGTGAGGCGTGGGGCCACGCCGCCGGGCCCGCCAGCTGGCCGTGCAGGTTCTCTTCCAGCTCGAGCTCCAGCCGGAGAACTGGCGGACCCCGCTCCAGTATCACCTTGAGGAGGAGCCGCAGAGCCGCAGTGGCCGGCGCTTCGCCGAGGAGCTGGTCTCAGGGGCGGTCGCCCATCGGGCCGAGATAGACGCAACCATCGCGGCCTGCTCGACCAATTGGGCGCTCGACCAGATGGGTGCCCTGGAGCGGGCGGTGCTGCGGGTCGCGGTCGAGGAGCTCTGCTGGCGGCGCCAGGAACCGGTCGCGGTGGTGATCGACGAAGCGGTCCAGCTGGCCAAGGAGATGGCTTCGGAGGAGGGGGCCCGCTTCGTCAACGGGGTGCTCGGCAACCTGGCCCGATCCCCGGACCAGCTTCTGGAGCCGTCGGGTGCGCGTACTCCAGGTCGGTGAGCTCGCCTCGCTGATCAAGGCCGCCCTGGTGGCCGAGCCGGAGCTGCAGGACGCCTACGTGGAGGCGGAGCTGGGCGACTGCCACCTGTCCTCAGCCGGGCACTGGTACTTCAACCTCAAGGACTGCCGGCCCGGGGGGACGGATCGTTCCGTGTTGCGGGCCGCCATGTTCCGCAAGGAGGCGCGCACGCTGCAGTTCGAGCCCCGGACCGGAATGCGGGTGCTGGCTCACGGCTCGGTCTCGATCTACCCAGCCGCGGGTTCGCTGCAGATCTACCTGGACCGGCTCGAGCCCCAGGGCGTGGGCGCGCTGGCGCTGGCCTTCCAGCAGTTGGTGGCCCGTCTCGAGCAGGAGGGGCTCTTCGCTCCCGAGCGCAAGCGACCGCTCCCGTTTCTGCCCCGGCGGCTGGCGGTGGTGACGTCCCGGCACGGGGCCGCCCTGCGCGACGTCGTCCACGTGGTCCAGCGTCGCTGCCCGATCACCGAGATTGTGGTGGCACCGACGCTGGTTCAGGGCGACGACGCGGTGCGAGAGATCCTGGCCGCCCTGGAGCTGGCCGGTCGGGCCGCGGTGGACGTCGTGCTGCTGGTTCGCGGAGGCGGATCCTTGGAGGACCTCCAGGCCTTCAACTCCGAGGCGGTGGCACGGGCGATAATCGCCTGTCCCTTCCCGGTCGTGGTGGGAGTCGGCCACGAGACCGACACCTCGGTGGCGGACTTCGTCGCCGACCGGCGAGCTCCCACCCCTTCGGTGGCCGCCGAGCTGGCGGTGCCCGACCTGGCCGGACTGCGAGTTGACCTATCCCGGCGCTCGCTACGGCTGCGTCGGGGGGGAGAGGCCTGGGTCGCCGGGGAGCGGCGCCAGCTGGTGGCGACCGAGGGCAGGCTGTCCCGGCTGGCGCCGGCGCTGCGGCTGGCGACCGGCCGGATCGATCTCGATCTGCGCCAGGTGCGGCTGGCGCAGGCGGTGCGGCGCCTGCTCTCGCGGGAGCGTACCGGCCTGGGCGCCCGCCTCGGACTGCTGCAGGCCCAAGGGCCCGGGCGCCGGCTGCTTCAGGCCCGGGAGGAGTTCGCGGGCCGGGTTGGTAGGCTGGAGGCCCTCAGCCCCCTGGCCGTTCTGGGCCGGGGCTACTCGATCACGGTCGACGACGCGGACGCCCGGGTGCTCCGGGACGCGTCAGAGGTGAGGTTGGGGACGACGCTCAGGACCCGGCTTCAGCGAGGGCAGCTGCTGAGCCAGGTCAGCGAGGTGCGACCGGAATCGGAGGGAGGTTCGAATGGAGCGTGACCAGACCGCAACCGAAGAGCCTGGCTCAGCGGAGCCGGAGGGGATGGATTACGAGTCCGCGCTCGCCGCTTTGGACCTGGTCCTGGTCAGCCTCGAGGACGGCCAGGTGCCCCTGGAGCAGGCGATGGGTCTCTACGAACGAGGGGTGCGGCTGGTGCGCCGTTGTTCGGGGCTGCTGGACGGGGCCGAGCGCCGGGTCACCGAGCTCACCGCGGGAGGGGATGGGCTGCCCCGGGAGCGCCCTTTGGTGCTCGACTCCGACGAGGAGGGGGGCTCGGCCGACGGCTGACCGCGAGAGGTGAAAGCGCTCCTCACCAACCAGTTTCTCTGGGTCCCCCTGCTGGCCTGGGCGATCGGCCAGCTGCTCAAGGTGCTGACCGACTCCTGGCGCCAGCACCGGCTCAGCCTGCGCTCGCTGGGGATGTCCGGGGGCATGCCCAGCTCCCACACCGCCCTGACCGTCTGCCTGACAACGGTGGTCGAGCGCCAGCTGGGGCCAGGATCGCCTCTCTTCGCGGTGGTGGCGATCCTGACCATGGTGGTGGTCTACGATGCCACCGGCGTCCGCCGGGCGGCGGGCCAGCAGGGCGTCATCCTCAACCAAGTTCTGGACGACCTGCGCAGCCACCTGGGCTTCCGGTATGAGCGGCTGCGGGAGTTCATCGGCCACACCCCCTTCGAAGTCCTGGCCGGGGTGGTCCTGGGAATCGTGGTCGGGCTCTTGCTCTGACTCCAAAGTCCGGCCTCGGCGAGGACCTAACATCCTAGGCGCGACGTCAGGAAACCCAGTTCGGAGGCACGTTTGAGCCCGAGCGACCGAATCCCCTCGATCGGCTTCCTGCTCCATTTCCGGGAGTCTGTCGACTCGCCCACTCTGGGCCGGGCCCGGGAGATCGCCGAGTCGGCGGGGCTGCGGACCTGGCTGGCCCAGGCCGACGCCGAGTCGGTGCTGGCCCAAGAGCTGGTCTCGGCCCGCCTGCTGGTGGCGATCGGGGGCGACGGAACCCTGCTCTACTCGGCCCAAAGAGCCGCTCCCCGAGGAGTTCCCCTGCTGGGGGTGAATCGGGGCCAGCTCGGCTTCCTCACCAACTTGGAGATGGCCCAGCTTCCCGACGCCATCCGATCCTTCGTCGCCGACGACTTCCAGACTGAGCGCCGCCGCACGCTCCGGGGCGAGCTCCGATCGGGGGCGGGCGATTCGCTGGAGGCGAGCCTCGAAGTCGCCGTAAACGAGATCGTGGTCAAGAGCGAGGGAGTGAGCCTGGTTCGCCTCGAGGTGACCAGCGACGACCAGCTGGTCGGGATCTTCGACTCCGACGGGCTGGTGGTGGCGACCAGTGTCGGGTCGACCGCCTACTCCCTCTCGGCGGGTGGCCCTCCGGTGGACAGCCGGGTGGGGGCCCTGGTGCTCACCCCGCTCAATCCGCATGCGCTGATCAGCCGTTCTTTGGTGATACCGGACACTCTTGATGTGCGGGTCACCGTCCAGCGGGGCCGAGCCGTGGCCGCCGCCGACGGGCGGGTCTGGGGACAGCTGGAGTCCGGCTGGGAGCTGACCGTGAAGCAGGGGCCAGAGCTGAGTTTGATCAGACCTCCGGGGACGCCCGGGTTCTTCCAGCGGCTGCGTTCCAAGACCGGGTTCGGGGCCGTCCTCAAGCTGGCCCCGGAGGAGCCACCCCCGGCCGCTCCCGCCGCCGATGCGCAGCCCGACTGAGCGGTGCTACTCGAGCTTCGGGTGGAGAACCTGGCGGTGATCGAGCGGGCGGAGGCGCGCTTCGGAGTGCGGTTCAACGCGATCACGGGTGAGACCGGGGCCGGCAAGTCGGTGCTGCTCTCGGCTCTAGGCCTGAGCCTGGGGGGCCGGGCCGACCCGGACTTGGTCCGGCGGGGAGCCGATCGAGCTCTGTGCGCCGCCGCCTTCGACGATCCCCCCGAAGAGACGTCCGAGTTCTGCCAGCGCCTGGGGGTGGTGGTCGAAGAGAGCCTGGTGCTGACCCGGGAGTTGTCCCCCTCGGGGCGGAGCGGAGCCCGGGCAAATGGTTCGGTGGTGCCCGCCACCGCCCTGCGAGACCTGGGGGCTCAGCTGGTCGACGTGCAGGGCCAGGGCGCGTCGTCGCTCTGGCTGCGGGAGGGCGATCAGCGAACCGCTCTCGACAGCCTGGCCGGGGAGGACGCCACTCTGGGAGCGCGCCGGGTGGCCGACCTCTGGTCGCGGCGCCAGCAGAACCGGGTGCAGCGCGAGCTGGCTCGCTCGGGGCGGGAGCGCCGACGCGGGGAGCTCGAACAGGCCCGCCTCGACCTGGCCGAGTTGGTCGGGGCGGATCTCCGATTAGACGAGGATGTCCAGCTGGAGCAGGAGCGCGGGCGCCTCGTCCACGCCGCTCGGCTGCGCGAGGCGGCGGTTCACTGGCGAATCGCGGTCTCGGGTGGCGACGGTCAGGGTGGCGCCGCCGACCGAATGGCGGAGGCGCTCCATGGGGCTCGGTCGGCGCGGGGGATCGATCCCGAACTGGACCTGCTCCTGGACCAGGCTGACACGGCGGTCGCGGGGCTTCGGGAGCTGCAGCTCTCCTTCAGCTCCTATCTGACTCAGCTGCCCGACGACGGTCGGCGGCTGACCGAGGTGGAGGAGCGGCTGGAGCTGCTCGCGCGGCTGGGCCGCCGTCACGGCGGCACCCTGGAGTCGGCGCTGGCGCGCCGGGACGAGGCCGCCTCCCTGGTGGCGGAGCTGGACCGAGATGACGAGGAGCCGGCCCGGCTCGAGGCCGAGCTGGTCGGGATCGAAGCCGAGCTCGGGGCCGAGTGCGAGCAGCTCTCCGCTCGGCGCGGCCAGGCGGCGGAGACCCTGGCCCGGGCGGTGACCGCGGACCTGCGTCGGATGCTGATGCCGAAGGCGGAGTTTCGAGTCCGGATCTGGCAGGTTGAGGATGCCGACGGGGTCGACGGGCCAGCCGGGGTGCGGCTCGCGGTGGGCGCTTCGGGTTGGGACCGGATCTCGTTCGACCTCTCCGCCAACCCTGGCGATCTCGCCCGGCCGCTCGGCGAAGTGGCCTCCGGAGGCGAGCTCTCGCGGGTGGCGCTGGCACTCCTCTCGCACCTGACGCGCGAGTCGGGGGTGGCTACCGTGGTCTTCGATGAGATCGACCAGGGACTGGGTGGAGAGGCGGCCAATCGGGTCGGCGAACTGATGCGCGAGGTTGCCGACCGACACCAGGTGATCTGTGTCACCCATCTGGCGCCGATCGCGGCTCGGGCCGACACCCATCTGGTGGTGGCCAAGTCGGAGCGGGAGGGGAGGCCGTACAGCCAGATTCGCGCGGTGGTCGGCGCCGAACGGGTCGAGGAGTTGGCCCGCCTCCTGGCCGGTGAGGCCACCCCGGCGGCTGCCCGGATCCACGCTCAGGAGCTGCTCCTGGCGGTGGGCGGCCGGGTCGACTGAGCGGTGGCCACCCCCGACCAGGCGGCGGAGCTGGAGCGGCTGACCGCCATGCTGGCTGGGGCCCAGCGCGGGGAGCTCGATCTAGGCACGGTGGAGCTGACTGGGCTCAGTCGGCGCCTCAAGGCCGATGTCGGGGACCGCGAGCAGGAGCTGGACCTGCTCTGGGCCGCCGAGTCGCTCCAGGTCCTGGCCCGGATGCTGGAGCTGAAAATGGGGCGCCACCTCGAGGACACGACCGACGCCGCCCTGCTCCGGGAGGAGGAACCGGTCCTGGAAGCTGACCCCGGGGAGCGGCTCGCCGAGTACCGCCTCTTCAAGGCCGCCGCCGGGGTGCTGCTGGCCGACTCCAGCGCCGGTCCCAAGGCCTTCCTTCGCGTCCTCGGCCTCCCGGTGCAGCCGCAGGCGAGTCTCCGTCTCAGCCCTGAGGCGCTGGCTCTGGCCCTGGGGGATCTGCTGGCCCGGCTGCCCGAGCCCGCCGAGCTGGAGTTCGCCCTGCCCCGGTACTCGGTCACCGACAAGATGGACGAGCTGCGCCGCCTGCTCGTCGAGCAGCCCCGGCTGCGCTTCGACCAGGTCTTCGCGGCCGCCCAGGACCGGCTCGAGGCGGTGGCCTTCTTCCTGGCTCTGCTCGAGCTGATCTGGCTGGGCGAGGCGAACTGCACCCAGAAGGGTCAGGGGAACCCGATCTGGGTGGAGCGTGAAGATGGCGGCTGACTGGTCCGAGGCGGAGGCGGAGCTCACGGGGGCGCTGATCGCCGTCCTTTTCGTGCGCGGCGAGGCGATCGGGGTGGGCGAGCTGGTGCACACCCTGCAGATGCCCCGCCAGGCGGTGGAGCGGGCCGCCGAGGAAGGGGCGGCTCGACTTCGGGGCACCGGGCTGATGCTGCAGAGCAATCGCGACGAGCTGCAGCTGGTAACCCATCCCCGGTCCGCCTGGGCGGTCGAGCGGGCGCTCCGGCCCGAGGTGGCCGGGCGGCTGTCGAAGCCGGCGCTGGAGACCCTCGCCATAATCGCCTACCGCCAGCCGATCACCAGGATCGCCATGGAGGCGATCAGGGGGGTGAACTGCGAGGCGGTGCTGGAGAGCCTCTCCCGGCACGGGCTCATCGCCGAGGTTGGCCGGGAGGATGGCCCGGGACGGCCCCGACTCTTCGGGACCACCCTTCGTTTCCTCCAGGTGGTCGGGATCTCCCAGGTCGAGGAGCTGCCGCCGCTCGAGGGGGCGGAGGCCGGGTCGTGGCTGGGCCGGGCCGCGGAAGTCGGGGAGCCGGATGCCGAGTGAACGGCTCGGCCGCTGGCTGGCGCGGTCGGGGATAGCCTCCCGCCGGGAGGCCGACCGGATGGTCGCGGAGGGAAGGGTCACCGTCGGCGGGGAACGCCCCCCCGCCCAGGGCAGGCTCTTCGACCCTGAGCTGGAGGAGGTGCTGGTCGACGGCCAGCCGCTACTCCACCGCTCCCTCCAGCGCCGCTATCTGGCGCTCAACAAGCCGGTCGGGGTGGTCTCGACGGCCAAGGACCCGGGGGGCCGGACCACCGTTCTCGATCTGGTCGGTGCCCGGGGGGGCATGTTCCCGGTGGGACGCCTCGACCTCGACTCCCGGGGACTGATCCTGCTCACCGACGATGGCGACCTGGCCCTCCGCCTGACCCATCCTCGCTACCGGGTGGTCAAGGAGTACCGGGTCACGGTCGGCGGCCAGCTGCGTTCAGAGCAGCTGCTGGGGTTGCGCCTGGGTCCGGTGCTGGTGGACGGCCCCACCCATCCGCTCCAGGTCCGCCTGCTTCGGGCCGGGCCGGGGCGCACCACCCTAATGGTCCAGCTTGCCGAGGGGAGGCAGCGCCAGATTCGCCGGATGTGCGCCGCCGTGGGCGCCAAGGTGCTGGACCTGGAGCGGCTTCGCATCGGGGAGCTTCGGCTGGGCACTCTCGCCGAGGGAGCGTCCCGGGAGCTCAGCGACGGCGAGGTCCGCCGGCTGCGGCTGTCGGTTGGTCTCCGTTGAGCCGGGATCACTTGGTGGTGACTATCGACGGACCGGCGGGGGTGGGCAAGTCGACGGTCGGGCGGCGCGTCGCAGCCGAGCTGGGGCTGGCCTTCATCGACACCGGGATCTTCTACCGAGCCCTGACCGTCGCGGCGAGCCGGCGCGGGTTGGGGGAGGGTCAGGCGGCGGAGCTGGCCAGGCTCTCAGGGGAGCTCAGCTTGGAGGTCAACACCGACCCCCAGCCGGTTCTCGGCGCCTGGCAGGCGCGGGCGGACGGTCTGGAGCTGAGCGACGAGCTGTGGGATCCCCGCCTGGCCACCTTGCTCGCCTACGTGGCCCGGCAGCCGGCCGTGCGCCAGGCGCTGCTGCCGGTTCAGCGTCTCCCCGCGGCGGAAGGGGCGGTGGCGGTGGGGCGGGACACCGGGACGGTGGTTTTCCCGGCGGCGGGCTGCAAGGTCTACCTGGACGCCCCGACCGAGGTCAGGGTCGGCCGCCGCCGCAAGGAGTTGCAAGACCAGGGGCGGGACGTGTCCGATGAGGTGCTGCGAGCCGACGTGCTGACCCGGGACCAGACCGACCTGAGCCGCCGGGTGGCACCGCTGGCAGTGCCCGCAGACGCTCTCCTGATCGATACCACCCAGCTCTCCGCCGAGGAGGTGGGGGCACTGATCCTGGCGGCCTGCCGCCGCCTGGGGCAGGGAACTGGCGAGGCGGCGCCGTAGGTACTCGCCAGCCCGGCTCAGCCCTCCTGGGCAAGCCCGGCTAAGGTGGTGATTGCAAGGTGATCAGCCAAACCGGGAGCGACGGCGGCGAGACCATGGTCAGCTTCGACCTGGAGACGACCGGACTGAGCCCGCGAACGGACCGGATCATCGAGATCGGCGCGGTCAAATTCGATGGCTCCGGCGTGCTCGACACCTACTCGACCCTGGTCGATCCGGCGATGGCCCTACCCCTGGTGATCCAGCGTCTCTGTGGGCTCCACGACCAGGACCTCCAGGGCCAGCCCACCCCGGCCGAGGCGGTGGGAGGTCTGGCCCTCTTCGCCGAGGGGTGCACGCTGGTGGGGCACGGGGTTTCATTTGACATGGCCTTCTGCGCCGAGGTTCTGCCGGCGGCGTTCACGGGCCGGCTGGCGCTCGACACGGCTGAACTGGCCCGGGTGCTGCTGCCGGCCGCTCCCAGCCACAGCCTGGAGGAGCTCAGCCGGTCGCTGGAGCTGCCCCACGACCGGCCCCACCGCGCCCTCTCCGACGCCCAGGCCACCGAGATGCTGCTGCTGAGTCTGATCGAGACCGCGGTGGCGCTCCCCGCCGAACTCAGAGAGCGAGTGCGCCTGCTCTGCGCCGGGGGAGGCTGGCCCACCGGGGAGTACTTGGCCCGGGAGCTTTCCCGGCAGGTCCCACCCAAGCGGGCCCAGCCGGTGCCGGTCGGGCCGGTGCCCGAAGTGCCGCCTCCGGTCCAGATCTTGACCGGGGACGGTTCAGGTTCGATCGACGAGGCGGGCATCCGCACGACCTTCGGGCCTGCCGGGGAGCTCTCCGAGTCCAACCTCGAGTTCGAGCTCCGGGAGGAGCAGCAGCAGATGGCGTTGGCGGTCTCGCAGGCCTTCAATCGCAGCCAGACCCTGCTGGTGGAAGCCGGCACCGGGGTCGGCAAGTCCCTCGCCTACCTGATTCCGGCGCGGGAGTGGGCCGCCCGGGGAGGGGGCCGGGTGCTGATCTCGACCTACACCATCACCCTCCAGGAGCAGCTGGCCCAGCATGACGTGCCCTTGGCGGAAGGCGCGCGGCCGCTCCCCGTGCGCACGGCAGTGCTCAAAGGCAGAGGGAACTACCTGAGTCTGCGCCGCTTGGAGCGGTGGTTGGCGGCCGCACCGGCCGGCCGCCGGCGGGACCCCGACGAGATCCGCTTCAAGGTCAGGGCCCTGATCTGGGCTCACCAGAGTGAGGTCGGCGACCGCGCCGAGCTCCGGCTGGCGGGGCGGGACCCGGAGTTCTGGGAGAAGGTGGGCTCGACGGTCGACGACTGCCTGGGGCCGGCCTGCCACAACTGGCGGGACGGCCGCTGCTTCATGGTCAAGGCGCGGATGCAGGCCCGGGAGGCGGACGTTGTGATCGTCAATCACGCCCTCCTGCTCGCCGACGCGGACAGCGGAGGGGCGGTGCTGCCCGAGTTCAAACATCTGATCATCGACGAGGCCCATCACCTGGAGGAGGCGGCCACGCAGGCCCAGGGGGAGAGGCTCGGGATAGGGGCGATCCTGGGGGTGACCGATCGCATCCCCGACTTCGGCGATGCGGAGGTCAATCGGGCGTTGAAGGGTGTCCGCCAGGCGGCCTCTGCGGCCTACGGCGACCTGCGCACGCTGGTCGCCGCCGAGTCCTCCGGGCCGGGCGGCCGGGGGCCTACATTCGCGGTGCTCGACAGCCGGCTCAGTCAGGCCGAGGCCTGGCCGAGGACCAGCCGGTCGGTTGCCAAGCTAGACCGGGCCCTGCGGCAGGCCGGCTCGGCCCTGCGCACGGCGGCCGAACTTGGCAACGTGCAACCGTCCCTCTGGCCCCAACCCGACAACGGCGCCCGGGAGTGCCGGCAGGCGGCCGACGCCCTGGAGTCGATGTCCCGGGTGGTGGCCGGGGCGACCGCCAACCTGGATCGCGATCCCCGCGCCGACACCCCGCCGGCGCCGGGCGACCGGGTGGCCTGGGTAGAGCTGGAGCGGGGCGACCGGGCGGTGCTGCGGACCGCCCCGGCCGAGGTCGCCCAGGCACTTCGGGAGCACCTCTTTGAGAGGTGTGACACGGTGGTACTGACCTCAGCCACGATGGCAGTCGCGGGGTCCTTCCAATACATCCGCGATCGGCTCGGATTGGAGGACGCCCAGGAGCTGGTTCTGGATTCGCCGTTCGACTACCTGCGCCAGTCGCTGTGCTGTCTGCCGCGGGGGATGCCGAGCCACAGCGATCCCCAGCACCACCGGGTGATGGCCACCCTGGTGGCCCAGATCGCGCTCGAGCTGGGCGGCCGGACGCTGGTCCTCTTCACCGGCTACCAGGCGCTGCGGGAGGTGCACGGGCAGCTCCGCAGCCTGCTCCAAGGGGAGGGGATCGCGGTCCTGGGCCAGGGTCTCGACGGTACCCGCAACCAGGTCCTGCGCAACTTTCGGCGGGAACCCAGGACCGTTCTGCTGGGCACCAACAGCTTTTGGGAGGGTATCGATCTGCCCGGCGAGACGCTCCAGTGCGTGGTCATCGACAAGCTGCCCTTCCCGGTGCCTTCCGACCCCATCTTCCAAGCCCGGGCCCGGGGCCGCTCGGACTCGTTTTCTCAGCTCTCGCTGCCGGAGGCGGTACTCCGGCTCAAGCAGGGCTTCGGTCGGCTGGTCCGGCGCCACGGTGACCGCGGCGCGGTGGTGATCTGCGACCCGAGGATCCTGGAGCGCCGGTATGGGGAGGAGTTTGTCCGGGCTCTGCCCAAAGCCGCCTTTCTTTACGAGCCGGCCGAGGGCCTGGCCCCCTTGATCGGCGCCTTCCTGCGCGGCGAGATGCCCGCTGCGGTGGTCGTCTAGATGCCGCGATCCAGTCGCATCCGGTTGGCCTTGGTCCAGCACCAGCCGGTACTGGGGGACCTTGGGACGAACCTGGACTCGGCCTGCGACCAGATCCGCGCCGAGGTCCAGGCCGGCTCCGAGTTGATCGTCTTCCCGGAGCTGAGCCTCACCGGGTACTTCCTCAAGGACCTCACCCCCGAGACAGCGGTCTCCCTGGAGGGCCCCGAGGTGAAGCGGCTGATTAAGGCCACCGGCCCGGCCGCCGCCCTGGTGGGGCTGGTGCTGGAGTCAGATCGATTCAGCTTCTACAACGCGGCGCTCTTGATCGCGGACGGGGCGGTGCGCCAGGTTCACCGCAAGGTCTACCTGCCGACCTACGGCATGTTCGACGAACAGCGTCACCTGGCCGCGGGCGACCAGTTCGAGGTGGCCGAGCTGCGCCTGGGGGGAGGGGCCACCTGGCGGGTGGGAATCCTGATCTGCGAGGACCTCTGGCACCCCAGCTCCGCCTACCTGCTGAGCCGGGCCGGAGTCGACCTTCTCCTCTGCCCGTCGGCCAGCCCGGGGCGGGGAGTCGCAAGCAGTCAGGGTGAGCTCGGCAGCGCCGCGTCGTACGCGGCGCTGCTGCGCACCTACGCAGAGCTCTTCACCGTATTCGCCGTCTATTGCAACCGGGTCGGCTTCGAGGAGGGCTTCCACTTCTGGGGGGGGAGCCGGGTGCTCGGCCCGGACGGCGGACTGGTTGCGGGGCCACTGGCTGACGACGCCGGGGTGCTCCATGCCGAGCTGGACCGCAGCGACCTGCGCCGGGCGCGGATCGCCTACCCCCTCCTCAGCGACGAGCGGATCGACGTGGTCCAGCGCCAGCTGGGCCTGGACGCCGATGCCTGAGCTCGCCATCAACGTCGAGCTGGTGGCGGGGATCCTCACCCAGTTCATCCGGGACGAGGTCCTCAAGGTGGGAGCAAAGGGGGTGGTGGTCGCCGTCTCGGGGGGGATCGACTCGGCCGTCTCCGCCCGCCTGGCGGTGGCCGCGCTGGGGCCGGAGGCCGTGACCGGGCTGGCCCTGCCGTACCGCGAGAGCGCCGCCAGCAGCCTCAAGGACGGCCAGTTGGTGGCAGCTCAACTGGGCATCGAATTGCTGGTTTTTGAGATCACCGCCCAGATCGACGCCTACTTCGCCAGGTTTCCCGAGGCGGACGCCACTCGTCGCGGCAACAAGATGGCCCGGGAACGGATGAGCATCCTCTACGACATTTCCGCCACCAAGTCCGCCCTGGTGTTGGGAACCAGCAACAAGTCGGAGCTGCTGCTCGGGTACAGCACCCTCTGGGGTGACGGCGCCCACGCGCTCAATCCCCTAGGCGATCTCTACAAGACCCAGCTGTTCCAGCTCGCCCGCCACCTCGAACTTCCCCGGCAGATCATCGACAAGGCGCCCTCGGCGGACCTCTTCGCCGGTCAGTCGGATGAGGAGGACCTCGGCTTCAGCTACCTGCAGGCGGACCAGATCCTCTTCCAGCTGGTCGACGAGCGGCGTCCGCCTGCGGAGTTGGCCGAGCGGGGCCTGGACCCAGACTTGGTTGCCACCATCTGGGACATGGTGCGCCGCTCCCAGTTCAAGCGCCGCTCGCCCTTGATCGCCAAGCTCTCCGGGCGCAGTGTGGGTCAGGACTTCCGCTACCCGCGCGACTGGGGGCACTGAGCGAGGTGGCCGGGGTGCTCTACGTGGTGGCCACCCCGATTGGCAATCTGGGCGACCTCTCCCCCCGCGCGGCTCAGCTGCTCAGCCAGGTCCCGACCGTGGTCGCCGAGGACACCCGCCGGAGTGGCCTTCTGCTCCAGGGAAGAGCGGTCCGACCCCGGCTGATCTCGCTGCCGGGAGAGCAGGAGGCGCGCAAGATTCCCCTCATCCTGGAGCAGCTCGCGCTCGGCGACGTGGCCCTGGTCTCGGACGCCGGCACTCCGGCCATCAGCGACCCCGGCCGCCGGCTGGTGGCCGCCGCCCGGAAGGCGGGGTACCAGGTGGTGGCCATCCCCGGCCCATCGGCGCTGGCGGCCGCGGTCTCGGCCAGCGGGCTGCGGGCCGATCGCTTCCTCTTCTTGGGATTCCTGCCCCGGACCAAGTCCCGCAGCCTCCGCCTCCTGGCCGCCGCCGACTCCTTCGCGGTGGTGTTCCACGAGTCGCCTCACCGCCTGGCGGCGACCTTGGAGTGGGCATCCGAGCAGCTTGGAGATCGCCCGGTGGCGGTCGCCCGGGAGATCTCCAAGCTGCACGAGAGTTGGCATCTAGGCACGGCCGGAGAGCTCGCTCAGGCGTTCCGAGCGAGCCCGCCTCGGGGCGAGTGCACGGTGGTCGTCGAGGCGCCGCCCAGGAGGACGGCCGGGCAGCATGACTGAGGGCCAGCTGGCTCTGATCGACTCCCACTGCCACCTGGTTGAGTTGGAGCGCCGGGGGGTGGCCCCCGCGGCGGCGGTTTCGGAGGCGGGGCGCGCCGGGGTCAGCCAGATGGTCACCGGAGGGGACGACCTGGCTGAAAGCCGAGCTGGGATGGCCCTGGCTGAGGAGTACGCCGAGGTGTTCTTCACCGTCGGTTGGCATCCGGTCAATCCACGCCCGCCGGAGGCGGCCGAGCTCGCTGAGATGCGCCGGCTGCTGGCTCACCCCAAGGCGGTTGCGGTGGGGGAGATTGGGCTCGACTATCTCTTCCGGCCCGGCCACCTGGAAACCGCCCCTGAAGTCCAGCGGGAGAGCTTCTCCCGGATGCTCGAGCTGGCCGCCGAGGTGGCCAAGCCGGTCGTCATCCATCAACGCCAGGCCCAGCGCGACCTGCTCTCGGTTCTCGACTCCGGGCCGCCGGTGACGGGGATCCTGCACTGCTTCAGCGGGGACGCCCGATTCGCCGCCGACGCGGCCGCGCGGGGGCTCTACTGCTCGTTCGCCGGCAACGTCACCTTCAAGTCCGCCCACCAGCTCCGGGAGGCAGCTCGAGCCGTCCCCGCGGAACTTCTCCTGGTCGAGACCGACGCGCCGTTTCTGGCTCCTGACCCCCACCGGGGTGAGACCTGCCAGCCCTCGATGGTGCGGGCCACCGCACAGTGGCTGGCTGCGCTCCGGGGTGACTGCCTGGAGTCGGTGGCCGCGATCACCACGGAGAACGCCCGTCGAGCGCTGGGGATCCCCGTCCCTTGACCGTCCCCGACCTCTCCGCGCCGGGGACCGCCCGGGCGGTCGCTCGCCGGTTCGGGATCAGCCCGCGCCGCGAGCTGGGCCAGAACTTCCTGGTGGATCGGGCGGTGCGCGACGCGATCGTCGCCGTCGCGGCCCCGGCCACCCGGGTGCTCGAGATCGGCCCCGGGCTGGGCGGGCTCACCCAGGGCCTTCTGGAGCAGGGGATCGGGGTGGTGGGGGTGGAGCTGGATCCCCGCTGCGTCGCCGCGCTCGGACTGTTGCGCAGCCACTACCCCGGCTTGACGGTGGTGGAGGGAGACATCCTCCAGCTCCGCCCCGGTCAGCTCGGGATCAGCGCTCCCACCGTGTTGGGGAACCTTCCCTACGGGATCACGGGCGCGCTCCTGCCCGCGCTTCTGAATTGGGACCCGCCCCCGGCGATCTGCCACCTCATGGTCCAGCGGGAGGTGGGCCGGCGGCTCGCCGCGCCCCGCGGAGAATGGTCGCTAGCCACCTTGGTACTGCGGGTGGCGGCCGAAGTGAGCGTGGATTTCGACGTCGCCCCGGGCTCCTTCTGGCCCTCGCCGCGAGTCCACAGCAGCCTCATCACGGTGCGGCGCCGCCCCCAGATGGACCCTCTGCTGGGCGCCGAGCTGGCAGCTCTGGCGCGGCCCATGTTTCAGGCCCGCCGGAAGCAGCTGCCCCACGGGCTGGCTCGCTCGTTGGGAGTCACTCCCCAGGAGGCCAGTCGACTCCTGGTCTCCATCGAGATCGACCCGGTGCGACGACCGGGCAGCCTCGACCTCGAGGAATGGCGGCGGCTAGTCGCCGCCGTCCGCGAGGGAGCCGCCGTGACCGGGTGATATATTCGCCGCCATGCCGGTCGAGGCCCCGCCGGGAGCTAACGTCGGGGAGGAGCTAGACCTAGGTCCTGCCGGATTCCGCGAAGTCCTGAAGGGCCGTGACTTTCGACTCCTCTGGGGCGCCCAGGTCGCTGCCCAGCTGGGCGACAAGTTCTTCGCCTTCTCGCTGCTGCTCTCGATCTACTCGCTCACCCACCTCTACCTGAGTGACGCCGCGCTGCTGCTCGCCTACACGATTCCGGCCGTCTTCCTCTCCATCCCGGCCGGGATATTCGCCGACCGCTACGACAAGAAGACCCTGATGATCTGGACCAACCTGTCCCGCGGCGTGATGGTGCTGGGGGTCCCAGCGCTCGAGATCACCGGGGTGGCCGAGCACCAGGTTCTGCCCCTCTACGTGATCACCTTCATCTTCGCCGGGGTGGGCCAGCTCTTCGCGCCGGCCGAGGCGGCCAGCATCCCGAGCCTGGTCAAGCGCCGCGACCTGGCGGCGGCGACCTCGCTCTTCACGATCACCATCATCTTGACCATCGTGCTCTCGGTCCCGCTCGCCTCCCTGGCCCAGGGCCTGCTCGGGCTCGAGGGCCCCTACTACTTCGGGGCCGCCCTGTTTGCGCTTGCGGCGGGGGCGATCTGGCTGATCAAACCCAAGCTGGCAGCTCCCACCGTGGTCGGCGGTCCAGCTCTGCGGGCCCCCTGGAGCAGCACCTGGACTGAGATCAAGCAGACCTGGGAGGTGGTGCGAGCCAGCCGGATCCTGCCCTTCGCCTTCGCCATGCTCACCCTGGCCCTGGCGATCGTGTTCACGATCTTCGCCCTCTCCGCTGGCTACATGCAGCATGTCCTGCTCCGAAGTCCCCACGACAGCTACATCCTGCTCATCCCGGCCACGGTGGGGATGGTGGTCGCGGGCACGGTCGTGAGCCGGCGGGCGGCCGCCTCCGGCGAGGGCCCGAGGACGGTGGTGGGCGGGCTGGCCCTGGCCGGGGTGGCCATGGTGGTGCTCGGGGTGCTGCCGCCGATTCTGGACCGGCTCCACATCGACGGAGCCCTGGTGCCGCTGGCGATCAGCCTGGCGGTGGTGTTCGGTCTCGGCCTGGGCGCGGTCCTGATCCCCTGTCTGGTCCTGATTCAGGAAGAAACCGAGGAGGCAACCCGAGGCAAAATCTTCGGAGGCGCCTTCCTGGCGATCAACCTGGCGATCGCCGTGCCCCTGCTCCTGGCCGGGGCCATCGCCGACTTGGTCGGAGCCAGCGATGTGGTGGGGGGATTGGGCCTCGCCCTGATCATCACCGGCCTGGTGGCCTGGCGGCGGGCCTGGGGGGTGGCGCTCCCGGAAGGCGATCCCAACCCGGTCACGAGCGCGTAGCGAGATGTCGAAGTCCGCTGGCGGAGGCTGCATTTCCGACCCGAAGTGGGCTAAATGGCAACATGCGAGCGGTAGTCACCTGCGAAAGCTGTGGCCTCCGGCAGGAGGTGGCCCGGGCCATCCCGGAGCCGACGGTATTCCATATCGTCTGCCACCGCTGCGAACTCAGTCTGCTGGTGACGGTCACCGAGGCGGACATCCGCAGCGCCGCGGCTTCGCTCGCGACCGGCTCGGCGAGGCGCTAGCCAGCTAGGGGGTCGGGGGGCGCCCCGGCCCTGTCGGAGTGGGGCGAGGGGACCCCGGGGGGTCAGACGGCCCAGCGGGAGAGGCCGATCGGGATCTCCTCGCGCAGGTTGTCGAGCAGGGCCAAGCCCAGCTCCTCGCTCTCGAAGTCGAGCCGGAGCTGGCGCGCCAGCGGGAGCACCTGCCCGGAGCGGGCCCGGGCGCGTAGGCGGGCCCGGCGGTCGGGGTCAAGGCTGGAGCACTGAACGCTGCAGTACTTGGCCGTCTGCTTCTTGACCAGGGCGCTGCAGCCGGTCCGGGCGCACACCTTGAGGGCGAGGGGATGGGGTCCGGAGAAGCGCGCCACGGAGCGATATTAGAGACTCGTTAAGGGGTCCCTGTCAATGGTCATTACCGCTGAAAAAGCTGGCACTTTTGGGGTCAATCGAGGGGGCCTTGGTTGTGCCCAGTATCCCCATCCCCAGCTGTGGACAAATTGTCAGCAACCTGTTCCGCTGAGTGGCCGGGGCCGACTGCGCGGGAGCAGGGCGAGGAGTCGGGGAGCGAACCCGCCGAGCGCCGCGGAGCCACACCCCGGGACCGGTCCCCACCGGAAGGTGCGTTGGTGGGCGCACCAGGAGTCGAACCTGGGGCCTCTACCGTGTCAGGGTAGCGCTCTAACCACCTGAGCTATGCGCCCGCGGGGGGGTCGGGTGACCGGATTATAGCCCTGGCTCGGCGGGTCCTCGGAAGGGTGGCCGGGCTCTCATACAATCGGGCTCAGCAGCATGCCTGAGAACGAAGTTGAGTTGGAAGTCCTGCGCCACAGCGCCGCCCACCTGATGGCCGCCGCCGTCTGTGAGCTCTGGCCAGGCGCCGAGTACGGGATCGGGCCGGCCATCGAGGACGGCTTCTACTACGACTTCCTGCTGCCCGGCGACCACCGCTTCGGCGACGACGACCTGCCCCGGATCGAGGCTCGGATGCGCGAGATAGCCCAGCGGCGCCCGGAGTATCGGCGCCAGGAGCTGACCAGAGCTGAGGCGCTGGCGGAGTTCAGCCGCTTGGGCCAGAGGTTCAAGCTGGAATTGATCGAGCGGATCCCCGAGGGTGAGGTGATCAGCTGCTACCGGACCGGGGAGTTCTTCGATCTCTGCCGCGGCCCCCACGTTGCCGATGCCGCGGCCATCCCCGCCTTCCGGCTGACCCATCCCGCGGGGGCCTACTGGCATGGCGACGAGACCCAACCCATGCTGCAGCGAATCTACGGCACCGCCTGGAACAGCCAGGCTGACCTCGACCTCTACTTGGAGCGGCTCGAGCAGGCGGCCCTCCGGGATCACCGCAAGCTGGGCCGAGAGCTGGAGCTCTTCTCGATCTCCGAGGAATTGGGCCCCGGTCTAATCCTCTGGCACCCGCACGGGGCGACCGTCCGCACCGTCATTGAAGACTACTGGCGCTCAGCCCATCGCCAGGCCGGCTACCAGTTGGTTTACACGCCCCACCTGGCCAAAGAGCAGCTCTGGGAGACCAGCGGCCATCTCGGCTACTTTGCCGACGAGATGTTCGGCGCGATCGAGGTCGAGGGGGACCGCTATCGGGTCAAGCCGATGAGCTGTCCCTTCCACATCCTGATCTACAAATCGCGGGCCCGCAGCTACCGCGAGCTGCCCCTGCGCCTGGCTGAGGTGGCCTCGGTCTACCGCTACCAGCGGAGCGGCACCCTGCACGGTCTGCTGCGGGTGCGGGGCATCACCCAGGACGACGCCCACATCTTCTGCCGTCCCGAGCAGGTCGACGCCGAGGTCGCCGCCGTGCTCCGACTGGTCCGCCAGATGTACCGCCGCTTCGGATTCGAGGAGCTCGAGGTCGACCTCAGTACCAAGCCCGCCAAGGCGGTGGGGTCGGCCGCGCTCTGGGAACAGGCGGAAGCCTCGCTGGCCCGGGTGGTCGAGGCGGAGGGGCTGGAGTACAAGGTCAACGCCGGAGAAGGCGCCTTCTATGGGCCCAAGGTCGACGTGCACATTCGGGACGCGATCGGTCGGCGCTGGCAGTGCGCCACCGTCCAGTTCGATTTCAACGAGCCCGAGCGATTCGGGCTCGAGTACATCGGCGCCGACGGCCTGGCCCACCAGCCGGTGATGGTCCACCGCACCCTGCTGGGATCGTTGGAGCGTTTCTTCGGGGTGCTCCTGGAGCACTACGCCGGGGCCCTGCCGACCTGGTTGTCACCGGTGCAGGTGCAGGTGATCACGGTCAGCGACGACCAGCTGGACTATGCTCACCAGGTGGCGGCCAGGCTGGAGGAGGCGGGATTCCGGACCGAGGTGCCCGATCGCCCGGGTGATCGCATGGGGGCCAAGATCCGTGACTCCCAACTGGCCAAGGTTCCCTACGCCGCGATTGTGGGTAGGAAGGAGGTCGAGGCCGGCAATGTCAACCTCCGGAACAACCGGGGCGGCGAAGAGCGCCCGGTCTCCGTCGAAGAGCTGATTCAGCTGCTTCAGACCGAGGTCGGCTCCTGAACCGTCGGCCTGGCGCGGGAGGCTCCGGCGTGAGTGGTAGCATCCGGGATTCGATCCCGGCTTGAGGAGGATTCGTCCATAGCGTTTCGCGAACTGCGCATTAACGACCAGATCCGGGTCCCTTCGGTTCGACTCTTCGATGACACTAGCGAGGAGGCGCTGGGAATCGTCTCACTGCCGGACGCCCAGCAACTCGCCCAAGAGCGTGGGCTCGACTTGGTGGAGGTGGCGCCCCAGGCTCAGCCGCCGGTTTGTCGCTTGATGGACTACGGGCGTTTCAAGTTCGAGGCCCTCAAGCGCGAGAAGGACGCCAAGCGCGAGCACAATGCGATCCGACTCAAGGAGATGAAGCTCCGTCCCAAGATCAGCGAGCATGACTTTCAGACCAAGTACGGCTACGTCCGCCACTTCCTGGAAGAGGGCGACAAGGTGAAGCTGACTATCATGTTCCGGGGCCGCGAGCTGGTTCACCAGGAAATCGGTCGGGCACTGCTCGACCGGCTCGCCGACGAAGTCAAGGATGTGGCCCAGATCGAGCGCGTGCCCCTGCTCGAAGGGCGCAATATGATCATGATCCTGAATCCGGTCTCGAAGAAGCTACCCAGAGGAGGCGCCAGCAACCATGCCGAAGATCCGCACCCACAAGGGAACCCAGAAGCGGTTCCGCCTGTCGGGAACGGGTAAGCTGCTGCGCCGGGGCGCCTTCCAGTCGCACATGCTGGAGCACAAATCGGCCAAGCGCAAGCGGGGCTATGCCGCCATGCACGAGGTCGTTTCCGGTGATGCCAAGTCGGTCCGGCGCAACGCGCCCTACCTGAAGGGCTGAGCGGTGGCCCGGGTCAAGCGGGGCGTCACTGCCCGCAAGCGGCACAAGAAGGTCCTCGAGCTCGCCTCGGGATTCACCGGTACTCACAACCGGCTCTTCCGGCCGGCCAACGAGGCGGTCATGCACTCGCTGGCCTACCAGTACCGCGACCGGCGCAAGCGCAAGGGTAACTTCCGTCGGCTCTGGATCGCCCGCATCAACGCCGCCTCCCGCCAGGCCGGGATCCCCTACAGCCGCTTCATCGCCGGCCTCGGGCGCTCCGGGGTGGAGCTCTCCCGCAAGCAGATCTCGGAGCTGGCGATTCGAGATCCGGAGGCTTTTGCCAGGCTGGTTGAGGTAGTGCGGGAGACGGCGCCCGACCAGTGACCGAGGGCGACCTCCGGGCACTCGGCGAGCGGGCCCTGGAGGAGATCGCCGGGGCGGTTGACGGCGAGCAGCTGGAGCTGGTCCGGCTCAAGTACCTAGGCCGGCACGGTGGCCTGATCGCCGCCGGGGCGCAGCAGCTGGCGGCGGCGCCGGCCGACCAGCGAGCGGCCCTGGGGCGCGCCTTCAACGCCGCCAAGCAAGCGACCGAGGCCGCCGTGGAGCTACGCCTGGCGGAGTTGCAAGAGGCGGAGCGCCGGCTTGCCCGCGAGGGACAGTGGCTGGACCTGAGCTACCCCACTCGGCCCCTGCCCCGGGGTCACCGGCACCCGGTTGGGCGCCTGGTCCGGGAGCTCGAGGACATCGGCCGGGCTCTGGGCTATGAGTCGGTGCAGGGCCCCGAGGTGGAGGATGACCGTTACAACTTCGAGTGGTTGAACCTGCCCCCCGAGCACCCCGCCCGGGATGCTCAGGACACCTTCTACCTGGCCGGACCGGCTCAGGGCTGGTTGCTGCGCACCCACACCTCCCCGGTCCAGCTGCGCACCATGCTGGCCGGGCCCCCGCCCTACCGGATCCTGGCTCCGGGCAAGGTTTACCGGCGGGACAACCCCGACCCCACCCACAACCCAATGTTCCACCAGATGGAGGGGCTCTGCGTCGACCAGGGCGTGACCATGGCCGATCTGAAAGGGACCCTGATCTACTTCGCCCAGGCGATCTTCGGCCGGCAGCGTCGAGTCCGGCTCCGGTCTAGTTTCTTTGCCTTCACCGAGCCCAGCCTGGAGGCGGACGTCTCCTGCTGGTTTTGTGACGGAAAGGGCTGCCGGAGCTGCCACGGCAAGGGTTGGATCGAGATCCTGGGGTCGGGCATGGTCCACCCCAACGTTCTCGGCCGTGCCGGAATAAACCCCGACCGCTTCAGCGGTTTCGCCTTCGGAATGGGCCCAGACCGGATCGCCGCCCTCAAGTACGGCCTGGAGGACATCCGGGATCTCTACGAGAACGATCTCCGGCTTCTGGAGCGCTTCTGATGCGAGTCAGTCAGGAGTGGCTGGGGGAGTTCGTCTCCTTCGACGAGGGCCACACTCCAAGCCAGATCGCGGAGCTGCTCACCGAGAGCGGTACTGAGGTCGAGCGCATCATCGAGTTCGGCCGGGGGCTGGACCAGGTGGTCGTGGCCGAGGTGGTCGAGCTGGCCCGGATGGAAGGCAGCGACCACCTCTGGCTGACCAAGGTCCGGGTCCCCGGCGAGGAGCCTCTCTCGGTCGTCTGCGGGGCTCCCAATCTCAGCCTGGGCGCGATCGTGGCCTGGGCCCGGCCCGGCACCGTGCTGCCCTCCGGCCTGGAGCTCGGCCAGCGTCGGATCCGGGGCGCGCTCAGCCAGGGCATGATTTGTGCTCCGGATGAGCTCGGGCTGGGCCAAGACCATGCCGGCGTGCTGCTGCTTCCTAAAGCGGAGGCCGAGCCGGGGACGCCACTCAGCCGGCTCTTCCCTGTCGACACCGTCTATGAGCTCGAGGTCCTCAGTAATCGGGCGGATTGCCTGTCCCACTGGGGGGTGGCCCGGGAGCTCTCCGCCCTGCTCGATAGCTCCCTCCGCGACCCCAACCTGGACCCCCCGGCCCGACAGGGTCCGCCCGCCGATGAGGAGGTTGGGGTTCACATCGAAGCCACGGCCGCGTGCCCGATCTACCTCGCCGAGTGCATCGACCAGCTGGGGTCGGGACCCGCGCCGCTCTGGCTGCAGCGTCGGCTGATGGCGGTGGGCAGCCGTTCCATTTCGGCGGTCGTCGACCTGGCCAACTACGTGATGCTGGAGCTGGGCCAGCCGGTGCACACCTTCGACCTGGACCGGATGCCGCTGACCCAGGGTCGGGTTGAGATCGGAGTCCGGCGCGGTCGGTCCGGAGAGACGCTCGCCTGTCTGGACGGCGTCGTCCGCCAGCTTGGGGTTGGGGACCTGGTGATCAGCGCCGGTGAGGAGTCGGTGGCGCTGGCCGGGGTCATCGGGGGCAGCCAGACGGCGGTCCACTCGGGAACCAGCCGAATCGTCCTCGAGGTCGCCAACTTCGACTGGGTCTCGATCCGGCGCACCACCCGCCGCCTGGGGTTCAGGACCGAGGCCTCCTCTCGATTCGAGCGAGGCCTGGCGCCCGCTGTGGTGCCCCCCGGGGCCCAGCGATTTCTGCATCTGGTGGGGGAGGTTGCCGGGGGCAGGACTCGACCCGGGCCGGTCGTGGCCGGGGCGCTGCCCGCGGCGGGGCCGCCGATCCGGGTTTCAGCCCGGCGCATCTCCTCACTTCTGGGCATGGAGGTCCACCCCGGCTCGGCCGCCGACGCTCTCCGCCGGCTGCAGTTCGAGGTCACCGCCGTAGGCGAGGAGCTGAGCGTCGTACCCTCGGCATTCCGGACCGACGTCGCGATCCCTGAGGACGTCATCGAGGAGGTGGGTCGGATCCTTGGCTACCAGGAATTGCCGGCCACCCTGCCGGCGATTCGAACCGCTCCCAGCGGGGAGCCCGGGAAGACCAGTGCCGCCCGCCTCGTTCTGGAGATCTGCCTTGGCGCCGGGTTCTCCGAGGCGATCACCTCCAGCCTGGTCAGCCATGACCATCCCATCGCGGGGCCAGGGCTTGGTAGCGGCGTACCTCCCATCGAGATTGGCAATCCCCTCTCATCCCAGCTGGCCGCCATCCGGGTCAGCTGCCTGCCCAAGCTGCTCGAATCGTGTCAGCTGAACCAGGCGCGGGGACGGGAGCGCTCCCGACTGTTCGAGTGGGGCCGGGTTTTCTGGCCCGCGCCCGAGTCCTCCGGGAGGCCGGAGGAGCCCGAGGTCCTGGCGCTGGTCGACCACTGGGCGGGGACCGATGCGGGCCAGGTCGGCAAGCGCCTGGACCGCCTGCTCCAGTTGATCCAGGCGCTGGGGGAGAGGGTCGGCCTGGCGCGAGTCGAATTCCGCCCCACCGAGCACCCGGGCTTCCACCCGGAGCGCTGCGCCGGGATCTACTTCCGCGGTGAGTTCCGTGGCGTGGTTGGGGAGGTCATGCCCGCCGCTGACGCGGACTCCGGGCTCCGCGGCACCACGGTCGCTGCCGAGGTGCGGGTGGATGGCTGGTTGGTCGAAGGGGGCCGGCCGGGAGAGGGCCTGAGCCTGGCCAAGACCCCGGCTCTTCTGATCGACCTGGCGGTCACGGTGCCCGAGCGGGCAGAGCTGGGGCCCGCCCTGGCGGCGGTCAGGTCGACCGACTTGGCCGAGTTGGAGGAGATCCGGCTGATCGACCAGTACCGAGGCAGCCAGCTACCTGAAGGCACCAAGGGCTGGACCTTTCGGCTGGTCTTCCGGGACCGGGAGCGAACCCTGACCCACCGCCAGGGTGAACAGTTGCGGACCCGCGTCCTGGAGGCGCTGGGGGGGGTGGGAGCGGTGGTCCGCCAGTGACCCCGGAGACCGCCGGTGACCGCGACCGGGAGCGCGCTTACTGGATCGAGTGGCAGCAGAGCTGGGACCGCCAGCAGGAGCGCTCGCTGCCTGACCGGGAAGAGCGGTTGGCCGTGCTGGTGGGACTGGTGGGGTCGGTGGCCGGCGACTCCCCGCCGCGCGTGCTGGACCTCGCCTGCGGCTGCGGGTCGATCACGCGGCGGATCCTCTGTAACTTCCCCGACGCGACGGTGGTGGGCGCCGACATCGACCCCGTGCTGCTGCGGATCGCGGAGGGGGCGTTCGATCAGGACCAGCGCGTAAGGCTACAGGAGGTGGATCTGCGAACTGTGGACTGGGCGGCCAGATTCCCCCACCAAGGCTTCGACGCGGTGGTGACGGCGACGGCCCTGCACTGGCTGGATCAAGGTCGGCTGGCCCGGGTCTACCGTGACATCGTCGGCCTGCTCCGTCCGGGCGGCCTATTCGCCAACGCTGACCACTTCCCCCTGCGGACCACCCCCGGGCTGGACCAGGCGGCGAGGGACCTCAGTCCGACTCCAGACCGCACCGGAGAGGCC